>Ga0209330_1000789_pt1 | contig 11316 bp, 4 predicted proteins | sample JacPinW_OM2H0_O3_FD_187969 | JGI IMG/M metagenome (GOLD analysis project Ga0209330, IMG submission 187969) | Forest soil microbial communities from Algoma, Ontario, Canada - Jack Pine, Ontario site 1_JW_OM2H0_O3 (SPAdes) (version 2) | ecosystem: Environmental > Terrestrial > Soil > Boreal...
CGCACCCGGATGCTGCAACTGGACGTTACAACGTGGTTACAACGAGAACAAAATTCTCGTTTCACGGGCCATAATGACTAACCCCGACAAACCGCACTTCGGTTCGTAGGTGCCCGAGATGAGTAACCCATCGCGATGCCGATCACTGCGATTAGATTAGAATTAGATGGCTGGCGAACCACAGCCGAGACGAACGGAGGTAGACGCCGGCATACTGAGCGCGCTTGAAATCCCTGTTGCTTTGTCGCTTTTTGTCGCTCGTCCAACAAAAGTCACTGCGTGGCACCCGGCTAAAGGATTCATTGATAAATCGCTTAACTTCTTCAATGGGCTTTTCGCTGTAGTTCCGCAATGAAGTCGTCGGCGTATTTCTGCATCGGTGTGCCACGAGCCAATTCCGATGCTTTCTGAAGAGCCTGGATGGCCTCGGAGACATTCCCTGCGCTGGCGTTGGCTTCCGCCAAGCGATAGTAATATTGGAAGGTCGGCTTCTTGGTCGAGGAAATAGCGGCTTGGTACTCTGCCACCGCCTTGTCGAAGTGATCTCGCTGCATCTCCACCATCCCCAGGGCGAAGTGGGCATCCGCGGCGAGGGATTCTTTCCGCGCCTGGAATTGCTCGTCGGATTCGTCCGGCCGCTTTTGCAATTTCTCAAGAAGTACCAAGGCACGATTGGCGTACGCCGCTGCCTCCGACAACTGCGCTGCCACTTCATTCCTACTTCCCTTTAGCAACTTGGGCTGCGGCAGGACCAGCGCCACAATGATCAACGAAAAGGTGTTGTCTGGATCGAGCTTAAGGCTCTTCCGGCAATATTGGACAGCCTCGTCAAGAGCAGCCTTCTGCTGCTCGGCTCTTGCCCCCTCCGTGTACACATAAGAAAGGAGTGGACTGCTCGGGAACTTCTTCTCAAAAGCATCCACCATTTGAAGGCGGCGATCAGGTGCACCTTCGTTTTGAATCTCTTGCAAGGCTCTGGCCTCTACGGCTGACGCCTGCACTTCGGTACCTGTTGGCGTCGTCAAGAGCGCTCGCATACGCGCCTTGCCGCTCGGTGTAAGCTTCCAAGTGTTGGCGAGCAGGTCATCATCCGCTCCCGCTTTGCGCAGCTTTTTCGCGGTTTTTTCGTCCAGCTCAAAGTCAACGCCTCGCTCAGCAATGGCGGACTCTACCGACTGCGGCTCGCTTTTGTTTTGCTTAAGCAGTCGTATGACTTCATCCAGTGTCAACGGCGGGTGAGATTCAGCGGCCGGAGCGGATTGATTCGATTGAGGATGAGGAGAACTTGCGACCAGCTGGGAAAAGAGGAGTCCGGCCAATACTACTGTAATTCCAAGCCTCATGAGCACCCTACGATTTGGTCTCGTATTGGGAATAGGCCCAGACCTTGATTGACAATCACTCCAGGAATTCCGGTGCAACACTATGGGAGCGTCACGATAAGTACATCCCTCGCGGAACAATAGCAGCCGGGTCCCTGCGGATCCTGGCGCCGCGCAAAGGATGCTCAGCAAAAACGCGCCTAAAACTCCAATCTCGCTCCGAACTGAATGCTCCGTGGTGTGTTGCACTGGCCAGACACCGCTCCAAAGTTCGGGTCGCTCCAGTTCATGTCCGGTGCACACCACAGGTGGCGATTGAATATATTACCTACGTTGGTTATGAACTTGAAATCGACCCGTTCCGTGATCGACGTCATCTTGGTGATACTGAAGTCCTCGTTGAAGTTGTGTGGAAGGCGAACCGATGGGTCGTTTTGCGGCTCGTCTCCGAATTGCAGCGGACCAGGATCAGACCAGGCGCTCTTTAGAAGATAATGGCTGAGGTCGGAGCTCGAGAAATGTCCGTAGGCAGACACTCCCGGCACCCTGTTGGGCCGTTTCAGGTTGCTGAAAATGTAGCTGCAGAAGTCGCACGCCATAGTAATGGTAACCGGACGCCCCTCCTCGTAACGTTGTGCCGCCGAGATCATCCAACCGCCGACGATTTTGTTCACGGGTCCGGTGAAGTTGTACCTCTTGCCCTTCCCAAACGGCAGCTCGTACGACCAAGCCGCGATTAGAGTCTGAGGAATGTCGTCCACGCTCAACCCCCGGTCGTCTAAAGCTCCGCGAAGTGGATTTTGAATGCCGGGGTCGCTCCCCGCGAGGGCGTTTTCCGCACCGCTATTGATCAGCTTGGAGTTAACGTAAGCAACGCGCGCGAGCAGTCCGCCAGTGAATCTCTTGTCGAGTTGGACCGTGAAAGAATTATAGTGGCTGTTTCCGTAGGGAACGCTCAGGACATTGAGATTCGTGTATTGCGGCCACGGTCGCAGAGCCTGCGCAACGTCTCCCGCGAATCCAGGGTAAGGCGATTTAATTCCGGCAGCGTTCGCCGTCGGGGAACCGATGGGAGCTCCCAGAACACCAGCCCCCAAAGCCAGCACGGAAGGACTGTTCATGTTGTCTTGCAGTCCCAGTGCAGCGGCCGGGGCAGGCAGCCGAGTCCCGTGATTGCCGGTATAAAAAGCTCTCACCAGCATACTGCTGCCGACTTGACGTTCCACGGTCAGGGAGTAGTTCTGATATCTCGGCAGGTCATTCCTGTTTGCTGTCACCCAGGTCGGACCCTGGCCATTGGCAATGCTGGGACTGATGGTCGGCGGATACTGAATCACAGACGACGGGAAGCCAGTGTCCCAGTAGAAAGCGGGAGAGTAGCCATTGGTGAAGTTCGGAACCGTTGGATTCGTGGAAAAACCAAGTTCGGCCGTGCCAGCAAACTGGTTGGCCGAGAGGCCTCCGTAATAAATCCCGTATCCACCGCGAATTGAGGTTTTGTCATTGATTCGATAAGCGAACCCAAAACGGGGCCCCCAGGCATCCTTAGGAGGCTTTTCAAAGCATTTCTCCCCACTCCGGCCCGGACCAGTGCCAGCAAAGATGATCGCCCCCAAGTGACCGCCGGCCCCGGGGTTCGGAGTGTTGGGGTCGAAGGTTGACTGGCTGCGGTGCGCCTCCGACAGACAGCCCTGGTAATCAAAGCGCAATCCAAGGGTCAGGGTTAGATCCCTGGTGGCTTTGAATTCGTCATTGACCCATGGAGCGATGTATTGCTCGTTCTCCAAATGCCGAAAATTGATACTGAAATTGGCATTGTCTATCTGTCCGAGCACGAAGGAAGCGACCGGATCTCCCGTTGAAGTCAACTGGAGGCCGGAGGAATTCCAGCCCGCGGTTTCCGCATTGCTGAAGTTATAGCTGCCCGTTGTATTTCCGTTACCGATTGTCGGAAATTGATGGTGCCGGTATTCGAAGCCGGCTTTCAGCGTGTGCTTGCCTTTGACCCAGGTAACGTCGTCGAGGAATTGCCAGCGGTTCGCGATGCATCCCTCGGCAACCGTATCTGACTCCCCATAGTGTGTGTAGGGAATTATGGGGCTAGTAGCGAGACCGCTGCCGCCGTTGCCATTGGGGCCGTTGCTGCTGAAATCAACCCTCGGCGCTCCGCCGGTGTCAGCAACGGGCCCTACAAGCCCTAGGCGCGATACCCAATGCTGGCCCGCGGAGACGGGTGTCGCGGGAAGAACCCAGCGATCGAATGAAAGAGTCGTATGGTTGAACAGATTGGGCTTAATGATCCAATTGAACTGCTGATGGACGGTCCGCGTGGTAATGTCCTGGTAGAAGCCCTCTCCGAAGTAGCTCGTTGGGTTCGCGAAATTGCAACCCTGGTTGAAGCTGGCGCACTGCCGCAACGAGGGCCGCGTGTTGGCATTGACCGAAGTCGACATGTTGAAATGCGGTCCGAAGGCTTGGTCAACCCTGACGAACAAGGTCTTGGGGGTAATGTATTTGTTTCCCGAGGGTTCAAACGCGTTATCAACCAAACCGGATCGGTCGGGTGGCGGGATCAGGGGAATAAGCTTGGCAGCGATTGCACTCCGCGAAGGATCGTTGGCAGGGATGATGTTCGCCAGCCCCGCGATGGGGAATCCGGTCGTGGGATCAAAGCCGTAGCCGTCCCGCACCGGGATGCCGTTTACCGTCCTGGTAGTTGCGGGGTTGAAAATCTCTCCTGCGTAGATCGGCCGTCCCAGAGCATCGGTTGCGATCGGCGTGGTGGTATTCAGAAATTGAGGATTTGAAAAATTACCCTGCAGAAAAGCGGTGGTAGGAACAGTATTGACATAACTGGGCAGGGTACCTTGGTCGAAGTGAAGGTCGTCCAGATTGACAAAGAAGTAGGTTTGGTGCTTCCGCCCATCGTACACTTTGGGTATATAAACAGGTCCGCCGACGAGAAATCCCCAGTTCTCGTTGCGCGTGGGAGTAATTTGCGGAATCAGCTCGCCCTTAGCGTTCAGGCCCTGATAGCCGTAGTAGTCATAGACGGCTCCGTGGAAGGCCGAGGTGCCCGACTTGGTCGTATATTCGACGAAACCCCCGCTGGTTCGCCCATACTGCGCGGAGAAATTGCTTGTAGTGATCTTTGTCTCCTGCACCGAATCAAAGGGGACGGAGCGCTCCTGGGTGTTGTTATGGTCGATGGCGCTGCCGAATGAAGCTCCGTCGAGGTAATTCTCCATCGCCATGATCTGGCCGCCGTTCATGCGAGACTCGAACTGGCTTCCGCGGAATATGGGGCAGCCGTTCGGCCGCATGGGGACGTAACCGGGCTGCAAGCCCAGTAGGGATTCAGCCAGACGGATATCTGCGCCCATCACAACCGGGAGGTCGTGGTAGTACTTCTCTCCAAGAACCTGCGACACCTCGGCGTTTGACACATTCACTTCTACGGCGGATGTCGCTCCCTGCACTTCCACCATTTCCGTCACTTTGCCTACGTCGAGAGCGGCATCAAGGCGAAGGGTGGCGGTTTTAACTGTCACTCCAGCGGCGACGAAGGTCTTAAAACCGACCTTCTCCACCTGCACATTGTAGTTGCCGGGAATGAGCGGCGTCGTAGTGTAATTGCCAGCCGACGAAGTGTTGATAATAATTTTGTCGCCCGTAGCCTCATTGGTGACGGTGACCGTCGCCTGTAGAATGGCGCTACCCGTTTTATCGGTCACAAGCCCAGTTATGACGCCTCTGTCCTGACCTTGCCCGAAAAGCAAACCTGCCAGAGCTAAAACGGAAACGCCTGTCAAAGCAAACGAGAAAACCACAGAACGACGGTTCATTTTCGGCCTCCTTGGCCTTCCTGCCTTCAGCGGGGCGGCATGTCGGACAGCCTGTAAAGCGATTCCATGGGAACGCTTTCATGTAATCGCTTACATCACAACGGCAAAAATGATGCTCTCATAGCACATTATTTGTCAAGAAAAATCTAATGCAAATCTATTAGACACCGGGTTTGGCCCGCAGCTGGAATTTTCCGGGGGAGGGCCGCAGAAATCCTCTCCGCCGAGGACTGCGATCAGACGAGGGGCATGCCCAACAATCGTTTACTGTCAGAAATCTCTGTCGTTGGAAAAGTCGCGTCAAGATGGAAATCAAGCTGAAGGTCCTCGGCACACGGCATTTGCTTCAATAATATTGCGGACACCAAGGACGGGTTCTTGTCACCCAAGGCGACGGACAAAGTCATCGCCGTCGATCCGACGAAGCGGACTGTCACGGTCGCCGGGGTATCACCTACGTCCTTACTGATTTCCGAGATCCCTACGATTGTCGCTGATACACTTTGGATGAGCCCCTGCTGCGATCAGGATTGCGTGACCATCATTTCACCTGGAAGCCAGATTGGCCGGCCGTAGGCGGACTCTTGCCCGTGATTGAGAAAGAATTAGGTCCGTTCAATACCTGTCCACACTGGGAAAACTGTTCACAACCTCGCCGGCAGAACTCAAGCGCATTCACAACAACAACAAAACAAGAAGATGCCTGAGTTCATTGTACTCAGCAGGCTGTTTGATCCGCTCGGCAAGATTTCGCAATCCGTTCCTGAACCGGAACATTTTCGGCAGTTGAAGCGTGCAAACACTCCTCCTGCAGCCCCCTTGACAACCGGGAATAGTATCTTGGTGTTAGGTTACGACGTAGTCACTCCATCGATCAGGTTGGCCTATGTCTTCCTGCCTGCGCACTTGTTCGAGCCGACGGCAATTTCTTAAGCAACTTAGCCTTGCCGGCCTGGTGTCATCTCTGCCTGCTGGGACTCTCTCCGCGTTCCCTGGCGCGGCACCATCGGCTTCGGCCGGTATCTTGCAAACCGCAGTCAAAAATCGCGCGCCTCTTGCGCAGAGCGCGTTTTACCCGCTGCCACTCGGTGCAGTTCGGGCGGCGGGATGGTTGCGCGCACAACTGAAGATTCAGGCAGATGGCCTTGGAGGACATCTGGACGAAACCTGGGCCGACGTGAGTCCGAATAGCGGATGGCTAGGCGGTACGGGTGAGTCGTGGGAGCGCGGGCCTTACTTTCTCGACGGGCTGGTGCCGCTTGCGTACCTTCTCAACGACGCGGGACTGAAGGCGAAGGCGCAGAAGTACGTTGATTGGACGCTGAACAACCAGACCGCCAACGGAATGTTCGGACCGCAATCAAGCGACGACTGGTGGCCCCGCATTGTGATGCTGAAGGTATTGACACAGTATCAAGAGGCGACCGGCGATCCGCGCGTCATTCCAGCGATGCAGCGCTATTTCGAATATCAACTCGCGGAACTGCCGAAGCGGAGATTACGAGACTGGGGAAAGTTTCGCTGGCAGGACGAAGCGCTGAGCGTCATCTGGCTCTACAACCGCACGGGCAATGCGAAACTGCTGGATCTGATGCAGCTACTGCATACGCAGGGGTATGACTGGCTTGCGGAGTCCGCAAACTTCCAGTACAAGGAGCGCATCACGGCCGAGGCTATTAAGCTGAAAGAGGGTGGGGGACTCAAGGATTTCGCGCTGGCGACACACGGCGTAAACAATGGGCAGGCCATTAAGACCGGACCCGTGTGGTCGCTGGTTTCCGGTTCGGACGCAGACCGTAAGGACGTGCTGCGTATGATCGCTTCGCTCGACAAGTACCACGGACTGCCCAACGGAATGTTCTCATGTGACGAACATCTTGCGGGGCCGAACCCGTCGCAGGGATCGGAGCTATGCGCAGTGGTTGAGTACATGTTCTCGTTGGAGCAGTCGTTTGGGATTCTTGGTGACCCGGTGCTCGGCGACCGACTGGAGCGGCTCGCGTTTAATGCACTACCCGGAGCATTCACGGACGACATGTGGGCGCACCAGTACAATCAGCAGCCGAATCAGGTCGAGTGCAGCTTGCACCGGGAACCGTGGACGACCGATGGTCCCGAGTCGAACTTGTTTGGACTGGAACCGAACTTCGGCTGCTGCACAGCGAACTTCCACCAGGGATGGCCCAAGTTTGCGGCGAGCCTATTCATGGTGTCGCAGGATGATGGCGTGGTGGCGACGGCATACGCGCCCTGCGAGATGCGTACGATCGTTCGCGATGCGCCGGTGCACGTGGTGGAAGAAACCAGTTATCCCTTCCGCGGCACGGTTCGCGTGACTGTCAATCCGGCGTCGCCTCTGGCGTTTCCACTGCTTCTGCGAATCCCGGCCTGGGCAGCAGGAACGAGCATCAAGGTCAATGCCGAGAGGCAGCCCGCGCCTGCGCCGGGCAGTTTTGCACGTATCGAGAGAACGTGGAACGCAGGCGATCGCGTGGATATCGAGTTCCCCGTTCAGCCGCGCGTGTCGCAGTGGTTTCATGACTCGGTTACTGTGGAGCGGGGCGCGCTGGTCTTCTCCTATGGCATTGGCGAAGACTGGCTGAAGCTGCGTGATCGCGGAATGACGGCCGACTGGCAGGTGTATCCCACGACACAGTGGAACTACGCGCTGGCGCTGGATCCTGCATCGCCATCGCACAATATCACGGCGATCGAAGCTGAGATAAGCGATCGCCCTTTCAGCGCGAAAGATGCGCCCGTGAAACTTCATGTCAAGGGGCGCAAGCTACCCGCATGGCGGGCGGAAGAAGGAGTTGCAACTCCGGTTCCACAAGGCCCCGTGGCCAGCGAGCAACCCGAAGAGACGATTATTTTGATTCCGTATGCGGCTGCGAAGCTGCGCATTACGGCGTTTCCGCAGTTGAAAGAAATATCAGGTTGATAGTTGTGGCGCTGCTTTAGTCTGAGCGCGTTCCCGGATCCTCAGTTCAGGGATCAAGACTTTTTCGTACCGATCCCGACTTGGATATATCCGAGACTCTGTCGCCTCCTGTCCCTGAACCCACGCATGAGATGTGGGGCAGAACTAATGGCGACAGCGGTGCCAGGCATCCGCCGTAATGCAACCTCCCGGTCTGGTTCTCGGACAGGGCATACACTCTCCCGACGTTGTGAGGGCGTGGCCTTCCAGGTGCTTCATTACTCGCATCGCGGACGGCTTTAGCACGTTCGTTAAGACAATAGTCAAGACAATGAATCGACGTAAGTTTTTAAGGCAAGCCGTTGGGATGGTCGAGGCCGCGGTGGCCCAGTCGAGCTTCGCTGGCACGCTGCAAGCTGTGTCGAGTGGACCGGAGGCGCGTGTCACGCTCGATCTTACACATACGCTTGCATTGATCCCGTCGGACTTCATGGGTCTCGGCTACGAGATCTCTTCGGTAGCGCGTCCAGGTCTGATCGACGCTCAAAATGCAGCTTACGTCCAGCTCGTCCGCACCTTGGGAACGCACGGTGTTATACGCGTCGGTGGAAATACTGCGGACTATGCCTCCTATTCTGCAGCCGCGCAACCGCTCTCCTCCCCGGAGGGAAACGCAGGCTCAGTCGTCAACCAGGCCGTGCTACGTGATCTGGGTATCTTTCTCGATGCCACGGGTTGGAAACTCATTTGGGGGCTGAACCTCGGCAATGGCACGCAGGATAACGCAATCGAGGAGGCGAAGGCTGTTACCGCAGCGGCGAAAGCACATCTGCTTGGCTTCGAAATCGGCAACGAACCCGACCTTTTTCCACGCCACGAAGGTCATCGCCGCGCCGGCTATGGCTATGACGACTACATTCGTGAGTATCGCAGGTACCGAGACGCGCTCCGGAAGGCAATTCCGGACATCGCCTTCGCTGGCCCTGACGCTGCGGACGCGACCGACTGGGTCGCAAGGTTTGCGACCGACGAAGGCAAGGACATTAAGCTCCTCACCCACCATTACTATCGCGAGGGCCAGAATCCGACCAGCACCATCGACAAACTTCTTCATACCGATCCCAAGCTCGGTCCGATTCTTGCGAAACTCAAGGCCGCCTCGGAATCTTCCGGCATACCTTACCGAATCTGTGAAACAAACTCGTTCTCCGGCGGCGGTAAACCTGGGGTGAGCGACACGCTTGCCGCGGCGCTCTGGGTGCTCGACTTCATGTTTACTCTCGCATCAGCAGGTTGCGCGGGTGTGAACATGGAGACCGGAGTCAACCAGTTCGGATTCATCAGCTCCTATTCACCGATCGGCGACGACGAGCACGAACACTACTGGGCAGCTCCTGAGTACTACGGCATGTTGGCGTTTGCACAATCTGGAGCGGGTCGTCTTATAAGGAGCACCATCGAAGCCGAAGACATAAACGTCAAGGCTTACGCAACCCAGCCGACGAATGACCGCATCGTTCTCACGCTTATCAACAAGGAGCCCGCTTCCCCCGTGATCATTGTGGTAGATGCCGGCGCATCCGCATCCTTTCGGCGGGGATCGCTGATTCGTCTCTCGGGGCCCTCGCTAGAGAGCAAATCCGGCATCACTCTAGGCGGCGCAGGCGTGTCCCCCGCTGGTCTATGGAAGCCTACCCGGATGGAAGGGGTCAGCGGAACTCGAAAAAGATTGCAGGTTCGCGTTCCCGCCGCCAGCGCTGCGATTGTCACGCTGCATGCCTGAGCTTTACATCCTCTCACCGAGTTCCGAGGATTGAATGCGAAAACTCAGGAAAAGGCGCGAGTTGCACAGTCTAAATCCCAGTTTTTTGCGAGCGTCATCGGACAGATCGGACAAGGTAAACGTTTACATCCGCGGTTCGATAAAGGTAAACTATCCCGCGCTTGAGTATCGTTGCAGTTGCCATGATGTTTCATTGTCAGCGCCGGGTGGGAAAGCACATCCTATCTATAGCGCCTCCTGGCATACCCTCATTGAGGGGTATCTCCAGTGAACCTTGCAATTCGCGAGAACCTGGTGCGCGAGCTGCCGAAGATGGGGGACTCAGCCCTATGTGCCGTGCCCACCTTTCGACCAACGTTTTGGTTGCCGTCACGCTGTTTACCACTTTCGCTCTTGCGCAAACATTTCGGCCACCTGCCGTTCCTTTGGTTACGCATGATCCGTATTTCAGTATTTGGTCCATGAGCGATGAGCTGAACGCTGATCTCACTCGTCACTGGACGGGCAAGGCGCAGCGCCTTACCGGGCTGGTTCGCATCGACGGGAATGTCTTTCGCTGGATGGGAGACTCGCCGCGTTCCGTAGCTACAGTGCCTCAGACCAGCCTAAAGCTGACGCCCACGCGCACGGTCTATCAATTTGCGGGGCAGGGGGTATCGTTAGAGGTGGATTTCCTGTCTCCGTTGCTGCCGAGCGACCCTGACGTGATGTCCCGACCCGTCACCTACATCACCATGACGGCGCGCTCACAGGATGCAACGCCGCACAGCGTTCAGTTCTTGTTCGCCGCCGATGCATCTCTGGCTGTTGACAGCGGCACGCAGGAGGTTGTTTGGTCGCGCTCCCGGCTTAAAGCAATGACGGTTTTGCGCGCATCCGACTTCGAACAGCCGGTGCTGCAAAAATCAGGCGACGACCTTCGCATCGACTGGGGATATCTGTTGCTGGTCGTGCCCGATCAGACGGGTGCGAGTGCTTCCACGCAATCGAGCGGCGATGTCGAGTCGCAATTCGCGGCGGGCCAGGCGTTGTCATTCGACGACCTGGACATGCCTCGACGGGCTGATCGTCGAACGGTGCTGGCCTCGGTGTTCGATCTCGGGCAGGTAGGCGACACTGCGTCCTCACGCCATGTTCTGCTTGCCTACGACGACATATATTCCATTGAATACCTGAACCGGCGGCTGCGTCCTTATTGGCGCCGCAACGGGATAACGATGGGGCAGTTGCTGGAGACGGCGGAACAGGACTACAACAGCCTGGACCAGAGAGCCCGACAGTTCGATGATGAACTTGTAGCAGACCTGCGCCGCGTGGGAGGAGACGCGTATGCGGAAATTGCAGAACTCGCGTTTCGGCAGACCATTGCGGCCGGTAAGCTCGTAGCGGACGTGGATGGACGTCCAATGCTCTTTCCTAAAGAAAATTTCAGCAACGGCTGCATCG
>Ga0209330_1000792_pt1 | contig 11309 bp, 7 predicted proteins | sample JacPinW_OM2H0_O3_FD_187969 | JGI IMG/M metagenome (GOLD analysis project Ga0209330, IMG submission 187969) | Forest soil microbial communities from Algoma, Ontario, Canada - Jack Pine, Ontario site 1_JW_OM2H0_O3 (SPAdes) (version 2) | ecosystem: Environmental > Terrestrial > Soil > Boreal...
TATGGTCGGAAATCCGCAGAACTCAGCGCCCGCGAACGAGCGGAAAGCGAGAGCTCCGCGTGCCGGTTTTTCTTATGGATGGATTACAACTGGACAGGAGGCGCGCGTGAGGAAGTCTGATCGAAGACGAGTTCAAGATGGGGATCAACGGAGCTGGTCGGATTCAACCAGGCTACCGCATGTGGCCTCGGTAGCGCGGTGCCATGTGAGAAGTCAACCGTTACGGAGTGAGCAAAATGGCAGATCCGGCAGTGCTGGTCTTCAAAGGATTGGTTGTGCCAGTGGCCCGCCGCCTGGAAAGCAAAAGACAGCACGACAGCAGCAACCACAATAGCTAGAAGCCGGTGTGTCGTTCGCCGCTTCATACTAGGACCAAAAACCCCCGAACAGATATTACTTAGACGCGGCACTAGACGCAATCGTGACTATAAATTCTTGCTTCGTTAAAGCCAATTCCGAGCCTTCATACCTGCAAGACATCGCCTTCTTTGGCGACCATCTCGTAGAGCACCGGATTCACAAAAAAGCCGAGGAAGAGTCGCGAAATCAGACCCGCGACGATGACAATGGCAAAGGGTTTTTGTGTGTCCGAGCCGATGCCGGTGGAGAGCGCCGCGGGAAGTAAGCCAAGGCAGGCAACGAGCGCGGTCATCATGATTGGGCGCAACCGCAAGAGCGAAGCGTCCAGCGTAGCTGTGCGAATATCTTTCTTCTCCAGGCGCAGCTTGTTGATGTAGGACACCAGAATCACGGCCGTTTCCACTGAAACCCCCATCAGCGCAAGCAGGCCGAGCACGGAGGACACACTGAATGGCGTGTGAGTCAGCTTCAGCGCGATCAGAGCGCCCACGGGTTCGGTCATCAAGACACCGAGCGCGATGGTGACCGGGAATTTGAAATTCCCATACAGCGCAAAGAGGATCAGGAAAATCAGCAGAACGGCCAGCGGACCCACGATAATCATTTGGTGTTCGGCTTCCAGGAGTTCGCCGTACTCGCCGCCCCAGTTGATGCGATAGCCGGTGGGCAAAGATTTTGTGACGTCTGCGATCGCTCGCTGGCCTTCTTCCACCGCGCCTGCCAGGTCGCGTCCCTCGATGCTGTATTGCACACCGATGTAGCGGGAATTGTTTTCGCGATAAATGAAAGATGCTCCGTTGCCTTCGCGAATGTCAGAGAGCTCGCTTAGAGGGATTTGCTGACCCGTCGGAGTGCCGACTAACAAGTTGCCGATTTGCTGGGCGTTCTCGCGGAACTCCGGCCTCATGCGCACAACGAGATCGAATAGTTTTTCGCCTTGGATTACCTGCGTCGCTGCCTGCCCGCCCACGGCTGCCTGTACTACGCCTTCCACGTCCGCGACGTTGATGCCGTAACGCGCAATTTTTTCGCGATCCACCTGCACCAGAAGGCTGGGCTGGCCCAGTTCGCGCACGACGGTCAGTTCCGTGAATCCCCGTACCTTCGAAAGGCGCCGTTTTATTTCGAGCGCCCTGTCCTGCAGCACATTCAAATCCGAACCGTAAATCTTTACCGCCAGCGCGCTCTTGAGTCCGGTGAGCGCTTCGTCCACAGCGTCTTCGGCGGGTTGCGTGTAATTGAAAATAATTCCAGGGTAGGCGTCGAGCTGTTTTTGAAGATCTTCGATCAGCTCCGGCTTATTGTGAATGGCGCCTTTCTTCCAAATCGCGTCTTTGTAAGGTTTCAATCCCACATAAAATTCGCAGTTGAAGAACCCGGTAGGGTCCGTGCCGTCGTCAGGGCGGCCGAGCTCGGAACCTACTTCCGTTACTTGCGGATATTTGGCCAGGATATCGCGAATCTGCGGAGCGATCTTGGCCGCTTCTTCGTACGAAATCGTGTAAGGCATGGTCGCGCGGACCCACAACGCGCCTTCGTCGAGATGCGGCATGAACTCGCCGCCGATAAACGGAACGAGCAAGAGTGAAGCGCCGAAAATGACCGTGGCTACCAGCATGGTGACCTTCGGATGGTTCAGGCACCAGGTAAGCTGCCCACCGTACCGCGTGCGCACCCACTCGAACGGCTTGTTCACGCGCTCGCGAACGCCCTTTTTGAACCAGTAGGAGCACATCACCGGCACGAACGTGAGCGTCAGGATTAGCGCGCCCACCAGAGCGAGCGACATGGTGTCTGCCATCGGATGAAAAAGCTTTCCCGAGGGGCCGCTCAGTGCGTAGATCGGAATGTAACCGGCGATGATCACCGCGACGGAGTAGAAAATCGGGCGATCCACATCCTTGGCAGCCGCGAGGATCACTTCCTGCAGATCGTATTGCTGGCCTTCGCGCAGACCCAGTTCGCGGTAAATGTTTTCGACCATCACCAGCGTGCCGTCGATGATGATCCCGAAGTCGATCGCGCCGATGGAAAGCAAATTTGCCGCGACGCCATTGGCATGCAAGAAGATGAAGGAGAAAAGCAGCGCGAGGGGAATGGTCATGGCCACGATGACGGCAGCGCGCATGCTGACCAAAAAGAAAATCAGCACAATCAAGACCAGCGTCATGCCCAGCAGCAGGTTGTCCTCGACCGTGGTGATGGTGAGCCGCACCAGGTCGCTGCGATCGTAAAACGGCCGCACTTTTACGTCCGGGGGAAGAATATGCTCGTTTAGTTCCTTGGTTTTTTCTTCCACGCCCTTCAGAACGTTCTGCGTTTGGTCGCCGCGCAGCATCATGATGACGCCTTCGACCGCGTCATCGTTCTTGTTGAATCCGAATTGGCCGAGGCGTGGCGCGTGGCCGATCACGACGTCGCCCACATCTCGTACGTGCACCGGCACACCATTCTGTGCACCGATGATCACTCTGCCGATGTCCGTTTCGTCGCGGATCAGGCCGAGGCCGCGGACGTAGTAAAACTGCTCTCCCTGCGAATAGAAGCCGCCGCCGGTGTTCGCATTATTAAGGCTGAGTTGCTGAATCACGGTAGGCACCGTGATGTGGTAGCCGTAGAGTCTGGCGGGATCAAGAAGGACCTGATACTGCATTACAGTTCCGCCGAATCCGGAATCATCCGCAACTCCGCGCACTTGCTTGTATTCCCTCTCGATCACCCAATCTTCGAAAGTTTTTAGTTCTTGCGGAGAACGGTCCGGGCTTTCGAGCACGTAGCGATAGACCAGGCCGGAGGGGCTGGAGAGAGGAGCGAGTGTGGGCTGCACGCCGGCGGGATACGTGACTTCGCTCAAGCGCTGAAACACGATTTGGCGCGCGAAATAATCGTCGGTGTCTTCGTCAAAAGTAAGGATCACGTCCGAAAGACCGTACAGGGAGATCGAGCGCTGAATGGCCATCTTCGGCACGCCATTCATTTCCACTTCGGTAGGAAGCGTTACCAAGCGTTCTATTTCTTCCGCGGCGTGACCAGGCCACTGCGTGATGATCTCCACCATGGGCGGAGACAAATCCGGGTAAGCATCCACAGGCATGCGCTGGAATGAGATTCCGCCCGCGATGATGACGAACCCCACCAGCATCAAGACCAGGAATCTCTGCTTCAGCGCGAATTGGACTATTCTATTAATCATTTAGATTTCGACTTCTTTAGTGCTGGAACGAATTGGCGAATTGCAGAAATAAGCTGCCGTTGGCAGCCACTTTGTCCCCCGGCGAAAGCCCTTTTAGAATTTGTGTTTGGCCATTTTGGCTTTGTCCGATATCCACTTGGCGCCGGCCAAACTGATTGGAGCTGGTAGCCACGTAGACGAACGGCTGATTTTCGTCGTCGCGCAAGATCGAAGAATCGGGCACGGCAATCGCGTTCGAGATCGTTCCAGCAGTCACGGTCGCGACGCAGTACATATCCTTCTTTAATTTTCCGCCGGGATTGTCGACCACGATGCGCGCCTGCAAAGTGCGCGTGTTGGGGTCCAGCGCCGGTGAAATAAAAGAAATCTTGCCGGAGAATTTGTCGGGATAGGAATCGGTGGTGATCGTGGCCTGATCGCCGTCTTTCACATAAGCGAGGTCGCCTTGGTAAATATTCGCCATCACCCAAACGGTGCTCATGTCCGAAATAGTGAACGCTTGGGTGGTGCCGGCTTGCATTACTTGTCCCGGCGAAACGAGGCGTTCCACAATCTCGCCGCCGATGGGCGCGAGTAAAGGAATCTGCGCTGAGATAGGAGATTTCTCCAAATCTTCCGGCTTCGGTATTCCCAGAATTTTCATTCCCTGTTCGGCCGCGCTCAAATCCGCTTGCGCTTGTATGCGATCGGATTCAGCTTGCAGAAGGTCGCGGTCGGCAATCGCGTGATGCGCGAAAAGATCCTGGGCGCGCTCATAATTCTTATTGGCCACGCGAAATACATCCCGCGCTTTCAAATAGGCAGCCAGCAGCAACGAATAGTCCGGGCTGCTGACTTCCAAAAGCGGCTGTCCGCGTTTCACGCGGTCTCCGGGGACCACCAGAATTTTCGCGACGGGGCCGCCTACTTGAGTAATCACGGGTGTGGTACTGAATGCGTTGTAGGCCACGGCGCCAGTCAGCCGCAAGGTGCGCGTAAGTTTCGACGCTTGCACGGTCACGATCTGCACGTGCGACATCTGATCCTGAGGGATGGTAAACAGCCCCGCGGTGTCGGTTTTCGATTCCCCCGAGGAGTACGACGTCATTTCATTCGCGCCTCGTTCCGAGCTGCAGCCCGCGAGCAAAATCGCGAGCGCTGCGGCAAATCCGAAGCACGTCGCACGTTTTATAATTGGCAAATTCGTCATGGCAGAGTCCTCACTCCCACCGCCTCGCGAAGCTGTTCGACCGCGGTCAAATAAGCTGCGAGAGACTGGCGATAGGCAAGCTCCGTAGCCCGGTAACTGCGCTCGGCATCGAGAAAATCCAGCAGGCTGGCGGCGCCTCGTTTGTAGGAATATTCGGTGATGTCTCGCGATTCTTTCGCTGCGTCAAGATATCCGGCGCGATAGAGCGACACCACCTGATCGTTGTCGCGAACGGACTCATAGGCCGTCAGCACGTCGCTCATCACCTGATCGTTCGCCGCAAGTTCCAGTTCCTGGGCCTGATTGATTGCGTAATTCGTGCGCGCGATTTCGCCCTGATTGCGATTGAAGATCGGAATTTGGAAACTGCCGAAAACCGAGGCAGTGTTCGTTTCGCTTACATGGTCGTAATTGAACGTCCCGGTGACGTCCACCTTGCCGTTGGCCTTCGCGAGTTCGTGCTGGCTCTTCGCCGCGACCACGCCTTGTTGCGCTGCGCGCAGGTCCGCGCGGCTCTGCAGAGCTTTCGCCTGCAGGTCTTCCAGCTTGATGGTGACCGGCAGGTAATCGAAATCTCCGGAGACGTCGTAATCCGCTCCGACGGTTTGGTATCCGAGGAATTGGCGCAAGCCGACGAGCGCTTGAATCTTGGCGAGCTGCGCCTGCGACACGTCGCTCTGGAACTGCAGCAACTGGAGCTTGATCTTTAGGTAGTCGCCTTCGCTGATGTCGCCGGCCTTGTAACGCGCTTGGCTGATATCCACTGTGTTCTGAAAGCTCTTCATGTCTTCTATCGCCAGATCGAGAGTGGATTCGGCGAGCTGCACGCTGAAGAATTGCGAAGCGACACTGAAGGTAAGCGTGCGTTCATTATCAGCAACGGTCGATTTCGTCTGCGCGGTGGTGTCTTCGGCTGCCTGCAAGCGGTGTTGGCGCTTCTTTCCGCGTTCGAACAGGTAAGAAACGCCAATATCAAACTGCATGACGTCGTCGACGTAGTCCGCGTTAAAGTTTTCCGGCTGGAAGATTGGAATGAACTGCGCGTCCGCAGTCAGAACCGGGTTCGGCCGAAGATTCGCCGTGATTTCCAGCGCTTGGTTTTGTTGGATCGTAGTTTGCGCGGCCTTCAAATTGTGATTGTGTTCGAGAGCCAGCTGGATGGCCTCATCCAGCGTCAGGCGGACTGCACCGTGAACCTGCGCCGCGGGAGCTTGTATCTTGGGGGCCGGCGGCACCGCAGGCTGCGCGGGTGGGTTCTGCGCGCTACACTTTGGCGCTAAAGTCCCGCCAGAAAAACACACCACGAATAAAAGCACTGCGAGCCGCACACTTTGTACGAACATAGTCTTCAACCTCTGCAAAATGGATAGAAAGTGAGTCGGAGCGTCGCGAGCGACGCTGAACCTAACGAGGTAACTAGACGGCGGGCGGTGCGCGGGCCGGAAGACGAGGCGTCAGAGGAGAAGGCGTAAAAGCCGGCTCCGCAGGTTCGGGCCGGAATCCCAACTGAGCCAGAGCAGGTGTGCGGTCGCTAGCGAGCGGCCGCTCCATGGGTTGGTGATTTACATGGCAAATCGAGCAGTTGGCTTCTGAAGAATTTGCGTGGTGATGCCAAACGCTCCCCAGGGTCGTGACGAAGACCAGCAGCACGATCAGTGCGACGGAGACCAGCAAACACCGGATTGCCTTTTGATTACGCATTGCTTGTGAGGCTATCGCGACCCGACCTTAATCATATAGCAGATGGCTGATAGCGCAAATGGGTTGTGCCTGGCAATAACTGCTCTGAGGACAAAAAGTCAGTTTGTATGCTCGAGGGCCTTCTCCACCATCGCGACGCATTTTTCCACGCGCTTGCGAAGCGGGCCGTCGATCTCCTGCTGTCGTTGGCGCAGTGTAAACGTCTCGTCGGCGATGTTCAGCGCGGCCAGCACCGCGACTTTTAGCGAATCCACCATGCGCGTGGATTCCGCAATCGACCGCATTTTGCCGTCGACGTAGGCGGCCAACTCTCTTAGATATTCTTCATTCCCATCCGCGTTCACGTTATAGCTTTGGTCGTAAATCTCTATTTTCACGGTTTCACTCTCCGGCTGAGCTTCCGACATTGTCGGCCATCATGCATCAGGGTGCAATGGGCTTGATGCGATGCCGAAGTGGCGCTCGAAGTTAGCTCGCGCGCAAGCTGGCGCTGAGCTTTTGTTCGAGTGCAGTGACAATGCGCGAAGTGAATTCGGCAAGCTGCGCGTCGGTAAGCGTACCCTGCGCGCTTTGGAATTTCACACGGATCATCAGTGAATATTTTCCGGCCGGAATTTGGCCGCCGCGAAAAAGATCAGCAGCCTCGATGGTCTGAAGTTCGGCGATTTTGAGCTCGAAGATGATCCGTTCCACTTGCGCAAACGTGACATCATCCGTTAACACGAGCGAAAAATCTCTCTCCACTGCAGGGTAACGGGGCCAGGGCGCGAAGCGCAGCGCAGAACGGGTGAGTTCGACATAGGCTAAGAACGGCTCGAGCCTTAGCTCGGCTAGATAAATGTCTTGCCTCAACTTCAATTGTTCCCCGACACGCCGCGAGAGTTGTCCCGCGATCCCGACTTGCGGTCCCGGCAACGGAACGGTGCGTATATCTACGTCTGGCGTTGGACCTGGCTTGGAACCGACAGTGACGGACCAAAAGCCAGCCTGACTCGAGAGTGAAATCTTCGCGGCGCGCGCGGCCGACAGCCAAGCTGGCCCTCCCGATTGCCAGTCCAATCCACCCGCTAGTTCGCCAATTCGGTCGAGGTCGCCTTTCAAATCCGGGAAACTGAATTCGCGCGCCGCTTGGTGGACAGTTTTCGCGCGCGCCAGTCCGGTTGCGCCCAGAGTAAGGACAAGCGTTTCCACGGGTGCTCCGTCGCGGAGTTCGTACGTCTTGCCAATTTCAAAGAGTCGCAGGTCGCGGTTGCCATGATTCAAATTCCACTCAATCGCACGGACCATACTGACGATACCCGTTGAGCGCATCACCGATGCATCTTCCGCAAGCGGGTTGCCGATCACAGCGGGCTGGAATCCTTCGGCGCGAAACAACGCGTCGCGTTGAGCGTCTACTATGGGAATCTCGACAATTTCCTGGTAGCCGAGCCCGACGGCGCGTTCTACCAAGCGGTCGGTCGCCTCAGCGTGAGGCAAGCGGTGTGCCGGTTTTTTCGCGGGCGGGAGACGCGCAGGAAATTTGTCGTAACCGTAATGGCGAGCGACTTCCTCCACCAAATCGATCCCGCGAGTGACGTCGCTCCGCCACGAGACTTCTTTACATTCCCAAATCGCAGCGATCGAGCCGTCGCTGCCGCGATTGGCGTCCACGCGCGTGGGATGGAATCCCAGCGCGCTCAAAATGTCTTCCACTTCGCGGTCCGGAACATCTGCGCCCATCACTCGCAGGATTTCCTTTCGCGCCAATTGAATTGTCTTTTCGGTTTCGCGGGAGGGATAAACATCCACAACGCCCGCTAGAATCTCGCCGCCTGCCACTTGCTGAATTAACTCAGCGGCACGCCTCGAGGCCAGCTCCGCCATTTCCGGATCGGCGCCGCGTTCGAAACGGTAAGAGGCTTCCGAGCGTAGGCCCAGCGCTTTCGCTGTGCGACGAACGGAAATGGGATCAAACCACGCGGACTCCAACAGAATATTGCGGCTGCTGAAACCGATATCGCTGTCTGCTCCGCCCATCACGCCGCCGATAGCGACAGGGCGCGCCGCGTCAGCAATCACGCAGATGTCTTTCGTAAGCGTTCGCTCGACGCCGTCAAGCGTGCGTATCTTTTCGCCTGGACGCGCGCGCCTGACGACGATGCGAGGCTCGCTCAATTTATCCAAATCGAACGCGTGCATGGGCTGGCCAAGCTCGAACATCACGTAATTGGTGATGTCCACGACGTTGTTGATGGACTTCTGCCCCATCGCTTCCAACCGCTGTCGCAGCCAGTCCGGCGAGGGTTGCACTTTCACGCCGCGCAAGACGCGCGCGGTGTAACGTCGGCAGAGTTCCGGCACTTCGATTTCAACGCGCACCGCATCGGCGGCTTTCTCGGCGGATTCTTTCAGCTTCGGCTGTACGGGCTTGAGCTGCAAGCGATAGATTGCTGCAACTTCGCGGGCGATACCGTAATGCCCGAGACAGTCGGGACGGTTCGCTGTAACTTCAGCATCGAGGACGGGGCCCGCGGCAGATTCCTCCACGGAATCAATAGCAACGCCGACCAGTGAGAGCCGCGCCTTCAGGTCGGCAGGCGCTGCTTTAACGTCGACGAATTCTCTCAACTGGTTGTAGAGAATCTTCATGGTCGAAAACTCAGCTTAACAATCCCCTGAGATTCCAAAGTTGCGAGTGCGATCAGAGCAAAAACGCTGCGGAACGCGGCGCACACTACGGAAACTGCTGCAAGAAGCGCACGTCGTTCTGAAACAGCAGGGGCACTTCGGTGACGCCGTACTTCATCATCGCCAGGCGATCCACTCCCATGCCAAAAGCAAAACCCGAGAGGCGCTCGGGATCGTATTTCACGAAGCCGTACACCGCAGGATTCACCATGCCCGCGCCGAACAATTCGATCCAGCCGGAAAACTTGCAAACGCGGCAGCCCTTGCCGCCGCAGACGTGGCAGGTCGCGTCCACTTCAGCGGAAGGCTCGGTAAACGGAAAATAACTCGGCCGCAGGCGCGTCTTTGTTTTCGGCCCCAGAAATTCGCGCGCGAAATATTCCACGGTGCCTTTGAAATCGCAAAAGGTAATGTCCGTGTCCACTGCGAGGCCTTCAATCTGGTGGAACATGTATCCGTGCGTCGCGTCGGGATTATCGCGGCGATAGACTTTTCCCGGCACGACGATGCGAACGGGCGGCTTCTCTTTTTCCATGGTGCGAATCTGCATGGGTGAAGTGTGCGTGCGCAGCAGATGGCTGGTCCGCGCGCCTTCGATATAAAAAGTGTCCATGTTGTCGCGAGCGGGATGATGCTCGGGAATGTTGAGCGCTTCGAAATTATAGTAGGGCGTCTCGATCTCGGGTCCTTCGACTACGCTGAAGCCGATCGCGGTGAAGATTCGCTGAAGTTCTTCGAAAGTTTGACGGATTAGGTGCCGCGTGCCGAAAGTGCGCTCGATACCGGGGAGCGAAAGATCAATTCTGTCGCGTGCCGATGCGCTTTGTTCGGACGCCGCTTCGATTTCCTTGCGCTTTTCCTCTATCGTCGTTTCGACGTGAGCTTTGAGCTTGTTCAGTTCCTGCCCTACGACGCGCTTCAATTCCGGCGTTGCGGGTTTCAGCCAATTGTCCGTGATTTGCGTGAGCACGCCAGCCTTGCGGCCGGTCCATCGGAGGACGAAAGCTTGAAATCTCTCTCGGTCGGACGAATCAGCGGCGTCTTTGTCGAATCGCCGGCGTACTTCGGCAAACGTCTCCACGACAGCTTCGGAAGTTTTTGCGCCGAGCTGATCAAGCGTTTGCGCTGTGGGGTTGTTATCGGTCGTCATGCTGAGGCCGTATTCGGTCGTGGGAGCACGCGACATCGTGGTCGCTGCTCGGTTCAAACCAACAAATCCCCACCTCTAAAGAGGTGAGCTACATTGCAACAGCGAGTTAGCCTTCGTCGCGATGGCGGGCATGTTCCGGCTTAGCGTGCGACTTTGCATCCGCGGGCGCTTTCGCGACGTGCTGCTTGGCAGTGGCGACCAACGCGGTAAATCCGTCCGCATCGTGCACCGCCATGTCCGCGAGAATCTTTCGGTCGAGCTCGATGCCGCCGACTTTCAGCCCGTGAATCAACTGGCTGTAGGTAATCCCATTGTTGCGAGCCGCGGCGCCGATGCGCTGAATCCATAGCGTGCGGTAATCACGCTTGCGCGTGCGCCGGTCGCGGTAGGTGTAACGCAGCGAGCGATTCACCGCTTCTTTCGCCGAGCGGTAGAGTTTTCCCTTGGTAAGGAAAAACCCCTTGGCGTGTGTCAGCAGCTTTTTTCGCCGAGCGCGGCGTTTGGTTCCACGTTTAACTCGAGGCATAGCTTGATCTCCTGTTGCGCGCCACCTAGGCGCTTCTCATAAATTTGGGTCGGTTACTGCACGGGGAGACAAACGTGGCCAGCCGCCCGCAAAATCACGCAGGCAACAGGACGGGTTTGTCTCGTAGAACTACTCTTGCGCTCCCTCAATTTACATCACACGCCGGAGCACCGGCCGGCAGGCACCCGTTACGCTCTGCCAAACACGGTAAAAACTTGGCTACTTCGCTTCGCGCCGCTCATTGCCTGGTGCGAAGATAAATTCTGAAATCTTGAGCCCTTATTCGATGCCGTACGGCAGCGCGAGGCGGATGTTCCGCACGTTCGACGGATTCACGACCACCGCGTTCGCCAGCTTGCGCATGCGCCGAGGCTTCTTGGTGCCCAGCAAATGGCGCTTGCCCGAATGCCAGCGCATGATCTTCCCGGTGGAAGTAATCTTGAAGCGCTTGGCTGCGCCGCGATGTGTCTTCAGCTTCTTTTTCTTGTTCTTCTTCACAATTTCCTCTTCAACTTGATTT
>Ga0209330_1000793_pt1 | contig 11293 bp, 16 predicted proteins | sample JacPinW_OM2H0_O3_FD_187969 | JGI IMG/M metagenome (GOLD analysis project Ga0209330, IMG submission 187969) | Forest soil microbial communities from Algoma, Ontario, Canada - Jack Pine, Ontario site 1_JW_OM2H0_O3 (SPAdes) (version 2) | ecosystem: Environmental > Terrestrial > Soil > Boreal...
GCGCGTCCCCATCGCCATGGGCGCATCATACAAACAATGCCTGTGAATTCTTCAAAACTTTATCGGTTCACGCATCAAGACTTGCACCACGGGCTGCTATGGGGGAGCCGTCATTACCGAAGCCGGGACGGATCCATCGGTTGCCGGTTTGGTGTACATCGCAGCCCACATGCCAGATGCGGGAGAGAATGAGGCTGACGACGCGAAGCGATTCCCCATCGACCTCAGCAAGTCTAGTGCGATAAAGAAGACAGCAGACGGTTTCACTTACCTCGACCCCGCGCGATTTCGTGAGTACTTCGCAGCCGACCTGCCTGCTGAACAGGCCGCGTTCATGGCCCGCTCGCAGGTACTCAACTTGGCTGACAACTTTAAAGCTGTCATCACAACAGCTGCATGGAAAACCAAACCGAGCTGGATGTTGGTAGCTGGCAGCGACAAAACCATCAATCCCGACCTCGAACGATGGTATGCGACGCGAGCTAACAGCCACAAGGTCGAAGTCTCAGGCGCCAGTCGCTCGGTCTACATCTCGTACGCGAAAGAGGTTGCAGCTCTGATCGAAGAAGCTGCATCGCACGCTCAGTAGAAAACCTTGTACTGGGCGGATAACCAACAAATGAACGGAGGTAAGCGCACAAATAGGTGTTCAACAGGGAAACAATTCACACGCGGTTCTGAGATGGGCGGTTTGCCGCAATGGTTAACCGTATCGAAGGGAACTGGGGCGCGCCCTGATCAGTCCCGATAAACGCGTTTCACGGCGTTCATCCCGGACGAAATCACTCGCGATGGGTTCGGGGTGCCTTGCCGACTTCTCATCATTAATCTGGATGTCCCGACAAGACTAGAATAGTTTGAGATTTGCCCTGTGCGATGGCCAACAAACCTCCGCTGATCTCTACTGGAATTCGCGCAAAACTGGAAGTGGCCCGGGTCGCACGGCTGGCCACTCTGGACGCCAAGCGGAAACCGCACTTGGTTCCTATCTGCTTTGCCTGTGACGGGAACCTTGTCTACTCTGCGATTGATCGCAAGCCGAAGCGGGTGGCTCCGAACCGGCTTGCACGCTTGAAGAACATCAAAAACACGCCGCAAGTGGCGTTGCTCGTGGATCACTACGACGAGGATTGGACGCGTCTCTGGTACATACTCGTGCGAGGGGAAGCAGAGCTCGTATCTGCTCCAGCGGAACGCAAACGGGCCATTCAGTGTCTAAGGGCGAAGTATCCGCAATATAGCCCGGAAATGCTCGAGGACGATGCTCCCCTCTTGCGCATTAGTCCTCAGCGCATCACCGCATGGGGCAACATCTAGTCCCGCAGGTCGCAATTAACTCAGACTCATCATCCCTTGCAGGTGGTCCAGCAGAGAGAGCCAATGGTCGAGCGACTGACCTTCCGGAGCAAACGCCGGATCGAAGAAGACTTCGTCGGCTCCAATTTTGGCGCAGGCTCTGACATCATCGCTGATCTGTTCGAGCGATCCGGAAAATATCGCTCTCTCATGGCCCAATGGCTTGTCAGTTATCTCCAGGCCAGCATGCACTACCATCCGCATCGCTGACGGATCGCGTCCGGCCTCTTTTGCCATCTGCTTGATGCTGCCGAACATCTCCGCCATGACGGGCACGGAAAGAAAGACCGGGTTCCATCCGTCGGCCAGCTTAGCTAGGCGTTTAAGCGCCGCTGGGACAAATGCTCCCAAGTAAATCGGGGGATGCGGCTTCTGCACAGGCTTAAGGTTGATGTAAGACCTGGGCACGTTGAAAAACTTTCCGTGAAATTCGACCGGATTCGTGGTCCAGATGGCCTTGAGCAATGGCAAGAATTCGTCTGCTAGCGCACCGCGTTTCGTAATGTCAGCGTTGGTTGCGTCCATCTCGTCTTTGTTCCAACCCAGACCCAAACCGACGTTCAGCCGGCCGTTGGAGAGGACATCGAGTGTGGTCAACCGTCGTGCCAGCACAACCGGGTTGTGGTAGGGCATGTCGAGCACGCTGGTGCCCAGTCTTATCTTTCTGGTTTGCGCGGCTACGTACGTTAGCGCGTCGAGCGGATCCAGCACCTGCTTGTAAACTTCAGGCAGGTGTCCATCCGGCGTGCCAGGATAGGGTCTCTGCAGTTTCATTGGGTAGAGCAGGCGCTCGATGGTCCAGAGCGTGCTGTAGCCGAGAGCCTCGGCGCGTTGTGCTACTTTCGTGATCGCTTCCGCGGTGCCGATGGGCCCAATGTTTGGTAGCGAAAAACCAATCTTCATGTCACACCTCCAAGCGAAGATGGCAGGTATTGTATGGCAGAAACGCACTCCCCGACGTTTTCGTTGGATCACGAGCAATTCCGAATTTATTCGCGGCAGCAAGTCCTAGTGTTGTATCAGAAGCGACCGCAGAGGAGAAAATTCGTAGACTCATCAGAATCTGCCGCGGTCGCTTTTTGATACAACACTAGGACTTATGGGTACCTATCGTCGTTCGCGAGACGATAGCTTCGGTTTGCACGTCAAGCGTCGTTCAACACTGGCAGTGCAGATGCCGTTTAGTGTCAAAGCAGGCCGCGGTGGCCAGTGTAGTTTTCGTCGCCGTCCAGACCACGCTCCTTGATAACCTCGGCAGCAGCAACCAGTGCTGTTGCGATGGCAGGATAGCCAACGTATGGCAGCGCCTGGATGAGAACTTCCTCGATTTCTTTCAATGTGAGGCCATTATTGAGCCCGGCCCCCATGTGGATGGCGAATTCATGGGGCTGACGCATGGCAATCATGACGGACATCGAAACTAGGCTGCGGGAGCGCCTGTCCAGACCGGGACGAGTCCAGATATCTGCAAAGGCTTGGTCGAGCGCGTAGGCAGCGATCGGGGCACCAAAGGTGTTTGAGTCAGCGGAAGCGCTGAGTTTTGCGGCCGCCTGGTCGCCCATCATTTCGCGGACTATGTTGATTCCAGCTTCTCTATTCGTCATGATTGAGTCCTCTTGTAAAGCTCAAGTGTTTTTCGGAAAGCAGATTTCGGCAACTCAGAGCGTTGCGAGAGCATATGAGTTGATTTCACAGTTGAGCGACACTTCCTCGAACTCAGGGACTGGTCCATTCCATAAGAATTGTTACCTCCTTTCCGCCTTTGCACGATCTCAGTTGACCTAAGTGAGGCCATTAGCCTGCATTATGCATGAAGCAGTGCGTAGCTCAAGGGTAGCGATGAAAAGTGGATGGTAATCCGGCAGTTGGTTGAGCGGGCGAAAAGGATTGAAGGTTCTGGCTGCTAGAGGTGTAGTTGCAGTGCCGAAGAAACAAGCAGAGACAAGGGAGCCGCAACCGTTGCTAACGGGAGATGTTTCGGTTAAGTTCGTGATTCTTACGAGAGGCTAGCCGGTCGCCGCACCGAGCGCTAGAGCGACTCGATGGAAGGTGGGTAGAAACGGGAAGGAAGCGGGCAGATGGACGACGACGCGTCGGACCGAGACCAAGACCCGAGCTCCTAGCTTCAGCAGTCGTTCGCGTAACATTCCAACTTGAGCGCGGGCACAAGCCGTACCGGCAGCCCGCAAGCGCAACTCCTGCATCAAGACATAGGCCGCGGCGGTGAGTAGGACGCGAAACTGGTTGGCCCAGAAGCTGGTGCAACTGGTACGGTCGATGTCGAGGTCATGCAATTCCTTAATGCGATTTTCAACGTCACCGCGCTGGCAGTAGACATGCTCGTAAATCCACTGTGGACTTTGCTTCATGTTGGTGATGACAAAACGGGGATTGTCTCTGGGGTCTTTGTCGGCGGCGCGGACGACCTCGGCTTTGATAATGAGGCGGCGCAGGCGTGGCCACTTCCCCGCCTTGTAGCGAACTTCCCCATAAATATGTTCGGTCTTTCCACTGCGCCGCGACAGTTGGCGCGCTCGCCGCATTCCGCTTTCAGCGACCCGCTTCAACACCGCATTCTTGGCCATGGCGACGACATACTCGAGTTTGGGCTGGGCGTCCAGAAACTCCAGCACAGCAGGATGCGCGAAACCGCCATCCAGGCGCACCCGAATCTGTATTCCAGGAATATGGTGACGAATCATCCTCACCAAACGCCGCAAGATGGCAACTGCTCCCGCCGCTGCTGTCACGTTGCCGGGCCGTAACACTGCGGCGCAGAGATACTGTTCGGCTTCGTCGTTGAAGCTGACAAAACCCATCACCGGCAGGTAGCACCAGGTATCGTAATGTCCGTTGAAAAACGACAACTGCTGCGCCCCGTGCGTGGGATCGTCGGTCGGATCCAGATCGAAAGTGACGCGATAGGCGCGATGGCGCAGCCGCTTGGAGTGACGCCGGATCACGCTCTCCGCCAGGAACTCGCCCGCACGATAGAGTTCCTTTACCCCAACTCCGTTCTCGAAACGCGACAACGTCGGCTGCGAAGCCAAATCCCGACCTTCGATGGGATCGCGGTCCAGAAGCAGTTTGTGAATCGGATCCCCGGACAGGCGGGCTGAATCGTTGGCGTCCGGGTAGCCGCAGGCGATCGAGAACACGCGTTGTCCCACCAACTCGCGCAACGAATGATCGACCTTGCCAGCTTGCCGCTCGTCTCGAAGGCACGAGGCCAGTCCAGCCACCAATCCATAGTGGCCATCGGCGGCTTTCAGCAGCAGAGCTCCACCGTCGGAACTCCCCTCTCGCTGATCGAACTGGGCCACTACAGGCTTGCGAAAAATTCCTGGGAACAACAAACACTGTGTTGTGCTATCTTCAGACATTCAGAAGCCTCTTTTCTTGCTCCAAACATTGTCTAGACAACATGTTTGTAACAGAGGAGGCTTTTGTTGTCTTCAAATATATGAATAATGCGCGCTAGTGGCTGACTTTAGCCGCTGAATGATGAAGACTCAGATGAGCCCACAGAAGCTGACGGCCGAATGTTGTAAGACCTACCTCCGATGCCGAGCTCGGCGTCTACGGCCAAAACGAGATGATCGGGCTGCTTTAAGTCGGCTCCTGAGTCTGCTGCTCCGGCAGGCGATTATTGTTGAACCACCGCTGCCCGCAGCGACGCCCGTAAACGAAGTACAAACCGAGTTTGGTCGCTATTTGTGCCGGGAACGGGGCTAGTCTCCACAACGATGAACTGTTACGGGGCGTTCGCTGGCGAGTTTCTGGCTGATCGATTCGGTACTGGTTGGTGGACCTGTCCCTTCTCCGTCCCACTGATCTGACGGGGTTTGTTCGGTGTCGTGCGACCTCTATAAAAAGCAAACGGGTTCAGCTGATGACGACCGCGCTCCGCTCATTTCTGAGTTGGGCACGATATTGCGGAGATGTCAGCATCGATCTTGCCGCATGCGTTCCCTCAGTAGCGAACTGGTCGCTATCGACCGTGCCCAAAGCCTTGCCGCGCGGACAGTGCGAGCGGGTGTTGACGTCTTGCAACCGGAAGACAGCTGTCGGCCGACGGGATTACGCAATCCTGTTGCTACTCGCGCGACTGGGATTGCGTGCGAGCGAGGTCGTCAGTCTTACTTTGGGAGATTTTGACTGGCAAGCGGGATTGATTACAGTGCGTGGCAAGGGCGGGCGCCATTGCAAACTGCCACTGCCTCGTGATGTCGGGGAAGCCATCGCCGACTATCTGAGAAACGCACGACCCCCAGTCACTCACCGGAATGCGTTTCTCCGTGACCGGGCACCGATCACAAGCTTCCACGGGTCGCAAGCCATAGCTCATGTCGTCAGACAGGGTCTGGCGCGGGCTGGAATTGACTCGCCGCGAAAGGGGGCTCACCAATTTCGCCATACTCTTGCTTCCGAGATGCTTCGGCAAGGAGCGTCTTTGTCTGAGATCGGAGAGCTGTTGCAACACCGAAGTCCGCAAACCACGACGATCTATGCCAAGGTCGACCTTGTCTCCTTGCGAGCGTTGGCGTTGGCGTTGCCGTGGCCGGAGCGTGCACGATGAGCACGCTCCGCGTCGCCGTCCAAGACTACCTCGAGATGCGCCGCAGCCTGGGATTCAAGTTACACGACGCCGGGATTGGGCTGATGAAGTTCATTTCGTTCCTAGAGCGACAAAACGCATCGCACATTACCCTAGCGCTTGCTCTACAGTGGACACAGGAAGTTCTTCCGTACAATCTGGGAACCGATCGCACGCGCAGACAGCAGGACTGCTCCCAACGCAGCCGATCCGGTCAGAATTACGGCCCGCGCACCAAATCGGTCTGCCAAACGGCCAATCACAAATGTTGAGAACGCAGCGACTACGTTATGCGCAGTAAATGCCAGCGCGATAGCAGAGCGGCGCGCATGAAAGTCTGCCACTTAGGCCGGAAAGAACATCCCGAAGGAAGCAACTGAGATGGGAAAAGCCCCAAGCAGTAGGCCAACAGCAGCAGTTGCGACAATGATCCAACCATAGAAGACCCCACTTGGCTTATTCCCATATCGCATGTCGGAAAGTATGATGGATTTCTTCTCCATAGTCCTTAGAACCAGGTGAAATTTTCTGAAAAAAGGTGAAAGGGCGATGTCGCTGAAAAACTTGGGTATCTCAATGGCGTGTTTTAGCGCGAGAACAGTACCAAACGGGTGCCCCAGCAGTACAAAGGGATGGCAACCTCCTCGCTGCCTACGGGCATTCTGTAGCGTTCTCCGGTGCCCTGGAAAGGAACAGCAGTTCTAACGAGGAACCCGTGCAGCATTCCCAGAAATACAAAGGAATGCCCCAGAAGGAAGGTGGGGCAGTTGTGACTCAGGCGGCTTCTGGTTTGGGCTTTGCGTTTGCGAAGGAACTGTCGCCGGCCTGCAATGTCGTTTTGATTGACTCCGATTCCGCCGGTTTAGAATTGCCAGGCACAGCCTTTTGGTAGATTCCGAACAAATTATGTATCGTTCCTGCCGCGAAGCTTTGTTTGTAGTCGAAATATCTGAGTACGATGAGCTCATGATCCCGCGAGAAAAGAGTGCCGCGGTGTGGCGAGCTTTGGAGGAGGCCTTTGGCACAAGATCGATCGAAGATATTCGCAGCATTACTCGAGGCCTCAGTTCGGATCTCGTGCTTCGCATCGTCGTCCGGGGATCTCCATACCTCTTGCGGATCATGACACGTATGAACGAGAGGAACGATCCGCCCCGTGTCTTCGCTTGCATGAAGTTGGCGGCGGAAGCAGGTTTAGCGCCTCGCGTCCTGTATTCCAACGAGGCAGAAGGGGTCGCGATCACTGACTGGATCGAAACCGTGCCCTTTCCGACGGCACAGGCGCTAGTCTATCTTCCCGCAACCCTACGCGGCATCCACCTACTACCGCCTTTTCCCAAGACGTTCAACTACGTCACCGCGCACAAGTTCTTCATTTGGAGACTCCGCACGGCGAGTCTGCTCCGTGAAGCTGAGATCAAGGAGGTTTTCCGTGGCTACGAGCGAATCTGTGCCGCGTACCCTCGGCTCGATGCGGATTTGGTGTCGTGCCACCTGAACCTGAAGCCCGAAAACATCTTGTTCGAGGGCCGCCGTGTCTGGCTCATCGACTGGATAGCAGCGTTCTTGAACGACCGCTACTTCGATCTGGCAATTGTTGCCAACCTCGTAGTCGCCAACGAGGCGGACGAACGAACTTATCTTGCGGTGTACTTTGGCCAACCGCCCTATGAGTACCAACGGGCTCATGTGTCAGGTGATGCACATGTTGTCCGCCGCAGTCTTCCTGCTGCTTGGTTCGGCGGGCAAACCGCTTCGAAAAGACGCGAATCCGCCCTCGTTCCGCGGTTTTCACGAGCGGATTTGGGCGGGTGAGATCGACCTTTCGGACAACGAGCGGAGGATCGTCTATGGCCGGGTTCACTGGGACCAACTTCTGCAGAATATGCGGCAAGCGCGATTGGCTGAGGCGCTCAGAGCCGTCGAAGAGCGGAATGCTCGATCGGACGGTCCGCATCTGCTTTTGCCAAGCGCTCCGTAAGCTCACCAATGGCCTGTATGGTCCGCGAGAATGCTCGCCAGAGCTATGCAGCAGCCGGCGAATCGTTGCCCTGAATTAACAAACAGTTGTTGTTAATGATCGATCCATCTTTCACGACAAACGAGGAGACTTTATTATGGCTTCCCTAGCAGATGTTCTGGTCAGACAGTTGTTGGATGGCCGACACATCGCGTCGCTTGCAACTGAGAATCCGGACAGCTCCATTCATATGGTTGCGGTGTGGTACTGGTTCGACGGTACACATGTTTATGTGGCCACGTCCTCGCGTAGTCGAAAAGCACGGAACCTGCAATCCAAGCCAAAGGTCTCCTTAATGATCGACGCTCGCGACCCAGCAGCATCCTACGGGATCAGCCTGGCGGGGACCGCGCAGATCCTGACCGACGACGTGTCTCGGAAGAGTAACGGGGAGATTCATCGCAAGTATCTGAGCGAAGCCGCACTCGCCGACGCGAGAGTGGGTCCGGTGTTCGCTGCATGGGATGATGTCACAATCCAGATCGCACCGGTCTCGGTTATCGCCTGGGACATGCGCGAGGCAGACCGCCAATTCTTCGGCGGCGTTCTGGAGAAAAACCCTGCATATCTGTTACCGCTGGAGCGATGAACGTGTGAGCGGTGATGAATAAGTCCGTGACGACCGAACTCAAATGCCGAGCAACAAGCCCAATTAAGGGATTCGGCTCGAAGAATGCAGAGAGCGAGGACTCGAACCTCGAACCCGCGGCCTCCTGCAGGGCAGGCGTCGTAACCAAAGGAACCCTAGACGAGTGATTGGTTGCGACCTGAAAGAGCCATCATCAGACTCCGCCTTTGATTGCAAGCAACGTGTGCTAACGCAGCAGAGAATTACCGACGACTAGAGTTACCGGAAACTGCGGATGTGCTGAGAATCGGTGACAGGGCAGCGTTCTAACCAACTGAACTACGTCCCCACTTGCTTTTCATACGGTTAGGGCCAAACCCGCATGTTTGCTGTCTATTGTTGCTGTCAACCATTTCGCCGCTTTCAACTGTTTCCACCGGATCTATTGAAATTCCGGGAGAAATGGACAGCATGGACAGCACGTCAAACTTGCTTCCATACCGCCCCCGTGCAGCCGCGATCCAGAACATCTGTCCCTGCTCTGTGATTGGATTGTAGCAGAGCGAATTCAGATCAGTACAGTTGCCGAGATTGCTCGGAGTTTTTGCCACGGGCGATGGAACGCGGGCGGCCCCGTTAAATTCCTGACCGCTGTAGCTGGACGTTTGTCCGAGATGAATCAGCCGTCTAATGCGGTTTCGCGGGTTTGTTTAGACTGATCAGCTCATCACGAGTCCGTTGGAGAATCTCTCGTGAAAGGTTCGGGTCTGACACGGCACGAGAGAGGTTGATCGCTCCTAGCATCGCACTAATCGTGAGGATCGCACGAGCGCGCCGATCAGAGTTGCCATCTGCGGGAACAAGGCCCGTCGAGTATGCCAAGGTACGTTTGAGTCGTGCGGTATATACAGCTTTCGCCGATCGACTCGCCCGAGACATGTCACCCAGCAATGCGCCGAGCGCACAGCCTGTTCCCGGACCATCCCGGTGCTCTTCGGACAAATAGGTCGTTAAACCTTTCGTTAGCGTATCGGTATGTTCCTCCCAGCGGTCTAGGTCTTGGAATGCGGTGGCCAACGCCTCAACCACCAGTTCATCGCGTGAATTAAAATGTTTGTAGAAACCGCCGACAGTAACACCTGCCTCTTTCATCACATCGGCAACGCCAATGCCTTCCAGGCCAAGTTCGCGAAACCTCTTGGCAGCAACTTTCACGATCCGAGTGTGCGTCTCCGCCTTGTCACTCTTTGAATAACCCATTTGCCATCACCATCTCTTCCCTAGCCCGTTTATAGCTCCCTCCAAGAAGAGCCACCAGAGTATCAGCGTACTCTTCAGCGATTGGATGCAAACTGTCGCATCCTTGGTGCAAGAAGCTCATTGCATTAATAGTAACCATGAACGGCTTTCGAAATGAAGCGGCACCGAAATGGTGTCGAAAAGATTTCATAAAATACTTTGCAACTTCTGGATTACGACCATCCTCTAGTGTAGAGAAAGCGCAGATCAACCTGCTCCCCAGCACAGGAGAAGCAACATGAGCAACTTGTCCCCAGAACGAAATAAAGCAATCGTGCTCGAAGCATTCGAGACACTTTTTAACAAGCGTGACTACGTTGCGGCGGAACGCTTCTGGTCACCGAACTACATTCAGCACAGCGCACACATACCACCAGGTCGCGAAGGACTGTTCAATCTCGTCCGCTCAGTGCCGGAGACTTTGCACTATGAGAACCAGCTCATCATCGCAGAAGGCGATTACGTCGTTGCGCATGGCCGCTTCACGGGGATGGGAAGGCCCGCCGCCTGGATCGCAGCCGACGTTGTCCGGTTCGAAGACGGTCTTCTCAAAGAGCATTGGGACGTTTTGCAGGACGAGGCGACCAAGGCCGATTCTGTGAGCGGCCTTCCCATGTTCGGCGACACGTTCCCGAAGTGAGGGCCAAAGGCAACGCAATCGCCCTGAAGGCGTTCGACACCTTTTTTACAAGACCAAGGAGGAACCGACCATGACGTCATCCGTTATTTCGACTGAAATATATGTGATTTTAGGAGCGAGCGGGAACACCGGCTCGATCATCGCCAATTCTCTGCTCTCAGCGGGCAAAAAGGTACGCGTCGTGGGACGCGACTCGGGGCGACTACAGCGCTTTGTGGACAAAGGGGCTGAAGCGTTCTCGGCTGATATGAGCGATGCCGTTGCGCTCGCTAAAGCTTTCAGGGGAGCGCGCGCCGCATATCTGATGTTGCCGCCGGCGAAATCCCGGGAGGAGCAGGAGCGGGATAGCGACAATGTTGCGAAAGCTGTAAAAGAGTCCGGCCTGAGCAGCGCGGTGCATTTGAGCAGCTACGGAGCGCAGATTGCGGAAGGTGCCGGGCCAGTCTCGGGGCTGCATTCTTCGGAACAAAAACTGAACGCTATCGAAGGTCTCAACGTTCTGCACATGCGCGCCGCGTATTTCATGGAGAACAATCTGGCGGGGATCGGCATGATCCATCAGATGGGAATTCTCGGAAATGCGCTGTTACCCGAACTGAAGATCCCCATGGCCGCGACGCGCGACGTTGGTGACTACGCCGCGCAGCGCCTCCTGCATCTGGATTTCTCCGGCAAACAAACACGCGAGCTGCTTGGGGAGCGCGACCTCTCGATGACGGAAGCTACCGCAGTGATTGCGCGCGGCATCGGCAAACCGGATTTGCGTTACCAGCAGTTCCCGTATGACCAAGTGCAGCAGGCGTTGACGCAATT
>Ga0209330_1000795_pt1 | contig 11289 bp, 11 predicted proteins | sample JacPinW_OM2H0_O3_FD_187969 | JGI IMG/M metagenome (GOLD analysis project Ga0209330, IMG submission 187969) | Forest soil microbial communities from Algoma, Ontario, Canada - Jack Pine, Ontario site 1_JW_OM2H0_O3 (SPAdes) (version 2) | ecosystem: Environmental > Terrestrial > Soil > Boreal...
GATTTCCATGGCCGCGATTATTCAAGGCCTGAACAAGTTCGTGCAGGACAAAGTGGAATCCCTGGGCTCGCGTACTTACTTTCTTACCAGATTTCCGCCCGCCACGGACCCTTCGCACCTGCCGGAACGCATCCGCACGCGCAGATACATCGAATACAGTTACGAGGACTACATCCGCCAAGCCGCTCCCGACGTGCAGATCGTCACCACCATTGGTACGCGCGGCTTTTTCCTTGGCGACAGCAATCTGATTACCAGCGGGGATCGCAGCGTGGAGAAAGTTATTGTACGCGGCGCCGAGCCGCAGTACACCGAGGCGATTCCGTTGTTTTCGGTCGAGCGCGGCCGTTTCATCAACGCTACGGACGAAGAGCATGCGCGCCAGGTCGTGGTGCTGGGCGCAGCCATCAGCGAATCGCTGTTTCCCAACACCGACGCCCTCGGCAAAACCGTCCGCATCAACGGCGGCTTGTACGAAGTTATCGGCGTTTTCGAACACGACCAGGGTCTGTTTCTAGGGCCCGGAGTCGACATCTTCGCCATCATCCCGCTAAGTAATTTCAAGAAGGAGTACCCGGGTTCCAAAGAGTTGGTGATGGCATTCACCGTACCCGAGAATGTGAGCATCGATCTGGCGCAGAGCGAGGTAATTCAGGCCATGCGCCGCTTGCGCCGCGTTCCGCCTGAAAAGGAAAATGATTTCGAGCTGAGCTCGCCGGATTTTCTGAGCAATCTGTGGAATCAGCTTACCGGTGCGCTGGTAATCCTCACTACCGTAATCAGTTCGATAGGTTTGCTGGTCGGCGGCATCGGCGTGATGAACATAATGCTCATCTCCGTCACTGAGCGTACGCAGGAAATCGGAGTGCGCAAGGCTATCGGCGCCCGCCGCGCGGACATACGTTTACAATTCCTGTTGGAAGCCGTGGTGCTCACCCTGACGGGCGGTACCATCGGCATCCTGATCGGTGCCGGCATATCTCTGCTGGTGCGCACGTTGGTGCCTTCGATTCCCGCATCGCTGTCTTATCTGTGGGTGTCGATCGGCTTCGCGATCTCTGTCAGTGTTGGCTTGTTCTTCGGCTATTACCCCGCAAGCGTAGCAGCCAACCTCGATCCCATCGATTGTCTGCGGTACGAATAATCTTTCTACTGGCGCTGGCGTGTATCGAAAACTTTCAGGCGGATGCACCGGAGTCCGAGGGCTTTAGGAAAATTATTTCGGCGGAGTCAGCTTTGGATCAATTTTTGTGGCTTCGCGGAACTCTTTGTCCGCTCCGTTCTGGTCGTTCAAGCGTAGGAGCGTCATTCCCAGATTGTAATGCGCGTGTGCGAGGTTTGCGTTCAGGCGAATCGCTTCGCGATAGGCTTCCGCGGCGGTCTTATATTGCCCTTTGTTGAAGAGCGCGTTTCCGAGATTGAACTGCGCATCGGCATTGTCCGGCTGCATCGTCGTCAATTTTACAAACGAAAGTCTCGCACCATCCAGATCGCCCGCCTCCATTTGAGTGATTCCCAGCCCTTGCAACGCAACCGCGAAGTCAGGCTGAATATCGAGCGCTTTGCGAAAACTTGCTTCCGCTTTCTTGAGCTCTTTTGCGCTCAAATAGGCGTTGCCCAGGTTGTACAGGCCATGCAGGTCGTCAGGTTTAAGCGCCAGCCCTTTCTGGTAGGTTTCGATTGCGGCGCGCAGATTGCCCGCATCCTGATAAGCGCGCGCAAGATTGAACGCCGTTTCCGACTGGCTGGAATCCAGCGCAAAGCTTTTTTTCAGCGACTCGATTGCTTCCGCGATCTTGCCCTGCTCGTACAGAAGATGGCCCAGTTGAAAGAGAGCGTGCGCGTCATTGGGGCGCGCCGACACAATTTCGCGATACTCGAAGATGGCGTCGTCCGTGCGTCCAGCGCTTCGCAGCGCAGCGGCCAGATTTGCGCGGATGTCCATGGCCTTCGGGGCGATTTTCAATGCTTGCTGATAAACCACAATAGCTTCATTCCATTGTTTCTTGGAATCGAGCACGGCGCCGAGATTGTTCATAGCATCCACGTAGTTCGACTGAAGGCGCAGAGCCTCGTGGTACGCAGCGATAGCCTCGTCCGCCTTGCCGGCTGCAAATAGCGCGGCACCCATTCCATTGTAGGCTTGCGGAAAATTCGCGTGAGCGGAGATGGCCTGATGGTACGCCGCAATGGATTCGTCGTACTTTCCTTCGTGGTAGAGCGCGAGGCCGCGGTTGCTTTCCGTCACGGCGTCTCCCGGCTTGAGCTTGAGCGCTTTGTCAAACTCAGCAATCGCTTCGGGGTCGTTGCCTTTGGCATCGAGCGCGAGGCCCAGATTGTCCAGCGCTTCGGGGAAATCCGGCCGGAGAGCCAGCGCTTGCCGGTATAGAGCGATCGCTTCGTCCACTTTTCCTTTTTGAAAAAGTTGCAGACCGCGATTGTTCAGAGAAACTGCTTCGGCGTTGGTTTTGGGAGGCGACTGGGCCTGCCCGGTGACCACCCGGCCAAGCGCAAAAAAGAGAATGACAAAGCACGCCGTCCGTTTCAGAGCCTTCTTCAATAATTTGCTCCTCCGGCCCGAGAATAGCATAACCAAGAAATCCATTGTTTACCCGGCAGGATCGCAGGCATCCAGCGTCAATCCCGTAAGAGCTGTCACGGATTATTTAGGCTTCGGCTGGCCGATCGTTTGGTCCGTCTGCACGGAGGAGAGAAGGAAGTCGGTAAAGGAGTGGAGAATCACATATCGCCGGTCTTGCATCTGGAAAAAAACTTCAGAAACCTGCGGAAGCCAAAGTTTCATATTCTTGGAATGAAACTCAACGGGCGCGTAGTCCACCGAAATTGCTTCCCGTTGCAACTGAATCGCCGGCATCTCCTTCTTCAGGTTGGTTTCGATGTGCAGGATTTGGCTTGTGTCCGTCGAAATCCAGCCGCGTCCTTTCAGATTCGCCCTGAACACGCCATCCGGTGTGCGAAATGAGTGCATGTGCGCCGGCTTGTCATCGCGCTGTTCGAAATGGACGACCCAGGCGGCCTCGCCGTTCCACAGCCCCGCGCCTTCACAGCGCATTTCGAAATCGCCCTGATAGTAAGGATGAAACACCAGACCGATAGCAATGAGACCGCTGGACTGAAATTTTCCTGGAAGCGAGTTCGCTCCGTGTGAGTCCGAGCGGGCCTCGTGTATAGCTAGCGTGCCCGGTTTCTGGTCGAAACTGACCGCGTAGTCGAACGTAGCTGCCCCCACGGCGCTCGCGAAGTTCGAACCGTTGTAATCCAGATCCGCGTATTCAACCGTTTCCCGTGCGGTGAAACTCTGAAGATTGGCGACAAGCTCGGCGGCACGTTCGCCTGCGTGGCCGAGGACTTCGGACAACGGGCATGCGGGAGTGGAAGCGAGTGTGGAAATTGGGGCGTCGACGTTTGGCGGTGCCCATTTGAGGGCACTTCGCTTGGCCGTCTTCTGAAGTCCAGACTCCGTACTCTCACGGTCAAGTGCCGGGCGGGCCGGGGGCGGGGCTTTTCCCAGTTCTTTAGCTTCGCTCCACGCTCCCCAAGTTTCTGGGAGACTCAAGACAAGAATCACCAGAAGCACGAATGACAGTGACGTCAGGTTGAACTTCCGCGAAAATTCGAAGAACGCCACGCTCGGAGAATAACATACTGCAAATCTGTACGACTGTGCTCTCCGGAGTATCGCTGGCATCACTTAGCCTTTTGGGTTACGCTGCGCAGCACAGAGGGAGTCCTCCTCTCAGTCTTAGGCCCTTGGGCCGCTCTGGATGCTCTTCAAAACATTTAGCGCCGCGGTGTTCGGCATTGATGCCTACCTCGTCGAAGTCGAGGTGGACATCGGTCCAAGCTATCAAGGCAATTTCAACGTTGTCGGACTTCCCGACATCGCGGTAAAAGAGAGTCGCGAGCGAATTAAATCCGCGCTCAGGAATTGCGGTTTCGATTTCCCGGTGAATCAGGGAGTCACCGTCAATCTCGCGCCCGCTGACATTCGAAAAGAAGGTTCTGCGTTTGACTTGCCCATGGCGCTCGGTCTGGTGGGATGCCAGGGCACGTTTTTCGGCAAGATTCTCGACACACACGTATTTCTCGGCGAACTCTCGCTGGACGGCAGCGTGCGGTCCGTGCGCGGCGCTCTCTCTGCTTCGCTCGCTGCGCGAGATCGCGGCATCAAAAACGTAGTAGTCCCCGAAGCGAACGCGCGCGAAGCCGCCGTGGTCGAAGGCATCAACGTTTTCGCCGTAAAATCGCTACCCCAAGCCGTAGACATGGTCAACGCGCCGGAATCGTTTAAGCCGGTTGCTGTGGATACCTCGCAGATGCTCGCCGAGGCCGGCCAGTATTCCGTCGATCTGCGGGATGTCCGCGGGCAAATGTCCGCGAAACGCGCTCTGGAAGTTTCCTGCGCGGGCAGCCACAACATTCTGCTGATCGGCCCGCCCGGCGCGGGGAAAACCATGCTGGCCAAGCGCATCCCCACGATCATGCCGCCGATGTCGCTCGAAGAAGCCATCGAGACTACCCGCATTCACAGCGTCGCGGGAGTCCTCGACGCTTCACGCGGCCTGGTCGGCACGCGGCCTTTCCGTTCGCCGCATCACACCATCAGTGACGCTGGCCTGATCGGCGGCGGCGCGGTGCCGCGTCCCGGAGAAGTTTCGCTTGGCCACAACGGCATTGTTTTTCTCGACGAGTTGCCCGAGTTCCAGCGCAACGTCCTGGAGGTGATGCGCCAGCCGCTCGAAGAAGGCAGTGTGACGATTGCACGCGCCGCGCTTTCCGTCACGTTTCCTTCGCGCTTCATGCTTGCCGCCGCGATGAACCCCTGTCCCTGCGGATTTTTCGGTGACACCACGCGCGAATGCCACTGTTCGCCGGCGCAGATTCAGCGCTACGTCTCGAAAATTTCCGGCCCGCTGCTCGACCGCATCGACATCCACATCGAAGTTCCCGCCGTGAAGTACAAAGAACTGCGCGGCAATGCCGAGATTGAAAGCTCCGCATGCGTTAGCGGACGCGTCTTTAAAGCGCGCGAGATTCAGCTCGAACGCTATCGCGGCGAGAAAAAGTTGTACGCCAACGCGCAAATGCCGCCCAGGCTCATCCGCAAGCACTGTGCTATTTCAGCCGAAGGCGAGAAGTTGCTCGAAACCGCCATTCAGCGCCTGGGTTTGTCAGCGCGAGCCCACGACCGCATCTTGAAAGTGTCGCGCACCATCGCCGACCTGGAAGGCGCGCCGGGCATCCAGCCCAAGCACCTGAGCGAGGCCATCCAGTACCGAACCCTGGACCGCACCTACTGGGCCTGAACGCATTGGTCGGTGTTCACATGCGTATGCGAGCGACAACAAGCACTGGCAGGATTGGGCTTGGCCGCAGCATACAATCTAACTAGCTATGAAGCCATCCAACCCTTTTTCGAAGAGGCCGACCGAAGAACTAGTTGCTAATGGTCTTGCGTTCCTGGGAGAACAAGATGGTTCTCCCGAGAGAATGCTTAAGAGCAAGCTTTCCGGGCTATTCGTCGGCCACAAGAATTTGCTGCAGGCGTACTTAGCACGAGTTCGTTACTGCGAAGCCAAAGACGAATCAGTCTGTCTATGCTTGTCGGTCTCCAGCGGTGCGGACAAAGCGTTGGTTGAAGCAATCCATTCGTTGTTCGCTCAGAATTTCAACCGTGCGGTTCATCTAGACATTTTGTTTCTAAATCCTAAACAAGAAGAGCAGGTGGCCGCTGTATGCAAACCGTTCTATCGGCGAGGCCCTATACAGTAGCGATCTGTGATTTGATGAAGCGGGAGAACGATTCTTCTGCCTCAAGTACCCAGGAGATCTGATGCATGACTGGAAGGAAGCGCTAAAGGGAGTCCTAGTAGGAGCACTGACCGGCATCGTATTGGGTATCGGAGGATTTTATTTGGCGGAGATTCCCAGGACACATGCGATGGGTATGGTCATGTTCATACTCGTGCCTTTTGCGGCTGGATTTGCCATTACCATGGTGTCGCATCAGCCGCAGAGAGTATCCGCAGCCGTGCTTTTGGCAACGATTGCATCACTCGCTCTGCTGATTGCCGCTGGCATGGAAACTCTGCTTTGCGCGGTGTTGGCGTTTCCCGTGCTCCTCGGCGGCCTCTTGATCGGCATAGGACTTGGATATCTATTCCAGAAATATGTGGCCAAACCGGGTGACAGCGTCACATTCACGTCGATTGTCTTGTTGTCCATGCCGCTTCTCGTTCTTGCAGGCCACCGTGTCGAGGTATCCGCCCTCATTCACCCGCGACGAGAAGTTGTTACCTCTACGATGAAGATTGCCGCGGAACCCGTCGACGTTTGGACCGACCTCCAGTCGTTCGATAGCCTCTCAGCCAAGAAGCCTTGGTTGATGTATGTGGGGCTTCCCATTCCCATGAGGTGCGTGATGGAAGGGAGCGGGGTAGGGGCCAAGAGGACTTGTTACTTCGACCACGGCTACATCCAGGAGACAGTCGTCGAATGGTCGCCGCCACACGTTATGCTCCTCTCGATTGATCGCACTAATATGCCTGGACGCCACTGGCTCGGGTTCGAACAAGCCAGATATGAATTGCAGCGGGATGGCAGCGGGACCATCCTGACACGAAGCACAACGATCATTTCCAATCTATACCCTGCATGGTACTGGCGGCCGTTGGAGCGTTGGGGAGTAAACAGTGAACACGGTTACATATTCAGCGACCTCGCTCGCCGCTTGCAGCCGGCGCCGCCGGTGCACTGAGGTTCATGCGTTAAATAGCTGACTTTGTCAGAAGGACGGTTAGAGAGATTATGAAAATAGCGACTTTTTTGCTCACTGCGGGTGCCGTAATGCTCCTGACGCAAAGTTCCCAGGAATTCCACAGCAGGTATGGAGAGCCGGACGTCGAGCGCTTTCAGGCTCGCCCCGGCATTAGCCTCACGGTGCAATATGGTTCAGACCATCAAGCCTGCCAGATAATAATAGGACCTTCCGAACCACTCATTCATCAATTCGAGCAAACGCAGTTCATATCTTCGGAGGCTGTTTCCGAACTTCTGGAAGAGGTCGTACCCCTTGCAATGAGAGGATCGGTTATCGGTAGATTCAGCTTTCAGAGTTCCTGCGGTGTGAGTTCTGTGACCGAGTACGAGAACGTAACCATAGCGCGGGGAATGTCGGGCTGCAGTAACTCGAGCGCTAACTGCGACTCCAGCACTCAAATCGCCTTCAAACGAGACATGTGCCCAAAAACAAAAAATCCCTTCGGCACGTTCCTCCCCAAGGCCCAATAACCGGATTGGCGAAAACAGCCCTGTTGGGCCTAACGGGACTAGATTGACTTGTACTCCGGCGCTGTGATACCCATTTACCGTCTTTTTATTACCAAGGACTGCTCTCGACCCCCGGATGGCGGCCAAAACTCAACGGATCGAGGTCACGCTGGAGACTCTGCTGGAAAGCGTGGACCTCGCGGAAAGTATTTCCATGCGTATCGCTGAGGCCGTGGGCTTCAGCGAGGAAGATCTCCATAAGATTGGCATGGCTGTGCGCGAAGGCGTGATCAACGCATACAATTACGGCAATCAGCAGGACCGCCGGAAGAAAATCCTGATGACCATTGAACTCGATCCGGAGAACATGACCGTGCGCGTCCGCGATCAGGGCAAGGGATTCGAATTGCACGAAATTCCCAACCCGCTCGACGAGGAAAATCTTCTGCGCACTTCAGGCCGCGGCCTGTTCCTGATGCGCGCCTTCATGGATGAATTCGACGTTCACACCGCTCCCGGCGGCGGAGCCGAGCTCGTAATGATTAAAAAACTCCCCCATAAAATTTCCGATAACGGTATCCATCAACCAGAGTAGAATTAGGCAGAGGTTACTCCGTGGCAGTCCAAGCGACATGCAGGCAAATCGGCGACGTTGCAATCCTTGATTTCAGCGGCAAGATCACGCTGGGCGAAGGCAGCGCCATGCTGCGCAAAATGGTCCGCAGCCTAATCGACGGCGGCCAGAAGAAAATCATCATCAGCTTGTACGACGTGGACTATATCGACAGTTCCGGGATCGGCGAGCTGGTCAGCGCATATACCACGGTGAAAAACGCCAGCGGCGAACTGAAACTGCTTCATCTCACCAAGCGCGTTCACGACATTCTGCAAATCACGCGGCTTTTTACCGTCTTCGATGTGCAGTCGGACGAAGACACCGCGATTCACGCTTTCCGGTAGATTATTTCCCTAATTCCGTACAGATATTGAGATCGCGACTAAAGCCAAGTCATTGGCCTTTTTGACGCTCGACGGCGTCGCGCTAGCTTGGCGGATCTTTCTGCCGCGTATTCTTGACGCCTGTGACGATTCCTATTCCAACCATGACGATTGCACCCACCACGATCCAGTGCGCCGGTACGTGCATCAAGTAGGCCGCGTAAGCCAGCCCCGCGATTACAATTGCGTAGCCCGCTGCGTAAAGTCCGAATGACATATATGTAATCTCCTCGGTTTGGGCCTGGCTCTCAAATCCAGACCATCTTAGCCGCTCCGAGGAAGTGTTTCTATGCAATTAAGAACACATCGCCATTTAGCCGGCCGCAAGGGCGACTCACGCCAGGACGGCGAGCGGCGCTTTAGCTCGCCGTACTCCTTTGTGATACCATCATCTTTAAGTTTTTTACTTCAGGGAGAAGCAATTGGCGCAGCATATTTCCCGCAAGGAATTGAAGAAGGACGAGGTGCGCGACACCCTCGCGCACGGCGCAGATATTGTTTTCGGTCATCAGCAGATCGCTCTGTACATCGTCATCATCGCGGTCCTGGCGGCACTCGGCGTGTTCGGATGGAGAACTTACGCCGAACGCCAGACCGTGAGAGCTGCAGCTGGCTATTCCGACGCCATGAGGGTGTTCCAGGCGCGCATTCGCACGCCGCTTGACCCGCAAGTGCCTGGTGAAGTCAGTTATGTCGATGAGAAGAACAAGTACACGGATGCGGCTCAGAAATTCGGCGATGTCGCCAAGAATTATCCGCGGACGCACCCCGGCCAGCTTGCCAAATATTACGCCGCATTGAGCGACGAACACCTCGGCAAAGACGATGAAGCCAAGAAATTGCTGCAGGAAGTTGCTGACGGCGGCAATGAAGACTTCGCGGCTATGGCACGCTTCGAGCTCGCTCAATTATACGACCGCACGGGCCAGCCCGATCAAGCCGTCAAACTCTATCAACAATTGATCGCCAAGCCGGCCGTGCTAGTGCCCAAGGCCGTCGCGATGCTCGCTCTTGCCCACCACTACAGCGCGAACAATCCTGCGGAAGCTGGAAAGCTCTACGCCGAGATTAAATCCCAATACCCCGATACTCCGATCGCCGAGCAGGCCGACCAGGAACTCGCTCTCCTGCCCGGCAAAATCTGAGCCGCTGCAATGACGCCGGCGCCGCTGGCATCCTACGCGATGATTGTGCAGCGCTCCCGCGGGCGCCGCTTTCCTGAACCGCTGCATCCCTACCGCGACGACTATGCGCGTGACCGTGACCGCGTAATCCACTCTCGCGCCTTCCGCCGTCTCGAAGCCAAGACGCAAGTTTTCACCACTCGCTTCTCCGACCACTTTCGCAATCGCCTGACCCATACCATCGAAGTAGCTCAAATCGCGCGTACAGTTTCCGACGCCCTGCGGCTCAACACTGGCCTGACCGAAGCGCTCGCTCTCGTCCACGATATCGGGCACCCGCCCTTCGGCCACGCGGGCGAAAAACAGCTCGATTTCAGAATGCGCGAGCGCGGCGACCGCTTTAACCACAACCTCCACGCGCTTCGCATTGTCGAACAATTCGAGCAGCGCTATCTCGATTTTCCCGGACTCAATCTCACCTTTGAAGTGCGCGAAGGCATCGTCAAGCATTCGGGAAATTATTCCGCCGCGGATTTTCCCACGCTCGCTGAATATCTTTTGGACCAGCAGCCTCCACTGGAAGCCCAGCTTATCGATCTCGTTGACGAAATCGCTTACAACACCGCCGACCTCGACGACGGTTTCGAAGCGCGCCTGCTCGATCTCGATCTGCTGCGCGCCGAAGTGCCCATTTTCAATGATGCATATGCGGAGATCGACCGCCGCTATCCGCAAGGCCGCCGCAAGCTAAAATTCAACGAGACGCTCAAGCAGATTCTTAATCGCCTGGCTACCGACTTGATCGACAACACCTCCCGTCGAGTGCTGGAAAGCCGCATCGAGACTGTCGAGGACGTCCGCAGCCTTCCTAAACGTCTGGCCGCTTTCTCCCCCGAAATCGCTCGCCAGAATTCCGAGCTGAAACGATTTCTTCACGCCCGGCTCTATTCGAATCCAGCAATCGCGGATGATCGCGACCGCTCGGTGGCTGCGCTCGACGCGCTTTTTCTGTTCTTCGCCGAGCATCCGGACCGCATGCCAAAACAATATGCCGAGCTCGCCCAAATCGAGCCACGCCATCGGGTTGTCTGCGACTACATCGCCGGCATGACCGACCATTTTCTACTCCGCCAGCGCAACGAGCTGCTGGGCTCCACGGCCGGTCACTCGGATTGACCGCTCGACAAGCAGTTCCACATCCCGCACCCAGTCTAAGAAAGTCATTGTCCATTTGGTGTCAGCTTAAAACTTCCCAAAGTCGCTTCCTTGACAACGCCGGTACGGGTCATATAATTAACTTGTACGCACGCGGGGAAAATCAATGTTTCTCGACGTAAAAGAACTCGCCGTTCGAAAAATCCGCATCCGGAAGAGCTATATTCCGGGTACGCTGGATTTCCATTCTGGCGAGTTCCGCCAGATCGAACCCCTGGAAGTGCGTGCTACCGCGGAGCTTATGGAAGGGCAAATCCGCGTATATGGCAATCTTCACACTCGCGTTGAAATGATCTGTGCCCGCTGCCTGGATACCGTAGTCGAGGAAATCAGCCGCGACTTTGACCTGTTCTACCGCCCGATGACGGCGATTGCCCCGGACGAGGAATATCACCTCAATCTGGACGACACCGAAGTCGCCTTCTTCGAAGGGGACGGCCTGTTCCTCGCCGATGTGCTCGCTGAGCAGGTAAATCTCGCGCTCCCGATGAAGGTGATCTGCCGCGCCGACTGCCGCGGTTTGTGCGCGCACTGCGGCGCCAATCTGAATAACGAAGAATGTCGCTGCGAAAAGAATGCTTCCGATCCGCGCCTCGCTCCACTGGCCCGCTTGAAGCAGGACTGGTTCAAAAAGCAATAAAACGCTACACTATCACTTTCC
>Ga0209330_1000796_pt1 | contig 11283 bp, 10 predicted proteins | sample JacPinW_OM2H0_O3_FD_187969 | JGI IMG/M metagenome (GOLD analysis project Ga0209330, IMG submission 187969) | Forest soil microbial communities from Algoma, Ontario, Canada - Jack Pine, Ontario site 1_JW_OM2H0_O3 (SPAdes) (version 2) | ecosystem: Environmental > Terrestrial > Soil > Boreal...
TGTGTCCGATCTAATCGGACGTTCGGAACCATCTTTCTCGGGCCAAATCACACCGTCGTAGATCGATTACTGCTCTTTCTTGAACAAATCCTGGAAGATGAGCCGACCCCAAGTGCGGCCGCGTGCGTGCACCAGCGCGCCACCCTCGTTGAGCTTTCCCAGCTTGACGGGTGCGAACCCAAGTTCTTTGGCCAAATCCGCCACGGGAGCGATGGCGTCCTCGTCGTCGCTCGACAGAAAGACGACCCGATGGCCCCCCTCGACGATCGGATCGGTCGCCAGGATGGCTGCAACCAGGTGGTTAAAACCTTTCACGACCTTAGCGCCGCTGAAGGACTTCGCAACGAAGGCGGAGGACAGGAGACCGTCCAGCTCCTCAGGAGGAACTAACGCGTTCATCGCGTCGATGACCGTCTTGCCTTTCTAGCTCGGCAGTGCCTTCGCACCTCGCGATGCTCCCCGAACGGGACCGCCAAGATGATTGTGTCGGCCTCGAGTGCATCCCGCAGCGACTTGGCAACGACCGTGGGTCCAATCGCCCGAGCCTGCGGCGCCAATGCCTCGGGCAGCCGGCGGCTCGCGACGGTCACGTCGATGTTTTTACGGGCAAAGGCGAGGGCCAGGGCCTGACCTATCTTGCCGAATCCTACAATCGCATAGCTCATAATGCTTCTCCAATCCGTGTTGACATTGGTTCCCCAGCTCTCGACGGCGCTGCTTGCGCCAACTTCCGAGATACCGACTTTGGTTATCCGCCGATTCAGATGGCCGAGAAGCCGCCGTCGACAGCCAAATCCACCCCATTCACGAAGCTCGAATCGTCTGAAGCAAGAAACAGCGCGACCGTCGCGATTTCCTCAGATTGACCCATCTTTCCCCGCGGGATCAGGGATTCGAACATCTCCTTCGCCTCCTTGGTGAGAACTTCTTCCTGCATCGGTGTGGCGATCGGCCCCGGGCCCAGCACGTTCACCCGGATCTTCCTGCCCTTCAGTTCGTTGAGCCACGTGCGTGCGAAGGAGCGCAATGCTGCCTTGCTCGCCGCATACACGCCGAAACCAGGAAAACCCTTCACCGAAGCAACTGATCCGGTCATGATGATCGATCCGCCATCGTTGAACAGCGGCAACGCCTTCTGAACCGTAAACAGCGTTCCGCGCGTATTCAGGCCGAAGGTCGCATCGAAATGCTGCTCGGTAATTTCGCCCAGTGGGACGGCTTCGCCCATGCCGGCGCTCGCGTACAGGACGTCGATCTTGCCCTTTTCCCGCTTGACTGTGTCGAACAGGCGGTCGAGGTCGTCGAGATTGGCCGCGTCACCGCGCACGCCGGTCACGTTCCGGCCAATCAGCTTGACGGCCTCATCGAGCGCCTCCTGCTTCCTGCCCGTGATGAAAACGTAGGCGCCTTCTTCAACGAACCGCTTGGCGCTCGCCAGCGCCATGCCGCTCGATCCCCCCGTGACCACTGCGACCTTACCCTCTAGTTTTCCCATAACTGCTCCCTTCGGTAGATGTGTAGCATTCAGTACTGTAGAGTAGATTCTTTGGCGGTGGACGAGAACTGCTCGGGAGTCCTAATCTTTTGTCTATTCGTCCAAAAGAGGGAGGCTAAGTTGGACCCGATAACAGACATCTTCAGAACGATGCACGTAACCGCTTTCGGTCTGCACAGGCTCGAAGCCACAGCCCCGTGGGGCGTAGAACAGGAAAAGCAGACCGAAGAAAAAGTCACGCCTTCCGACAAAAAGATGTCACCCACAGATTCGGCCCACTTCGCCACGCTTTCGCGCGGCAACTGCTGGCTGAGTGTGGAAGGGATTCCGGAGCCGATTCCCCTCACCGGTGGTGATTGCTTTGTGCTGGCCCGGGGGACTTCGATTGTTTTGCGCGACAGCCCGCGAACACGTCCGAGGTGGAGTTTCCGCGAGATCGGGGCCAAAGCCAACGGTAATGTCGCTCATTGTGGAGGTGGTGGCGCACCGACGACAATCGTCTGTGGGTCCTTCAGTTTCGATCGCGCCAGCCTGAAGCCGATCACTCAGTTATTGCCGAGCTTCATTCTGATTAAGGCCGAGCAGGCACGCACGCTTGCTCTTCACATCACAATGCAAGCGCTGGCGTCAGAAATGGCAGAACAGGTGCCGGGATCTGAAGTAGTCGCGACTCGGCTAGCCGAGGTCCTATTTATCCAGGTACTCCGGGCGCATATCGCGTCGGGACCGGAACGCAACAAAGGATGGCTTCGTGCGGTTTTCGATCCTCAAATGGGCACTGCCCTGAGTGCCATTCACGACCGTGTGAATACCCCCTGGACGGTCGGATCTCTGGCCGAAGCAGCGGGCATGTCTCGCTCCGCTTTCGCAGTCCGCTTTAAGGAGCTGCTCGGACAAACGCCACTGGAATATGTAACCGAGTGGAGGATGCAGAAGGCGATGCAGTTACTACATCAGCGTGACAAGAAGCACCTAGACGTTGCTCGGTTGGTCGGTTACGAGTCCGACGCTGCGTTCAGTAAGGCCTTCAAGCGAGTTGTCGGGGCCAGCCCTGGTGAATACCTCAAACGTGGTCTTGAAGGCCAGGGTAATGCCGGAATGGCGGAAGATTTTTGAAGCGGAGGATTCTGACTTTGGCGGCGTGCCATGGAAGTGTGTTCTTCCACTGAAATGGGTGCCCTAGCCTAGGCGTCTCTCATTTGGGACCGGGAGATTGCGGACCCGAAACCGACCGAAGCAGACCACGCTCAGTCCCGGTAAACGCCCTAAGAGCCCGTCCGAATCCGTTGCGCGGCCACATGTTGTAATATCTCGTTTTGTAAACCCCAACCGCTCGTGGCCAAGACTGCTGATTTTCGATTATTCGGACACGCTCCTAGGGTCTAGAAATGCCAGTGGGCACATTTCGCGGGAGTAAACCCGTGAGCAGATAGTCGCCGTATGGGGCAAACGACCCAGGGTTGTTGCCCGCTTGCCGATCCAGATAGTGAATGATAAAGGACGCGATCGCCAACAACACGCGATCACGATCTCCAAGCCACAACCGCGCCTCCAAAAAAATTCGTGGTTCGCTCAAGCCGCGCGCGAAGGTGCCGTCTCGAAACGGAATTCCATCCCCCTTGAGTAGGGAATTGAGGTTGTTGATGTGAACGGTCTTTTATCATTCATAGTCCGACCAAAAGGACGGCCGAGAAAAAATGCAAACGCGATCGAATTCCGCGAACTCGGCGATGGTGTCTCGGCAATCTGCGCGTGAAGGGACGAGAGAAACCATCCGCATAGTCATCTCATAGGACATGAACAACCGGATGAGAACTATCACGCTTGAGGAGCATTTCGTCACCGAATCCTTCCTTCGCGCTACGGGCGCCTATGGCAGCGCGACCCCGGCCTGGCTCGAGGCACTCCAACCACAGCTTCTGGACCTGGGCGCCGGCCGCATCGCGGCCATGGATGCTGCCGGCATCGATCTCCAGGTGCTCTCACTCGCCGCCATCGGCTTCGATGCGCTCGACGCATCCACCGCTACCTCGCTCGCCCGCGACGTAAACAACGAACTAGCCGCCGCTGTTCGCGCGAACCCTTCCCGTCTAGCCGGCTTCGCCAGTCTGGCCTTGAAGGATCCGGAATCGGCGGCCAAAGAACTCGAGCGTTCGATCAAGAAGCTTGGCTTCTGCGGAGTCCTTCTCGATGGCACGACGGCGGGGAAATTCCTAGACGAGCCTCAGTTCACTCCCGTCTTTGAAGCGGCTGTTGCTCTCAATATCCCGATGTACCTCCACCCCGCGCCGCCTCCACAGGCTGTTTTCGATGCCTATTTCACAAGGCTGCCAGCTGGCGTAGGCCAAATGCTCTCCATCGCCGGCTGGGGCTGGCACGCGGAGACCGCGCTCCACACACTCCGCCTAATCGCCTCCGGTATCTTTGATCGTTTCCCCACTTTGCAGCTCATGATCGGTCACATGGGCGAGATGCTCCCCATGGCCCTGGTCCGCACCTCACAGGCTCTCTCTCAGGTCGCGAAGCTCCGTCAACCCGTAGCTGCTTACTTCCGGTCGAACCTCCACCTGACAACCAGCGGTTACTTCACCCGGCCCCCACTGCAGTGCGCGCTCGACGTCGTCGGCATTGATCGCCTCATGTTTTCCATCGACTACCCGTTCAGCACCACAACGAAGGGTAGCGACTACCTTGCGGAGCTCGAACAGTTCCTCAGTTCCGAAGACTTGGCCAAGCTTACCCACCAAAATGCTGAAGCGCTCCTGAGTCTCTAACTCCAAAATGCCTTGAATTAGCCCTGACCCCGCTGGCGACGATTACAAGTCGCTTCTCGAATCGATCGTCCAAACGTTGAGCGCTTGGGGTCTCCAAATGGCGCATGTGGGAGCTGCGCTCCGGCGCCCGCCGAAGGGCAAGATTTGCTGGCGTGCAGGTCGATTACTTGATGGGCTGGTTCTTGGTGAAGAAATCAACCAGGCTCTGGGGCGCGTTGGCGCCGAGACACACCTTGAGGATCCCTTCTGCCTCCACAGCCTCGAATGCGCTGCGGAGAAAAAGGTCCTTCTCATACGCGATGAGCGCGGCTTCAACGTCGCCGGATTGGCGGCGATGGCCTTTCCGAGTTCAGCGCCGTCGAACGTCGCGAGGTTGACCCCTTCGCCAGGGGACGCCATCAGGTGCGCTGCATCGCCGAGCAGTGGCACCCCGCGCACGCGGTCCCATCTGTGCTCGTTAGGGAGCGCATGGATAGGGCGAGGCACTATCGAGGGCAAATTTGTCTGGACACGGTTCCGGGAGCGGACTAATCCTGAACAGGCCGTTCGTAGAAAGCGAACATTTTCTGAGGCCTGACCGGCATACCCTGCCGTGGCTTGAGGGCCAGGGTTTGGGTGGCGGCATCGCTGCCTCTGTTGGCAGAATTGCAGGGCTGCAGATCGGCCGTTTCTTGATCAAGCATCCAGTGACGATGTTCTCTCGCGCGGCCAATGGCCCTTTTGCATCGACGGAATCGCAAGGGAATATCGGCGCTATGATCCTTGAAAAATTCAAGGCTATCCTCGACTACAAGAACAACAGAGTCATTCTCGAACCCAATGCTCGCTTCGACGCGCCGACTGATTACCACCGAAGCGGGCGGATCCTTGTATCAGTGGAAAAAACTATTAGACATTTAGGATAATTTAGGATCAAGGCGGTTGCGAATGATTCCTCTCGATCGGAAGCTGGCTTCGCGCAGGCGATAGGCTGACCGCAATCGACGGGCAGCAGGTGAGTGAACTCAGCCTGTCTGAGTTGCGGTTCAAGTTGCAGCGCGCGAAGGCGGGTGACCCGATCGTTGAGCGGGATGTCGCGCGACTTAGAGTTCCTGTGAAACTTCGCGACTTGATTTAGAAATCAGCTTCAGTATGCACGATAGACAAATTGAGCATTTTGCGCCGTGTTGGGTGCGATCCCGAATCACCTTTCATCGGCAGCGGAAATCAGACGATCTGATGTTGCGAAATAGAACAATATCCAGAGACAGGCGTCCTTCCGCGCGGGACGAGATGATGTCAAAAAACAAACGAAGGAGCCAATCTCATGAATCGTAGATGCTATCTCACATGGGGAATATTTCTTGCGGGCCTGGTGCTGAACGCGGGGGCGCAGCAGTCTGCTCCTGCGCCGCCTCCGCTGGTGGGAACGCTCGCGGCGCATCCGGACTGGCCTGCGGCGAAGAATCCGAGCGATGTGGACACAGTGGATCACCTCGCCGCTTCGCTCTATGACGTGATCTCCGGCCCTGCCGGCAAGCCTCGCGACTGGGACCGCTTCCGCTCGCTGTTCCTGCCAGATGGGCGGCTTAGCGTAGTTGTCGCAGAAATGCCCGCCACAAAAGATGCACCCGCGCGCAAAGGCGATGCCGTTTTCCTGACTCCCGACATGTACGTCCAACGAGACGACCCCTACTTCAAGACGCACGGCTTCTTCGAGCGAAGCATCGCGAACCGCGTCGAAGAGTTCGGTAATCTCATCCAGGTGTGGAGTACATACGAGAGCCGGCACGCGGAGAATGATAGCCAGCCATTCACGCGAGGCATCAATTCGATCCAGATTGTGCATTCTCGAGGACGCTTCTGGATTGCTAGCGTCCTCTGGGATGATGAACGACCAGGGCTGACGCTGCCCGAAAAGTACCTCAAGTGAACGGTGCTCTCTGCGAGACCGTGCTTCTGCTGGTCGCAAGCTTGATGGTCACATCTCTGCCCGTCACGCGGCCCGTCACGCGGCGAATGATCCAAACTGTAAGGCGCCTGCCAACCTCGATTGCACGCACTCCGACATGCTGTATATCTTTCAAGACATTTGCGCCTAATCCAATCCTGAAGTTCACCGTGCGTCCACTTCAGACGGCATCTCCGGCGGACAACGGAATCATGTTCAGCCGCAAAGAACTGCGCAGAAGAAAACCACGTCACAGTTTACATCGAGTTGCTTTGGGCTTGTGCGCGGAAGCGAAAAACTGGCATAAAGAGCATGCGTTATCGAACCACGCGAAATCGGAACCCTCGAGAGTGGGCAGAGATTCGCCGGTAATGTCGGCAACCCTTGCCACACAAGATTCGGGACAAGGCCAGGGACAAGTTGCCCATTACTGATCCTTGGTATTATGCTGACCCTCTGTTGTCCAGGCTGAAACTCTGAACGAATCAAGGGGAAATCATGTTTAAAGTTAATGCGCTTGCTTTCGCAGCTCTCACAACTGCCCTTCTATGCTGTGCACCTGTGGCGCGTGCCCAGGTTGCCATCGGCGTAAACATCGGACCGGCTCCAGTATGTCCTTACGGGTACTTCGACTACGCCCCATATGACTGTGCCCCGTATGGCTACTATGGGCCCGATTGGTTTGTTGGTGGGGTGTTTCTTGGAGCTGGTCCCTGGTTTCACGGCCATCACGGCTTTTACGGCCATGTCGACAACCGCTTTGATCCTCATCACGGTTACGCTGGACCGCTGCCGGAGCGCGGGGCGGAGCGCTTCAACCACTTTCAGGCAAACGAGGCGCGGGATGGGCGAGGCAACGTAGGCAACGCTCCCCACGAAGGGAAGGCTGAACACGCCCTCCCCGGATATCGGGGTGCCAGGCATGGCGGGGGGCGCCACTAGAGCGCGATCTGCCGCGTTACGCCTGCAAACGGCTAGTAATGAACGAACAAATAGAAGCGGCCGCCACCCAGATTGTCCGAGCAAGAAAGCCCCGCTCCTGAGAGCGGGGCTTGATTCGGGCCGGAACGGTCGCGACTATACGGGACACTTAGCGCCTGCCGCCGTGTCCGCCGCCACTGTGACCTCCACCGCCGCGGCTGCCGCTGAAACCACCAGAGCGCGGCGCGCTTGATTGGCGTCCAGGGGAAGCTCGTCCGCCGCCGGAGAATCCCCGGTTGGCTGCGTAGGCTCGGTTACCTTGAGCGCCCCGGTTAAAGGCTGCGCCGCGATTGCCGCCGGCGAACCCGTGGGACGCCCCCGCGTAGCCTCGAGATGTGCCCGCATACCCGTGACCTGCGGCTGAGCCAAACCCGTGCGCACCGCGATTCGCAAATGAGTGCGCTCCGAATCCGCCGCGAGCGGAAGAGAATCCTCGATAATTCCCGTGCACAAACGCGGCGTGATTATAAAACGCTCTGCCGCGGAAGGCATAAGGATGGCCGCCGAACAAGATTCCACCGTGGAAGCCCCAGCCGATACCCCATCCATGCCATCCCCAGCCGAAACCGAAGAATGGCGAGATCGGAAAGCCAAAGCCGAACGAAATGTACGGGCCGCCAACTCCCCACCACGGATAGAACCCAGGCCACAGGCCTACGGGATATCCGTACACATACGCCGGGTTGTAAGTGGGCACATACACCACATCCGGATCAGCCGGCTGGATGTCTACATTCGGCCCCTGCTCGTACACGCGCTCTTGAGGCGTACTCCGCAGATTGCCCGCGTTGTAAGCCTTGTGACGCATGTACTGGATCGCCTGCATCACGTCATCCGGCCGGTTCAGATAGGCGTCGCCCAGCGCCGAGGTCCACGACAAATCCCTGTCCAAGTTCGCCAGCACGGTGGGAAACTCCACTAGAGACTTCACGCTCGGATCCCAATCCTGCCGGTCCACTTCCTCGGCTAGATCCCGTCCCTTCAGCCCCGGGTTCTCCCGTGCCATGCGGTTCGCCTCTACAATCTGCGTTGGATATTCTGACGCGGCCAGTATCTGCGCCACGAGCGAATCGGGATACAACGCAATCGGAGCTACCAGCTTATGCAACTGCTCCGGAGGCAAGGGTGTGTACTGCCGTTGATCCGGCCCTGTTGCAGGCGGAGGCGCCTGCGCCTGGTCTTGGTATCTATCTTGATCTTGCGGCGATGGAGGTGCGACATCCGGAGGCGCGCTCTGGTCCGGCGCATTGTATTGCGGCGCGGTCTGCTCTGGCGGAGGTCCTTCATCCACCTGAGCTCCCACCGCCGCTGAGGGCTTGTCCATCGACTGGTCCTGCGCCCTCAAGGAAGTCCCGGTCCCGAGCGCCATTGCGCCCGTCAACACCGCGGTAAGAAGCGTTTTAGATAATTTGGTTTTCATAATATCCCCCAGAATTCCTGCCACTAGATTGAACACCGGTGACGGCGAAGAGTTCCGTTCTTTTGATTGAGTTACACCGGTTGATTTCGGCCAGGCAGTGGTGGATTTCACCCAAAAACTACGCGGCCTCGGGGGCGATGTCGCTCATAAGCGCTAATTTAAGGAGCTATGGTTTCCGAGTAGCCTGTGCTCCGCCCAGCCAACTTACCGCAAATTCCCACAGTCGAAGGCGAAGTTACCAGCTCTGACGTTTCATAGCATAGATCTGTGACGAACGCTGGTCGCGAACCCACAGCAATTCGTCATCTCGCCCGATCGCCAGAAAATCAAACGCCTCAAGAAACGCTCCGTAAACTCCAAAGCTCTGCCCCCTGTCGGGTAGCTGGACGATGGATTCGACCTTCCGGGTGACCGCATGGTAGCGTTGGACTTCTTGCTGGTGAGTGATGTAGTAGATCGCGCTGGAGTCCCGAGTCCACACAGGCCGATATGCGCTGTCCCTCTCGAGAACTGTCCACTTATTGGTGGCAAACTCATAGACCGCAACATAGCTCGCCGCCGTGTGCAGCGCCGCCAGGAACCTGCCATCCGGTGACGTGGCAGGTAGGAACATCTCTTCTGAGCCTGGTATTTCGGCAAGCTGACGGGTGCGGAAATCGAATTTTGCCAGTCGAATCGGGAGCTTCTGGCCAATCTCCAACCAAGGCAGTCTGCCAAAGATGAGCGACTGCCTATCCTCGGACCACGCCGGAGACCCCTGATTTCGGGCTTCCGGATAGACCTCGCGCGGCGTACCACCCTCGGAGGGAATCAACTCGATCTGCATGGGTTGGCCGATCCGGATTTCGGCGAAAGCGATCTGCTGGCCGTCAGGAGACCACTTCGGCAGGCTGGCGACGATGGGGGGATGGGTCAGTTGCCGCGGCTCGGAACCATCCGCGCGGCTTCGCCAGAGAACTCCGTCGGGGTGCGTCACATAGGCCATCCACTTGCCATCTGGAGAGTAGTCGATGCTCACCACCGATGGGACGGTCGTCACCGGCGTCGTCAAACCCGAACTGAAATTCATGCGCACCAGTTCGTAGCGATGCTGGGTGCCGGTCATGTAGAGCCATTTGCCGTCCGCCGAGGGCAACGGGGACGAAAACCTCAGCGGCCCGGAAGTCACCGGAAAAGGCTGGGCGGAACTGAACAGCCCGTCGGCCACGACCCAAATATCCGACTGGGAAAGGCTGCCGGTCTGAAATACATAGTACCGCCCGTCGCGTGTCCATTCTCCGCAGCATTCAATCGAAGGTTTGTTCCAGCCCGGCAGCAAAGGCCGTGCGCCTGTCCCGTCGGCGTGCACTTCCCACAGCTCGCTGGACAAATTGGAGGAGTCTTCCACCGTGAAGCGCAACCGCTTCCCGTCGGGCGACCAGCGTGGCCAGAAAGCGAACCCTCGGGCAGTGAATATCTTTTGTTTTCCGTTGTTGCTATCCAGCAGAAAAAGACCGTCGCCTTGGGCAAAGGCGATCAACTGCTTGTCCGGAGACCAGGCCACATCGTGAGCAAGAAGGTCATCGACTCGTCGTGGCGAGCCGCCGGTCGCCGGAACGATCCATTGCGGCGTTTCCACTTCCACCCCGTTGAAGGTCTCTGCCAACAGTTCGGTACCATCCGGGGAAATGCCCTGGAGTGTGAGGCCCCGCGAAGACAGTGCCAGAGGGATCGGTGCAAGTTCGCCACCCCTGACTGAAACCTGAGCCGCAGTAACCCGAGTACCACTCGTGCCAAAATCCGCCGTGAGATAGAGACGCGTTCCGTCGCTCAGCAGCGGATTGTCGAGCACCGGCGGCGGCCATCCGTCGTTGTTCTTCACGTAGCTGTCGTTGGTCAATTGCACGAATTCTGCCGCAGACGCTGGATGTCTAGGCCAAAAGCCCGTTGCCAAAAGCCCGAGCAACAGCATTGCCGCCGCGAGACCCAGCCAACGCCAGTGATGCACCGCCAAACCACTTCTCAGTTCCGCACCGACCGCGGTCATAGCCGCGTCCGATGCTGACCCTTCCGAGAGACTTCCCAGCGCGAACGCCACATCCTGTGCCGACTGAAAACGCTCTTCCGCACTTTTCTCCAGGCAGTGCCGCACGATCCGCTCCAGCGGGGGAGGCACGCGGTTTGTTTCCCTAAGCTTCGGCGGATCTTCTTTCAGGATGGCATTCATGGTCTCGATCGAAGTCTCGCCATGAAAGGCGCGACTGCCCGAAAGCATCTCGTAGAGAATTGTGCCCAACGCAAAAATATCCGAGCGTGCGTCAGTAGGTTGCGCGCGCACTTGCTCGGGAGACATGTACGCAACCGTACCGAGCACGACGCCTGCTTCGGTCTGCGTCAGCGGATCCGCGGCCCGCGTGGGAGATTGCGTGTCGCCCTGGGCGCTGTCGTTTCGCTGGATCAATTTCGCCAGGCCGAAGTCGAGAATCTTCACGTGCCCATCGTTGGTGAGGAAAATATTCGCAGGCTTCAGGTCGCGGTGAATGATGCCTCTGTCGTGCGCCGCAGCCACGCCGCGAATCACCTGAATCCCCAGGTCGAGCGCTTTGCGCACCGGCAATAGCGAGCCGCGCAAACGTTCGCGCAGCGTTTCGCCTTCGAGGAGTTCTGTGACGAGGTATGGAGCGCCGTCCTGCACGCCCATGTC
>Ga0209330_1000797_pt1 | contig 11265 bp, 6 predicted proteins | sample JacPinW_OM2H0_O3_FD_187969 | JGI IMG/M metagenome (GOLD analysis project Ga0209330, IMG submission 187969) | Forest soil microbial communities from Algoma, Ontario, Canada - Jack Pine, Ontario site 1_JW_OM2H0_O3 (SPAdes) (version 2) | ecosystem: Environmental > Terrestrial > Soil > Boreal...
AGTCCTTCCCGGAATTCCAGTGCATCGTAGGCGCTCCATCCGCACACCGACAGGCGGCGGAACGCGCAGGCGGTGCGGGTCCGCGTGCGCATGGCCGGCTCCTGCTGTGCACTGAGTCGCAGCGCGCGCTGTACGACTTCCAGACAGCGCTCCGCGCTGATCAACGACAAAAAGGAGGACAGATCGACCAGCGCCCGCGCCTGTATATCGATCAGACCACAGTCTGCCGCGTGCGCCACCAGGCACTCAAGCGTCTCGATGACGCGCACGTCCCACTCCGCCCGCCGACGCGCGGCGAGCAATGCGAGCAACTGCTGTTCCGTCCGCATACGCAGCGCATCGGGCAGATTGATCACCAGCTCCAATGCCCTTGTGAGCATCGCGTCGGCTTGCTGATGAGCGTAGCGGCGCCCGGCAATATCCGCCGCACATTGCAGGTACTCGATCGCTCGCGGCCACTCGGCGGCCTGCTCGAAGTGGTACGCCAGCTCCGGCACGACTTCCTCGATATCCCGGGCGTGAAGCGTCGCCAGTCGCTCGCCAATCAGGCGATGAAGCTTGGCTCTGCGGCCCTGAAGCTGGCGGTCATAGAGAACTTGACGGTATAGCGCATGGACAAATTCGTAGCGCTCCGCCCCGCTCCCATCCGGAAAAACCTGCCTGCCCACCCACTTCACAATGTGATGTCGGCGAGACAGCTCTTCGTAGAGATCCTCCAGATCGCGCCCCTCAATCGCCGCGGCGCCGTTAAATAGAGTTGCGGAGAATGACGGGCCTGCGACACTCGCCAGCTCCAACGCATTCTGCTCCTGTCCGGACACCCGCTCCAGTTGGGCTTCGATCATATGACGTAGGTCATCCGGCACTTCGAATTCAATCTCCGCCAGAGGAGTCTGCAGCTCCCACCGGCCGCCGAGATTGATAAGAAGTCCGCGCTTCCTCATATGCTCCAGGGCGACCACCATGAAAAGAGGATTGCCCTCGCAGTGGCGGTGGACGAGTGCGGATAGTCCCGCCGGCGGGGGAGCGGACGGCGAGCGGCCAGTCAGATACTCCTCTACCTCCGTTTCGCGCAAACGAGTCAACGCCACCTTGTGGCAGAGTCGGTGAACCAACAGATCCGGAATCAGCGCCCTGATGCTAGGAGCGCAAAGCTCAATCGAACGGCACGTGGCGATCAGCATGAATTTCGCGGGAGAACGGCGCCGTGCCAGCGAGGCGATGAGGTCAACGCTGGAGTCATCCGCCCATTGCAAGTCTTCCAGCACGAGCAGCAGCGGAGTCTCAGCGGTGATCGACTCCAATGCTTCACCGAGCTCGCGCAGCATGCGCTCACGGGTCGCGCCCACGATTTCGCGATGCAGGATCTCGCGATTCTCCCGCGTGAGCAGCGCCGGAAGTTGTGTCACCCAAGTCGGCGCTTCTGCGAAGAGGATCTTGATGATGGGTTCGGCCCGGGGACCGCGGCACAATCGTCCCAGCGCCTCGAGGATCGGGCCATATGCTTCTTTGTTTCCATAAGTTTCTATGCACTGGCCATACGCGATGCGAACGGAGTTCCCCGTGAGCGCAGCCTGCTCTCTGAATACTTCTGCCAGTGCGCTCTTACCGATGCCGGGTTCCCCGGTGATGAACACGATCTGCCGTTCGCCGCCCGCAGTGTGTTGCCATGCTTCATGCAGCTCTTCCAGAGCCGCGCCGCGCCCGACCAGCGCGTTTGGTGCTGCTCTGCTCGATACGATCGGATCCGCAACGACGGATTCAGATACCGGAGCGATGAACCGATAGCCGCGCCTGGGCAAGGTCTCGATGAAAAGAGAGTTCTTTGGGCGGTCTCCAAGTGCGGTGCGCACTTCGACCATATGTTTCTTCACCGTTTGCGGCTCGACAACACGGCTCGACCACACGGCATTCAGCAGCTCATCGTGAGTTACCAGGCGTCCGGCGTGATCGACCAGATAGGTCAGGACCGAAAAGGCCTTCGGCGCCAGTAGAACACGCTCCTCGTGCTCTGCCTCAGACCGCCTCCACAGGCACTGGTTGACGGGGTCCAGTCGGAATCGAGCAAAAGACTTCATTGGCAGCCTCGGGGTCGAAACCTGCGGAAACGGATTCGTCACCGAATGGTAACACCGAGCGAACGACCCTCGGAGCAGGGTCACTTACGCTGTCCGAATGTCGCTGATTGACAACGTTCTCTATCGCGCGCACGTGAAGGCCACCGCGGGCCGGGATGCCCGGGCCGTGTCCTCCGATGGCCTGCTGGACCTGAATGTGACACCGCGGCGCGAGCTGGGCGGCGCAAACGGCCGCGGCGTTGAGCCCGAGCACCTGTTCGCCGCCTGCTATGCGGTCTCCTTCCTGGCGATGATGAGGCTCTTGGCAACGCGCGATGGCATCCCGTTGCCGACAGGCACGGAGGTCGAAGCCATTGTTGGTGTGGGGGCCACGCGGCGAGGATTCGAGACTGAGGTCGAACTGAAGATCCACCTGCCGGGGCTTCCTAGGGCCGAGGCCGATTCGCTGGTCGAGAAATCGCACGCGGCATGCCCGTACTCGAATGCCACTCGCGGCAACGTCCCTGTTCGTCTCGTGATCGGCTGAGCCTATCGGCAAGTCAACGACTACTGGAGATCCCCATGCACAATGATTTACATCCCGGAGTGAGCAAGACCGATCAGGCCGCGCTCGCAGCATTTAGACCGGCTAGCGTCCGGATAGAATCGGGCTGCCCAGGTTTATTGGAGGCGGTTCCCGGAAACGATCTGGATCGCGCGCTCATTGCCGCCATTGCGGCCGGAGATGAAGCCGCATTCAACGAGATTCATGCGCGCTATTACCCTCGCATTGCGCGCTTTATCCGGCGGATCACGCCGCGCTCCGAGCTGATAGCGGAGATCACCAACGACACGCTCTGGGCGGTCTGGCAATGCGCCCGGACTTTCAAGGGTGGTTCGAGAGTCTCTACTTGGATCATGGGCATCGCCTACCACATCGGCAGCAAAGCGCTCAGAAGAAGTAGCCGTCGCGAGGCACATGAGGAACCGATGCGAGATTTCACCGAGGCGACGCATGAACCCTGGTCTAACGGCGACGACCGTGAATGGCTCGGAGCCGCGCTCGTACAACTGGCCGAGGAGCAACGAACCGTGCTCGAGCTTTTCTACCATTTCGGGCACTCCTGCGAGGAGATAGCGGAGTTGATCGATTGCCCAACCAACACCGTCAAGTCGCGCATGTTCCACGGACGCCGCAACATGCAACGATTGTTGCCGCGTCTGGCAGGCATCGAAGCCAGTTGACTACCGCGTAGCCGCGAGCGATCCTAGTATGATGCCTGTCGGCAGCGCTTCAGGAGGCACCCACGCGCAGGCCGACCGCGTATCCATAACAAGAGGGAATTGCATGCGTGAATACCTGATGCCGACTTTCGTGGCCGCTGCTTTGGTGCTAGCCGGCTGCAACAAGTCGAAGTCGCCGGAAGACGTGTCGCAGGACGTTGCCAAAGCCGAGCACAAGGCGAACAACGAAGTAACGAAGAGCGAAGAACGCGCGCAGAGCGCGCTGGATAAATCGTACGAGAAGGTCAATAACCAGGAAATTAGATTCAACAACGACGCCGCACATCAAACTTACAATGTGGCCGTCGCAAAAGCCGATGGCGACCGCAAAGTGGCCCTGGCGACTTGCGAATCACAGAGCGGCGATGCTCAAAAGGCGTGCAAGGACCAGGCGGAAGCCGACTACAAGACGGCCCGCGCAGATGCCAGGGTCATCGCCGAAGCGGCGTTGCAGCAGAAGTAAGCGCAACACCAGGCATCAGCCGCAGTAATGCGTCGGCGTTTTGATGCGCAATTTTCTCGCGATCCTCAGGGGATACGGGCAAGTTATTGAGGAAAGCGACGGCTGCCGAGTTGTTGCCGAAAGGATAGTCAACCGAAAACAGAATGCGATCGGCGCCAAAGGTCATGAACGCTGCCAGAAATGCCGCGGTGCTCGAGAACCCGCTGGTCGATACCCACACCTGCTCCACGATGGCCCGCGCCGCATTGCGATCGAGATGGGTGCGGCTGTAGCTGCCAAAGACCCGCTCGACCCGCTCCATCATTGTCGGCAGACATTCGCCCATATGACCGATCAGAAGTTTCAGGCGCGGGTGGCGGTCCAGCGTACCGGACAGCGCAAGACGCAGGATGTGGACGGCCACTTCAGCGTGCCAGCCCCACCCGGCAATGGCGAGCATAAATGAGGCTTCTCCGGGGAGTCCGTCGTAATAGGCGGCGCGAACGCTCTGAGGCGGCACACCCGGGTGAATGTACAGGGGAACGCCGAGTCGCTCGGCGCGGGCGAGTACCGGCTCGAACTCGGGCGCGTCCAGAAACTTGCCGTCAACGGTGCCACTGATCAATGCGCCGTTGAGCCCACACTCCACCACCGCGCGCTCCAACTCGTCGGCTGCAGCCGAGGCGCTCCTCATTGGAAGATGGGCAAAGGCTGAGAAGCGTTCAGGCTCCGCGGAAATCAGTCGCGCCATCCTGTCGTTAAACTCTCGAGCGATCGCGATGCCCTCCGGACCTGAGACAATCTCTGCTCCCGGTCCTGGAACTGAAAGCACCTGCATACCGATACCGGCAGCATCCATAGCGGCAATCCTCTCCCGGCCCGTATCCGCCAGCGCGGGCGGATTGATGGCATTGAAGGTAGCCGTTCCCGGAACAGGCCACCCGTTCCGATCCAACGTGGCCGGATCGATCCGGGCAAGGAGATCGGGAAAGGTGAAATGCTCTTCGACAGCGACGATGCGCATGTTCACGCTCACCACGGAACCCTTCGACCCAGATAATCCAGATATTGAAGGCCCGCTTTTCCGGCCTGCGCGTCCATGACATTCGCGAGGTTGGGTATGCTTTCCTCGACGCTCAGACGCGCCTGAGCTCCTCCCAGTTCCGTTCGCACCCAGCCCGGCGCCAAGAGCAGTAGCGTTCGCGAATCATCGGCGTGCCGGGCGGCGAAACTGCGCATGAACATGTTGAGCGCCGTCTTGCTTCCACGATAGATCTCGTAATGTCCGTTCTCATTGTTTGTGATGCTGCCCTGTCCCGAGGACATGATTCCGATCGTGCCCGTTGGCAACACGAGGTCCTGCAAGCTCTCGACGACACGCATGGGACTCAGGGCGTTGGTTACCATCATCCGTATGAATTCGTCGGTCGAAATGTCGGCGAGCATTTCACGAGTACCGACGCCGGCATTGACGAACAGCATGTCGAACTTTCTCGATGCCAGGCGCGCCCGCAGCGCGGCAACCTGATCCGGAGAGTTGATGTCCACGGTCTCTATTTCGAGTCGATCTCCGGCGCTTCCCAGTAGACCGTGAAGTTTTGATGTGGTTCTGCTCCGCTCGGTGGCCGCAACCTGCCAGCCGCGCTTGAGGTACTCCTCAGCCAAGGCGAAACCGAGGCCGCGCGATGCACCGATGAGGAGGAGCTGTTTGTTAGGCGGTAGAGCTGGCATTTGCAATTCTCCTTGGCAAGCTATCGATCTGACCCAGGTAGCCAAGAATAGCGGCCGTGAATAATTGCGGAAGACGCATCGGCCGCACTTTATACGTGCACCCAACGCCATGGTCGAGTAGGCTACTTTCGACGCATGGCCGATATTGACCTGAACCTTTTAATCGCGTTGGACGCCCTGCTCGCCGAGGGTAGCGTGGTGGGCGCAGCCCGGCGCTTGGGCCTCAGTGCGTCGGCGATGAGCAGGACGCTTGCACGACTTCGGGCGGCAACGGGAGACCCGCTGCTCGTCCGCGCAGGTCGAGGATTGGTGCCAACGCCACACGCTGCCAAATTGCGCGAGCGCGTGCGTGACCTGGCACAGGATGCTCAAACCGTACTGCGTCCAGCCGTCGCCTCTTTGGATCTCGCTGAGTTGGAAAGGGGCTTCACAATCCGCGCCAACGAGGGTTTCGTTGAGATTTTCGCGGCACAGCTCGTCGCGGCGGTAACAGCGGTGGCACCGAACGTGCGCCTTCGTTTCGCGCCCAAGCCCGACAAAGACGTGCGAGCGCTGCGAGAGGGGTTGGTAGATCTTGAGATCGGCGTGCTCGGAAAGTCCGGGCCAGAGGTGCGCTTACAAACCCTATTCCGCGATCACTTCGTCTGTGCGGTTCGGGACGGTCACCCTTTGCTTGGGAGAGGAAAGATCACCGCCGAGCGATACGCCTCGTTTGGCCACGTCGTCGCTTCGCGCCGCGGCCACGAGAGTGGCCCCGTAGACGAAGCATTGGCAGCACTTGGCCTCTCGCGCACGGTCGTCGTCGTAGTGCCGAGCTTCCGAGCAGCTTTGGCGGTTGCGAGCGTATCCGATCTGGTGGCGCTGGTGACTAGTTCGTTCTTTAACGCGACGCAGGGGCATCAGGTCAAGTCCGATCTCTCGGTAGTTAGGAGCTTCCCGCTTCCGGTTCGCACCGAGGCAATCACGGTCTCACAAATGTGGCATCCGCGACTGGACGCCGATCCGGCGCATCGCTGGCTGCGAGGCTTGGTGCTGGCAACCTGCCGTGAAAAGCGGCGATAACCCCCCTCTTCACAGTCAAACTGCGAGCGCTTTGCCATAGTTGCGCCCCAAGATTTCCAGAATGTCGCTCTATTCTGCGTCCAGAGATCGGCAGTCGGTTGGGAGAAAGGATTCACATGGGCAACAAGATGGGTTCTCTTGGTTTGGTGGCCCTAGCCGCGGCAGGCATGCTCATGGCACAGGCCGCGTGGGGTGTTTTTGACAGCGCAGTGGTGCCGACCGACTCCGATCTCAAGGTCGCCCGAGTGATTCCTGAAGGAGACCAGGTTCCCAGCCCCGTTCGGCAAATTGTGGTGACGTTCGATCGCCCAGTCGTCGCCCTTGGGCTCATGGCCGTGGATGCCGCGCGCTCTCCGGTCACCGTTTCTCCGTCGGTCAACTGCCAATGGCACTGGCTCGACCCACGCTCTCTCGCTTGCGAGCTGAATGCGGCAGAAGCCCTAGCGCCCGCCACTCGCTACAGCGTTACCGTAGCAGCCGGATTCGTGGCGCAGGATGGGGCCAAACTCAAAGACCAGTACCGCTGGGCATTCACGACCGAACGCCCTGCAATCAAGGGATACTCGTTCACAAGGTGGCGGTCTCCGGGGACGCCTGTGATCCGATTGATTTTCAATCAAGCGGTGACTCACGACACCGTTGAGTCGAATCTGCGCTTCAATGATCAGGCAGGCGTACTGGCAACGCCCGATCCGTACGACCGCGAAGTGTTTTACGTGCTCCCGCTGCCAGGCGAACCGGGAGCGGTGCTTATCCCCGGCGGCACGCCTGCGGTCAAGAGCGATGATAGAGTCATGACCAGGAGCAACGCCGCCGGTCAGCGGATCGAGGCGCGACGCGTCTGGCTCGTATCACCGCCCCGAGAATTGCCGACTGACGCCGAGGCTCGGCTCAAAGTCGTGCCAGGACTTCGCAGCTACGCGGGCCCGTTGCTCGGCGTCGAACGCCGCACCGTGGTGACATTCGACACCTTCCCCGAGTTTCGATTCCTCGGAATTCGGTGCTTGGTCGGGACGATGTCGACACTGATCGCCGCGACCGAAGCCGCCGATGCGCAACCCGCGTGTAATCCCTTGGGCCGGGTCTCGCTCGCATTCTCCGCGCCCGTGATCGCCCCGGAAATCAAAGCTCATCTTGTGCTCAATCCGGACTTGCTCAGTGGCCGCACGGACTACGACCCGTGGGCCAACATCTATCCGATGACTCATTTGAACTCCCCGCATAAACGCGGCACGGAATATACGGTCGATCTGCCTGAACATCTGCGCGCCTTTCAGCCCTATTCGATCGTGAGTCTGAAAGATGTGCGCGACGAATTCGGTCGATCGCTCGGCGGCCCAGTTGCCATGGTGTTTCGGACCGACCATCGACCGCCAAGGCTCAAAGTGACGCACCCCGTCGCGGTGCTCGAGAAGAACGCGCCGACCGCCATGCCGCTGTATGTCACCAACCTCACCGACATCGACATCCATTACCGCAAGCTCACGAGTGCCGGCAATGCCGCGGACCTGAATTTCAACCAACCGGTCGATCCCGCATGGGACATCGCGTACGCGGCTCCCGCAAAGATTCGCGGCTTACTCGATGGACAATCCGGCGTCGTGACCGGAACGCTGCAACCGCATCCGACTCCGCTGCCCGTGCAGGGCTATCGCTACTTCGACGAGGCGGATGTGGACCCGGGCATCGCGAGCGGCCGCGTGGATCGCGATTTCTTCGCCGAGGTGACGCCCTTCCAGGTGCACGTCAAAATGGGTGCTTACAACACCTTGGTCTGGGTCACCTCGCTCGACACGGGGTCGCCCGTCGCAAATGCGCAGATCCGCATTTACCGCGACAATTATCAAGGACTCACGGCCGGGAAAGCCGTATTGGCGCAAGCCGTGACTGGCCGCGATGGGATCGCATTGCTCCTCGGCCGCAATCTTCTGGAGCACGCGGCGGCGCCTCCCTTGACGCCCACCGATACCTTTATGGTGCGCGTCGATGCAGCCAACGATATGGCGCTGTTGCCGCTCGACGCGCCGTTCACAGTCGATACCTATCGCGCCTCGCGCGGCACTTTTTGGTCAGCCTATGGCGGCGAGCGGGACCACATCCACGCCTGGGGCACGACGGCTCAGGGCGTCTACAAGCTCGGCGACACCGTGCAATACAAGCTGTATCTACGCAATCAAAACAACCTGACCTTGGAACCGGTGACCGCGCGCTCGGGTTATCAATTGGACATCGTCGACCCCACGGGCAAGATCGTGAAAACCGAGTCCGACGTCAGTCTGTCCGAATTCGGTGCTTACGCGGGTTCGTTCCGTGTGCCGTTATCGGGCGCCGTGGGCTGGTACACGTTCAGCCTCAAAGGACCCGCAAGCATTGATCCCTCGAGCGGCATGAGCCAATCCGGCTCCTGGATGCCGATGCGGGTGTTGATCGCCGATTTCACTACGGCACCCTTCCAAGTGACGAATACCCTGAACGGGCAGTTGTATCAGCCGGGTGATTCCGTTGAGGTGACGACGCAAGCGGCCCTGCACGCCGGCGGACCTTACGCGAACGCGGCCTCACGCGTGACCGCGCGGCTCTTCCCGCAACCGCTCGACATCACCAATCCGGCCGCCGCCGGTTTCCAGTTCGCGAGTCTCGAGCCGAGCGGCACGTGCTCCTCGCAACGCGGGCCGGATGTGCTGACCGTTCATCAAGCCGATACCGCCACCGATGAGAAGGGCGAATTCGCCACACAATTCACGCTGCCCAACGCCGACATGTTGAGCGCCAAGCTCGAGGTCGAGAGTGCGGTGCGCGATGAACGGGGCAAGTACGTGGCCAATCGAAGCAACGCGGAATTCCGCGGCCGCGACCGCTTCGTCGGATTGCGCAGCGAGCATTGGACGCTCGAGGAGGGCAAGCAGTCCACCGTTCAATACCTCGTGGTCGACAAGAGCGGAAAAATTGCTTCGGGCGTGCCAGTGACCGTTTCCATCAAGGTCGAAGTCGTGAATGCGGCTCGCGTCAAGGGCGCAGGCGCTGCGTTTCTGACGAGCTACGAGCCACGATGGGAGGACGATGGCGCTTGCACCGGCACATCGGGCATAGACCCACAGGCGTGCACGTTCACACCAAGCCGTCCCGGCCTCTATAGCATCACGGCCACGATCAACGATACCCATGGCCGCTCGCACACCACCGAGCTGTGCTTGTGGGTGACCGGCAAGGGCCGCGTGCTTTGGCAAGAACCCGCCGATATGAGCTTGAGTATCGTGCCGGAGAAAGACTCGTACAAGGTGGGCGATCGCGCGCGCTACCTGGTCAAGAATCCGTTTCCAGGCGCCCAGGCGCTCATCACTGTGGAGCGCTTCGGCGTCATCAAGCATTGGGTCCAGGCCCTTTCGGGCAATACCCCCGTCGTTGAATTCACGATCGAGCCCGACTTCGTGCCGGGGTTTTATCTGTCGGTCGTGGTCATGTCGCCCCGCGTCGCGCCGGTCCCCGGCGCCACGACGCTCGATAAGGAAGGCATTGATCTCGGTCGCCCTACCTACCGCATTGGGTATCTCAAAGTGTCGGTGGCCGATCCCTACAAGACACTCGAGATCCGCATCAAGAGCGACCATCCGTCGTACAAGCCGCGCGAGACCGTCAAGCTCAGCCTGAGCGCGACTCCTCACGGCGAGCCGTCCTCGAAGCAGCCGATCGAGTATGCGGTCGCGGTTCTGGATGAGGCGGTGTTCGACCTGATCCAAGACGGTAAGAAATACTTCGATCCCTACCACGGCCTTTATAGCCTCGACAATCTCGATCTCGTGAACTACAGCCTGCTCACGCGGCTCATTGGCTTGCAGAAATTCGAGAAGAAAGGCGCAAACTCGGGCGGCGATGGCGGCGCGGGTTTCGATATGCGCAGCGTCAGCCAATACGTTGCCTATTGGAACCCGTCGGTGATGGCCGATAAACACGGCGCCGCAGCCGTGTCTTTTCAATTGCCCGACAACCTTACCGGTTGGCGTGTGTTTGCCATCGCCACGACCCCGGGCGATCGCTTGGGCCTGGGAGACTACAAGTTCAAGAGCTCGAAACTCACCGAGCTGCGCCCGGTGCTGCCGAATCAGCTGACCTCGGGCGACCGTTTCACAGCCGGCTTCAGCGTGCTCAATCGCTCCGACAAGACCCGCACCATCGATGTCGAATTGAAAGCGCTTGGACCGATCGATGGAAGATCGGCGCAGACGCACCAATCCATCACCCTGGCCCCCTTCAAGCGCGAAACGATTTGGCTGCCCGTCACGACGGTAAGCGACGGCACGCTCAAGCTCACAGCCGTCGCTTCGGACACGCTCGACAAGGATGCGCTTGCCCAATCCCTGCCCGTCCATAAGCGCGTGTCGCTCGACGTCGCCGCGAGCTACGGCACGACCCTTGCGCCGGGAGTCGATGAGACGCTGCAGTTCCCCGCCGACATGATGCCGACGGTCGGCGATGTCTCGGTGACATTGGCCCCCAGCGTTATCGGCAATCTCGACGGCGCCATGCGTTACGTGCGCGACTATCCGTATCTATGCTGGGAGCAGCGGCTAACGAAGGCGCTCATGGCGGCAAATTATCTGAAGCTGCGCGGCTATCTCGCTGCAGATCTCGAGTGGCCGGAAGCGAAGTCCTTGCCCCAGACCCTGCTCGATGATGCGTCGAGTTTTCAGG
>Ga0209330_1000798_pt1 | contig 11257 bp, 8 predicted proteins | sample JacPinW_OM2H0_O3_FD_187969 | JGI IMG/M metagenome (GOLD analysis project Ga0209330, IMG submission 187969) | Forest soil microbial communities from Algoma, Ontario, Canada - Jack Pine, Ontario site 1_JW_OM2H0_O3 (SPAdes) (version 2) | ecosystem: Environmental > Terrestrial > Soil > Boreal...
TCCCGCGACACTCCACCCCGTTCCGCAATCTGCGCCTGCGTCAGTTGAAATTCCTTGCTCAATACCCGGAACGCTTCCGCCTGCTCCAAGGGGTTCAGATCTTCCCGCTGGACATTCTCGAGCACCGTCATCTCCGCCGCCTGCTGCGGCGAAAGCCTTCGCACCAACGCCGGGATCGTCTGCTTCCCGGCCATCTTCGACGCGCGCAACCGCCTCTCGCCCAGCACCAGGAGGTAGCGGCCCTCCTCATCCGCCGGACGTACCACGACCGGCTGCACCACGCCGCTTTCTTTGATCGAATCCGCCAGCTCCCGCAGCGGCTCTTCGTCGAACACATACCGCGTCTGATACGGATTCTTGTCGATCAGTTCCAGGTCGATCAGGGCCACCATATGGTGCGGCGGTATGGTCTGCGCCTGCGTCGAAATCACATCAGAGGAAGGCTCGAACGAAGCCGGGGACGTTAGGTGTGAAGCAGGCGCATGGGGCGCGGGCGCCGCGGCCCGCGTTGCTCCCGGCTCACCAGAAGCCGTCGGTTCCGTGCCCTTGCCATCCCGCATACCCTTGTCATCCCGGGCGAAGCGGGGGCTCTTGTTTTCGTTCGCATGACCGCTGGCCTGAATGTCAGGATGCACACTGCCCGCGCCACTCGGCGTACGCGACTCAGCGCCCGTAACCACCCGCGGCCCCGGCAACAACGAGGCCAAGCCCCGCCCCAAAGCCTTCCTCTTCTCCACCTTCTCGTCCTTCTTCTCTGCCGCCACAGTCGAAGTCATAAGCCGTCCCCTTGATAAGTCTTGTCATCTTGAGCGGAGGCCTCCGCAACAGGCCGTCACAACCGCTCTGTTCATACATCGATGTTCGTCGGTCCATTAGATCGACGAACATCTATATAGACTAACGTCGATCTAACCCTTTACGCGCTTTTCGCGGCCGTTGACTCCCCCGCCGCCGCGAGATGCCGTCCAAGCAACTCCTTCGCCAGCCGTATATAGCTCTCCGCGCCCTTCGACCGCGGATCGTAGACCAGCGCCGGCTTGCCATGGCTCGGCGCCTCTGCCAGACGAATGTTCCGCGGCACCGTTGTCGTGCACAATTTTTCGCCAAAGAATTTTTTCAACTCGGCAATCACCTGCTGAGCCAGGTTGGTCCGCTCATCGAGCATGGTAAGAACCACGCCCTCAATTTCAAGCCCGGGATTCAACTCCACCCGAATTCGCTCCAGAGTATCCAGCAACTCGCTGATGCCCTCGAGCGCAAAGTATTCCGCCTGCATGGGAATCAGGACCGAGTCCGCTGCCACGAGCGCGTTCAGCGTCAGCAGGTCAAGTGCAGGTGGACAGTCCAGGACGACATACTGAAACCGATCGCGCAGCAGCGAGATCGCATCCTTCAGCCGGTACTCGCGGCGCTCGGCCTCCACCAGCTCAATATTTGCCCCTATCAGATTCTTGTGCGCAGGGATGATCCAGAGCTGCTCGAGCTCCGTAGTCGCCAGAGCCTCTTCGCCGGATGCGTCCCCCATGAGCAAGTGATAAGTCGACAGGCGGTCCGGATCCTTCACCAGGCCAAAGCCGCTCGATGCGTTGGATTGCGGATCGCAATCGATGAGCAACGTGTTCACTTCAGCCGCCGCAAACGACGCCGCTAGGTTGATGGCAGTCGTAGTCTTACCCACGCCGCCCTTCTGATTGGCAACAGCGATGACGCGTCCCATAAGTTATAGAGAAACCAGAGTGTCTGCAGCATAATGCGATTCGCATTTCGATTGCAATGAAGAACTGCTGTGCATAAAAGCAGAAGGCGGTGCAAAACGCGTCAATGTTCCGGCGGGAACATTGATCTCGCGCGGTTCCGCATGAATTTGTTACCCAGTGCATTGACAGGATCGTTGTTTTTGTCTTTGTTTTTGCGTTCCGACTGGAACATTAGAGCCAATATGCACCAGGCGTCTGCCAGCTGGAAGCTATTTGTTGATTTCGTGGAAATGGAAATGGTTTGTAATGTTCCGGCTGGAACATTGATGCATTGAAGTGTTTCGATGCATTGAGAGTGTTTCAAGGTGACTGACGCTCTCTAATCGCTCTCACTTACCACTTTGTAGCTGTTCTTTGGCCCCGGCCCGATGCAATCATCCAGTGCGGAGGCGATTTGGGGGTTTAATTTCCACTTGTTACTTCCCTGGTTCGACCCTGCCCACCAGAAGGACGCGGGATTTGGATCCAGGTATCGGCAGGGGAGTGTCCCAACCGACGTTCTGCAGAATTGATCGAGCAGTCTTGATTTGGGGCGCGGTTATCAGCAAGGCCAGGCGCGCGGCAGGGGCCAGAAGCCTGGCTGCATCCGGTAGAGTGTCTGCGAAGCGCTCGACCGCGCGCAGGGTGACCAGGTCGAACCTTTGCGCAACCTCTTCCGCGCGGACGTTTAGTATATTGACATTCGTCAATGTAAGGGAGCGGGCGACTTCGCGGAGGAACGTGGCTTTCTTGTGGTTCGATTCGATTAGCGTAAGGGCGATGTTTGGGGCCCAGAGTTTTATGGGAACTCCCGGGAAGCCCGCACCGGAGCCGATGTCGGCCACACGCGGAGCGGGGCTTTGCTCCGCCGAACGGATGAGGGCGGCGGTTCCCGCATGCGCGCCGGTGGGGAACAACTGCCGGGCGACGAAAACGGATTCTCCAAAGTGGCGGGTGACTATTTCTTCCGGATCGCGGATAGCGGTAAGGTTGATGCGGGAATTCCATCGGAGAAGTATATCGATGTACGTCGATATATCATTAAGTTCAGTTAAGGAGAGCGCCGCGGGGTTATCGTCGCTGCTCTGACTCGAACGTGGAGCGTTCGACAGGTAGGGGTGAAGCAGCTCGACGATGCGGGTGGGCAGCATGTTCGACCTACGATTGTAAATTGCGACCAGGACTAGGGAATCTTAAACCGCGAGCCGCGCGTCTTCGCCGAGGAGCCATCCAAGCGTCGAGCTGCGCTCGACGGACGGGGCGAGAGCGCCTGTCCCCACAACCTGCTGCTTCCACGTCTGCCGTTTGCACACGGCTCGTTGTTAGTGAGCTTGGTTAGTAAGAGGCGGATTGCTGGTCGGGGACGAAACTGTTTATGACGGCGTCGCGTATGAGGTCGGGAGGGAGGAGGCCTTGGGCGAGGATGAAGTCGTGGAATTTTTTCTGGTTGAATTTGGCGCCGAGGGCGGCTTCAGCGTCTCTGCGGAGAGCGATTAATTTCGTGTAGCCGTAAAAGTAACTGTTGGCCTGGCCGGGCATGCGATAGGTAAAGCGCTCGACTTCTTCCTGCGCGAAGGCACGGGAAAGGACGACGTCGTGTTCCATGACCCGGTAGGCGTCCTCGGGCTGGATCTTTCCGGCCTGCAGTTCGGGGTCGAGGAAGGCGCGGGCGGCGCGCTGCAGGCGGAGATCGAGCGAGATCAATTGCCCCTCGGCGGGCATGTAGGGCTTGATGAGATATTCCGAGTATAGGCCCCAGCCCTCCACGTTGGTACTGTTGAAGGCGTAGCGGACACGGGCCAAAGAGGTGCCGTGCTCAACCATGGAATCGAATTGCAGCTCGTGTCCGGGACGGGCTTCGTGAGCGGTGAGGGTCCAGGCAGCGGCGTCGTAGGTGAAGTCGTCGTATTTTTCAGAAGAAGTTTGGCCGGGTCCGGCGGGAATATTTAGCGGCAGAACGAAGACGCCCTTCTGCCCGGTGTTGTGCAGGAAGGGTGGAGGCTGCATATGGGGTGCGGGTTGTTGTGCGGTTTCGGCGGCGGTGGCGATGCGAATCCGAGCGGGCCGGTCGGGGAGCGTGACAATTTGTTTGTCGACGACGATCTGCTCGATCTGTTTCAGCCGCTTTTCGTAGAAGGGAAGGATGGCGTCGCCGACGAGTTGCTGCTTTTTTAGTTCGTGGATTACGTCGCGATAATCGCTGGACGGAAGATGTCTCTGCTGGGCGATCTGCGCAGCGACGGTTTTCATTTCCCCCTGAATCTCCAGGAAGGCTTGATGCGCCATGGTGGCGAGTTGGGCTGGAGGAATGTCAATGCCGTAGCCTTCGAGTGCGAGGGCGTACTCTTCGGGCGGAAGACGGAAATCGGCGCGGGCTTTAGGCAGGACAGTGGCTTTGGTCCAGGCGTCGTAGTCGGCGAGTTGAGCCTTGAGTTTGCTGAAAGGTTCCTGCCAGTTTTTCAGGCTGTATTTCTGCATGAGGGCGGCGATGCCATCGAGATAGTTGGAGTTTCGTCCAAGTTCAGTTTCGATCTCGGTTTTCGCCGGATAGATCACACCGGGTTTTGCGGCCTGTTCCGAGACGCGTTGTCTCAGAATGTCGGTGAGCGGCTTGTAGCCGGGCTCAAGGCCGGCATATTCGCGCATACGGACGACGGCAGCGGGCCGGCGTTCGCTAGGCGTTTGCTCGTCGAGTAAAGCATGGAGGCCGCTAAAGACCAGGCCGCTGGCATTCAGGAAGGGGACTTTGTGGGCGCGCTCGTAATCCTGCTGACGGAAGCGGAGTTCTACCTTCCGAATTACGATCTGTAAATCCTGCTCCACGGGCTTTTCCTTTTGCTGGGCGAGGGCGCTTTTTAATTCGGCGAGAACTGCGGCGGTTTCCTGACGCTCCTGATCTTCATCGGCAACAGTGGGCTGTGAGGCGAGGACGTCGTACTGGCTGAGGCCTTGGTCAGATCCGGATTCAGGGCGGTGCTTCATCTCGACCGCCAGGAGCTTGTTGGTGTAGACGTTGCTGACAGCAACCCAGCTCGGAGCTGCGGGCGCGGTTTGGGAGGCAAGCGGAAAAATCGAAAAGGCTGCAGCCAGGATAAGAGCAAGGTGGTCAATCATTGACTTTTTCACGTTCGATTCCCCCGTCAAATTGCTGGAGCTTACCGCCGGAACCGGCCGATCAGGTATAGCACGAGCGAAATCACCACACTTAATAGGAGCGAGGTGGCCAGCGGAAAGTATAGCGTAGTGTTTTTGCCGCGATAGAGCAGGTCACCAGGCAGGCGGCCCAGGGGAAGGTGCGTGCGGCCCAGCAGCATCAGCATCAAACCCGCAGCGACCAGGACGATGCCAACGAGCGCCAGCCATCTGCCCAATTCAGCCATGGATCGAATTGTCCTCGGGGTTGCGGGACTGTACCATTGAGTGTTTCCCAAAGCGCGCGCCTTTTGCAATAATTAGCCAGCATTGGTTCTGCAGGAGTGATTCCCGCAAAACAATTGGTTTGCCACTCCGACCATGCTCAATTTTGCAAATAAGCCCCCGACTTGCATCGATTCCATCGCCGCTTAGTCCTGAGTCCGAGCTTTTCATGGAGGTTTGTGGTGATATTCCTCAAAGCTTCAATTCTTCGCCTTGTCTTAGTCGCCTGTTTCGCGATTTGCGTTCTTGCCGCCGGCGCACCCTGCGCTTTCTCGCAGAATGTTCTTACTTACCATAACAACAATGCTCGCACCGGAAGCAATCCCTCCGAGGCTACGCTCAACCTCAGCAATGTTAATGCTGCTTCATTTGGGAAGCTGTTTACCTTGTCGGTGGATGGCCTTGTCGATGGCGAGCCCCTGTACCTGTCTGCGGTACCCATCCTGGGCAGCGGCACTCATAACCTGCTTATCGTGGTGACAGAAAACGATTCAGTTTATGCCTTCGATGCCGATACAGGCACGGGGATCTGGCACAGCCGCACGCTCAAGTCTGGCGAGACTCCATCGGATGACAGGGGTTGCAGTCAGGTCACTCCGCAGATCGGTATTACTTCCACGCCCGTTATCAGCCGGCCAAAGGGCTCCAACGGAGTGATCTATACCGTATCCATGTCCAAAGATTCTTCCGGGAACTATCATCAGCGGCTGCATGCCCTCGACGCCACGACGGGGAACGAATTGTACAAAGGTCCCGTCGATGTTGTGGCCAAGTACCCCGGGACCGGCGATGACAGCTCTGGTGGGTATGTCATCTTCAATCCGGCTCAATATAAGGAACGCTCTGGGCTGCTGCAGTATGGCAACACAATTTACCTGGCCTGGGCATCGCACTGCGATATTCGCCCTTACACGGGCTGGGTGATGGGTTACAACGCGACGACACTGGCCCAGACGACGGTGCTGAATGTAACTCCCAACGGCAACGAAGGCGCGATTTGGGGTGCGGGTGCGGGACTCGCCTCGGATGGTGCGGGCAACATTTTTTTCCTCGACGCCAACGGCGTCTTCGATACGAGTTTGAATTCTGGCGGCTTCCCGGGCAGCGGCGACTATGGCAATGCGTTCATCCGACTTACGACCAAAGGTGGACTGGCAGTCGCAGACTATTTCGAGATGGATAACGGAGTGGAGGAAAGCGATAGAGACACTGACCTGGGCTCGGGCGGAGCCTTGTTGTTGCCCGCGATGAAGGATTCCTCGGGCACAATCTGGAATTTGGCGGTCGGCGCGGGAAAAGACTCAAACCTCTATGTGGTCAATCGCGCCTCCCTGGGTAAGTTCAATGCGAAGAAGAACAATATTTACCAGGAGTTGGCAGGAGCGCTGCCCGGGGGAATCTGGTCAATGCCGGCTTTTTATAACGGAAGGCTTTATTTTGGGCCGGCGGGGCAGCCTCTTCTCGAGTTTGAATTTAAGAATGCGAAGCTGTTACCCGCTCCAGTCGCAAAGACCAGCAATGCTTTCGGCTATCCCGGTGCCACCCCGAGCATTTCAGGCAGTAAGAGTTCAAATACCATTGTCTGGGCGGCTGAGAATTCGAATCCCGCAGTTCTCCACGCCTACAATGCGAATACTCTGGTTGAGATTTACAACACCAGTCAGGCTGCCAACGGACGCGATCACTTTGGCGCAGGGAACAAGTTCATCATTCCGCTGATTGTGAACGGCAAGGTCTATGTGGGAACAACCACGGGCGTTGGCGTCTTCGGGCTGCTCTCTGCCTCGGCGGATGTGGGACAGAAATCTGCCATCACGGCTAGTGCGAATGGAATTGAATCGGTCACCGCGGCGAAACAGAGTACCACTTCCCCGGCGCCGAACCATGTGATCCCGTGAGCTAGGCATCCATTGTCGACTGGGTGGGACGAGGGCGCGGCGTGAGCCGCGCCCTTTCGATTGATGAAATCGTTACTCTCGCGCTGCCCTTCGTAGAGATCACTTGTCCGCCTGGCGCTTGCTGCAGCCTGACTTATGTTGCTTAGAGTTCCCCCGTGATGACCTTGCAGAGCTGTACATCTTTATCCGTATCCGCGTTTTGAAATGGACGGAGGGAAGGCTAAACTGCACTCGACCATGTCCGTTACAGATCAACTCGGGTTTAAATTCCAACCGCCGGAGCGGCGGGTGTGGACGGTTCGCGGTTTGGTGGCCGCAGTGCGAACGCTCGTGGAGCGGGAGTACTCCGATGCTTGGGTGGAGGGGGAGATTTCAAATTTTCGCGCTCCTGATTCAGGGCACCTTTACTTCACGCTGAAGGACGGAAGCGCTCAGATTCGTGCGGTGATGTTTCGGTCCGCGGCGCGGCTGCTGCGGTTTCGGCCAACCGACGGCATGCAGGTGATGGTGCGGGGGCGGGTAACGATCTACGAAGATCGCGGTGAGTTGCAGATTGCCGCGGAGCATATTGAGCCCAAGGGGGCGGGCGGGTTACAGGTTGCATTCGAGCAACTGAAGGCGAAGCTGGAGGCCGAGGGATTGTTCGCGGCGGAGCGGAAGAAAGCGATTCCCGCGTTGCCCGCTCGCATCGGGATTGTGACGTCCCCGCAGGCGGCGGCGCTGCGAGACATTCTGAACATTCTGCTGAGGCGGCACCATACCGCGAATGTAATGATTTATCCCGCGCAGGTGCAGGGGGAAGCGGCCGCCTTGGAAGTGGCGGGCGGAGTGCGGTATTTCAACCGGAGCCGCAGCGTAGAAGTAATTATTGTAGGACGCGGCGGAGGCTCGGCGGAGGACCTGGCGGCCTTTAATGACGAAGGGCTGGCACGGGCAGTCGCGGCGTCGGAGATTCCGGTGATTTCTGCGGTCGGGCACGAGACCGACTTTACGATTGTAGATTTTGTGGCGGACCTGCGAGCGCCAACCCCTTCAGCGGCGGCGGAGTTGGTGATCCGCTCGCGCGTGGAAGTCGAGAATCAAGCAGACGCGGCGCGGGAGCGGCTGGTGCGGGCGATGGAGCGGCGGCTGCTGGAAGCCCGGCATGCGCTGATGGAGCGGGCGCAGGACGGTGCCTTCGCGCGCATGATCGGCCTGATCCGGCAGCGGCAGCAGAAATTGGATGATCTCACTTACCGCCTGGAGCGCGGCGAGCGGCAAGTTCTGGAACGATTGCGGCGCCAGTGGGAGACAGTGTCGTCGGCGGTGAGGCATTACGATGCGCGGCGTGTGCTGGCGGGTATTCGCGGAGAACTTGAAGCGGTAACCGCAGCGACGGCGGCCGCAATGCGCAATCAACTGTTGCAGAACAAGGTTCGCCTGGAGCGCATGGGCAGGGCGCTCGAAATGCTTTCTCCGTTGGCAATTCTTGAGCGAGGCTATGCTCTGGTGTTTGACGGCACGGGACGGTTAGTGAAGGATGCGGCGCAAGTGCAGGCGGGGGAGGAAATTTCGGCGCGCCTGGCTCGGGGAGAGATTCGGGCAACGGTTCAGAAGACGACGGAGGATGTCAGCGGCCAGGAAGACCAATAAATCGCAAAAACGTTAAGGTTCAAGAGGAAAGGCGTTTCAGAATCGCCGATGCCAGCACTGCATTAGAATGAAGGGTTACAAGCGTGAAAACTTCGCAGATGAGGAGATTCGGTGACGCAGCTGATGGCGCCATGGTGGAGAGTGTCGTTTACCGTACTCGACATTCTGCTGGTGGCGTTGATCATCTACGAAGTGCTGGTGATGATCCGCGGAACCCGTGCGGCGCCGATGCTGGCGGGACTGGCGGCAGTGGCAGTGGCGTTTTACCTGGCGCGCATCGGCGAGTTGGTCACGCTGAATTGGCTGGTGAGCCACTTGCTTCCATATGTGGTGTTCGCATTGATTGTGGTGTTTCAGTCGGAGATTCGGCACATGTTGTCGGATGTGGGGCGGCGCGTGAGCTTCCTTCGCGGTTCGGCGGTGGAAGGAGATTCATACGACGACATCGTCTTGGCGGCGAATTTATTTTCACAGCATCAGACGGGCGCGCTGATCGTAATTGAGCGCGAGATCGGATTGCGCACCTACATCGAGAGTGGCGTCGCGATGGATGCGCGTCTGTCGTACGATCTGCTGGCCACGATTTTCCGGCCAAGCGCTCCGTTGCACGATGGCGCGGTAATCATCCAGAAAGACCGACTGGCAGCGGCCGCCTGTTTTCTGCCGTTGTCGATGAATCCAGTGCTCTCCACCCAGATGGGAACCCGCCACCGCGCGGGCATTGGTATTACAGAAGAGACGGACGCGATCGCGGTCATTGTTTCCGAAGAGACGGGCGCAATCAGCATGGCGGTCGGGGGAAAGATTGAACGGGACTTGACGGTGGAACAATTACGCGAGCACTTGAGCAACGAACTGCGGCGCTACATGTCGCCAGTGGCGCTGCCAACCGTGGTGCAAAACGATGAATCGGATGCGCACCTGGAGTCGCCCCTACGCGCGAGTTCCGCATTGGGCGCTGACGGGGATACTGATTCAGAATTGGAGCGTCCGCTGTGATGGACCTCGTGCGCCGCTCGATCCTGCATAATTTTTGGTTGAAAGCTCTGTCACTGTTGATCGCGACCGGCCTGTGGCTGGCGATTTCGCCCGATCAGGAGCCGGCGGAAGTGGCCATACGGGTTCCCATTGAGTTTCGTCACGTTCCACAAGGTCTGGAAATTAGTTCGGCTACCATACCGGAGGCGCAGATCCGGGTGCGCGGACCGGAACGTCTAATCCGTGACTTGCGTTCAACCGACGTGCACGCCGAACTTGAGTTGGTAGACGCGCAGCCGGGCGATCGAACGTTTGATCTGACGGCGCAACAGATTCGCCACCAGCGCGAGTTGCATGTGGTGCAGGTGGTGCCGGGGCAGGTGCATCTGAGTTTTGATACCCGGCTAACCCGCATTGTGGAGATTCATCCGCGAGTGACAGGCGTTTTTGTGGCCGGAGAGCAAATTGCCAAGGTGCTGGTGGATCCGGAAAAAATCACCATCATGGGGCCGCGCCATCACGTCGACATGCTGGACGCGGCCACCACCGATCCGATCGATGCCTCAGGAACTCGAACACAGGCTACATTTGTGACCAACGCATACGTAGCGGATGCCTTGGTCCAGGTAGTGCAGCCCACGCCAGTGCGAGTGACGGTGATCATGGAAAAGGCTACGCCTGCAGGGAGCGGGCATTAAACTGTTTTGTAGCTGTAAGTTGTCATCTGCCATCGCGCTTTTCAACTTCGACCGTTCAGCGCCTTAGAAGAATCAAGAAAAACTATGAGTACTCAAACCAGGCAGTTGTTTGGCACGGACGGCATACGCGGTGTGGCGGGCGACTTTCCGCTCACCAAAGAGAGCACGTACTTAATTGGGCGCGCGTTGGGGCATGATCTGATTCGACAGACGGCCACGGCGCAGGCAGTGATGGGCCAGGACACGCGAGAATCGAGCGCCTGGATTGCCGACCGCGTGGCGGGGGGGATGGCCGCAGTGGGGGTGGCAATGCACAGCGCGGGCGTGATTACAACTCCGGGAGTCGCCTACCTGGCGCGGTCGCGCGGATTTGCCGCGGGGGTGGTGATTTCCGCCTCGCATAATCCCTGGACAGACAACGGGATTAAAGTTTTTTCCGGCGATGGATTCAAGCTGACGGACGCCCGGGAATTGGCGATCGAGAAAGAAATCTTCGCGCTGCTGGGAAACCCGCGTGCCACGGACGATACCGCGCTGAAGATTGCCGAGCCCTCTCTGCCGGGAGAAGCAGGTCTGCGGAAGGCGTACATCGAGTCCTTGGCGGGCAGTGTGTCATCTGACTTGAGCGGGTTGCGAGTGCTGGTGGACTGTGCCAATGGCGCGGCCACGGCCGAAGCTCCGGAGTTATTTCGCAACATGCGAATCCAGGCAAGGTTCATTCACGTGGCGCCGGACGGGAAAAACATTAACGAAGGATGCGGCGCGCTGCATCCGGAAACTCTAGGCAAGACCGTCGCGGAATCAGGCGGGAAGTTTGATCTCGGCGTGACCTTTGACGGCGACGCCGATCGCGCTTTGTTTTGCGATGCCCAGGGCCGGGTAGTGAATGGCGACGCGA
>Ga0209330_1000801_pt1 | contig 11193 bp, 13 predicted proteins | sample JacPinW_OM2H0_O3_FD_187969 | JGI IMG/M metagenome (GOLD analysis project Ga0209330, IMG submission 187969) | Forest soil microbial communities from Algoma, Ontario, Canada - Jack Pine, Ontario site 1_JW_OM2H0_O3 (SPAdes) (version 2) | ecosystem: Environmental > Terrestrial > Soil > Boreal...
CTATATGTTCACAAGCAGAAATACGGCATCGGTCTCCGCTCGTACCTGCTATACGAAATCATTGAACTGCAAATTCCCCAAAACGCCGTATCGAAAAACGTCAGACAACTCTTTAGCCTGCCTTTGTCCCGTGGAGCGGTCAATCGCGTGAAAGCCACGGAGGCTGATAAATACGAAGGGACGTACAAGGCGATCCTTGATCGTGTCGCCGCTGGCAGTCTGGTGCATGCCGATGAGACCAAGGTCGCAATCAACGGGAAGGATGGATACGTTTGGGTGTTCACCAACTTGGAAGACGTGGCGTTCGTCTACAGCGAAACACGCGAGGCCCGCACCGTCCAAGATGTTCTGTTGAGTTTCCGTGGCGTGCTTGTCTCCGACTTCTATGCTGGGTACGATTCAATCGACTGTCCCCAGCAGAAGTGCTTAATCCATTTGATAAGAGATATGAACGACGATCTGTGCAAGCAGCCGTACAACGAAGAGATCAGGACCATGGCGCAGGCGTTCAGCGACTTGGTCAAACCGATAATCGAATCCGTGGATCGCTTCGGTCTGAAGACGCTCCATCTGCGAAAACACAGGCGTGCGGTGGATGAATTTTACGACGGACTATCCGATGACCGCTACCAGACCGACGTGGCTGCTAGCTACAAGAAACGGTTTGAGAAGAACAGGAACAAGCTGTTCACGTTTCTTGATCATGATGGAGTCCCGTGGAATAACAACAACGCCGAGCATGCTATCAAAGCGTTCGTAAGACTCCGCAGGAGTATCGGCGGGAAGAGTTCTACAAAGGGCATTCAAGATTACCTTGTGCTGCTCAGCATTTCTGAGACTTGCAAATACAAGGGAGCGAGCTTTTTGCGCTTCCTCCAATCTGGGCAAGTTGATATCGATTCTTTTGCTGGCGGCTCATCGAAACCAGCGCATTCCTTGCCGGCTGTTCGAGGCTGAACAAGGAAATCGGCTTCGGGTGGCCCGAAGGTATACCCTTGCACCAGCGATCGATCCAGCAAAACAGGGGGCGAAAGGTCGCGAAAAATGAAGCCCGTGATTTCACCCTTGTGAGACGGTGGGTTGGCAAGGGCTTAGGAAAGCTCAAAATCGAGGGATTTGTCCTTCCTGCGTGCGTCGCTGCTCCCGCTCGTTGACTTCCCCTTACCCTCATCCCTACCATGTCAGCCCAGAGCGCCATGATCGGCCAAACGATCTCGCATTACCGCATTGTCGAGAAGCTGGGCGGCGGCGGGATGGGTGTGGTGTACAAGGCTGAGGACCTAAAGCTCGGTCGCTTCGTCGCGCTCAAGTTCCTGCCCGACGACGTAGCAAAAAACCCGCAGGCTCTCAGCCGCTTCCAGCGCGAAGCTAAGGCGGCGTCCGCCCTCAATCACCCCAACATCTGCACCATCTACGAAATTGACGACCAGCATGGGCAAGCTTTCATCGCGATGGAGTTTCTTGATGGGCTGACGCTGAAGCATCGCATCGCTGGGCGTCCGATGGAAACCGAGTTGATTCTGTCGCTCGCCATCGAGATTGCCGACGCGCTCGACGCAGCACACGCCGAGGGCATCGTCCACCGAGACATCAAGCCACCCAACATTTTCGTCACCAAGCGTGGTCACGCCAAGATTCTCGATTTCGGGCTGGCAAAGGTGACGCCCACGGCGGCCTCTTCGGGCCAAATCGCCGCAGCCAACACCCAAACGGTGGACGAACAGCATCTGACCAGCCCCGGCGCAACTCTGGGAACTGTCGTCTACATGTCACCGGAGCAAGCCAAGGGCAAGGAACTGGACGCACGCACCGACCTGTTCTCCTTCGGGGCGGTGCTGTACGAGATGGTGACGGGATCGTTGGCCTTTCACGGGGAAACCTCTGCGCTCATCTTCGACGCCATACTGCACTCTGACGCGCCGCCTGCGATTCGCTTCAACCGCGACATTCCGCCCAAGCTGGAAGACATCATCAACAAGTGTCTGGAGAAGGATCGCAACCTACGATACCAGCACGCTTCTGATATTCGTACCGATCTGCAAAGGCTGAAGCGGGATGCGGACTCGCCACGTGTTGCCGTTCACGATGCGGGTCTTCCCAAGATTCTTGATTCAGTTGCCGTCCTGCCGCTAGTAAATGCTAGTGGAGACCCAGAAACTGAGTACCTGAGCGATGGCATCAGTGAAAGCATTATCAACTTGCTCTCCGAATTTCCAAAGCTCAGAGTGATTCCGCGAACAAGCGCGTTTCGCTACAGGGATCGGAATCCTGATTTGAAAGCAATCGGCCGCGATCTGAATGTCCGCACCATTCTTACAGGGAAGCTCATTCAGCATGACAACAGAATAGTTCTCCAGACTGAACTGGTGGACGTGGTAAATGACACTCAACTCTGGGGTTGTCGCTTCAACCGAGAACTGAAGGACATCTTCGACGTGCAGGAAGAACTTGCTCGACGAGTTTCTGAATGCCTGCTGCTGCGACTGACCCCAAATGATGAGAAGCGCCTAGCCAAGCGACCAACCCAAAATCTGGAAGCTTACGAGTTGTTGTTGAAAGCCAGTTATCACATGACCAAATGGACACCCGAAGGGTTTCAGCGAGGCACGGCTTACGCGAAGCAGGCGATTGAAGCCGATCCCGGATATTCGAGCGCCTACGCTTGGTTGTCCGCAATCTATTCGGCGCTTGGTCTTTTTGGGTTTCTTTCACCTTCGGATGCGTTTCCCAAGGCAAGAGCGGCAGCACTGAAAGCTCTGGAAATCGACGATTCACTCGCGGAAGCGCTAGTCGGTTTGGCTATGGTGCGGCTGTATTACGAGTGGGACTGGACAAGTGCCGAAACCGCTCTGAAGCGAGCCATAGATTTGAACACAAACTTCGCGTGGGGCCATGTCATTTGGAGCGACTGGTTACTTGTCATGGAGCGGAAAGCTCAGTCGATGGCTGAAGCACAACTTGCGGTGGAACTCGACCCACTCTCACCGAGTGTCATCGTTAAGCTCGGACAAAAGTTTTACTGGAGCGGCGAATACGGCCGTGCCTTAGAACAATTACAAAAAGCATTGGAAATTGACCCTAACTCCGCATTTTCGTATGTATATCTTGCTCAAACTTATGCGTGTACGGGAATGTATGCAGATAGTTTCGCGGCGTGCGAAAGAGTCTCGATGCTTTATGCAGGGCGTCCGTATAGCAGGGCACTCCTCAGCTTGATTCACGCGATATTGGGACAGAAAGACAAAGCGCAGACTATCCTGAGCGAATTAAAATCACACGCGAAAATAGATTCGTTATCTCTACTCTTCTTGGCTGAGACATGCAGCGTTATGGGAGATCGAGATGAAACCTTTGAATTCCTCGAAGCAGCTTTTCGGGAGCGTATTGGCATGCTGATATTTATTAGAGCTAGACCCGCATTTGCCAACATTCGCTCCGACCCGCGCTATGCGGACTTGCTGCGCCGAGTAGGATTGCCCAAATGAAAGTCATGACACCCCCATCCTGAAGGAACCCAAAGCCCAGTACGCGAGGCTGCAATAGCCACCTTTCGAGCGATCACAATGCAGCGATCAGGTCGGGTAAGACTTCTCCCGCTTGCCCCAAGTGGCACTCTGTGAACGAGGACGCGTTGGCAGGTTCCTCCGCTCCAATGTAAATGGTTCGGGCACGACCATTCACGTGTGCCACGAAGCTCGCGGCTGGCTCGACCACCCCCGACGTGCCCGCCGCAATGAAGACCGTGCATTCGTCCAGAGCGCGGAAGATGCGATCCAAGTCGAACGGCACTTCGCCGAACCAGCAGATGTGCGGTCGAATGCGACCTCCGCAGTCGCACCGAGGAATCTCGCCGGGTGATTCGTAGATATTGGTGTCGCGGAACGGGGGTCCTCTACATGTGTCACAACGGCTCTTGAAGAGTTCGCCGTGCATGTGGACGACGCGTTTTGACCCGGCTTGCTCGTGAAGGTCGTCCACGTTCTGTGCAGAGGAACAGTCGATCTCCCAAGGTCTGTTCAAGTTTCGCGAGGGCGAAGTGCGCCGGAGTCGGCTTGGCTGCCGAAGCCACGCGCCGACGCATGGAATAGAACTCCCACACTAGCCGCGGATCGCGGTGCCAAGCCTCGGGCGATGCGACCTCCTCGATCCGGTAGTGCCGCCAGAGTCCGCCCGCGTCACGGAAGGTTGAAATACCGCTTTCCGCGCTCACTCCTGCTCCGGAGAGGAGGAAAATGCGGTCGGTGGGTGAAACAGGGTGCATGGATGAGAGGTTACACCGACCGATCTCAGTGCTGTTATAGCTCCTTGCGAAAGTGCACACATCGATCCACAATATCGAAACCCAACGCCTCATGCGCTCGTTGTGATCCCTCGTTATCGATCAGTGCGTCCGACGCCATCTCACGGCAGCCTCGGCCTCTGGCCCAGTCTTCGGCTGAACGCATCAACTCCCCGCCGACCCTCCGGTTGCGGAATTGTTCTTGGACAAACCAGCCTTCCACGAACCCGACTGGCCTCGCGGGATCACAGCCGTCAGCGTGAGACGCAGCCCGACTTCGAGGAATCCGATCAATGCGCCATTCTCGTCCTCTGAAACCAGAATCGCCATCGGCAGAGTCCCGGTCATTGGATGGCTTAAGACGGCGTCGAGTTCCCTTAGATTCTCTTCGACTCCAGTGTCCGGCCAGAGCAACGCTCGCATCTGCGCCAGTGCATTCCGATCGTGGCGACAGCCTGATACGGGAACTTGAGAGTAACGGCCTGTTCTCAACATCTGACCGTTCCTTGCCGGGAGGGAATTGATACCCGATAATAGTTTCGTGAATCGGGCGATAGCCATCGCGGTTTTATGCGCACTCTTCGTCAGTTCTGCGAAGGCAGTTCGAGAACTGGTTGTCCTTGAGGAACTCCAACCTGCTCAGCGAGTCAAGGGTATTGTTCTTGATCCTTCGACGGTGACAGATTGCACCGAGGAATGGGCAGCGGTACTGCGAACCAGCACGACGGACAGCAACGGGCAGTTTCGCTTTTCTTCGCAACGCGGGAAGAGCGTCTACTACCTCCGCTTCGATAACGCATTGTTCAACCCATTGGAACTCAGACTCAAGCTCGACAAGAAAGCGCCTCAGCGTGCCATCACCGCGAGGCCGCAGATCGGCGGCTAAACTTCCGGCCTTGTAATGGTTGGCGTTATGTCGCAATTTACTGATCATCGGCAAGCTAGTTCGGCCTGTCTGTTAGCAAGATGAGCGCACTTTCCCAGATTTGACCACCGCTGTACCGGCCGTCACCGTTGGCATCGACCTGCGGTTCGTCAAACCATACCCAGTAAACGATGTGAGTCCCCAATGCGCTGGTTTCCTGCCGCGTGATGCCAAGGTCCCACCCCCCACTCAGGTTTGTGACTGCATCTGGCGGCGCTGAAATTGTCCCCTTCGCCCCTTTTGCCCAAAAGAAGTCTTCCGACACGCGCACGCGATCTCCGCTGGAAAACACGCTCAGTGCGCCCCCTACGCTGGCAACTGCGCGAGTTTAGCAGGTCGGTTGGCGTAACAGTGCGCCGTAAGAGTCGCTGGACTTCGGCGGGTGAAAATCCCGCCCGGAATCTGATTCGCTCCACCCGATGGCAATCGAAGTCGGTTGTTTCTCAGTAACGAAAAGCATAGTTTTCTAGCAAATTCCCTGCGGGGAGCCGGGGTAAACGCCAGTTTTCGTCAGTAATCTTTCGCCTTATTCCCTACGATGTAGAGTCATCATCATGAAGCGAAGAACGGCAATGTTAGCTGTCAGTCTTGCGCTGTTCGTCGGATGTCAGTACGACCCGTGGGCGGATAGATTCCTTACTGCGCGGCCTTCCGAGCAGGATGTGGCGGGTACTCACGTGATTGATGCCGATTCGCAGAAACGTAATATCAAGCTGGCGCTGCCACAGAACAACGGCCCCTTCCCCATCAACCACTCGGCACAGATTCTGGCGATGCTGTGCAGTTCGAGAAACAGCACTAGGCTGAGCCATTCCGGTGGATGGTAGTTGAAAAGCTGTCCCGTGAAAGTCGCTGGACTTCAGCGGGTGCAACTCCCGCCCGGGAACTAGTTCGCTCCACCCAGAGGCACCGAATTAGTCCTCCGCTCGCTGGAAGCCTTCCCTTTCAGAACAGCCCTTTTTCAACAGCCATGTCCGATTTAAACGGTTGGTGTGATGGGCAGCCCTTTTCAGCCATTTGTCGTTTCAGTTTAGGGGTCAGGATCACGGCCTTCGCATGAAGCGTGTTGATAACATCAATCGCGTACATCGGATCGGCAAACGACAGGGAATCGTCACCTTCCAAGAAGACCTCCCAGTTTGCCCGAGTAGACAGTTTGGACTTTAATGCTCGTTCCAGTTCTTCATGGCTCACTTCGGTACCGTTCATGAGCAATTCGCTGGCTGAACCGTGCTGGTTGACCGTGACAACAATCGGACCTTCCAAGCAGATTTCGTCAGGTCCGGTGTGATGTCGAGGTGTCACTCGCACGTAGATACCTCTCGCCAGATCGTGCTGTGTGACCATGACGAACACAGGCGCGAGTAGAAGAAGGATCATCGCTCCGCCAACCAGACCGCGATTGGGGAGTGTTGCGAATTTCTTTCCGAGCGGTAGTCGTCGCTGACGGCGACACTCGACCGATTCGCGTGCCAGCCCCTCTCCCATTTTCATCGGCGCATCTGGCGCATAGCTATCAACCATGCGAACCAGCGTGGGTGCAAAGAGCACGACCACTCCCACCGTCGCCAATGAATACCCGAGCGCAAGCTCATTTGGGACAAACATCGGGACGTGCAAGGGTGACCAGTTTGTCCGCAGAAACGTGTACGTATCGAACAGGAGACATAAACCAGCGACCACGAGTGCGTATCCGACCCATCTTCTGGGTGGTATCGCCATATTGGATTTAGACTCCATCCTGAATGGTCAGGTTCCTCAAGACTTCCGGGCAAGAGTACGAAGGTGACTGAAAAACATTATTCAATCCCGTAGGTCGGGTGGCTTCGGTTCGGACTCTCCAAGTGGGTTGTTTGCGAAGCGCTGCGCCGGGAAAGCCGCTGGACTTCGGCGGCGGGCAAAACGGGAAATTGATGCCTGTTTTCGTCAATCTAGCGTTTCGTCAGCACGGACTTGAGTCGATTAACGATGCTCTCGGCCGTCTCCTGCGCGTCGGACCTCAGAGACTGAGCCGCCTCCAACTCATTCGCAGCCTCAACAACAGCGCCACGCAGTTCTGGTGGAAGACTCGGTTTGTCCCTTCGCAGTATCCCGTCCAAGAAATGCGACAGAATTGCAGGCTGATTGTTGAAGCCCTCGATCCACTCTAGAATCCAGACGACGGCTGGATTTGGTAATGAAAGGGCGCGTAGCGCATCGAGGAAAACGTCAGGCGGCAGATATTGATGCGCAACAACGTAGTGATAGATCAGATTTGGGGCGACGTATGCGAGCGTGCCCCCAGCCTCTGGGACGCGAATCTCGCCATCACCAAGACAGAACTCCCCTTCGGCGTCTGCGATTCGGACGGGATATTCGCGACAGAAATGGCACCCGTGCCATCCTCGGTATCGGTTCACGGGGAATTTGCAGAGGGCGAGGAGTTTCTCGGTCAACTCAGGGGCAACGACCCCGTTCGGGTACGGTGCGCACCGCTCAAGCCAACCAATGTTGTATAGCTCCCCGGCGCACTTGAAGGGGTCTTTGGAATACTCATATCGCGTGAGGTCTTTAAAGTACGCCATGCCGTAAACACTGAACGTCCTTGAGGATCGTAGCAGTCGTGGTTGTTGTTGAAAAAGTGCCCCGTGAAAGGCGCTGGACTTCAGCGGGTGAAACTCCCGCCCGGGAACTGGTTCCAGTCTGCACCCGACTCCCGCTCGGCGGGCCAAGCGATGAAGTGCTACCCTCTTTGCGCTTCCCTACCTTATGAAAGCGTCTCAATCTTCGGGTACTCGGTTGCGGTTCTCTTGTCCGCGTGGGCATCCTACGTGTTTTTCAGAGGAAGCATTACTGGCGCTCCACCAATGTACTCTCGCGGCTGGTTGCTGCGGATTCTGCATTTCATTGCAGGCATCATCTTTGGCGCACTCACGATCGCCGCATGTCTAAAACTGGCCGGAAGACGGTAGGAGAGGTCTTGAGAATTGTTTTCGACAGGGAACTGTACTGCATTTCCGGATGGATTCACTATCGGTTTAAGAAGATTTCCTTGTTGCGAAGGATGATCCAGACGAGAATGCAAGCCACGATTGCAAGCCCCGCCGCGAGAAGCTTCCATTGATCCCAACGCGGCCGCAGACCGGCCAGACCGATCAAAACTGAGATGTAGTGATCTTCTCGCCGCAGGAATTGCACTGCGTCCCACCACTTGTCGCCCTTATCACGAGAATCGTGAAGAACGTGCTTGTAAGCCTTGGCGATGATTCTCGCGATCTTTTTTTCATAACCGTCTTGGTCGAACTCACGGTCGAACTGCTCAGAGACCTGCGCGATGTCTGGAAGTGTCCATCCGCTTTCCGTGAAGTAAAGCATTTTGCGTTCGGTTTCCGAGAGCGGAGCATTTTCGCGTTGTGCTTCCGCGACGATCTTGGAAATCAGGAATTCCTTGGCTTCACGAGCATCTTGGACTCTATCTATGCGGCGAATTTTACTCTTTGAGCCGTGTGGTTGGCGAAACAGTGCTGAAATGCGCTGGACTCTCCCGCCCGGCCGGGAACCGGATCGCTCCACCAGATGCCCCATTGGCCGACGTACAATCAACAGATGCTCACGGTAGGATCGCAAGGTCTCTACGAATGGCGAACATCTTTTTAGCACGCAGAGCGCTATCTGCAGCCGCAAAACTACCGCTCACTAGTGATTACTTTTGCGCCGCGAAGTAGCCTAGAAACTCGTCGGCGCTTCGAGCTCTGTCACCGTTTCCGCCCGTGCAGCAGGCTTTACTTTAACCTGAGCTGTGGACTCCCGCACTACCAGGCTTGTGCTGACTTTGATCTCTTGGCCCGAACTCTGCTGGCCCGCAACCGTCTCGTACAATGCATCGAAAGCTTTCCGCCCCAGTTCGTCACGAGAAAGCCGGATAGTGGTGAGTGGCGGCTGAGTGAACCGGCTGAGTTCGATATCGTCGAAGCCGACAACGGAGATGTCGTCGGGGACGTGTAAACCAACCCGGGTGACGGCGCGGAGCGCACCGATTGCCGTCAGGTCGTTGGAGGTGAGCACAGCCGTTGGTGGCGCGGGTAGAGACAATAGCCGCATCATCGCTCCTTCTCCGCCGTCGATCTTGTGGTTGCCTTCGACCACGCTCCGTTGTCGCTCCCCAATGCCACGGGCGGCGATACACTTCAAGAACGCCAAGCGGCGTGTCCGCGCGGACTTCAGCGTAAGCGGCCCGCTGATAAATCCGACGCGTTGGTGCCCGAGCGAAACAATGTGCTGAACCGCTTCTCCGATTCCCTTGGAATAATCGACACTGATGTTACTGATCAGCGGTTTCACCTTCCCAACATCCAGAAAGACAATGGGCAGGCGTCGATGCGAAAGCTCATCAAGAAGACGGCGGTCAATTTCCGACGTCATGATGGCAACGCCATCGACTTGGCGCTCAATCATTCGGCGCACACACCCGCTCATACGCTCGGAGTTGTAATCGGTATTGGCGACGATGACTTCGTAGCCGCGATGGATAGCGGCAAACTCGAAGCTCTTCACCAACTCTGGAAAGAACGGATTGACGATATCCGAGATGATCAAACCGAACATCTGGCTGCGTCCCGAAACCAGGGCTCGCGCCTGCGTATTGGGATAATAGCCAAGCTCGCGGATGGCACGCCATACCTTCTCCGCAGTTCGCGGCCTAACCAAGTCGCTTTGATTCATGGTCCGTGAAACCGTGGCGGTCGATAGTCGGGCGCGGGCGGCGACTTCATTAATGTTCATGGTGGTTCAGGTTAGCATCGTTTTCCCGCCGAGACTATATATCGTTACATCGTTTTGGCGAGTGCTTTACGGTTCAATTGTAATCGATTACAATCCCGGCGGGCTGGAGAGGGACGCAAAACCTGTGGTCTAAAGGATACTGGCCGCTTCCCGACCAGATTGCTAGGGACAGGAGCGAACGTGAACCTAACCGCCGTCGACTGGCTGCTTATGACGGTTTACTTCGCCTTTGTGCTAGGCATTGGCGGTGTCCTGAAGCGTTATGTTAAGACCAGTTCGGATTTCTTTCTCGCTGGCCGGTCCCTTCCCGCTTGGATTTGTGGCCTGGCTTTCCTTTCGGCGAATCTTGGCGCGCAAGAAGTGATCGGCATGGCCGCTTCCGGAGCCAAGTACGGGATCGCAACCAGTCACTTCTACTGGATCGGCGCCATTCCCGCAATGGTGTTTGTGGGCGTGTTCATGATGCCGTTCTATTACGGCTCCCGCGCGCGTTCCGTGCCGGAGTATTTGCGCCTGCGTTTCGACGAGAAAACCCGTGGTTTAAACGCCATCTCTTTTGCGGTGATGACCGTTTTTTCGTCCGGCATCTCGATGTATGCCATGGCCAAGCTAATTCAGACGATGCACATCCTGGATGGCCCATTCGCCAGGTTCGGGATTTCAACCGGCTGGACATTCCATCTGAGCATCCTGCTTTCGGCTTTGATCGTGCTGGGATACATTCTCCTCGCTGGGCTTACCAGCGCAATCTATAACGAAGTGCTGCAATTCTTTCTGATCGTCGCCGGTTTTCTTCCCCTGGTCTTTCTTGGGCTCGAGCAGGTTGGCGGCTGGAGCGGTTTGAAACGGCAAATGCCCGCCGCCTTCACTCATTCCTGGCAGGGCATGTCCAGCGCTCACACCAATCCCTTCGGGGTGGATGCATTTGCTCTCGTGATGGGGCTGGGGTTTGTGCTCTCGTTCGGCTATTGGTGTACGGATTTTCTGGTGATCCAGCGTGCCATGGCCGCCGAGTCCATGGGGGCGGCCCGCCGCACGCCGCTGATCGCGGCGCTGCCAAAAATGGTGTTCCCGCTTCTGGTAATCCTGCCCGGTATGATCGCAATTGCTCTGCCAAATCCGGCCGCGACCACCGTGAAGGACAGTACAGGCCATATGCAGGTCATGAACCAGGGGGGTAAGGGACTGATCCCGGCGAAAGTGGACGAAATCACGGGCGCGCCGAAAT
>Ga0209330_1000802_pt1 | contig 11172 bp, 7 predicted proteins | sample JacPinW_OM2H0_O3_FD_187969 | JGI IMG/M metagenome (GOLD analysis project Ga0209330, IMG submission 187969) | Forest soil microbial communities from Algoma, Ontario, Canada - Jack Pine, Ontario site 1_JW_OM2H0_O3 (SPAdes) (version 2) | ecosystem: Environmental > Terrestrial > Soil > Boreal...
CTGTGTGCCCGGTAACTTCTCCAGCATGACCAACGCAGCATCGCGTTCTGCTGTGCCATTGGCCTGGAACACTTCCGCCGCCACGATCAGCCCGTTGCGATTCTCCACCAACAGATTCCCGGTGTAACTCAACTTCGACTCCTTGCCCGGTCCTTTGCGCGCCAACTGCGCCTCCGGATCAGTCTTCGACTCGTGCGTCTCGTTCGATCGCCGCTCGCCGTGAAAGTCTACCGTCGAGTTGCCCGGATCATCCGGCGGAGGCCCGGGTTTCCCCTCCTTGGCTTGAAAGGTCTTTGCTCCCGCCCAGGCTTCCAACAATGTCCCGTCTACGGTGAAATGTTCATCCGACGTCAGACCTTGAGCACCCGCTTGCGCCACCACTTGCGCCAAGAACTCCTTGGCCACGTCGGCTTGCAGCAACCGATCACGATTCTTGGTGAACGTGGTCGGATCCCACACCTCGTCATCCGCATTCAGGCCCACAAACCAACGGAACAGCAAGTTGTAGTCGATCTCCTCCATCAGCAAGCGCTCGCTGCGGATCGTGTACAGCATTTGCAGCAACTGCGCCCGCAGCAACTTCTCCGGCGGAATCGACGGCCGTCCTACAGAAGCGTACATGCCGTCAAACCGTCGCGACAGCTGGGCCAGGACTTGGTCAACCATAGTCCGGATGACACGCAGTGGGTGATCCTTGGGCAGGCGTTTTTCGGGAGACAAATAACTGAACATATGATTCTGCTGCTCATCAGTTCCGCGCATGCTTTCTCGTACCATAGTCCGTTGTGGATTAGCAGTAGTTTTTCAGCATCCTGCTAGGCTATGAACTTCACACTTTCCCAGATCGCGTCAGAACTTGGCGTATCTATTCTCGGCTCTAGCGAGAAACTGTAACACCCCCTGCTGAAATGGGCGTTTTGATATTGGGAGATTCTGGATACACTCGGCAGGATGAGAGAGGCGGACTGGAGCAAAGTACTGGGTTGGCCGGGGTATCGGGTCTACCGACACGAAATCGACGAGCCGGGCAAAAGGCTGAAGCTGTGGGTTCGGCGGAAGCGAGGAAACCGGAAACTGATTTGCTCGGGCTGTGGGCGGAAGCTAGCCGAAGCTTATGACAGCTACGAGCGGGAGGTACGCGATCTACCTTGTTTCGAGTTTCGGACGACGGTGGTGGTGGAGTTATATCGGGTGCGCTGTCCGGACTGTGGGGTGAAGACGGAGAAGGTGCCGCAGTTACCGAGCAAGGCGCCATTCAGCAAGCGCTTCGAAGAGGCGGTGGGGTTGGCCTGTGAGAGCGCGGCGGTGCGACGAGTGGCGCGACAGTTTGGCCTGGCCAGCAGCACGGTGCGAGCCATCGATGTGCGCTATCTGAGTCGCTGGTCGGAGGGGCGAAGGAAGCCGGCGTTACGCCATATGGGAGTCGATGAGATCTATCTGGGGAAGAAGCAAAAGTTTCTAACGGTGGTGAGCAATCTGGAGACGGGGGAACCACTGTGGTTCGGCGGAGAGCGGAAGAAAGAGACGCTGGACGAGTTCTTCGAGAAACATCTGAGTGCGTTTCAACGAAGTGCGATTCGAGCGGCGTGTGTAGACATGTGGGAACCGTTTCGGCAAAGCCTGGAGCAGTGGGTACCGGAGTGCCGGATCGTGTACGACAAGTTTCACATTCTGCAGCATGCCAGCCAAGCGGTGGACGAAGTGCGGCGGGCAGAGTTCTTCCGCAAAGGAGGAGCTGCGCGAGATCTGGTACGGGGGAAGCGCTGGTTGCTTTTGACCAGTTGGCTCAATCTGGATCGCGGCAAGCGGCGTCAGTTGAGCGCCCTGTTTGCTCTGAACCGGCGCATTCTCAAAGCCTACCTGCTGAAGGAGAGCCTCTCGCGCTTGTGGGATTACAGCTACGAAACAGCCATGTTGCGTTACCTGCAGAAATGGATCGACCAGTTGCGCTGGCAGCGGCTGAAACCCATGGAGAAGCTAGCCGGCATGTTGCTGGGTCATCTCGAGGGCATCTTGAACTATTGCCGGACGAAAGTACCGATGGGTGTGGTAGAAGCCGTCAACGGCAACATCAAAGCTCTGCTCCGTCGTGGCCGTGGTTATCGAGACATGAACTACCTGCTGCTGAAGGCGCAGCGCTTGGCCGCCACAAAGACCGAATTCGTCGCTTTTCAGAAAGCCGCTTAGAATGCGCACTCTTACAGATTATTGTGCAGAACCTTGAAATGAAAGCAACTCAAAGTGACGGACTTCGGTCCTAGCGCCACTTTCTTCTCACGAATTGGTGCTGTATAAGAAGGGGCGTGGTAGATGCGAATGGATTCGACCAACAGCAAAAGAGGAGTGGACCAGATGCAAAAGATCGCAATTCTTGGTGGCGGCATCGGAGCTCTCGCAACGGCCGCGGAGATAACCAATGACCCCGACTGGCAGAAAAACTACGACATTACGATTTACCAGATGGGTTGGCGGCTGGGAGGAAAGGGCGCGAGCGGGCGGAACCGGAGCGTGTCAGACCGCATCCAGGAGCATGGGATCCACCTGTGGATGGGTTTCTATGAGAACGCATTCCAGCTGATCCGGCAGGCCTATAGCGAGGCCCACCAGAAAAACCTGATGCCGACTTCGCCATTTACCGATGCGCGGAGAGCATTCTCGCCAATGAATTACACGCCGATGATGGAGCAGGTGGGTAAGGACTGGAAGTTGTGGAACTTGAACTGGCTGGCGAGTAGTGAGTTTCCGGGCGAGGATAGCAGGTTTGAGAATAGCGAGCAGCCGCCGACTCCGCTTGGGTTTGTGAAACTCATTCTGAACCGGGCCACGGCATTCCTGGATGAAAAGAAGGACAAGCACCCGATCCTGGTCAAGCTCTATGAGGACGCGGCGGGGCATATCTGCAGCGCAGTCGGTGCCACGCCAGTGCTGCCCGCCGAGGCAGAACCGGAGGGCGAACATACAGCTTTGCATTGCATTACAGCGTTTACGCATATGCTCCCCGAGGACGTGGCGCTGCATACCCGCGAGGTGCATCTGCAACTGGCGGAGTGGATTAAGGAATTCAATGCCATGCTGTTCAAGCTGGTTGCCCATCTGATCGAGCGGGACGACGAGTTACGCCGTTTTTTTATCATCATGGACACCGGACTGTCGACCGTCGCGGGGATGATCGAGGACGAGGTGCTGAGAAAAGGCTTCATGGCGATCGAAGAGTACGACATGATCCAGTGGCTCCAGAAGCATGGCTGTTATAGCGCCGTTTCACCAATCACTTTGGGGATGTACGACGCCTGTTTCGGCTACCAGAATGGCGATCCGAACTTGAGAAGGATGGGTGCGGGCAGCGCTCTTTATGGCCTGCTGCGCCTGATGTTCACGTACAGGGGCGCGCTGATGTGGTGGATGAATGCCGGCATGGGCGAGACGATCATGTCGCCCCTGTATCTCGTGTTGAAGAACCGGGGAGTGACGTTCAAGTTTTTTCACAAAATTAAGGCTCTGCATGTATCCGCTGACGGTCATGAGATTGACTCGGTCGATCTGGAGATTCAGGCGACGACAAGGGACGAGTACGATCCGCTGTATCTTGGTGTCGACGGAATTCCGGTTTGGCCGACTGAACCGCTCTGGGAACAGGTGATGGAAGCAGATAAGATTCGAGAGTGCAAGAATCCCGACCTCGAATCGTGGTGGACGGACTGGCACGGGCAGCCGGCGTCGCTGGCACGGGGCAAGGATTTCGATCTGATTGTGCTGGGGATTTCGCTGGGCGCGCACAAGTACATCTGCAACGAGTTGATCGATGTTTCACTGCGCTGGAAGGATATGGTGGCGAATGTGGAACTGGTTCGCACTCAGGGGCTTCAGCTGTGGATGAACAGGACACTGGAGGAGACGGGTTGGAAGAATGCGCGCGGGATACTCTCGGGCTATGTCGAGCCTTTCGACACGTGGTCGGACATGTCCGACCTGATTGTGCGGGAGAGGTGGCCCGAGGCTGCGAATGCGAAGCAGATCGCGTATTTCTGCAACGCGATCCAGGACGATCCGCTGAGGCCGTTCGACGATCCGAGCTACCTGGCGGCGGAGCGGCAGCGGGTTGTAGAGTCCGCACGGAAGTTTCTAGACGGACCGCTGTTGCCGATCTTCCCGGCGGCGGAGGACCCGGCAAATCCTGGACATTTCAACGATGATTTTCTGGTGAACTGTACGGGCGATCCGCAGCAGAAAGCCTTTGATACTCAGTTCTTCCGCTGCAATATCGATCCCTCGGAGTTGTACGTACTGAGTGTGCCGGGTTCGGCAAAGTACCGACTGGCATCGCACGACTCGGACTTCAACAATCTTTACCTGGCGGGCGACTGGACGTTTACCGACCTGAATATAGGCTGCATTGAGGCGGCAGTGATCTCCGCTCGCATGGCTTCGCGGGCAATTTGCGGAAAGCCGGACCACATCTACGGCGCCTTCGGTAGCATCACACCAATTGTGAATTCAGTGTGATAACAGAATCCGCGCCTGTCCTTCGCCAGAATTGGATCGTCAAAAGGTCATCGTGAAGTTGTCCTGGAAAATCTTGCATTACGTCAGCAGCTCTCCAATATCAAGAGGTGGAACTTGGAGGCGTTTGGAAAAAGTCATTTTGCACCGCAAGAATGCGCTCTTCTATAAAAGCCAGAACGGCGCCATGGTCGGGGACCTGTTCATGAGCATGATCCACACTTGCGAACTTTCTGACGCCAATCCGTTTGATTATCTAACCCAGTTACAGCGGCACGCCTCGGAGCTGGCAGAAAGTCCTCGCGATTGGATGCCATGGAACTATTGCGCTACGCTGGCGCAGGCGAATATCGTCGCGTGATCGGGAACCCCCACCCAGGAGCAGTTCATGCCATCGGCTAAGAAGAAGTCCAACAAGCCAACCTCTTGTCCAGAATGCGGAGGCGTGGACCTGGTCAGAAAGATCACCACTTATCCCGTCCTACTCTCCGTCCCGCTGCAAGGTAAGCAGGTCCACGTTGGCCGTGTTGCTCTCCACGAATGCTTGACCTGCGGACACCTCATGCCCACCCCTGCTGGCCAGGCGAAAGTCGATCGCAATGTCGATATGGGCATCCGCCTCTTCCTCGGACAACTGCATTGATCGGCTATCGCCCACGCTCCCACACGCTTGCCGCAAACTCACAACCAAATCAAAACAATCCAGCCAGGATCTTGGGCGCTTGCCTGCCCCGGAGAAAGACAGACTCAAGTGAGCAATAATCACGAATCTGCACGACACCATCACTCGCCAACAGTGGGAAAGCATTGGACAAAGCTGCTAGTCTACGTGGCGTTGGTCTTTATCTGGATATACGCTATTCCAGGTTGGGTAGCTTACCGTGGCCATGCGTTCACCGCCGCCCAAATAGCTCCGCTACTCCATGGTCAGGCGAAGAGAGACTGGGATCAGTATCAAGTAGCCCTGCACAACCTTCAGAATTGCGTCGCGGTAGAAGATGTGGGTTTGGCAAATCCGACAATCGATCAATCGAGGCTTGCTGGGTTATTGTCCGTCCAGCGCGCCTGCTCCTCTCTGCTCAGCGAAGAAAAGCCGCCGCTGACGCTCGCAGGATTTATAGGCAATTGGCTCTTGGAAATTTGGATCATCAGCTATTTAGGTCTACTGATGTTAGTAAGCCAGTGGTCTTCACGACCGGAGTCACGCGTTAACTGGTTACGGATGGTGAGCCTTGGATTATGTCTCTACATAGCATTCAACTGGAGCTCTTGGATCAGAAACTTTGGATTGACAGAAGTGGCAAATGGCCGCAGAGTATTTTCGTTTGTGAACTGGGATATCAGTCACGCATCCTTCGCGTTGCAGGAGCTACGAGTGTTAGGCATGATGATCCTTTTAGGGCTGCTTTGGGAGCGTTACTCAGGGGTCTGCAGTCATCTCGAGCAAGAATTGGCAATCCGATCGTCAAGAGCCATTTCGGCGAATGGCCTAATAGATGATGAGATGCTATATCGAAATACTCTTCAGTCCTGGCAAACAACTTCCATTGTTCTTGCCGTGACCTTTATGCCGTGGGGCTATTTTTATTGGAGAAAAATCCAAGAGCATCACGATATCAGATACTTTCCTTCAGCAGTGACTATACAGTTGATTTGGCTGGCGACGTGGTACTTAAGCAGTCGGCCTTTGCTTATTGTCTCTACCTGGTGGCGTCGTCGGAAGCTACTTACGCTCTCTGCGAAAGATGATGCTCTCGAAACGTTCAAATCAATAATTGGGACCGCCGAAAACTCAAGTGAGTGGCAAGTACTCGGGGCAGCGATCGCCGCGGCGGCGTCTTTAATAATTCCGATCATCCGAGCCCTTTTTCACGGCTCCTAAGATCGTCTAACAAAACCCCACGCCGACAGCCCGACGGCTTGAGCGCTTGAGCTGCCCTCATTGCAACTTCGCGTACTCGGTTTTGGCCTGCTTCAGGATGCGGATGTCGGGGTCGGCGTCTTTCCAGAGGGTGAGGAAATCTTTGTAGGCGGCGAGGGCGCGAGTGCGGGCGAGGTCAGCCTCGGCGCCCTGCCCCTGTGCTTGAAGATTTCTCGACTGCAAGGCATTAGCGCGAGCTACTCCCAGATGGGCTAATGCTCCGGTCCAGCAGTTCCAGACGATGCCGCTGTGGTCAATGATCTTCTGAAACTCGGCTGCAGCGTCCTTGCCTTGTCCGGCGGCCAGATAAGCCTCTCCACGTACGTACGTCGGATAGAGGCAGGAAATGTTGCAGACGAAACTGACTGTCCCTAGCTCGACCGGTGAAGTAGCAGCTTGCAGCGCACTCAGGGCGGAGGCGGGGTTCTTCTTGTTGAGTGCCAATTGCGCCTGAATCGCCGGCAGCCACAGCGACTGCACTTGGGTGTCCAGCGGAAAGCGTTTCCCCAAGTCTTGCGCCAGAGATTCGGCTTTTGCCGTATCGCCCGCAATGGCAAAGGCAAGCGCGGCTTCGACCTCGACACCCTGACTGTTGGGAACCAGCTTTAAAGCCTCTGCCGCTGACTGCCGCGCTTCGGCAGCGTAGCCGAAAGCCGCTTCGCGCTGAGCGGCAATCGCCTGCCAGATTGCCCCAGTTTCCTTGCTGTCCGCGCGGATGGCAGAGTCCACGGCTCTCTTGGTCAGTTCCCGCGCCTTGCCGAGATGACCAGCATACGCGTCGGTGTCCGATGCCAGCGACAGTCCAAAGTTCTCTTCGGGCCTGCCGGCAAACCACTGCTGCTCCTCGGCCATCGCCGCTGAATCCGCGCCGAGAAAGGCAAGAGCGTAAAGAGCATTGTGGAGTATGAAATTATCCAGTCTTTGCCCTTGCCCGTCGTGGATGGCCTGCCGCGTCTCGTCGAAACGTTGCGAGGCAAGGGTGTGGTTGGCGAGACTCTCGTAAGCAGCCAGCCGCTCCGGTGCAAGGCGCACGGATTTCTTCGTAACTTCGACGGCTTTCTCATACTGCCCCTGCGCGCCGTACACGTTGCCCAAATTGCCGTACGCTGCGAAGTATCGTGGGTAGCTCTCAATCTCCTCCTGATATGTCTGAGCGGCTTTATCCAGTTCTCCTGTGGCATTCTGATAGTAGTTGGCGGTGATCGACAGCTTTTCCCGTTCGCTGGCATGCTCCCGTAACTGAAATGCTTTGGCGAAGTAATCACTGGCCCGCCCTAACTCGCCGAGACTGGCGTATTCGTTGCCGACTACCTCATAGCCCATGGCAAAATTCGGATCAAGCTCGATGGCACGCTGAGCGTAAGGCAGGGCTATGGCGGCGCCTTTCTCGTTAACGGCCTTTCGCGCAAGAGTAAACGCTTTCAGGGCTTCGAGCGAAGATGTGGTGGCCTCGACGAGCGGAACATCAAACTTCTGCACCGTGGCCAACGACTCACCCAACTCGCCCCGCAGCTTTGATGCCGCCTCACCCAGCGCATCCAGCACTTTTTCCTTGGACGCTGCCGTAACTTGCTGCTCGGCCAGCGGGTCTCCACTCTGGCAATTCACCGCCTTTAATCCCAGTACATATTCATTGCCCAGACTGGCAATCGACCCGGCAATGTAGGCCTTGCTGTCTGCCCGCTGGCAAAGTTCGCGCGCAACGTCGGGCGTGAGCTTGGTGTCGCGAGGGCGGATCATCAATTTCAAGGTTGCCGCGACTTTGTTCTCCGGGAGCACATTCAGAAACGGTGACTGGTTGAGAGAGACGCTGAGAGCGGTTTTGAGCGTGTCGTCGAAGACGGTATCGCCGGTGCTGTTGGCGAAGTCGGCGAGCACGATGGTGTCTTTGTCGGTCAGGCGGTGCGCGGTCTGCCGCGAGCGGAAGTAGAACGCTCCCCCCATTGCCACTGCGACAAGAATCACGGCGGCGGGAACCAGAATCTTCCAGAGCTTCCTGCCTGCTACAGGAGCGTCGGCAACCCTCACGGCGCTGGATGACGGAGTTGGCGCAACCGCAGAGGAACCTGACGCGGGTGACGGCGGTTGGTTGACCTGAGAGCCGCCTTCCTGTGAAACCGCCACTGTCCCGGAAGTGGCTGCTCTGGCTCGTCCCGTCTGGGTATCCCGCTTCAGCCGTTGCAGGTCGGCTCGCATTTCCGCCGCGCCCTGATAGCGCAGATTGCGATCTTTCTCTAGTGCCTTGTTGATGATGTCTTCCAGCTTGGGCGGAATCTCGCGATTGAGACGAATCGCAGGCGGCGGATCGGAATTCAATATGGCATTGAAGATCAGCGCCGTAGTTTCACCATGGAATGGCAACGCTCCTGTTGCCATTTCGTATAGAACTGTACCGAACGAAAACAGATCGGTGCGGGCATCCAGTTCCTTGCCCTTGGCTTGCTCCGGGGACATATAAGCGATGGTGCCGAGCGTGGAACCGGGACTGGTGAGATGATCCGCGTCCACCGAACCCGTTTGGGTGTTAAGAACCGCAATCTTGCTCGAAGAACTCGCCGTCACCATGACCTTCGCGAGACCAAAGTCGAGAATCTTGGCGTGCCCACGCTTGGTGACAAAAATGTTCGCGGGCTTGATGTCGCGGTGGACGATGCCTTCGGCATGGGCGGCATCGAGGGCGTCGGCAATTTCGATGGCGAGCGACAGAATCGACTCGGTTTCCATCGGACGCCCGCCGATGCGATGCTTCAGCGTCATGCCATCCAAAAACTCCATGGCGATGAAGTGTTGACCCTCGCGCTCGTCAATCTCGAAGACCATGCAGATGTTGGGGTGGTTCAGGGCAGAAGCGGCCTTAGCTTCGCGCTCGAAGCGGCTGAGTGCCTGCGGGTCTTTGGCCACGTCGTCAGGCAGGAACTTGAGGGCCACAAAGCGGCCGAGCTTTATGTCCTCGGCTTTGTACACCACTCCCATACCGCCGCCGCCCAGCTTCTCAACGATGCGGTAGTGCGAGATGGTTTGGCCGATCACCGGGAAAGACGGCTCCGTGAGCCGCCATGTTAAAGGCCAAACTGAGCCTAGTCAATGCATAGCCGGGCCAAGCTGAGTTTCAACCGGTTACCCAATCAGCTCGCAGGAAGCGCCAGCAGATGAGAGCGCAACCCAAGATCTCCGACTCGGTCGACCCACAGCATCCCTGGTTTTGTCTCGGTCTTGGAAGGCAGCGGCTGGTTGGATATACTGCAATATCTCTTTGTGCCTCATAGTAAGTCTACCGACACCTATTAGTGAGTTTTAGTGAGTCAAGGAACATGGCCGAGCAAGCAGTTTTCGGGCATGGGAATATCCAGATTCTGGTAAAGGAATCTGCCGACGTTCACATTGAAGTGAGTGGCGTCAAGGTCGCTAGTCTCTGGGTGCCTCCATTTCGCAAGCCTCTGCCGGTAGGTAAAACCCGGGATCTGTCTCTGCTGCTGCCTTCTACAGCGATTACCGAGTTGGTCGGGCGGGAGCAACTGTGGCAGGACTGCCTAGGGTGGTGTAGCGTGTTCCTCTGTGACGCGGGTTGTGGTGTGACCAAACACATCTCGTGCTGCCGTGCTGTTGCCGGTGAGACTGCGCAACTCCGAACCAAGGCCGCGCCTGCCCGCATGGAAGCCTTTCCATGCAATCTTCGCTTTGCGCAACGCTGGCCGGATTACCTCCCGCGCGAACTGGTCAAGGTTCAACGCTCCACCTTCGCTGTTGGTGAAGACCCAAACCCCATCGGGATTCTTGGCACGCCATAACATCAGCAACCCGCGCACGGGTTGAATGATGGGGATGGACCGAACAGACTTCTTACTTTTTGGTGCGCCAACCACACCCCGGCTGAAGGCACGGCGAACGTGAATGAAATCACCATCAACGTCTGACCACTGAAGGCCCCAAATTTCACCCTTGCGCATACCGGCAAAGAAGGAAAGAGCCATCACCAACTGCGCTGCAACGTTGTCAACCAACGCGGTGATGACGTTCTCCATCTCCTCAAGCGTGTACGACTTGGTGTCACCGTGCCCCAACGTCTTGCCTAGCACCTTCGCATCTCTGATGGGGTTTGTTTCGCAGTGGCCGGAAGCAACCGCGTGAGCGAAGATCGCAGAGGCCAGCCATTTGATGCTGTTCAACGTGCGCGGCCTGAGCGTCTTTGCCAGACCGGTGAGGAAGCCAGACATCATGTGAGTTTTGTAGTCGGAGAGGTTCACTGAGCCGAAGTGTGATTTCAGGTGTTGGTTCCACACCTGTTTATAACCGTGGATTGTGGCAGGCTTCAGGTTGTCTGCTGATTCGATGAAGGGCAAGTACACGGCATCCCAGAAAGCAACCACACCCATTGGCCCTGCGTTCGCGGCTCCAATGTTAACGTAGTCGCGCATGTACTCATCGCGGAGTTGTTTGACGTGGGATTTCTTCTGCTGATCGTCGCAGAGCCGGTGAGACTTCAGTTTGCGCCGCCCGTTCTCAGTGATATAGTACGAGACATGCCAGGCACCAAATCTTTTCCGCAGGTATCCTTCTTGGTAGCGTCCCATGATGTTGGCCCTCGAACCAACATCTTACCAAATGTGGGATACGGTGGGAGAGATAAAATTGGCAACTGGTTGTAAATAAAGGCCGGAGAGGTGGCAGAGTGGCCGAATGCGGCGGTTTGCTAAACCGTTGTACGGGCTAACACCTGTACCGAGGGTTCGAATCCCTCCCTCTCCGCCAGA
>Ga0209330_1000803_pt1 | contig 11168 bp, 10 predicted proteins | sample JacPinW_OM2H0_O3_FD_187969 | JGI IMG/M metagenome (GOLD analysis project Ga0209330, IMG submission 187969) | Forest soil microbial communities from Algoma, Ontario, Canada - Jack Pine, Ontario site 1_JW_OM2H0_O3 (SPAdes) (version 2) | ecosystem: Environmental > Terrestrial > Soil > Boreal...
GGCCACAAACCTCAATATCTTCCTTGAGCACGCGAGCCGTGAACTGTACCGGGCTCTCATAACGGAGAAGCTCCTCGACCGCCGTGCGGATCATATCCGGTTTTTCTCGTAAGTCGGTCGTCTCTTGCGGATTCTTCAGGAGCGTATACATCCCGTTACCGATCAGATTTCGAGTCGTCTCGTGCCCTGCGAAAAGCAACGCGATACATTGCGCATAGAGCTCTTCTTCGGTCAGTACTTCCCCTTCTTCCTCGATGTCGATCAGCAGGCTAATCAGGTCGTTTCCTTTGTTGCGCCGACGTTCCGCAACGGTCTTGCGGAAAAACTCGGTTAATTCGATGAGAGCATCTTGTGCCGCGCGTGCCTCTTCTACGGTGCGATTTGGATTGCCTCGAAACGCTGCGATTGCCCGCGACGCATTCACGAATGTGCCATGCAGGGTCTGGGGCACTCCAAGCAGTTCAGAAATTACACGCACCGGCATGGGATTTGCGAACTCTTCCATGAGTTCCACCTCCGAGCCATGCTTGAGTGGCTTTAGCATCTGATCGACGATGGTCTCAACTTGTGGACGCAGACCTTCAACCGCAGCGGCCGAAAACCCCTTGTTGAGAAGTTTACGCAACCGAGTATGCTCTGGCGGATCCATGAAAATCAGCCACAGGCTCAGCATGCGCGCAAGTTCGCTGAACTCGGACTGGCGGCTGAAGGGCAAAGGCAATAACATCTGCTTCGCGCGTTTAGCGGATAGCCTGGGGTCTTTAGCGATCGAGGAGCACTCGGCATGGCTGAAAATCGACCACACGGCCCATTTGCTGGCAACCTCCACGTAATGCAGCGGGCCTTCCTCGTGCATACGGCCGTATGTGGGGTACGGATTCTGCACAACCTCGTCGCTGAAGACAACTTTTTTGGCCGGAGCAGTAACCATGGACAACCTTTCACTTAATTGGCAAAATTAGAAGTTTCAGGCGCGCAAAAATCGGCAACTAACTGATGAGTTTAACACAAAGATGTACCGGGACACTTCGCCGCAAAACGCATAACTTACGTGGAATCAGCACGGTACAAGGATTTCAAAGAGGAGCGATCGAAGTTCACCCATGGCGCTATCAGATGCCGCCCCGTAGACGTTGCCAGACGAGTTCGATCGTTTGGATTTTGCCGTTCCCCAGCGTCGGTGGGGTCAACAACGTGATTTGATCGTCTTGGAATTTGACGCTACGGGCTAGGTCTTTGCCTGCATAATTCTGAATCGATGAGATTTCGATGTGATGGGTTACCTTGTCGCCGCTAAGCGCGTATCTCCCCGTGTAAGCAAGAAACGTATAAAAAGCCTCCGCCTGTTCTTCCTGTGACGCACCGAAGGAGAGTATCTTTGCCCACCATAGCTAATCAGGAATGTGACTCTGCGCTCTTCTGGATACGAGAGAAAACCAGCGAGGCCATACCGTAGGGTCTCGTTTCGATCCCCCTTTCGAGGATGTGCTCGAAGCGGAGACCACTCTCCACATGCCCACGAGCTTGGCGGTAGTCTGCTCCATCTTTATTCCCCTTCCAGATTCTAAGTAATTGAAATGCGGCTATCCTCATGGAGAAGCGGAGGCACGGCATCGTGGCGACCTGCTTGCACTCCTGATCGCAAGTGGCGTCGATCGCCCCGCGTTTCACCGCAAATAATACCCGACTTCCCGACTTCTATCCCAAGCTCTTGATATCTGCGAACAATAGGAGCGATGAGGGAGGTCGCAAACAAGCTGAACTCGTTGGGCAATCACCTGACGATACGAGAACGCTCACTTTGCAGCAGGCGAAAATCGCTCAGCAATGAGTTTGGGGGATGGAAGGATGGCGGACCGAACGCTCACAGGACTCCTAGGTTAGGCTTTTGAGAGTAATCCCTATTGACGGAAGCTTCACGACCAGCCTACACTCTGCGATTCCATCGCTAGTAGTCCGATTCGTGAAGGAAAATTATGACAACGGAATTGGAGGGAAAAGTGGGCCTTGTGACTGGCGGGACATCCGGGATCGGCCGTGACACCGCGCTGCTTTTCGCGAAGGCGGGAGCCAAAGTAGTGGTCGCGGGCCGGCGCGAACTGCAAGGCGAAGAAACCGTCCAACTGATCCGTGCCGCGGGCGGTGACGGGCTATTTGTGAAAACCGACGTGTCGAAAGCCTCTCAAGTGGAAACGCTCATCCAGAAGGTGGTGGAGAGATTCGGAGGCCTGGATGTCGCCTTCAACAACGCCGGAATCGAGGGTGTCTGGGCGCCCATAGTCAGACAATCCGAGGAAGATTGGGATCGGACCATCGAGATCAATCTTAAGGGCGTCTGGCTCTGCCTGAAGTACGAGATCCGACAGATGCTCAAACAGCGTGCTGGCGGAGCTATCGTGAATATGGCATCGATTATAGGGTTAATAGGTTCCGCTGGGGTAGCAGCCTATAGTGCCAGCAAACATGGAGTGATCGGCCTGACGAAAACCGCCGCGCTGGAAAATGCGAAGACCGGGATTCGGATCAACGCCGTGTGCCCCGGATTTACCGAAACGCCTATGGCTGATCGGATCTTTCGCGCTCCGGCGGTCCGTAACCACGTTCTCAGTTGCCATCCTATCGGTCGATTCGGAAAACCGATGGAAATTGCTGAAGCCGTGGTATGGATGTGCTCGGACCGGGCATCCTTCATGACGGGCCATTCCCTAGTGCTCGACGGCGGCTTCTTAGCCGGGCAAAATTCTCCGGGCTAGCCGTACGTCGGTTTACGCAAGCTCCTGATGGGCTCTATCGAAGGGCGCGAGTCGATGGCACCTGAGTGGGTTGCGCGTTCGAAAGAGTGCCTCCCGGTTTCTTCCAAAAGAGGCCCTAATCTCGTCTCCGATCACACGCAAATGTTGGTTCTCAGTATCAGGTACAACGGCCTAATCAACTTACTGCTGTGGGCTCTGCGATCTGGATTCTCAGCGTGATTGAAGACTATTTTCGAGTATTTTCGCGAGCTCCGCCTTGACCACTTTCCCCGTCGGGGTGAGGGGCATGCTAGGAACAAGAAGAATCTGTGACGGTCGTTTATACGGAGCAAGATGTTGCGCCGCGTAGTCCGCTATGTCGGGGATAGTCAATTGCGAATCCGGCAGGATCTGAACGAAGGCGACGACTTCCTCATCTCCTTCCACCGACCGACCGATCACGCCGGACTGAGCAACCTCAGGGTGCGCGTTTAGCACTGCTTCAACTTCGGCAGGGTAGACGTTGAACCCCCGACGGACGATCAAATCCTTGGTTCGGCCGACTATAAACAAATTTCCGTCTTCCAGTCGCGCAAGATCGCGCGTGTTGAACCATCCTTCGTCGTTAATCGCAGTGGCTGTCTCCTCAGCCGCGCGATAATAGCCCTTCATCACATTCGGTCCGCGAACCCATAGTTCACCCGCTTCTCCCTCAGGAACAGATCTGCCATCCGGCCCAACCAGATTGACTTCAACTCCAGGAAACGGCGGCCCGATCGAAGTATCGTTTCGGGGAGCCTCGACCCTGGTTTGAGCGATGGTCGGCGAGCACTCCGTCACACCGTAGCCGTTGTGGAGCGGCATGCCGAAAAGGTTCTCCGTCCCTGACTTAGTGGAGGCGTGGAGTTGCGCTCCGGAAGTAGCAATGATTCGCAGGGCGGGAAACCTCAACGACTGCACCCGTCTGAACTTCGCATATTGCAGAAATTGGTTGAATGTGGCCGGAGCGCCCAGGATTACCGTCAAGCGCTCCCTCTCAATCGTTACGCGCGCATTCATTGGATCAAAACGAGCCGACAAATAAAGGGACGCACCGCTAAACAAGGAACCCAGCAGGGCGACGGAGAGGCCTACCGCATGAGACATTGGAAGAATGCCGTAAAAACGGTCGTCCGGGGAAAGTGCCCGGATTTGCGCTGACCCGGCCGCGAGAAACAACAGATTACGATGGCTCAGCATGACACCTTTAGGAAGACCGGTGGTGCCGGACGTGTAGATTAACGCGGCTACACGGTCAGGAATGTTCGCCTCCATGACTTCCGGTTCGACCCTCTCGTTCAAGGGACCGACCCCGATCGATCCCACACCATCAATCTCTAAGACCGTCGCTCCGTGCCGACTTGCATGTTCGCCAGCGTGCGGCGACACGCTGGTGGTGTAAAAAACAAGACGTGCGCCGCAATGATCAAGAATCTGATCTATTTCGCGTGCCGAGAGATTTGCATTCACAAGCACTGGCCATGCATCGATGCCTGCCGAGGCTAACAAAATCGCGACGAATTCTCGGCAGTTCTCGCCCACAATCATAACCCGATCGCCTGGACGCATTCCCCGTTTTCGGAGAAATACTTGCGTTTCAGAAATCGCAGATGCCAGTTGCCGATATGTCCAAGCTCCAGAAGCCTCGACAAGAGCCTGCCGGTCAGGCGAACTGTCCGCCCACGGCGTCACCACGTCACTGATGCGAGCAGGAAGCCGGCTCAAAATCTCAGAGGCCTGTTTCTCAATACTTGGTCTGGAAGCAGTCATTTGGTGGAAACAATGGGAATCAGCCTTCGTAGCTACAATACCGCGGATGGTTTTCGCTGGACTTGAGTATACGAGCCGGAGACGCTCGCGAACGGCGACACCTCTGCCTTTTTCGCCAGCACATACCGCAACCAGTTTCTATAGATGCAAGTCGCCGAAGATTGCCAAGTGTTCTCCAACGTTTTCGCGATCGTTTCAGGGAAGAGTGTCAACTGTTCTTCGTTCGGGTGGGCAAGGGCGGCCTGTTGGAATTCGATCAACAGCTTGGTCGCTGGGGCGTCGAAGTATCCGTACGGCATCGTGGGAAACGATTCCCGTTCACCCCGCAGGAATCTCTTTATGTCTCTCCGGTATTCCTTGAACAGAGTCTGCGCTCCGTACTCCGGATGTCCCTGGAAATGCAGGAACAGGCTCTTCCTCTTTTGCTTCACAAAAGCATCGACGCCAGCCTCGGCCGACTTGGTTAGGACGGTATAACCGCACGACGTCAGCGGCTCCTCTTGCACCTCGTTCCATCGAGAATGCGGAAAGCGCATCTGAGACGCAGCGTGCCGGGTGAACTCGTGATCACAAACCGCCGACTCAAAGACGCCGAACTGCTTATCACTCAGGCGATGGCGCTGGATTCCATCGCTATGAAGCACCCCAGCATGCGCAGCCAGACAGGAGAGAACCGCCGAAAGTGTATTCCGCTCGGCCCAGTCGAAGACATTGGCCAACGCGGACCAATAAGGCTCCTGCCGCAAATCGGGCTGCCGGGGCTCGGTACCAGTGATGATGACTGCATCGACCCGGCTGTCCCAAAGTTCGTCCAAGCCGAAGTAAAAGTCGTTCAAATGGCGCTGCCCACGGTCGGTTCGCGGAACCCCGGTCAGCGAATAAAGCCTGAGAAGTACCGGAACATCTCCCGACGCGATGTCCAAGAGCTCAAAAAACTGGAGTTCGGTGTCTTCGAGCGCGGCATCGGGCATGTTATTGATGAGCGCGAGATTAACGAATTCCGCGCGTTTGACATAATGGCTGATCGACACTACTGCGCGGGAGCCTGCTTTCTCCGCCCAACGACTCGGAACTCGTCCCTCGATGGTTAGTGGCATATTACCCGCCAACGACCGCCGCGTACTCCCATACCGCCAAGCTTCACGATGTCGCCTTTTCCAATGCTTGCCCTAGATCTTCTAGAATGTCGTCAATGTGCTCAATACCCACACTAAGCCGAATCATCTCCGGCGTAACTCCAACTTTCGCCTGTTCTTCCGGCGTCAGCTGCCTGTGGGTAGTCGAAGCAGGATGACACGATAACGACTTCGCATCGCCCATGTTTACCATCCGCTTGAAAAGGCGAAAAGCATTGAAGCACTTTCTGCCCCCTTCGTAGCCGCCTTTTACACCAAAAGTGAGCAGTGAGCAGAAGTTGGAGCCCAGGTATCGATGCGCCATCGGATAGAGCGGATTGTCCGGAAAGCCAACATAATTAACCCACTCGACCGCCGGATGATCGCGCAGAAATTGCGCCACCTTGCGCGCGTTCTCAACGTGGCGCTCGACGCGGAGGGCCAGGGTCTGAATTCCCTGCAAAAACAAAAAACCGTTGAAAGGCGACAGCGTGGCCCCAGTATTTCGCTGACAGACTGTGCGACAGCGCGCGACATAGGCCGCGTCGCCAAAATGGTCGACGTAAACGACGCCGTGATAAGCGATCTCCGGCTCGTTCAACATGTAAAACTTCTTGGGATACTGCCGCCAGGGAAACTTGCCGCTATCCACAATCATGCCGCCAATGCTAGTGCCACCGCCTCCGATGAATTTCGTCATCGAGTGCAGGACGACGTCAGCGCCATACTCGATCGGTCGTAACAGAATGGGCGTGGCCACCGTGTTGTCGACCACCAGCGGCACGCCATGCTTGTGCGCCACTCGGGCCAATCCTGCGATGTCGGCTACATTTCCTGCTGGATTGCCCACACTCTCGCAATATACAGCCCGAGTATTTTCGTCGATCAGAGTCTCTACATCTTCGGGGCGATCACTAGCGGAAAAACGTGAAGTGATTCCTCGCTTCGGAAATATATGCGCCAGCAACGTATAAGTGGCACCGTAAAGCTGGGGAAGAGAAACAATATTGTTTCCCGACTCCGCGATGTTCATCAGGGAGTATTCGATCGCCGCCATTCCGGAGCTAACGCTGAGCCCGTCGACGCCGCCTTCTAGCGCGGCTACGCGCTTCTCCAGAACCGCGTTAGTAGGATTTCCGATGCGGGTATAGATGTTCCCTTGAACCTCCAGATTGAACAGGGCCGCGCCGTGCTCCGCGCTATCAAACTCGAATGCAACAGTCTGGTAGATGGGCACGGCAACGGCCTTGGTGGTAGGGTCGCCGTCGTAGCCAGCGTGAATTGCGATGGTTTCTCTCTTCATCCGTTCACAAGTCTCAGCGAGCGACAACACTCCCGAAATACATGCATTCCACTTTCAATTCGGTTCTGCTGTTCATTTGGAAGCGGAAACGGCAGCTTCAACCGGAACCAGCTCGGTCTTGCGCGAAAACGATTTCGCCATGGCTCTGGTAACCGTACGCGCGGCGAAGTCCGCACCGAAGGCGAAACGCATGACGGGACCGAAGCTGTTTGCAGCCGCAATCCCTACGAAATAGAGTCCTGGCACAGACGACTCATGGGTTGAGGAGAGTACAGGGGTACCAGCCAGGGTCGACAATTTCGACCGAATTTCTGGACTGAGGAACGTCAAACGTCCAAGATTAACCCGATAGCCAGTTGCAGCAATGATGTGATCAGCTCGAAGCTCACGGTCCGTGCCGTCCAGCGCGCGAACGTGGAGATGAACTTTTGCCTCTCGTACACCGGCTCCCTCCACGGTATGGCCCAGCAACTGGGGGACGTGATTCATTACTCGATCCTTCACGAACCACCCACCCGATGGTCCCAAGGTCCTTTTCACAATCTCTAAGCGAAGAGTGTCAGGTAAACGATGAAAGGCCGCCGGTGCATTGGCATAGAAGCTAGCACGCCAACCTGGACCTAGACCGGTCTGAGGGCGCTGAATACGCTCCCACAAAGACCGCTGTTTCTCAGTAAGCCTGCCGTGGAACTTCAAAGCTGCTTGACGGGCCACAAGCTGAACCTGCGCTCCAGCCTCTTGCAGCAATGCAGCCCAATCCAGCGCCGACGAACCTCCCCCGATCACGATCACCTCGCGACCGCGGAACTGTTCGACATCATGATGGCGGGAGCTGTGCGATAGAAATTCTGCCGGCACGGATGCCAGATTTTCTGGAACATAATCAAAGTGCGTTATGCCTACCGCGAGCACTACGCTTCGGGCGTTTACTTTCTCCCCATTGTCGAGTTGCAGGAGGTACCCTTCAGACGCACGCTGGACACTGACTACCAACTTGTCTTCGAGTTCCGGCACCATCCGTTCTCTGAAGGCCAAGCCGTATCGTGTGAAGGTGTCAAGCCGGACCGGAATTCCTGTGTGGGAGTATTCGATTCCCTCCTGAGCACAGAATTTTTCCAGGGTAAATTGATCGTCCGGATCGGAAATGTTTGAGGCAAAACCATCCGACTTGAGCTGCATGCCCTTTGGCATGTGCGCCCGCCAACTGTCCATCGGACGGCCGAAGATCCGGAAGGTTATTCCGCGACTTCGGAGATGTGCAGCGATTGAAAGCCCATACGGGCCCGCGCCAATGATCGCAGTGTTAAGCATAGTGATGGGAAACCTGCCTTTTCAGTGAGGTAACAACTAACAAACTTCGGGGGAAATGCGGGGAGGAGAGAAAACTCTTTGCATCATATCACGTTCTTCCGCAAAAGGAACATGGAAAATCGCTCTCCACGGTTACTCGGTATACCGCATTCGAGCGGCGCATTCGAGCGGCCCGCGGCATCACTAAGTCCCTTAGCTTTAATCACATGCAAGCCGGCCGGCGCCGGCATAAATTTGAGATCCGTGCAGTTTTTCCTCAGGATAACTCTAACCAGAAACCCGGACTGAGGCAGAATGAACAGCCATTCGGAGGAGGACCCGGTCCTCAGTCGCGCCGAGCCGTGCCGACGCCGCGCATTACGCATTACTGGTCACCAACTCTATCCTTTGCTGTGAAGTTTCTTTCCAACGAAGGCAACGACATTCTTAACCGAGCCTAAATTGTCAGTCGTCACCTCTTCATCATCGATTGAGATGGTGAAACGCTCTTGAATGAACACGACGAGTTCAATCACGCCGGCGGAGTCGATGACATCACCGAGCAGCGGTGCTTCATCCTTCAGCGATTCGCTGCGACCAGAGAGAAACGTCTCCGTGAGAAAGGTACGAATATCGTGTTCAATATTTGTCGTCTGCATTTGCACATGCTCCTATAGGTTCGTTTTAGATTGTGAAGCCAGAAGTTGAGTGTAAGAACTGTCATTACAGCGATGTTGTCCTCAAGCTAGGCACCACCGCCTGCAAATTTGCTGACACTAATCCGATCGCGCGCTTATGGACTCCCTCCCCTTTCACAATTGAGGATAATCGGTTTGAGGTTGAGACCCGATCTCGGAATTGGTGGTCTCAGAGTTATCTCTAAACGGCGCTGGTCACGACATCCGCGCTGTCTTGAGGCTCAGATGCAAGCATTCGCTTACTAATCTTGCCCGATTCGGTTTTTGGCAGAGATTCGCGGAACTCAACGATCCGAGGCATCATGAAATCCTCAAGTCTTGATGAGCAATGACGAAGCACGTCCTGCCTCGTTATCTGCGCACCTGAACGGAGCGCGAGAACCGCCTTGATCGCATTGCCCAGGATGGGATCAGGCACTCCGATCACTGCTACCTCCGTTACTCCATCCATTGCGTAGATCACGTCTTCCACTTCTCTGGGGCTAACTTTTTCACCGCGAGTCTTTATAATGTCGTCCTTCCGGCCGATGAAATACAGGTATCCCTCTTCGTCCGCACGAAAGAGATCACCACTGTAAAGAACTTTTTCTTCCGGTAACGGACCGGGCTTTAGGCATCGGGCTGTCTCTTCCGGCAACTCCCAATAGCCTTTCATCACGTTGGCTCCACGAATCACAAGTTCACCCGCAACCCCCGGAGCAACACGATTGCCGTTTTTATCGACTAGATAGACTTCCTCATTGGGCATGCCACGACCAACAGAGGTCGGTCGGATGTCGACTTGTTCGGGCGGCAGATACGATACACGCTTGCACTCTGTCAACCCATACATCGAGTAAAGCTTTACCTGCGGAAACAACGCTCGTAGTTTCCGGATGTGCTCTACCGGCAGCGCGGCTGCCGTATTGGTGATATAGCGCAGGTTCGGGAACGTATACTTGGAAAGATCCATCTGCAACAACAAGGCAGAGACTGTAGGAACGATGGGGAAGCCGGTTACCCTCTCGCGAATGATCTTTTCGATCACAACGTTCGGAAACGCGAACGAGTCATGCAGTACTAATGTTCCGCCTACCATAAACATCATCAGCAACTGGTACAGACCGTAGTCGAAGGCTAGCGGCAGCATATTGATCACAACGTCGTCGGCAGTGTTCTCTAGGTAAGTCGTAATAGATGTCGCCGCCGACACAATATTTAAATGAGTGACCATTACCCCTTTTGGCTGACCGGTTGACCCCGATGTGTAGATAAGTGCAGCGAGATCGATGTCGATGCATTTCTTGGATGGAGGCTGGATGTTTCGCGTATCTTGGCGAACCTCTTCCACAGGGATCAGACTCTTGCCGGCAGACCGAAGAGTTGCAGTCTGCACTTCGCTCGCACCCAGCATGAACACGGAACGAAGATGTGGCCTCTGCGTCCAGCTAGTTAGATCGGGGGGAAACCTTCCACCACTGCAAGTGATCATCGCCGAAGCACGGCAGTTGTTGAGTATGTAGGTCAGTTTATCCGGCTTGGTGGTTGGATTTAATACAACAAACACTGCCCCTGCTTTTAGCGTTGCAAAGATGGCGAAAACCGCTAATGCCGAATTCGGCAGGAATGTTACTACGCGGTCTCCTCGCACCACGCCTGCGGCGATGAGAGCATGTGCCAAACGGTTCGACTCCTCATCGATTTGCCGGTACGTTAATCGTTCCTCTCCAACGATCAGCGCCACCTTATTCGGGTACTGTCTCGCGCTATTCTCCAGAAATTCTTCTACCTGCAAGGAACCCTCCTAAGCCACACGGGTAAGTTTTCTATCCACGTATTTGGCCACGTTTCGTACAGAGTCGAGGTTGGCCGGGATCACTTCGTCGTCCTCCACCTTGATCGCATAACGCTCCTCGAGGAAGTCGACCAACTCAATAACGCCTGTGGAGTCGATCAGTCCTTTATCCAAAAGCGAGTCATCAGGCTCCAGGTCAACCGATTGGTCAAAAAGGAAATTGCTTATGACAAAACTATGGACTTCACGTTCAATATCGCGTGTCGGCATACATGCACTCCTGCGATCGTTGGGTTATGAATTGATGGACCAAGAGTTGCGTCGAAAGAACACCAATCATGGCCATATTGTCTTTAACGCTGTCGGCGCGTCCGTTTCTAAACTTGGTGACTAAGGATGTCACTGCCTGCGGCTCAAAGATCCCATTCTTTCGGATGCAATCAGGCG
>Ga0209330_1000804_pt1 | contig 11167 bp, 7 predicted proteins | sample JacPinW_OM2H0_O3_FD_187969 | JGI IMG/M metagenome (GOLD analysis project Ga0209330, IMG submission 187969) | Forest soil microbial communities from Algoma, Ontario, Canada - Jack Pine, Ontario site 1_JW_OM2H0_O3 (SPAdes) (version 2) | ecosystem: Environmental > Terrestrial > Soil > Boreal...
TCTAACCGCGCAGAAATTTATTCAAGACCCGTTCAGCCCGACACCGGACGCCCGGATGTACAAGACCGGGGACCTGGCTCGCTTTCTTGTCGATGGCAACATTGAGTATCTGGGACGGATTGACCATCAGGTAAAGCTGCGCGGCTTTCGCATCGAACTGGAAGAGATCGAAGCCGTGCTCGCACAGCACGCTGGGGTCACTCAAGCCGTCGTGGTGGTGCGCGAGGATAACCCGGGCGATCAAAGGTTGGTCGCCTATGTGGTTCCGAAGCAGAAGCTCCGGAAGACAGGGCTGGGAAATTATCAGCTGCCAAACGGGATGAACATTCTCCACCAGAACAAGGGCGAGACGGATTTTTTATACCGTGAGATCTTCGAGTCGCAGATGTATCTGAAGCATGGCATTGTCCTGGCGGAGAATGCGTGCGTGTTCGATGTAGGCGCTAACATCGGCTTGTTTGCGCTGTATATCGGGGAGCGCTGCCCGCAAGGGCGGGTGTATTCGTTTGAACCATTGCCTCCCATCTTTGAAACACTGCAGGGCAACGCCGCGCGGTACGACGGGCAGATTAAGGTCTTCCCCATCGGACTGTCGAATGAGGATCTGAAAACCGAGCTCACCTACTATCGCGGCAATACCATCATGTCGGGGCTGAAGGCGCAAACGGACACGGAAGAAGATGTGGAAGTCGTGAGGAAGTTTCTGCGGAATCAGGAACAGGGCGCTGCCGATGGGGATGCGCTGCTCAGCCAGGCGGACGATCTGTTGCGGGAACGGATGCGCGGGGAGATCTATTCCTGCCGGCTGCGGCGGCTTTCGGATGTAATGCGGGAAGAGCGGGTCGAGCACATTGATCTCTTGAAGATTGACGTAGAGCGCGCCGAGTGGAATGTACTGCAGGGGATTGACGCAGACGACTGGCAGAAAATCGACCAGGTCGTGCTGGAGGTGCATGACCACGTAAGCGGGTATCGGGGCAGCCGGGTGAAGCAAATCTCAGAGTTTCTTCAGCAATACGGCTACGAAGTCGATGCGGAAGAGGATGAAGAGATGAAAGGCGCAGGCCTGTACAACGTCTACGCTACTCGCTATCAGAAGGAGAAAAGAGAGGAAATGTTGTCCCGACTGGCAGCACCCACGCAGCCAGTGCCGGAAGCGATCACGCAGGCGGCGCTGCGCACGCACTTACAGGGGAAGCTGCCGGAGTTCATGGTGCCTTCGAATTTCGTCATCCTGGAAGAATTTCCGATGACCACCAGCGGCAAGGTTGACCGCCGCGCCTTACCCGCTCCCACGCCGGACCGCAGGGATTCTGCTCTGGCCGTCGCCCCACGCAGCGAGATCGAATCTGAGCTCGCATCTCTGTTCGAGAAGGTTCTTGGCGTTCCATCCGTCGGTGTAACTGATAACTTCTTCGATCTCGGCGGCCATTCACTCCTGGCTGCACGTTTGCTTTCCGAAGTAAGAAAAGTTACTGCCCAGGAGATTCCGCTTTCCGCGCTCTTTCGCGGAGCAACCGTGGAATCCCTGGCACGCCTTATTGATGGGCAGGGGTACACGAGCGATCCGGTGGTGATGCAAATTCAGCGGGGAAACAGCAACGCGTTGCCTTTCTTTGCCATCGTACCGCCGGGCGAAGAATCGTTGGGCTACGCGATGCTGGCCCGACACATGGGCGCGGGACAAACGGTGTACAAGATCCAAGGCCAAATCCCGGTCACGGGAGGCAAGCGTCCCTATTCTCAACAGGAGATGCAGGCTCTGACCGCCGAATATATTGCGGCGATGCGCACTGTACAGCCCCATGGCCCGTATTGCATTGGTGGACTATGTGACGGCACTCACATCGCGGAACAGATCGTGCTGAGTCTGGAAGGACAAGGGGAAGAAGTCGGATTGTTTGCCATCTTCGATACCTGGGTCTTACAGCACAGTCAGAGGCGCTGGTTGTGGAAGATCCACTACTATGGAATGCGACTGCGAGAGATGAAACGGTTAAGCCTCGGCGCACGACTTGCTTCCTATCAAAACGTCGCGCGAAAAAAGGTCGGCAACTGGCTTGGCAAGAGTTCTGCACGAACGGATTGGCCGCGGGTCTACTGGCCCGAAGGATTCACCCCATCGCGGTTCAAGGCTCCGGTGATTCTGTTTAAGCGTCCGAAACAGCAGTTTTATTACATCAAGGATCCGCAGATGGGTTGGGGCGTCAGAACTCAGAGTGGCGTCGAGATCCATGAAATTGATTTCCATCACCTGGAAATTTTGCGCGAGCCGCACGTTCGCAAATTCGGCCAAAAGTTAGCCGAGGCGATTTCGCGGGTCAGCCAACGGACTGTCCCGCCGCCACAGGGGTCGACGCCAGACCAGCAAGCTTCTCTTGTAACTGTCCAGCAGATGCGGCGTGGCTCATGAGGTTCGATAAAACCCAAATCCTAAGAAACGTCGGATCGAGTTGGTTCGCCCTGGGCGTGAATGTGATGGTGGGGATTTTTCTTTCCCCCTACATCATTCATCACCTAGGCGACGACGCCTTCGGTCTTTGGGTCATCATCTTTTCGGTCACTGGATACTACGGTCTGTTCGATCTGGGTATCCGGTCTTCCATTGTTCGCTACGTCGCCAAATATTCCGCGACGGAAGAACACGATGAGCTGAACCGGTTGATCAATACGGCCATGTTCAGTTACGCCGGCATTGGGGTTGTGTCCATGGCCATAACTCTGATTGCCGCTTACTATGTAAACTCGATTTTCCGCATCCAACCCGAATTCGTGCCGACGGCGCGTTGGCTGCTCCTCATGGTAGGCGCGTCGGTTTCTGTGGGTTTTCCTCTTGGAGTTTTCAGCGGAATTCTGGAGGGCTTACAGCGCTTCTATCTCCTGAACTTTACCAGCATCAGTTCGACTCTAATACGCGCGGTGCTTATCGTCATCGCTCTGCAGCATGGACGCGGATTGTTGACCGTCGCCTTAATCACGGTCGGCATGCCGTTGCTCAATGGGCTAATCAATGCCGCCGCGGTGTTTCGCCACTTGAAGCTGCGGCTCGGACTGCAATATATAAGCCGCTCCACCTTGCGCCGCATCGCGAGCTACAGCGGGACGACATTCGTCATAATTGTTGCCGGGCGCTTGCGTTTTAAGACGGACGCTCTGGTCATTGGCACGTTTGTTTCGGCGGCAGCCGTCACCTACTTCACCATCGGCGCGCGCTTGGTTGACTATGCTCAGGAAGTCGTGAGCAGCCTGGCTCAAATCTTCGTGCCCATGTCGAGCCAGTCCCAGGCCAAAGGAGACCTGGACGCGCTGCGAAAAATTTTCGTCGTCGGCAACCGCGCCTGCGCTTTCATTATCTTCCCCATCACGGCCATCCTTAGCATCCTGGGCAAGTCAGTTATTGAGGCTTGGGTTGGCCCCAAATATGTCGCCACCAGCTATCCCGTGCTGCTGGTTCTGCTTTTTCCGACCACCTTGATGCTGGCTCAGGCCGCTTCGGGGCGCACTCTCTGGGGTATGGCAAAACATCGCACCTGGGGTTGGGTGGTGCTGGTTGAGGGCACTTCGAATCTGATCCTGAGCATAGTTCTGGTGCGCCGCTACGGCATTTTGGGGGACGCTATCGGCACCGCCATCCCTCTCACTTGTTCCATGATTTTTTTTCTTCCCCGTCATCTGTGTCGTTTGCTGGGGATCAAACTCGCTACCTATCTCTACCGCGCATTTGTGCTACCCGTAGTTTTGTGCATTCCTGTTGTGGCGGTTCTTTTGCTTATGCAGCGTTGGTACATCCCCCATCGACTGGGCCCGCTTCTGATACAACTGGTGATCGCCAGCTTGGTTTACGGTATTGGACTTGCGTGGGCATTCTGGACCGATCGTGCTTGGGATGTTGGAGTATTGGGAGCGAATCCGGAGGATGAAGTAACCCTTGCCCTCGTCGAAACCTATCAGGAGGAAGTATAAGGCGTGGGGCCAACTCCGGGGCGAGAGTAAGCTGAAGTGGCTCAGGGCCATATTGGAAGAACGCAGCAAGTGACTCCCTTGGGCCAGGTTGATCGATCGGAAAGATGATCAAGAACACCCGATCCCAGGCTGTGCTGATTTTGGGCGCGTCGCCGCGTGTCAGCTTGGCGATTGCACGCACGCTGAACCGTCGCGGTATCCCGGTAGAGATAGCTTCATTTCAGCCGGAGGACCCTTCCCTCCGTTCCCGCGCGGTCCGTGCGTTTCATCGCTTGCCCGAGCGGCGAAAAAATCCCGAGGCGTTCACCGCCGCTTTACTTGCTTTGGTGCGCGAAGGACGATTCGATCTCATATTACCCGCCGGTGATCCCCAGTTGGCGGCTCTAGCAGACCTCTATGACGAATTGAGTCCACTGCTGCAGGTCGGCTGTCCTCCACCCCTCTGCGTAGAGCGAGTGCTGAACAAATCGCTGACCTTGGAAACGGCACAACGCTGCGGTATTCGAGTGCCTTTCACCTGTACGATCACCGATGTTGCCGAACTCGACCCGATCGCGGAGCAACTTCGCTTTCCGGTTGTAGTTAAGCCCGAAAAAAGAGGTTCTGCCGCCTTTCGCGTCTTCTATTTCAATACGCTGCCAGAACTCTCTGCCGCTCTCGCGGGCAACAAATGGGGCAGTGTCCTTTTGCAGGAGTACTGTCCGGGAGTGGGCGTGGGCGTTGAAATCCTGATCCACAATGGTGAATGTGTAGCAAAATTTCAGCACCGCCGCCTGAAGGAAGCACCCGCTACCGGCGGCGTCGCGGTCCTCGCCATTGCCGAAGAACCGGACCCGGAGTTGGTTCGATCCTCAATGGCGTTGCTTCGTGCTCTCGAATGGGAGGGGGTTGCTATGGTCGAGTTCCGGGTTGACCGGAAAACGGGAAGCTCCGCCCTGATGGAGGTAAATGGTCGGTTCTGGGGCTCAGTTTCGTTTCCCATCGCGGCCGGAGTCGATTTTCCGTTCTACTATTGGCAACTGTTTCACGGAGAGCAGCCCGACGTCCCGGTTCGGTATTCGGTTGGCATGCGCTGGCGATGGAGCCCAGGCTATCTGGATCGCATGCAAAGTATTGTTTTCCGCACGGCTGGCTCCCTCGGCCCTCGGCCCTCGATTTCGCGGGAGTTGCTGCGGGCTATACCTGACTTTTCTCCATTGATTAAAGAAGCGTTGTGGTCATGGTCGGACCCTTTTCCTTTTTTCGCCGAGCTCGGCAGCATGCTGCGCTCCGTCCTGGGTTCGGTTTTCCAGTCCGCTTTCCGGAGGATAGCTCCACGAAAACTGATGTCCTATTTGCAAATCTATTCCAGACTCGACCCTCAGTCGCGCCCGGCTTACGCCCGTCTTCGCATCCGCGGTGCTTTGGGGATAAGGACCCAAAATGACCGCCGGCCGCCGGAACGAACACCCGAGGATGCCAACTCGTTTCTATTTGTGTGCTTCGGAAACATAATGCGCAGCCCGATGGCGGAGGCCATGCTAAAGCATGTACTCGCCGCTCGCGGAATCGATGGTCCTGTCGTACGCTCTGCCGGCTTGCACGCTGTAGCAGGCCGCGAAGCTCACAGTTGTGCGCTCGCCGTTTCCACGGAGCTTGGCATTCCGCTCGATCAACACAGGGCCCAGCCTGTGACACCTGAACTGGTTTCTGCCTCGGACCTCATTTTCGCCATGGACTTTGAAAACCTCGCTGAGTTGGAGACGCTTTACCCGGCAGCGAGAAATAAGATTTTCCTGCTGAGCCGTTACGCGGAAGGAAGACAACGGAACCGCGAGATACCAGACCCCTATTTTGGAGATATCGAGACAACCCGTCGATGCTACTCTGTGTTAAGAGCGTGCATCGACAATCTGGCGCGCAAGATCGATTCTTCGCGTGAAATGAGAGAGTCCCTGTCGCATTCGCGATAAGAAAGCTGTTCGCCGTCTTGACGCGAGCTTGTAACACTCGATAGTGGAATGTATCGGTAGCTAAATTTTGCCATGCCTTCAAACATTGTCGTCCGACGAATACGCGGTTTGATCAACCACTTGAGAAAAATCACGGATACCGCCCTGGACCGTAATCCTGCGGGTCGTAACCTGACGGTTCTTCCGGGGGATGTTTTCATCGTTTCTTATCCGAAATCTGGAAACACCTGGACCCGCTTTCTGGTCGGGAATCTGATTTATCAGGATGAGCCAATTACCTTCGCCAATGTTGAAAGCCGCTTGCCATCGCTGTACGTTCATCCCGACCGAAAACTGCGGAAGCTTCCTCGTATTCTGAAGAGCCATGACTGTTTTGACCCGCGTTACAGGACGGTTATCTACATCGTTCGCGACCCCCGAGACGTCCTTGTGTCGGCTTACCATTATGCTGTCAAGCTGGGTATTGTTCCGGAGAACTGGGGAGTCGAGAAGTTTGTTCCAGCTCTGCTTGACGGAAGCTTTGAGTCAGGAGTCCTGGTTAACCCCCGCTGGGGATCATGGCACGACAACACAGCCAGTTGGCTCGCCATGAAGGATAGCCGCAAGTTTCTACTGCTTCGCTATGAGGACATGCTGGACGACCCCGAGCGCGAACTGATAAAGGTGGCTGATTTCCTCGGCCTCGAGGCCACCCCGGAGCGGCTGGCACGCGCCGTCAAGCTGAGTTCCGCCGATCACATGCGCGAACTGGAAAAAACGCAGGCTGCGGAATGGTCGCTCACGAAGAACACCCGGCCAGATATGGCGTTCGTGCGCAAGGCCCGGGCGGGGACATGGAAGGCAGAACTGCCCCCGCAGACTGTGGCCGACATCGAAGCAGCATGGGGGCCGCTGATGCGGACTCTGGGATACGAACTTTCTGCTGCGCCGCCCGAACGGGACGAGCTTCCAGTGGTCTTACGATGACGGCGAATATTTCTCGGCAATATGCAATCACGCCATAGTTCCCTGCAAAGACTGGGCGCCGCCCTCGCACAAGCGGGGCGCGTGCTCACCGGACGGCAAATCGCGGGCCGCGGCCTGACGGTTTTTCCCGATGACATCTTTCTTGTTTCTTATCCCCGGTCGGGCAACACCTGGACACGCTTTCTTTTGGGGAATCTGATCAACCAGAGTGATCCGGTCAGGTTTTCCAACGTCGAGTCCAGGATTCCGGAAATCTATTTCAATCGTGACCGATTCCTGCGGCAGCTTCAGCGGCCGCGCATGCTCAAGAGTCATGAGTCCTTTCAGCCGGAGTACCCGCGGGTAATCTACATCGTGCGCGACCCCAGGGATGTAGCGGTTTCTTTTTATCACCACAATGTTAAGGCGCGAAATATTTCCGATGATTATCCCATCGCCAGTTTTGTGCCTCGCTTCATCGCCGGAGAGTTTGATCGCAAGTTCGGCTCCTGGCGGGATAATGTGCTTAGTTGGACGGTCCTGCGGAAAGGCGATCCCGGATTTCTCCTGCTTCGGTATGAGGACATGAAGCGCGATCCAGTCGTCTCACTCACCGGCGTGGTTGATTTCCTCGAAAGGTGCTCATTTCGCAAGATCGATTCGAGCGCAGCGGCGCTCGAGCGCGCCATCGAACTAAGCTCGGCGGAAAGAATGCGCACACTTGAAAAACAGGACGCTGGACTCTGGGTTCTTACCAAGGGAACGCGAAGCGATAAGCCCTTTGTGCGCTCGGCCACTGCAGGAGGATGGAAATCGCAACTGGATGGGGAATCAGTTGCCGCGATCGAGTCGGCCTGGGGCGAGCTTATGCAGACCCTGGGATACGAGTTGGCTTCGACCGCGGCAGCAGCAGACAAGCTTTCCCAGCGGGGGCTGCCTTCGTGATTTCCCTCAGCCCGCGAACCATCACCTTGGCTTCGAAGAACGTGCTGCGAAAGTGCGTGCCTGATTTTCTGCTGAAACAACGCGACATCGTTCTCCGTCTCGGCCCCACGCCAGGCCGGATCTATGCACGATTGCGCGTGCTGGATGCAGTTGGAGTCCGAACCTCAAATCGACGACTCGCTCCCCCGTCGGCACGGTCATTTATTTTTGTTTGCTTCGGCAACATCATGCGAAGTGCCATGGCGGAATTCCTCATGAGGCAAGCGTTGCGGGAGGCGGGACTGGAGACGCAAGTCCGGATCACGTCTGCAGGTCTGCACGCCAGTCCCGGACGCGAAGCTCATCCCTGGGCACAGGAGGCGTCCGCGGACCTGGGTGTTGCACTGGCTGAGCACCGCGCCAAACCTTTGACTCAGGAAATGGTGAACCAAGCAGAGTGCATCTTCGCCATGGATTTTCAAAACAAAGCCGAGTTGCTCGCGCTCTATTCCGAGTCGCAGAGCAAGATCTGCATGTTAAGCGCCTACGCGGACGGTCCCGGGCAATACCGTGAGATTCCAGATCCATACATGGCCGATCTCGAGACGACCCGGTTCTGCGCCCGGCAATTGCAGGTGTGCATTCGCAATCTGATGCTCGCGATCTTTCCATCTTCCGCTTACCCGGCGGCGACGGAACTTCAGAAGCGCTGATCTTCGACAGGGGGGCGCCGCCTATCTTCGTGACTTCCCTTCCGTTCGAGATCCGAACCGCCTCGATCTGAACCAATTGCCAATCCCTGCAATTCCCGGTCGCAGATCCGACAGCCACACATCGTCGTAGCACATGCCCGGAAGCCAAGGCACTGCCATGGTGAGGAGGCTCGTCCAGAAACTTGGATACGCGCTCGGCCAGTTGGGAGGGGGTCCAGCCCGAAGATTGGTCAGATGCGTTAGCTCGCCAACCACCCGGCGACAAACAATGTTTTCTTTGTAAGAAATGTTTTGCGGTGGGAGCGTTCCATGCAAGCACCATTCGATGAGATGACGCGGGTAGTCGATGCCGCAGGCTATCGGCAGTCCCACCGATCCCCAGGGTCGCCCATTGATTTCCATTAGAATGAAGCGCCCGTCAGCTGCCTTCTTGTACTCCACCATTGCGACGCCCTCGAAACCGATCTCCGTGATTAGCCGCACGCTGAGCGAAACGAGAGATTGATCCAGAGGGATGGATTTTCTGGCGCTGCTCGCCGACCCTCGCGGATCGACTTCCCTGATTCGTTCCCACTGAAAAGGCAAGAACGTTTTTCCGCCGGCGACAAGACAGGAAAATCCGATGCCAGTTCCGGAGACAAACTCCTGAATCAATACGTCGCTGGCCACCCGCAACCGCTCGTCCACTTTGTTTGCCAGTTCCGGAGCGGAGTAAGCATAGGCGACTGACCCAAATACTGCTTTCTTCTTTGTCGATGCGTCGTGGGACCATCGCACCGAAAAGCGATCCTTCACAACCACCGGAAATTGGTTTTCCTCCCATTGCGACAGATCGTCCACGGAAGCGACAAGATGGGTTCTGGGTATGCCGATCCCAAAAGATTCGGCGAGCTTTATCGTACGATATTTATCCGAGACTGTGCCGAGTGCGCGTGGGGAAGGCATGGCGATAGGGCATAGGCCCGCGAAACGTTCTCGCTGCACGGAAATCGGCCCCAAAGTCCAATCCGTGATCGGAATGATGAGATCAATCGAATGCGCGCGGACGAACTCGACGAGCGCGTCCACGAAAGCGCCCGGATCGTCAGTTGAGATCGGATAGTCGAACCCAAGGTTGCAATAGCGGGAGAGTTTTGTCGCGGCAAACAGGCCCCGGTTTCCACCCACCGCCACCCAATGCCCGCCCTGCCCGGCCGACCGCGTCACCGCGAGCGCCGCTGCGCTGTGCCCGTCGAGAACCAGTATTCTCGCCAATCTGCGACTCGCTTGGTGGTAAATTAAACTGCTCTTCCGGCGAAAGCGCTTTCCAGGTTCCAGCGCAGGCCTGCAAACGTCTTGCTGGGACGAATGCGCTTCAAACAAAGTGGATTGTCACCGCTGCGCATTAACCCGTTATCCGTAGTCACCGCTGTCTCGTAGCCCGCAACACGGCTCTGCTCCAGGGTCTGAGTGCTCCAATGCGGAGAGAGTGCCGGACAAGGATAGGAGAAATGCCTGATCGGTGCTTCGAGATGGAGCTCAAGTCTCCGCTTCGATTCCCTGAGTTCGTGACTGGCTTCATCTTCCTTGAGGCAGGCCATATTCGGATGCGTCATCGTATGCGAACCAACCGTGTGTCCCTTCCTCTGCAGTGCTTGCATCTGTTCGTAACTCATCATCACAGAAGGCTCGCACGGCATTTTGGTCTCAAGCTCTTGCTCGACGCGTCCCACAAAAACGTCCTGAGCAGTACCGCTGAGCTGGCAACAAACATCACAACTGCTCAGGAAGGCTGCTTCCCTTTCCAGGGGACGATCAAGCGTCCAGCATGTGCCGGCGGAATCTTTCCAGTCAGTGAGCTTTGTGGTTCGGAAGGCAAACCGCAGCCGGCTGGGCCATGGCTGCCTTCTGTTCTCCACACAGTCGACAGTGACGTAAAACGTCGCTGGCACCCCGGCCTCGTTCAATATAGGCATCGCGATTTCATAGTTATCAGCGTAGCCATCGTCAAACGTGACAACAACCGAACGCCTGGGAAGGTTGCCGCTGCGGAGATATTTGACCGCTTCGTCCAGACTGATGGGATGAAAATCCCGTGCCAATAACTCGATCTGTCGGCGGAAGACGGACTCGGAGTGGGCGATTCCGCCAAATGTGTCGATCCGCAGCGACGGGTTCTGCAGAACCGAGTGGTACATCAGAATCGCCCCGCTCGGACCACGAAAACTTTCCGCCAGCCGCAGTGCTCCGCTGCCCAGAATCGCTCTTTTTGCCCAGTCTCTCATGGGAACGCTATGCCGACAATTTCTCTTTGAACTTTCAGTCTAACCCGTCTATTCGTCGCGCACGATGTAACGCTGCAATGCGGCCCGATGCACCACAAGTAAAGAGCCCACTCCACCGAGCCAGCTTTCGAACTCCAGTTGGCTGCGGGCGGAAGTGTCCAGCAATCTCGGCAGCAGATATGGATTGTCGTGCCGATCGGCCAGCCCGACGTCGCAAGTCGTGGCGGAGACGACATCTTCCTTTTTTAACCAGCCGACGAATTCCTGCTGGTAGACTCCGCCCGGGTAGCAGAAATGTCTCGCGTCGCGTCCGGTTAAGGCTTGGATTTTTTCCCGGTTCTCAGTAATTTCCCTCCGGAAAGCGGTTTCGTCCTTCGGCGTGCAGTGACGGTGTGTGTGGAGTTGG
>Ga0209330_1000808_pt1 | contig 11148 bp, 10 predicted proteins | sample JacPinW_OM2H0_O3_FD_187969 | JGI IMG/M metagenome (GOLD analysis project Ga0209330, IMG submission 187969) | Forest soil microbial communities from Algoma, Ontario, Canada - Jack Pine, Ontario site 1_JW_OM2H0_O3 (SPAdes) (version 2) | ecosystem: Environmental > Terrestrial > Soil > Boreal...
CATTTCAAAGTTGAAAACTAGTTTACAAGCCTACTTGACTTCAAATTTCACCTTTCACACCTAATTGACCTTGAATTTCACATTTCGAAGCCAAGAACTAGGTTAGAAGCCTACATTGACTTCAAATTTCACGTTTTACAGTCGAGATCTAGTATTTAAGTTTACATCGATCTCAATAGTCATGTCGTGTTTATGGTAGGTGACGGCAATAAGGTTGTTGAATATACTAGGGGGCGACGGCGAGGTTGTTGTGGATGCGTGGCGGAGACCTACCGTCCAAATTTTGGTATTCTCTGAAAAAGCTGGTTATTAGACAGAATCTAAATAGCAACGTACCAACAGTCTAAATAGCGGCTCCCAGCACTGGTTCGTACGAACGGGGGCATAGCAACAAATATGGGGGTGCGGCAACAGATGAGGGGGGGCCCAGCAGCTATTCAAATTGCTTGAACCGTATCTTCCCTTGTTATTTATATAGATGAGCCTTTTGAATAGATCTCAGCTGAATAGCTATCTATGGATAGGATTCCTCCATGATTCCGATGTCGCTGTGTCTCCGAGGCATACATGGGATTCATGTACAAAGGGTTCAAGAATCCTACCTAGGTAGGGATAGAAGATCAAGGTAGTGGAAAGTTCGATTTAAGTGCTTGTGAAGTGTTTATTAATTGGTTTTTACATACTTTCTAACCGATTTCCAAACGTCTGGAAATCATTTTTTGCTATGGTACTAATAACTTGCGCTCCTGAGATATGAGACACCGCAGCGGATTGGGAGTAGAGTGTTATGTCTGTTCCAAGGTTGGATTCTGACTCGATACCGTCAAATGTACAAAAGGTGAAGCTTAACTTCCTGCTTTGAAACCGAATCCTTATTTTCATTTATAAGCAATCTGCAGTTATTTATCCTACCTATACAGCTGTTTGACAACTGCCCAGCATTGTCAATGTTGCTCATCAGTGTGGCTGAACATTTGCCACTGAGCAATACATAATCCATAAAAAATTATTTGTTGAAAGGAGGTACAACAATGGTACTGTATCCATATGGAATTCGAAATGACCAGCCCCGAAGACATCAGGTTGGGATGTTGGGATTTCTGAAATTATTTCCAGGCTAAATCTTGTTTTCCTTCCAGTTTCCAGTCTGATAGAATCTTGTTTCCTTCAACCAGACTGCCATTGACTCGTTCAGCATTTTCCTTTTTTGTCATGAATGATCATGTATTTGTGTATTCTGTATAGTAAACCGAAAAGCATAAATAGATGGCCAAATCCTGTGAGGGCCTATATAAGTAGGTCCGACTGCCTAGTAGGAGCTGAGTTTACCACTAGGCCACAGCAAAAAGGCACAAATCAATGAGTCGATGACCGGGAGGTCATCGGTCTCAGCGTACTATATAGCTTGTCTGGACCAAGGTCCTGACAAATCCTCACGAAAATGGGAGGATCAAGCCTTTCCATAATATATTCTCATGTTCTTTACTAAAAGATCTCTCCCCTGATCAACATCACCCAATACTTCAGCGGCTGCATAGCGCCGAGGGTTAGGATTTGTGAGAAAGCTGAATGAACGGGGGGTGGCAAATGCTACTAGTATGTCAGAAGATAGCGGTATAAAGCAAGGATCCAGGATTGAGGAGGCTTGAGCTTCAAACATCTCAAAAGTCGCCTCTGGATATACAATCTCGCAACTAGGCCGAGGGCTACACTCGTCCATTTGTCCAGTTTCCTGTTTGCTGTATACGTACGAAGAAGCCCGGGGTCTTCTTCTTACCGCACTAAGGTTATCGAGATTGGCCTATCCCTTTTTGAAATTAGTTACATAGTATGTAGGCGGCAATTTCAACTTGAAGAGAAACTCTGGGGGTCATCGTCACAGGCGGTACGATCCTCTGGTTCAATAACATGGGACAAAGACAGAGATGATTTCTCAATGATATACGAGGTTGAAGTTCATCGCAAAAAGCCGTAACGGCTCTACCGGGTCTGAGCACTGAGGCTAGATATTCCAATTGCTGCAGCTGTTAGCCTCCTCAGAACCTTGGTGCGGTAAGAGAAGACCCCTTCTTCATACGTATACAGCAAACGGCTGTGAAATTATATCCGGAGGCACCTCACGTACAACTAGTTTTGCAATACTCTGTGTCGAAAGAGAGTCATCGTCAAAAGCTGTAAGATCCTCTGGTTCAACGACATAGGACGAAGACAGAGATGATTTCTCAGTGTCATAGATAGGTATGATGCTGAGGTTCGTCGCAAAAAGCCGTAACGGGCCGTACATGTAGTGAACCTATATAGTATAGCGCTGGCTCTACCGGGTCTCAGCACTAGATTAATAGATGTAATCTGCTCCGCCACCTGTAGATATCCCTGCTTTTCGTATAGGACCCCTAAGTTCATAATCGAACCAAAGGTAGTTGAGTGATCTGAGCCGTATCTCCTCAAAGTCCATTCGTGGTTTTCCTTGAGAAGGGTCTCACTCTCGGCAGTTGACATTTCAGTTGTTGGCCTTCTCGGAATCTTGGTGCGGCAAGGTGTTTCCAATTAAAGTGGGTGAAAATTAACGGAAGGGCCCGTCTTCATACAGCACCAGTCTGTAGATTTCTGCTGTCGTTCTGCCTTTTTGGTCTTATTGCCGTTTGGCGTAGCTTTTGGATCCGTCCCATACCGGATTCCACAGGAAGAACCGATCTGCATTTCTGCTGTCACTGGCAGGGTCCATAGTTTTTCATGTAGTGAATTTTTTAGGATGTACTAGGATGAAGGTGTCAGAATGGACGATGAACGGCAAATAAGGGTAAAATGAGATGGTTGTATTGTTCTGTATTAACAAGAGGGCGACACCTAGGAGTTGCTAAGAATAATTGACGTAAGATTGGTAGGCTGACTCGGTCCAGCTGGTTCTAAAAAGGGTCCAGAATCATACTACCTACTGATCTAATGTCTGTGCATGAAGCCTCTCGGCTATGATATGGCAGACTTATCATACATACTACTTTCCTTCTCTTGTGTCCTTGCCCTACGCGGCCTCTAAAGCCAGGGCTTTCAGGATACTGCAGGCTGCAGTAGTACAGATCCCTCCTTGTCGAGCACCTTAATATATACTAGTACAATACATGATACACATTAATTATTTGCCGCCATTAATTACATACCTATAATATTATATGTAATTAGGTAATGGCGGCAAATAAAGGTACTTTGGATCACTCCCCTTCCTCCTGATCCAAATTCTCTATTCCCCATGCCATCCACTATCCCTTGTCTATCTCTCTGCTTGACTCGGCGAGCACTTGCTTCGTTCGTCTTGTTGCATCGTTCACGCAACATTAATTACGATTTACCATACTATTCTAGTACGCTTCCGATGATCAATCGCGTCCTTTTCACCACGACCGTGGAAGGACTTATTCTACACTCTCTGCCTTCAGGAATTAGGACACCTGTACAAGACAACGCTCTCAAGTTGGGCTTCAAGTTCGAGTCTAGCCGTGACTTTATGACATTGTTCGTTCAGGCCGGAAACATGCGGCAGATTCGTTAATCTGTAGCGCGGTGAGATTATGCCGGCAGTTCGCAATGATTTACATACCTAGGTATACTACTCGTATTACCTAGGTATGTAACTTAGAGCTGGTTATGTCATTGTGGTATGATATCGTCAAGACACCTATGACAGATTCATACTAATCATATAATGTTAATACAATAATCAAACTCACTGCGCGGTGTCATCCTTATCCTTCCATTCTGCCTTCACCTACCGCCCCTATGTCTTTTCCTTTCTCTTCTTTCAAAGTCAAGAACTAGCTAATTACTTCAACTCCAAATTTTGCATTTCATAGTCGAGAACTAGTAGGGGTCCCCATGGATACGCGGATATGAATACAATGTTTTTTTCATAGATAATATCCATGAATATATCCGTGCTCTTGAAATTTCCTGGATCGATATGAATACTAAGTACAGTACTGACATCTTCCGCTTTGCAACCTTGGTTTTCCAAGAGACGGCTAGAGTTATGGCTAGTAAAAATATGTTTATTTCGGTAAGCGGAATGGTTCGAAACGGTTGTGGCTAGTGAAACACCAATGCTGAGTGGTCAACTTCTTATTCCGAACCCTCGCTGTATTGAAATTTTCAATCAAATTTCAACCTACACCTGACCTACACAGTTGTCCACATAAGGCACCATTTGCAACCATAGTTACAGCGATCACCACAACCATCACCACAACGGTTGACCATCCAATGTCAATAATTTAAATAACAATTATAAAATTAATCTTCGGGGTTAATATACGGAATATTTTAAAGATACAACCAATGTCTATAATTTTTAACAATATACTTTGATATCTTTACTATAACAAATTATCGAATAGTATTTGAGAATAGCTATTATCTGTTTTCAATAGTCAACTATTGTGCTATCCTACAATAGAAACTGCTGTTCTGGCGACAGTAGTACAGCATTTACGCTTTAATAATAGTACTCTGACAACTACTACATGTATAAATTCGAACAATTGAAGAGTATATAAAACCCAATAAGAATAATAAGAGTTATGTATGTAATCAGTAGTAGCAACGTTGTCACTAATATATACTGCGGGAACCTTGTTCAAAAGAGATCAGAGAGATAACACAAATTACTGCCGCCTACTACCAGCGCCGAATACTGCAATGGAGTGGCGGAATAATACTACTAAATAGGCAAGGCGATGGCTAACCGTGAACGGGCAGAGGTAGACTGAAGGAGACCCCTAGAACGCTATCGCTAAGGCTAAAGGAATGGACAGACCGATAGTAGAGAGAGGTCGGACAAAGCACTGCGCCGCGTTGATGAGCTGTCGGATCAGCTGTCGGACAAGTCCATAAAGCCTAAGGAAAGCGGAGAGTTCACAATTAGCCCAGAAAAATACCGGTAGGACGCCTTCTTTTCGCACGAAAAGTCCCGGGTATTGCCTCACCTGGTATTCCCTCCGAGTCGCCTCTATACCCCTGCGGAAGCGGCCAACCATGCCCCCAGCTCAAGCTACCATTTGCGACTGGGGTATGAATGAGTCGCAACTTCGAAGTGACAAAAGACTCCGTCAAAGCAGCTTGCTTAGTGAGTGGTTTAGGAAATGCTGTATAAATAGTCGCCATGTTAGCATTGTGCTATCGCACCGGAAGGTAGCAGCCATCAGCTTGTGAAAACCTACTACAGTAAAACTCCTTAGGTAGGAATCAGAGCAGTCAAAAAGTGTGTGGTTGAGGTCGCATTAGAATTGTACAGGATGACAGAGCCTAGCACAGTACCACTGCTGTAGCATGATGCAGAAAAAACCTATTGTAGACATTAGCAATAAGAAGGGAATGGACAGTGAGAAACTTCCCAAGGATGATCAAGTCTTCTTAAAAGCATGCCGAACCTATCATGCTACCCTAGAGTCTTGGATTTCGAACAATTGAAGAGTAAGAAAAACCCAATAAGACATAGGCTGAAGGAGACCTCTAGAACAGTATCGCTAAGGCTAAGGAATGAATAGACTGTCACTGCACCGCGCTGATGAGCTTATAGAAAGCGAAGAGTTCACAATTAGTCTGGAAAAATAGGACTGCAAACCTTCTTTTCAAACAAAGAGTCCTGGATATTGCCTCGCCTGTATGCCTATGCGGAAGCGGCCAAAAAGGCCCTCATACTCCCCAGCGCGAGCTACCATTTGCGACTTCGAAGCGAAAAAAGACCTCGTCAAAGGAAGCAGCTTGCCTGGTCGGCTGTTCAGGGAACTGTATAACCAGTCTCATGTTAACACCATCACGCCGGAAGGTAACAGCTATCAGCCCGTGAAAACCTACTATAGTAATAGACAAAAAGCCTGTGGTCGAGGTCGAGGCCGCGTTAGAATTGGTACAAGACATTAGGCATCAAACCTTGGAAGCCTACCACTACTGCAGTATATATAGGGAAGCAGTGATGCAGAAGAAACCTATAGTGAACATTAGCAATAAGAAAGGAATGGACAGTGCGAAACTTCCCAAGGATCAAGTCTTCTTAAAGGTATGCCGAACCTATCATACCTACCACCCTAGAGTCTTGGATTAGAACTCATCAGCTCATAAGTTATAGACATGTCAAAGCCCACAGATGTTAGTAATGATACGGAATTATGGCTGACCACAGAAAAGACATAACAGAGAATTTGGCCCACGGGCTAGTCATTGCTCAGTGCCTTGCGAGGATTTTGTGACGTGGAAACAGCACAGAAGAATGCTCACACGGTTTGTCAGGCTGACCAAATAGGCAAACATTGAATTAAACTTCTCGAAAGATCAACATCATGCTTGTCAAGCAACTTAACGACCCTGAAGACCCTGAATGTAAACAAAACTGTTCTTAAACATATTCGATGTAGTTAATGTAATTAAACAAAGGGAGGAAGGGGCGGAAACAGTGATGCCAGCATAAGTAATTGACCATATTATTGATCTGCAATGATAACGGCAACAAGTGTCTTAGGAAAAATGCGAGGGAGAAATAATCTCAGATGATGGGGGAAGATGGGGGGATAGCTGGGGATAGCTCCGAAGATCTAGATCAAAACAATAACAACAACAATCCGATTAGGACTAGCGGTGGCAGATGTCCGTTTTCTTTTATCCGTAGCCCTAGTGGTCTTCGCAACATTAAGTTACAAGCAACACATGGAGTTAAAGGAAATTCTTTTTAGATAGATGCAAAGAGAAGGTTATTTATTGTAGGTTTCCTCAGTTGTATCCAAGAAAAAAGCATGAGAAGGCAAAGAAATGTAGGAGATAGGAAAAGCAGTCACGGTGGCAAACTTTTGATGGGGTTCAGCCTTGTGGCCTGGAAGCGGGAGAGTTCTGTCGTCATTGGTCACTCAGCCAAGAGATGAAGGCTGAAGCCTGAAGCGCATTCCCTATATCGATAAATGCAGTATGCGATCGTCTTCGGTACAGTTATCAAAGTGATTGTCAAATGGTTGTGAACATTGTAATAATTGGACACGGTATATCTACTAAATAAATGCAGTATACGATCGTCTTCGGCACCGTTGGCACCGTTGTCAAAGTGGTTGCCAAAATGGTTGTGGAAACGGTTGTGGAGCAATCTTACACATTGTGGAGGGCTAGGGAAACGGTTTTGTCATTGATATATTTTAGTAAGCAAAGGCTAGTAAGCGATTCTAATTAGCGTGGGTTTCAAAACGATTATCCAACGGCTAGTGGACTAATCTCAATCTTATTTGACAAATTTAGACTAGTGGGTTCTTTTTACTACTAGTGTAAACTAATTACAACCTTAGCGCTACCATTGTGCCAAACCCCCTCGGGCATGAACGTATGGATACGCCCCCAATATCCATGGATATTCATGGATATAGAAGGTCGGTACCTAGGTAGCAGCCAACCGTAGCATACAAAAGTTATCGCAGAGGAAAGAAAAGATTCAAAAGAAAAGGGGAGACAAAGGAGACTCGGTTAATTAATAATTATAACATACAACATACAGCATACCCAGTTTGGGAAACATTTACTTTCTTAGATCTTGTGCTGATAGATATAGTTATACTCTAGCACCCTCTCAAAGCTCAATAAAACCCTATGCCTCCGCTCGACCCTTACAGCCTCCTGAAGAACTCCTCAATTGGGCGATTGGAACAATGCAGCCCTGGAGTCTTTTACACTATTTGATAATCCTCTTTTTCGGCAGATCTGGTATGATATTCCTGATGTTTTTTGCAAGTACGGATCTTCGAGCTGATTTTCTCGCCGTGTGGACGAACGTCGAAGAATTTGTCAAGGCTCGTACACAATTAAAGAAAGAGCTTGGAGAGATAGGAAATTGCAGTACCATTTCACTCTCTCTTGAGTCTTGATGGGTGGAAGAGCCAGAATGTTCACAAGACCTTTGCTATTATTAGCCATTGGATTACAGCTGACTTCCAGCCTCGAGCTCGACATTCTTAATCGATTTTCAACTGATGTTCAATTGACTTCTAATTGATTTTTGATTGATTCTTAATCGGTTTTCGGTTAAGGTCCTGACACATCATACATGTCTCTAAATTGTGTAACTGTTGGAAAGTGTTGGTTAAAATGATAATAGTGATATTGGAACAACTTTGGAAGGAAATCTTGACTGACTGTTCTGACTATTTACACAGGAAATTTATAAGCTAACAGAAGGGTCCTATTGCTGGGCCCCATTCTGCCTTTCACAGTCGAGAAGTAGTTTAAAAACCTACATCGACTTCAAGTTCAGCCTTTCACAGTCAACAATGAAGTCAATGTAGGTTTTTAAACTAGTTCTCGACTGTGAAAGGCAGAATCTGGAGTTGAAGTAAGCTTCTAAGCTAGTTCTCGACTTCGAAAGGTGAAAATTGAAGTCGTGTAGGCTTTTAAACTAGTTCTTGACTTTAAGTGGTGGAATTTGAAGTTGATGCAGGCTTGTAAACTAGTTTTCGACTGTGAAAAGTGAAATTCGAAGTCGAAGCAAGCTTCTAAACCAGTTCTTGGCCATGAACAGCGTTGTCAACGATCCAACAATCCAATACTGAGGGTGTATTTGATTATTAGAGCCTGTGCTTAAGTATTCCAGTACTGGATCGCGATACTCGCTTATGTTAGCCCGTCGGCTTCATTACAGTAACCAATTAGGTGGTAAACATGCTTATTGCTAAGTTTTAGTTAGGTACGAAGCCATCGCCAGCTTCCAAGTTCTTAGTGCTTTCAAATTCAAACCGTCGTACACCTACCACAATGCCAGATTTTATCCATGATTTCAAACACTCAACATTTACACAGAGCTTCCACGTTATGGTATGCCGGCACCCGAGAAGACACGTTCTAGATCCACTGACATCGCTGGCATTGACAGAATATCAATCGGGAACCGTGAAAGGTTAGGATAAGTGCGTCGTTAAACTTCTTCAATCCACAAACTTAACGATGTCTCCCTTTCACCGAGAAGAACAGGGTTACCGTCAATAAAGGAATCGAATTCGTCGCCAACCTGCGAGATAGTTGATTGATCTCTCTCCCATAAGTCGATTTTATCTGGTTCCTTTGTGGACTCTATCGACAGGTGTACAGTAGGAGCCTTATCTTTGTACTTTTTCCTTCATAACATTCTCACGTACGTTTTCAGTAGCCTTTGGTATTGATTCCCGCTTCCAGTTCCTTGCCATATATGCCTTCCTTCGATGGTGAGTGAGGAGTAGCAAGGCGGCATAGGCTGTGGCCTTGTCATAAATTGCGGTGAGGGTTTGCAACATGCGCAAATACCAGTAGTAGAGGTGTGACTCATATATTTGGAAGAACAATGCCATCATCAATTCGTCATCTTCAATTATATGATGATACATAGTATTGCGATACAGTATCGATTATCAGGATCCAGGATTTATATTGGATTGACATAGTATTGCAATACTAAAATATCATTTGTATCGTTGACAACACTGGCCATGAAAGGTGGAATTTGAAGTTTTGTAGGCCTGTAAACTAGTTCCGAATTTGAAAGATGAAACTTGAAGTCAATGTAGGGTTGTAAACTAGTTCTTGATGTCGAAACAGGCCTTCTGAACTAGTTCTTGACTGTGAAGGGTGGAATTTAAAGTAGATGTAAAGCTTGTAGATTGGTTCTCGACTCTGAGGTGGAATTTGAGGCCCATGTAAGCTTGTATACGAATTTGAAGTCAATGTAGGCTTGTAAACTAGTTCTCGACTTTGAAATGATGGAAACTAAAGTCGATGCAGGCTTCTAAACTAGTTCTTGACTGAATTATGAAATTTGAAATCGACATAGACAAGCCTACATGGACTTTAAATCCTCCCTTTTGAAATCAAGAACTAGTCTAAAGGCCTATATTGACTTTGAATTCCACATTTCGAAGTTCCAAGAACTTGTTTAGAAGCCTACTAACATTGACTTCAAATTCCACGTTTCATCGTCGAGAACTAGTATACAGTCATGCCATGTTTATGGCAGGTGAAGGCAATTGTTGAATATACTAGGGGGTGACGGCGATGTTGTTGCGGATGCGCCGCGGAGCCTCTGAAAAAGGCGACTCCCAGCACTGGTTTGTATGAACGGGGGCGCAGCAGTAAATATGGGGGACCCAGCAATAGATATGGGGGGGGCCCAGCAATAGGACCCTTCTGTTAGCCTATAAATTTCCTGTGTAAATAGTCAGAACAGTCAATCAAGATTTCCTTCCAAGCAGTGGCTCTCATACTGCCACCGCTCCCTCATGTATATATAGATCCTATAGTCCCTAGATAGGACGACCACTCATTCATATCATCATATTATCTTCACAGATTCACGTATTGTGACAACTATTATCATTTTAACCAACACTTTCCAACAGTTACATAACCTAGAGGCATGTAGGTAGTGATGTGTCGGGACCTTAACCGAAAACCGATTAAGGATCAATCAAAAATCAATTAGAAGTCAATTGAAAATCAGTTGAAACTCGATTAAGAATTAATTAGGCCGCTAACTTAATAATAGGACATCAGGGAAATAATATTTGGATATCACAAACACCTATTAGGACATTGGCACACATAACCCTATCCGGTCCTTGCCCCGGTTTCCTCAGGCCCGTAGATATCGTGATATTGAACTCGCCATCGCCTGTAAGCACTTCTAATAAACTAGTTCTTGACTTTGAAACGTGGGATTCAATGGGCAGAATTCCAAAAAAAAAAAAAGCAAGATGTCATGCTGCTCGCTGACGAACAGGCGGCAAAAGGAAATGATAAGTTTGTCGAAAGATTCATAGCTTCTAATCAGGCGAACTGTACTTTGCTGGAGGAAGTCAAGAGCCTTCGCAACAAGCGAACCATGGCGAGAACTTGGGATAGACATGGACACCCGGCGACAATGTATTTCAAGTGAGGGCGACCCGGCGAGACTGTTATTTTTTTTTTGTTTCTAAAAAGCCACATTAGCTTGAGGATCCATCGGACCTGGCAGAGAATCAAGAACTCAAGATAGTCATAACAAGAGGGCGAGGACGACCTGGGAGTTGCCAAGGATAGTTAGCGTGGCGCGGGAGAAGTCTCGGGAGTTGCTATGATATGATACTGACATACTCCTGCAAAGGAATCGAAGCTACAGATCTA
>Ga0209330_1000809_pt1 | contig 11133 bp, 11 predicted proteins | sample JacPinW_OM2H0_O3_FD_187969 | JGI IMG/M metagenome (GOLD analysis project Ga0209330, IMG submission 187969) | Forest soil microbial communities from Algoma, Ontario, Canada - Jack Pine, Ontario site 1_JW_OM2H0_O3 (SPAdes) (version 2) | ecosystem: Environmental > Terrestrial > Soil > Boreal...
TACTCCGCCGGCGGCCGATGCCATTCCCGTTCAGGTTCAGGCGGGACAGTTTGCATTTTATTTTCGTTATCCCGGCCCTGATGGCCGCTTTGGCCCCATCCACGCTGACCAGATCAGCGAGGCCAACGCCAATTTTTTTGGCCTCGATACCACCCACGATCAGGACTCGAAAGATGACATCGTTGCCGCTGAGTTCGCCATCCCGGTGAACCGTGAGATTCATCTCCTGATGCATTCCAAAGATGTCGGGCACTCATTCTATGTTCCCGAATTACGAGTCCAGCAGGATTTCGTCCCTGGCTTGGATGTCTCACTTCATTTCACCGCTACGAAAATCGGTAAGTACGAAATCGTTTGTACCCAGCTATGCGGCCTCGGACATTACAACATGAAGGCCTATCTCGAAGTGAAGTCGCAGGAAGACTACGACGCATGGATCAAACAACAAGCCGCATTGCAGTAAAACTTGATCTGCCTGGATTGTTTTTGAACCCCGCGGAATTCAGCGCGCTTTAGGGCGTAAGTTTTGAGAGGGCACGGCTTTAGACGCACTGCCATCGGCTGATTAAGAATGGGGCTTTAGCCCCTGCAGCATCCGGATAAACATCTCGTTTGAGGTGAGCAGAATGCACGACATGTCGACTCACGCAGGGCCCCACGGAGCCCCCACAAGCTTCATTCGCAAGCATGTCTTCAGCCTAGACCACAAAGTCATCGGAAAGCAGTACTACGCCTTGGCCCTGGTCGCCGCGGTCGTGGGAATGTTCCTGTCCTGGCTCATGCGTCTTCACCTCGGCTGGGGCAATCTCGCGATCCCAGGCCTTCACCTGCTCTCGAGCGGCGGCGCGCCCGGCGACGTCATGACGCCCGAGTACTACCTGCAGCTCATGACCATGCATGGCACGATCATGGTCTTCTTCGTGCTCACCACCGCCCCGTTCGCGGCATTCGGAAACTTCTTCCTGCCCATTCAAACCGGCGCGGAAGACATGCCATTCCCGCATTTCAACATGATGTCTTTCTGGGTCACGTTCGTGGCCTTCGTGGTGATGGTGGCTGGATTCTTTGTCGGCGACGGTCCCAGCCTCGGCGGTTGGACACAGTACGCCCCTCTCAGCGCTATCGGTGCAGCCGGCGGCCCCGGCGAAGGTATGGGGGTTGTGCTGTGGGCGACGTCAATCGGAATCTTCTGCATCGGCCAGCTCTTGGGTTCGTTGAATTTCATCACCACTACGCTTGACATGCGTTGCAAAGGCATGTCCCTCATGCGCCTTCCGCTCACCGCCTGGGCTTGGTTCATCACCTCAATCATGGGCCTCACCGCATTTGCAGTGCTGATGCCCGCCTGCATCCTTCTTATCCTCGATCACGTCGCCGGCACCAGCTTCTTTGTCGCCTCTAACTTGGTTATCGGAGATCGTGTTTTGCCGCACTCGGGCGGATCCACTCTCCTCTGGCAGCACCTCTTCTGGTTCTTCGGACACCCCGAGGTTTACATCGCAATCGTCCCCGGCATGGGTATCGTTTCTCACGTTCTTGTTACCAACATGCGTCGGCCCATGCTCAGCCACCGAGTCCTCATCTATTCCATGGGCTCCCTCGCAGTTCTGAGCTACATGGTTTATGGCCACCACATGTTTGTCAGCGGGATGAATCCGGTCTCGGCGATTGCCTTCTCGTTTCCCACGCTCGTGATTACCATTCCCTCCACCATCATCGTTCTGATCTGGCTGGGCAGTCTCTATGGCGCTAAGTTGCGGATCAACTCGGCGTCGCTATTCGCGCTGGGCTTTGTTTCGATGTTCATCAGCGGCGGTGTCAGCGGATTCTTCCTCGCACAGCCTTCGCTTGACATCATGTTGCACGCCACCTATTTCGTGGTCGGTCACTTCCACCTGGTGATGGGAGTTGCGGCCATGTTCGGCATCTTCGCCGGAACTTACTTCTGGTTCCCCAAAATGACCGGCCGCATGATGAATGAGACCTTAGGCAAGGCCCACTTCATCCTCAGCTTCATTGGCACCTACTGCATCTTCATGCCGTTCCACTACCTGGGAATGGCGGGCAACGTTCGCCGCTATCAGGCTTTCACCGACGATTACCTTATCCCGCTCATCCCGGTTCACAGGTTCATCACCGTTGCCGCTCTCGTCACCGGTTTCGCCCAGCTCATCTTCGTTTACAACTTGATCTATAGCCGGTTCAAAGGCCCCATGGCCCCAAACGATAATCCGTGGGAAGGCACATCGCTTGAGTGGAGCACCGCTACGCCACCGCCCCACAACAACTTTGGCGACAAGATGCCGGTGGTTTATCACGATCCGTATCAATACAGCGTCGCGGGTGCGAGCACTGACTACGTGATGCAGACCTCGCAGGAGAAACTTACGAATCCGCACGAAGAGAAATAAAAATAAAATAAAGAAGAGAAACTATCTTTGCCGAAGGCAGTGCAGAATTGGAGAGTCAGCAGTATGGCTACTACGGTCCACGAACCGCCAAAAATCGATCTAGACCGTTTACCGAGCCAAGGTTCCGGAAACGGTGGCTGGAGAAACGTTGGTCCCATCGGCGGAGATTTGCGACGAGTCATGCCGTCCTCGCCCGCTCCCGCGAGCACCGGCATCTGGGTAGGCTTAGCGGCCATCACCATGACATTCGCCGCTTTCACCAGTGCATTGATCGTCCGTCAGGGAGCGGCAGCGGATTGGCAACACTTCACGCTACCCTCGATCCTCTACCTGAACTCGCTGATCATTATTGCCAGCAGCATCACACTTGAAATTTCCCGCCGCCAGATCGCGATGTTTATGGCCGGCCCTAAGACTGCGTCCTCGGCTCCGGCGAGTTGGCTTTACGTCACCCTTGGTCTGGGACTTCTTTTCCTAGCCGGCCAGACTCTTGCCTGGCTGCAACTCAGATCACAGGGATTCGGACTCGCCACCAACGTGAGCTACTCCTTCTTCTATGTTCTGACGGTGGCCCATGCCGTGCACTTGCTCGGCGGTCTCGGCGGCCTGGTCCGGGTGATTAGCAAAATGAATCATTCTGTTCTGAAACGAAGCACTGTGAACGCCACCTCGCTTTACTGGCATTTCATGGGTGCGTTGTGGCTGTATCTGCTTTTGCTGCTTTGGATGAAGCTCTGAATAACGACGCTCAAACCCGGTCAAAGGTAGGAGGCAAAAGTGAGTCAAGCTGATCTTTCAATTCACGGGCAGGTGTCGCGAACCAGCGCAACGGAGATAATGACTGCGCCCACCTTCTCGGTTCCCGCGAAAAAAATGGCGATGTGGCTTTTTATCATCGCCGACTCCGCCACATTCGCGGGTTGTCTGGTCGCTTACGGATTCACTCGCAACGCAACCCCCGATTGGCCAAGACCGTTCCACAGCATCACCAACGTCGCGGCAATGACGCTCATTCTGCTCACGAGCAGCCTGACCATGCTGCTCGGCATACGGTCGGCTCAGCGCGCCGATAAGCCCGGAGCTTTCCGCTGGACGATGATCACGGCTGTTCTCGGAGTTCTGTTCGCCGTCCTGCACCTTCGCGAATGGATGGGAATGATCTCGGAAGGGGCCACGCTCTTCCACAATCCCTGGGGCACGCCCCTGTTTAGTTCTTTGTTTTTCAGCATTACCGGCTTGCACCTGCTGCACGTGACCGGCGGAGTCATCGCGCTAATCGCCGTGGGCATTCGCTACCAGGGCGGTCGTTACAAAGCCGATGACCTCGAGATCACCGGGCTCTATTGGCACTTCGTGGATCTGGTTTGGATGTTCGTCGTGCCATTCGTCTATCTCATGAATCTAAGTCACTGATGTGACTTACCAAGAAGAGGCAGGAGGAACTATGGCTGCAGCCGAAGCGCAAATCCAGAAGACCGGTGGAATCGGGAAAGATGTGGCGGTCTATGTTTGCCTGCTGGTCCTGGCCGGGATCCAGTTCGTCATCGCCTACCAGGATATCAGCGCGTCTCAAATGTTCGCGCGGATGCTCTCCGTCGCCCTTATCGAAGGCGGGCTCGCCCTTCTGTTTTTCATGGGCCTCTCGGAGAATCGTGGCCTCATGTGGTTCGTTCTGATTTTCACCGTAGGGGTGATCCTCGGCATGCAGTATGGATGGACCGATAGCTTCCGCCTGATAGACGGCGTGCCGTGGGCGAAGTAGTCTTAGTGAGGAGTAGGATTGGGAATAGCCATGAAGAATTGGAAGTCAATCGGGATATTGGCGATTGCGCTGGCAGGATTGGTTCTCCTGCTCACGCCGATGCCTGCCGCAGCCCAAAGCTGCGCGCTCTGCTATACCCAAGCCGCGTCCTCAGGCGCTCGCATGATTCAGGCATTGAAGAGCGGCATCCTCATCCTGATCGCTCCCCCTACGTTGATGTCCGTCGGCGTAATCTTCGTCTGCTATCGCAAGCGAAATCAGACCATGAAAGCTGACGTCCACGAACCAGACCGCGACTGGTAGAAAAACGATTCGGAGGAATCGCACAAAAATTGGTAAACCAACGATAGCAATGTCATCCTCAGCCTAGCGGAGAACCCTTTACCCGCCCACGCACCACCAGCCTTACAAGGAACTCCGACGGCTGACCCGTCTTTGACTTTCTGCCGCGTCACTTTTTGTAAACCACCCCGCCCTTCATCACAAACGAAACGCTCCCCAACGCTCTGATATCCTGCAGCGGATCACCCGATACCGCGATCACATCCGCCAAATAGCCCGGCTCGAGCGCTCCAATCTGTCCATCCCAACCCAGCAGTTTTGATCCATTCAGCAGATCGGCCTGCATCACCGCCAGCGGCGCCATCCCATAGTTCACCATCAGCACAAACTCGCGCGCCTGTGTCCCGTGAGGAAACGGCCCAACATCCGATCCCACCGCCATGGGAACGCCAGCCGCCATCTGCCTGCGGAATTCCTGCCGATGCAAGTCCAACATCTGCCGTTCGCGCCCCGCCTGCGCCGGAGTCTGTGCATGTTCCGCAAAATATTCGAAGATGGTAAAAGTCGGCACCGCGAAGATCTGCTTCTCGCGCATCAGTCGCATCGTTTCATCGCTCAGTTGATTGGCGTGATCAATCGACGCAACTCCCGCCTGGGCCGCAAACAAAGTACCCGGTTCGCCCGTGGCATGCACCGCAACTCGCTTGCCCACTCGTGCCGCCTCCTGCACCGCAGCACCCAGTTCTGCCTCCGTATATTGATAAACCGTGGCAAACTTTCCTGCCGTAACCGTATCTTCGCCCGTCTCATAAATCTTGATGAAGTCCGCGCCTTCCTTAAATTGCTGGCGCATCGCCGCCACTAATTCATCTTTATTATTCGCGTAAGTAGCATTGGGCAGGATGTGCTGTTCAGGATTGAATTTGATCGCGTCTTCATGTCCGCCGAGGATGTTAATGGCGTTACCGCTGATCCGCAGCCGCGGCCCCGGCACCAACCCTTCGTCAATCGCGTTGCGTACTGCCGTATCTGCCGAACCCGCGCCCTCGGTGCCCATGTCACGTTCCGCGGTGAAGCCAGCCATTAAATCGTCCCGCGCCGCCAGGAGAGCCTGAATCGTTCTCCGCGGCACCGACTCCTGTACCGTCTGCAAGTCCTCAGCTCCGGGATGTAAAAACAGATGCACGTGCGCGTCAATCAATCCTGGCAGCAGCGTCCTATCGCCAAGATCGATCACTTCCGCGGCCGCCGGATGCTTCACCGCCGAACCCACTTCCACGATTCGATCGCCCTCGACCAGCACCTCGCCCGGCTTCAGCATGCGTCCGTTCTTTACATCAAGCAGACCTGCCGCGTGCAGAACAATCACCTGTGAGGGACTAGCTTGCGGTTGCGTCTGGGCTGAAGCGATCGCGTTGGGCAGCGCCGCTGACAGCAGCGATAGAGATAAAGATAAAGACAGGGACAATAGAGACCAACCGGGCTTGATCATATTGTTAGTAGGGGATGGTATCACTTCGGATTCGCAGAAAATACCGAGAAACGCCCCATCCAGCGCCCGGAATCCTATGGGCTTCAGCTCGGGCGTTCGGGTTCGACGACGATTATCTCAGAGGCTCACTTCGCCTTGGAAAAGTTTTCGACGGCGAACAGCTGACCGCGCCGCTCGACGACCCCCACTCCGATCGAATCCATATCGGAATCCAACAGGTTCGCGCGATGGTTGGGGGATTTGAGAAACTCCGATTGAATCGTCTCCACTGCCGGACCCTGAGCCACATTTTCCGACAGCCAGACAAACCGCGCTCCCGCCTGCGTAGCTCGCGACGCCAGACTAGGCTCTCCCGCAAACCCGTGCGCCGCCGAGCCTCGCTGTGCCATCAAGCCGGCGTGCCCCCGCGCTGCCGCTGCCAGCGCGTCATTCCATCGCAACGCCGGCAATCCCTGCGTTTGACGTGCCCGGTTCGCCGAGACAAATAACTCCTGTTCCGCCGCACTCGCGCCGGTCTGCGCGTGCAAGGAAAAAACCACAGTCAGGCCGCTGATCAACAAAGCCGCCGCCCAGGTCATGATTCGCATCGTGATCTCCTGCAGAATCTTAACCCGGATTTTCCCGTTTTCTCTCTCGTCGAAACCATCGAAGGTTCGTCGACCGTCAAGCACCATGGTAACCGCTATAAGTCCCGGGGTTCACTTCGCCGGCTCCTTGGGCGCTTCCGGCGGCGCAGGAGGCTTGGCAAATTTCGCGTCGTCCACCGGAACATTCTGCTTCACCTCGCTCACCTGAATGGTGAACCGCCCGCCGGGTCGCGCCAGCGTCCAACGAAACGGAATCTTCACGCCGCTCACTTCGCGGTAGTCCGCGTAATCGATCTGCGTAGGCAACTGCCCCAGCGGGGTTTCTCCCAATCGCACCAGCCGCACCAACAAACCCGATTGCTCATCAAAATAGAGGCGCAGCGGCGTTTTTCCTTCGCGTTGCCCCATTACCACATAGGCATCGCGATCTCCAAATGTTTCTTTTCCTCTCACCTTCACTTCGCTGAATGTCGCCTTCAAGTGCGCCGGAAAGTGCAGGTCCGCGTCCATCGCCGCCCCATCGATATCCGGCCCATGCATCTCCCGCACCGGTCGTTTGGGAACCCCCAACCACCCTTCGTGTCCGTCGAAAGCCGTAATGCTGTCTCCTTCTGGCGTGTGGGTGAACGATATCCGCTTGTCCGGATCCTTGGCATAAATATCAATCGCAATATTCCGGTCGCCGAAGGTGATCGTTCCCTTCATCACCCGGCTGGTTACCTTTTCGACCGCCGCCTCCCCGCCCACCGCCGTCAGATATTTCTCGAACAACTGATCGGCGGAGGGCCCGCTGGTTGCCCCCGCCTCCCCGCTCTCGGTAGACTTCGCCTCGTTCTTCTCCGTCGTAGGCTCTTCCCCCATCACCGCGGGTGTCGCCAGCGGATTGGTTCTGCCCCGGTGGCATGAATAGCAAGTCACTTCGCGATGACCTGCGAAATTATCCTTATTAATTGCGAACATCATCTCCATCATTTTCCGCGCCGTCTGCTTGGGTTTCTTGTCATTTTTCTCGAATGCGCCCTGCACGTGGCAGAACTCGCACTCCACCCCCAATGAGGCCGCGATGAACTGCATAGCCGGAATCAATTGGTCCGCCGGGATACCTTTGAGTACCTGAATGTCTTTGAACTGCTCCTCCGCCTTCTTCGGCCCCGGAGCATTCACCGCCTGCGAACCTCCGCCGGGTTGAGCCTTTGCCCCTCCGACCACAATCCCGCAGATCACGATGACCAGAATACCCAAAAACAATTTAGGGACGGCCGCTCTGGAGTCTCCAATCGAGCGAAGCTCGACGGGTTTGGTTCCATTCATTATGTTCGCCTCAGTTGGAATCTCGGAAGTGTATCAAAAGACCGCAAACGCTAATGTTTTCTACCCTCATCATGCCGCATGAAAAACTGCCACTTGTTCATCCCTGCCGGAATTGCCACATCAAAAAATCCCACCATCATTTCCTGCGACGTCTGGTCACCCCAGGTGACCAGTTTGTCCGGATCAGGGTTATGCGGATTGTTCTTCGAATTGTCATACCAGGCCACGGCTCTCAGCTTCGTTCCCGCCTTTAATTCCCGCGGCTCCGCCAACTTGTAACTCAACTGCCAGTGAAAGTGATAATTCACCCGGAGCAACGTTTCCACGCCGCCATCGTCGTGCACAATGTCGTACTCAAACCGCTTTCCACGCAAATGCATATGGGGAAATAAACTGAGCAGGGTCGCATCGTTCGGCAGCGTTCCCTGCACTTCAACGCGAAAATCCTCCGCTCCCGGCGGAATCATCAGTGCGTGATTATTTAACTGCAGCGTGATCACCCGCTGCTTCGGCGGCCTCTTCGCGAAGACCAGACCCACGCCAGTCTCGTTACTCGCCGCCACACCATTGGTGGTGTAGTGCATCTGAAATACCAGGTCTGATCCCGCGGGGACGAACTTTGCCATCCCGTCCGCCCAGCGATCCGGCGCACTTCCCGGCGCATACACCAGCAGTAGATCGCTAGTGGTCTCGTGGGCCTGCTGCCGTTCCTCCGGATCGCTCAACATCGATGCCGTGAATGGCTCCCCGACCGGCGCATGCCGAAGCCACGCCGAGTCCGGAGGCCGGATATACACTACCGCATGATGCACATGCGCCGCGCTCGAAGGCCGCACCTCAACCATCTGCACCCACTTGTCCTCGGCAAAATGCGTAGCCGCAATCTCATAGGTATATTCCACCTCGCCGCGCGCCGGAATCTGCACCGGCTTGGGCATCTTCACCACTGCATCCGGCTGCGGAATATTCCAGCCTTCCCTCCACTGCTGCGCCGGTGGAGCATCACGCGCTTCGCCCGCGGGCGCACCAGCATTGGCCCAGGCTCCAATGGTCGCGATCTCGGCGGGGCTCAGCGATGAATCATTGGAAAAACGTCCGTACCGGGGATCGGCAAACCACGGAGGCATCATTTTCATATCAGCCGCAGCCGCCATCTTCCCTGCCCAGGGCCGCGTCTGCTGGTAGGTAACCAGTGGCATTGGCGCAGGTTCGCCGCTTCGGTGGCAGCTCTGACATTTATTCTGCAGTATCGGAAGCACATCCTTATAAAAGGTCGGCGGCGAGACTGCCTGAGGAATTTTTTCGTCTTGCTCGGAAACCGCGCCCGGCGTCTGCCAGGCTGCTCCGATTATCAGGATGAAGGCCGCAGCCGAGAAAGCCACCCCCAGCTTTTTCACGAGCGCAAAAACTCCCAGGTCAATGCCCAAGCCCGTTTTGCCGAGTGCAGCTCGTCGGCCGCGTGCTCGCCAGCCAAGAAGGCATGGTCAGCTCGCGAGAATTCCGCATTCACGTAGATTTTATTCTCCGCAGTCAAGGCGTCAGTCATCGCTCGGCCGGTATGTTTCTTTCTCCTAGTCTCGCACAAACTCTGCTCCTCAGCGCACCCGCGCAGCCGGCAAAAAATGCTACAGTAATCGGTCCATCTTATCGAATCATGTCTGCCTCAAATTCCAAGTTTGTTCGGGCCTGCAAATCGCAGCCTGTCGATCGAACTCCGGTCTGGTTCATGCGCCAGGCGGGGCGCTACATGCCTGAGTACCGCGCCGTTCGCAAGCAGTATTCTTTGCTCGAGATCTGCAAAAAGCCCGAACTCGCGGCCGAAGTTACTATCACCGCTGCCGAATTTCTCGGAGTCGACGCCGCCATCATCTTCGCTGATCTTCTCCTCCCCCTCGAAGTGATGGGCCTTCCCTTCCATTTCTCCGCCGGGGAAGGTCCGGTCATCGAGAAGCCCGTCCGCACCAAGCAAGATGTAGCCCAACTGCGCACCGACCGAGCCGCCCAACTTGGTTATGTCTCCGAAGCGGTCGCCCTGGTCGCGAAACATTTCGCCAACAAGCTCCCCGTCATTGGTTTCTGCGGAGCACCTTTCACTCTCGCCAGCTACATGATCGAAGGTGGCAGCTCGCGTCATTATCTTCATGCTAAGAAAATGATGTACAGCTCTCCCGCGCACTGGGATGAGCTGATGCGCAAGCTGGTCGACGTCACCGCCGAGTACTCCACCGCCCAGGTGCGTGCCGGCGCCGATGTCATCCAGATTTTCGACAGTTGGGTCGGCTGCTTAAGCGTCGAAGATTATCGCCGGTACGTCTTGCCGCACGTCATCACTCTGGTCAAGCGATTACAAAAAACCGGCGCACCAATCATTTACTTTGGTACCGACAGTGCCACACTACTTCCCGCCATGAATGAAACCGGAGCCGACGTCATCGGCCTCGACTGGCGCATTCCACTCGATAAAGGTTGGAGCGATCTAGAACATCGCTGTGCCGTGCAAGGCAATCTCGATCCCGCCCTGCTCTTCGCGGATTGGAAGGAGTTAAAATCGCGGGCTGAGAACATTCTGAAACTGGCCGCCGCACGCCCCGGCCACATCTTCAATCTCGGCCACGGCATCCTGCCCGAAACCCCAGTCGAGAACGTAAAGAATCTAGCCCGCTTCGTGCAAGATTATTCGCCAGCGTAATGCTTGCGGAAGGACGCGATTGCGAACTCGCTTTTGAAGGGGCGCGGATTTAAGCCGCGCCGTGAAACTGCAAGACTAGATAGCGCATTCAGCCGCGGAGGATGTTCCGCAAGCTCGATCACACTCATGACCCGCATTGCGATCATCGGTGGTGGCATCTCCGGACTCGCCGCTGCTTTCGCGCTGGAAGAACATCGCCGCGCCGGCACCGTCGAATACACTGTTTATGATGCGTCGCCCCATCTCGGCGGCGTCCTCCGTACCGAACACATCGACGGATACGTAGTCGAAGCTGGCCCGGATTCATTCATCACCGAAAAGCCCTGGGCCGCCGACCTCTGCCGCACCCTCGGCCTCGCCGATCAGCTCATTGGCTCGAACGATGTCGATCGCAAAACCTACATCCTCGTCCGCGGCCGCCTCATCCCCCTGCCCGACGGTCTCATGTTCATGGTCCCAACCAAAATCCTGCCGACAGGATTCTCGCCGCTTTTTTCTTGGGGAACGAAGCTTCGCATGGCTCGAGAATTATTCCATCCTCCGCGCGCCAGCGACGCCGACGAAAGTGTAGCCGCGCTACTCGATCGCCACTACGGTGC
>Ga0209330_1000810_pt1 | contig 11131 bp, 5 predicted proteins | sample JacPinW_OM2H0_O3_FD_187969 | JGI IMG/M metagenome (GOLD analysis project Ga0209330, IMG submission 187969) | Forest soil microbial communities from Algoma, Ontario, Canada - Jack Pine, Ontario site 1_JW_OM2H0_O3 (SPAdes) (version 2) | ecosystem: Environmental > Terrestrial > Soil > Boreal...
TGCAAATGGCGCTGCTCGACAACACGCTGCGCGCGGTGGGTTTGCTGTCGCCGAAGGATGAAGCGCGATTGTCCTTCAAGGTGGGCGGAGTCATCGAGTTCATCCGCGTCGAAGAAGGTCAGTCCGTCAAGGCCGGTCAGCTCCTGGCGGTACTCAAGCAGACCGAGATCGGCGCGTCGCTCGAGCAAGCGCGCCAGGCCACCGCCAAGGCGCATCGCGATCTTGATCGTGCCAAGGCTTTGCTCGCCGATGGCGTCACGACCGAAGAGCAGGTCCAGGATCTGACCACGGCGTTCGAGATGGCAAGCGCGGCGCAGAGCGGTACGGAGTTCAATGCCGCGTATGCACGCATTGCGGCATCGGTGGACGGCGTGGTGTTGCGAAAGCTGGCTGAAGCCAATGAAGTGGTGCAGCCCGGGCAGACCGTGCTGGTGCTCGGCGGTGCGAACCGCGGTTGGGTGGTGAGGATTGGGCTTGCGGACCGCGATGCCGTACGGACGCACCTCGGCGATGCGGCGCGCATAGAATTCGATGCCTGGCCTGGACGGGTCTTCGCGGGCCGCGTCAGCAACATTTCATCCGCCGCCGATTCCGGCACCGGCACTTTCACGGTTGAAGTACAGATCGATGCCGGCGGCGCGCGCTTCGCGCAAGGACTGGTGGCGAAAGTCGCGCTCACGCCCCAGGGCACGGGCCAGGTGGAGGTCATTCCCGTGCAGGCGCTGCTCGAGGCAAATGACAAAGAGGCGGGTGTGTTTGTCCTGGATGAGGGGGCGCCGGTGGTGCATCGCGTGAGCATACAAATAGGGCGCATGAGCGCGGGTCAGATCGAAGTGTTGAATGGTTTGAGCGCGGGCGCGCAAGTCGTCACCGACGGCGCCGCGTTCCTGGAAAATGGCGAGAGAGTGCGCGTGGTCGCACGGTGAGCATCTGGGCTTTCGCGGTCCGGCGCTGGCAGTTCACGCTGGTGATGTTCGCGCTGTTGATCGCGCTTGGCTTGGCGAGCTTTGCCAACATTGCCCGTTCCGAAGATCCCTCGTTTCCCTTCCCTGCGGCCGATATCAGCGTCGTCTGGCCCGGCGCGAATCCGGCGGACATGGAGCGCTTGATCGTCAAACCGATCGAAGATGCGGTCAATACGCTGGAAAATGTCAAGAAAATACAGAGCTCGGCCTTCGACGGTCTCGCCGTGGTGCACACGGAGTTTTACTACGGCGGCGATCCGGAAAAGAAGCAGGACGAGGTGATCCGCGAGTTCAACCGGATCCGTTCCTCGCTGCCCCCCGATATCACCCAAGTCGACATCCGCAAGGACAGCCCGGGACTCGTCAGCATCGTGCAGATGGCGCTGGTCAGCGATACCGCCAGCTGGCGGGAGCTGAAGGAAAAGGCTGAGAACCTCAAGGATAGTTTCGAATCCGTGCCGGGCGTGCGCACCGCGGAGATTTGGGCGTTCCCCAACCCCGAAGTGCGCGTGGCCATTGACCTGCAGCGCCTCGCGCGGGTCGGCGTCAGTCTCGATCAGGTGATTCGAACGATTCAAGGGCAGAACCAAAACGTGCCGGGGGGTTCGGTCGATGTGGGACTGCGGCGCTACAACCTGCGCACCTCCGGCAGCTACACCTCGCTCGAGCAGATCGCCGATACCGTCGTCGGTGCAGGCGGCGGCCGCGAGGTCAGAGTCCGCGACATCGCCGAGGTCTCCTGGCAGACCGAGGAGCAGACCTACACCGGACGATTCAACGGCAAGCGCGCCGTATTCGTGACGGCAAATCAGAAAGACAACACCAATATTTTCAAGGTGCGTAACGGCATTTACGCGAGGCTGGCGGAATTCGAAAGGACGCTGCCGGCGGACATCAGGCTCGAGCGCGGCTTCGATCAGTCGCAAAACGTTTCCAATCGCCTCGGCCAGCTTGGCGAGGACTTCGCCATTGCGATTGCGTTGGTCTTGCTGACGCTGCTGCCGCTGGGGCTGCGTGCCGCCGGCGTCGTCATGATTTCCATCCCTTTGTCCTTGGCCATCGGCGTGGCGCTGCTTTATGTGGCCGGATTTGGCCTCAACCAATTGTCCATCGCCGGCTTCGTCCTGGCGCTCGGCTTGCTGGTCGATGATTCCATCGTGGTGGTGGAAAATATCGCCCGATACGTGCGTCAAGGCTATGGACGCATGGAAGCGGCGATCGCGGCCACGGATCAAATTTATCTGGCGGTCTTAGGCTGCACGGCCACGCTGGTGCTGGCATTTCTGCCGTTGCTGTTCCTGCCCGAAGGCGCCGGCGAGTTCATCCGGTCGCTGCCGGCGGCCATTCTGTTTACTGTGCTGGCCTCGCTGTTCGTCGCATTGACGATCATTCCGTTTCTGGCAAGCCGGATGTTGCGCGACAACTCGCCGAGAGCGGCGGCTTCCGCCGGAAAAGTGGCGCGATTGATCGGGCACTTCGACGTGCTTGCCGATAAATTGCTGCAGCGGGTGATGCAAATCATTCACAACGTCTACGGGCCGGCGTTGCGCTGGGCGCTTGCCAGGCCGAAGACCACGCTGCTCGCGGCGCTGGGCTTGTTTCTGGTCATCGCTGCGACAATCCCCCTCATTGGTTTCAGCTTGTTTCCCAGCGCGGATGTACCGCAGTTCGTCATCCGGGTCGATGCTCCGGATGGCGCGAGCGTGGAGGAAACCGATCGCGCGCTGCGCTTCGTCGAGGCGCGTCTCGCCGAGCATCCTGAGGTCAAACGCTGGTATACGCACTTGGGCCACGGCACGCCTTTCGTTTACTACAATTATTTCTCACAAGGACGCACGGCCAATCTGGGCGAGGTGTTCGTCGAATTGCGAGCGTTTGATCCCAAGCGCACTCCCAAGTTGTTCGAAGCGCTGCGGGCGCGATTCAGCGACTATGCCGCAGCGCGCATTTCTCTGAAGCAGTTTCAACAAGGGCCTCCGGTCGATGCGCCCGTGGCGATTCGCATCGTCGGACCGGAGATTGAGGGCCTGCGCCGCATCGCGGATCAGGTTGAGCAGGTCCTCAAAGCGACGCCCGGCACGCGTGACGTGAACAATCCTTCGCGGCTGCTGCGCACCGACCTGGACTTAGGTGTCGACACCGAAAAGGCGGGCTTGCTCGGCGTGTCCGCGCTCGAGGTCAATCGGACTGTGCGCCTCGCCGTCGCGGGTCTTGCCGCCGGCCAATTTCGCGCCAGCAACGGCGACGAATATGACATTACCTTGAGACTACCAATGCGCGAGCGGCCGAGCATCGAGGCGCTGGATGCCATCGAAGTCAGCACCAGCAACGGACGCCAGATTCCCTTGCGCGAAATCTCGACCCCGCATTTCCAGAGCGTGACCAACTCGATTACGCGCTACAACCGGGAGCGGCAGGTGACGGTGTCCGCCAATACCCGCCCGGATTTCAATACGGCGCGGGTGACGGCGGAAGTCGTCAGGCATCTCGGTGAGATTGGCTTGCCGCCGGGCTATCGCTTCGTCATTGCGGGCGATGCCGAGGCGCAGCAGGAAAGCTTCAGCGGGCTCTTGCCCGCCATTCTCGTGGCGGTCTTCGGAATTCTCGCCGTGTTGGTGCTGGAGTTCGGCAGTTTTCGGTCGACCGCGATCGTTGCCGGCGTCATACCCCTCGGGCTGACCGGGGCGTTGCTGGCATTGCTCGCCACCGGCTATACGCTGTCCTTCACCTCGATCATCGGCATGATTGCGCTGATCGGCATCGAGATAAAGAACTCGATCCTCTTGGTAGATTTTACAAACCAGCTTCGCGAGCGCGGGACGCCGCTCGATCAGGCCATCCAAGAAGCCGGCGAGGTGCGATTCCTGCCGATCCTGCTCACCTCGGCGACTGCCATCGGCGGCTTGACCCCGCTGGCAGTGCAGGGTTCCGCGCTGTACTCGCCGCTCGCCATCGTCATCATCGGCGGATTGATCTCATCGACGCTACTGGCGCGCTTGGTGACCCCGGTGATGTACAAGCTGTTGCCGCCCTCAGTGCAGTCCACCGAGTACGACCCGCGCTTCGCACTCACTTGACGCACGGATTATGTCATGCATGTGTCGGTTGCATGACGCCGACGCAGCCACCACATGGTGAGAACCGCTGGTCGGCCCCATGCATTTAGGACTAGAGTAGCGCGCGTAGGCGGGCACGGCGCGGCTGGGGATGAATACCTACCAATGCGGATGGGGATGAAAACCTACCAATGAAGATGGGGAAGAACTCCTACCAATGCGGCTGGGATGAATACCTACCAAAGGTGTTCGCAACTACAACGAGAACATACGGGGTCAATTCAATGGAGGTCTTATGAGAATCCGCTCAGCGGCAACGAGCGTAGCGCTCGGCGCCCTAATGATTGCGAGTATTGCGCTGGCGCAAAGCGCATCCGCAGCGAAGCGAGCCGAATCGCTCGGCGCTGCAGATCCAAACAGCGTCGCGCATTTCAATGTCTTTCTTCCGCTGACCAATACCGATACGCTTGAAAGGCTGTTGCAGAGTCAGACGGATACGACATCGCCCAGCTACCATCAATGGTTGACCCCCGCACAGTTCAAACAGCAGTTTGGTCCAAGCCCCGCGGTTGTTGCCAAGGCCAAGCAGTTGCTCGAGGCCGCGGGCTTTACGGTCGTCGGAGAAAAAACGCAGAACCTGGAAGTCGAGGGTTCCGTGTCGGCCGTCGAAAGAATGTTCAATACGAACATTGAGCGAGTCCAGATCAAACCCGGCGTCGTCAAACTCGCCTCGGTCGACCGCCATTTGAATCTCCCGCAGTCGCTCAGCTCTTTGGGCGCGGTGATTCCGGAATTCACGGCGCATCTGGCCGCGCATGTGCACTCTCAAGTGCTGAGACCGCTCGCCGCCGGAAGTTCTCTTACCGCGTTGAGTCCCTTTGCCGGCCCGTCCGTGGCGCCGCGCTTGGCGAGCACCGACAGTTTCTTTTATGCAAACGATTTGAATGAGGCGTACCAGCTGCCTTCGTTCCAAACCGAAGCTGCGCCGTTTTTTTCGCGGCATAAGCAGCAGATCGCCGGCGTGGGGGCACATATCGGCATCGTGATCTCCTCGGTGATCAACCCGGCTGATCTCGCAAATTCGTTCAATTCCACCGTCAGTGCCGGAAGCGCCGTTGATGTCCAAGCATATTCGGCGAATTCGAACTTGCCCGTTCCCACCGTGACCATCCGTCCGGTCGATGGCGGCAGCGGCGCATTCAACGCCAATAGCGACGATGCCGCCGAAGCGTCCCTCGACACACAGATGTCCTTGGGAACCGCGCCGGGGGCAAAGGAGACTCTCTACAACCTGGCCGCCCTCCAGGACTCTGACATTATCGACGGCTACATGGCCGTTGATGAGGACAATATCGTCGATGTGGTGAGTTCATCGTTCGGCGAATGCGAGTTGGACTTTTTGCCCGCCGCCAACGGGGGCACCGATTTCACCAGCATTCTGAAGACCTTTCATTCACTGTTTCAACAGGGCAATGCGCAAGGCATCACCTTCCTCGCGAGCTCCGGCGACAACGGTGCGCCGGCTTGCACGTCGTTCGCTTTCGACAACAATCCCACCAATGGTACTGATTACGTGCTGGGCGTCTCAAATCCGGCGGACGATCCCAACGTCACGGCAGTCGGCGGAACCAATCTGCAGACCAAAGCGAGCCCGGGCGTGGACGATGCAACCTACCTGAGCGAAAACGCGAACTTCGATCCGCGATTGCCGGCCGAGTTCGAGATCAGCCCTACCGACATCGTGACCGTGGGCAATAACACCTGGGGTTCAGGCGGGGGCTTCAGTCAGATTTTCTCCAAGCCCCTGTATCAGTTCCTGGTCAATACCGGGAGCAACCAACACCGTGCGGTGCCCGATGTTTCGTTGATGATGGGCGGCTGTCCGGGCGATGCAGATCTGGCCGCGCAGGACTGCACGGTATTGCCGCGCAGCGCGGTCATCGTGTGGATCGGCGGCGTTCCGGATTTGCTGATCGGCACCAGCTCCTCATCGCCGGAAATGGCCGGGGTGCTGGCGCTCGCCGTGGAATTGAACGGCGGCCGCTTGGGTAACGTCAATCCGTTGATTTATTCGTTGTCGGCGGTACAAAGCATCTTTGGCGGCGTCAACGCGCCGAAGTCGCTGCAATACTTCCATCGCAACATTTCCGGCAACAACAATGGCTATACGGTCAAGCCGGGTCAGGCGTACAGCGAAGTGCTGGGCAACAGCACGCTCGATGTGAAGAACTTCCTGCAGTTGCAGGGCGCTGCGCCGGCGGGCACGCCGGACACGCCGAGCAATCCGTGAGGCGCCGGTTTAGATAAGCATCGGAGTGATTCGGACGGCAGGCGAATAGCCTGCCGTCCTTTTAAGCGCCGGCGCTCGGCCGCGCCGACACTCCTGCATGCCACGCCTGCAGATTCGTCAACTCGGGCGGCGTTTCGATGCCGATAAAGGTGGCGAAATCGATGGTGGTCAGCGCCACGATATCGGCCATCGAGAAAGTGTCGGTCGCCAGAAATTCGCGCCCTTTCAGTTCATCATTGAGCCAATGCAGGGCCTTGAGCGATCTGAGGCGGCTGGCCTCGCCATAATCCTTGTACTGCGTGCCCAGGTGCGCGGTGTATTTGTGCGTGTTGATCCACACTGCGCCGATGCGGCTCATCAACGCGAACTCGATGCGGCGCATCCACATTTCCACCTGAGCGCGTTGCCAGGCATCGTTGCCAAACAGCGCAGGGGCTGGATGCAGCTCCTCCAGGTAGCGGCAAATCGCAATGCTTTCCGACAGAGTCGAGCCATCGTCGAGTTCCAGCACCGGCACCTGTCCCAGTGAATTCTTCACCATGAACTCCGCGCTCTTGTGCGCACCCTGGCGCATCGGCACGTGCACAAAAGGCATGGAGATGTTCTTTTCCGCCAGAAAAATCCGGACGCGGCGCGGATTCGGGGCGGGATTGTGTTCGTTGTATAGCTTCATAGGCAGGGCGCAAGGTAACTCTCGGTGTGCTCAATTATAATGAAGATCAGTACTGCCTAAGCCTCAATTCAGGATACCTCATGAACTCATTCCCTCTGCCGCGCGCCACGCCTGAAGATATCGGACTTTCCACTGCCGGCCTTGCCCGACTGGGCAGGGTGATGCAGGACGAGGTTCAACGCGGCCGGGTGCCGGGCGCGGTGGCGCTCATCGCGCGGCGAGGTCAGCTGGCCTATTACGAGAGTTTTGGGCAGCGCGATCCCGTGAGCGGCGCGCCGATGGCGCTCGACAGCGTTTTTCGCATTTATTCGATGACCAAACCCATCGTCTCGGTGGCGGTCATGATGCTCTGGGAGGAAGGCCGATTCCTGCTCAGCGACCCGATCGGTAAATTTCTCCCCGAGCTGGGCAACGTGAAAGTCGCGGTCTCGCAAGGCGCGGAATTGGGGCAGGTGGATGCCGAACGTCCCATCACCATTCAAGATTTGTTGCGCCATACCTCGGGCCTGACGTATGAGTTCCGCGGCAGCGGGCCGGTCCACAAGATGTACAACGCCGCAAGAATCTACAGCCGTGACCAAAGCAATGCCGATCAGGTGGCCAGCTTGGGCAAGTTGCCGCTGGTGCATCAGCCTGGCACGAAGTGGGAGTACAGCCGCTCGACCGACGTGGTGGGTCGACTCGTGGAGGTCTTGTCGGGCATGTCGCTGGGACAATTCCTGCAGCAGCGTATATTCGCGCCGCTGGGAATGACGGACACGGCGTTCCACGTACCTCTCGACCGGCAACCGCGTCTGGCGGAAGCCTTTGCCAAGGATCCGGATACACATACGGGCGTGCAGCTGCTCAATGTCAAAAGTGCGCCGAAGTTTGAATCGGGCGGCGGTGGGTTGGTGTCGACCGCCGCCGACTACGCGCGCTTCTTGCAGATGATGTTGAATCTGGGGCGTCTCGACGGCGTGCGATTCTTGAGCCGCAAGACCATCGAGCTCATGACAGCCGATCATCTGGGTCCCATCACCGGCGCGCCCGATCTATTGTTGCCGGGCTACGGATTCGGATTGGGCTTCGCCATTCGCCTGCAGCCCGGGATTTCTCACGTACCCGGTTCGGTCGGCCAATATTTTTGGGGTGGCCTCGCCGGCACGACCTTTTGGGTCGATCCGGCCGAACAGTTGTTTGCGATCATGATGATTCAGGCGCCGGGCCAACGCGATTACTTTCGAACCTTGTTCCGCGATTTGGTCTACGCCGCGTTCGACGACTGAGCGGTCAAGGCCGAAGTGGGCGAGGCCGATGCGGTCAACGCCGAAGCGGCCGCCGGCGCGAGCGACACTTGTGCGCGCCACCAAGCAGCGGTCAACAGAGAGCCGTGTTGGCGGACGAATACTTCGCTCAAGGCAGGCGGTATGGAAAGAAACTGCAACCACTGCTCCGGAAAGATGTCCCGTGGCCCGCAATGAAACCAGGGCTCGGCGCTCAATTCCTCCTCCTCGGTGCGCGCGCGGGGTAAGTCTCGAAAAACACAGTCGGACACCAAGCCTATTTCATCGTAGTCATAGAAAATCACGCGGCCGTGGCTGGTGACGCCGAAATTCTTCAGCAGCAGATCGCCCGGGAACACATTGCTGGCCGCCAGGTCGCGCAGCGCATTGCCGTAATCGATAATCGCCGATTCGGCGGCGGCAGGTTCGGCCTCGCGCAGAAACAGATTGAGCGGCCGCAAGCGCCGCTCGATATAGCAGTGCTCGACGATCAGGTCATCGCCTTCGACCCGGCAGCTTTCGCTTGCTTCGCGCAGCAACTCCTCCGCCAGATCCGGCATGAAGCGCGCACGCGGCAGCCGCAGGCGCCTGAATTCCTGCGCATCGACCAGGCGGCCGGCGCGGTCGTGCCGGAACACGAATTCATAGCGATCGATCACGTCCGCGCGCGTGGTTGTCTTGGGCGCGCCGAATTTGTCGCGAATGACTTTGAATACCAAATCGTGCGAGGGCAGCGTAAATACGATCATGACCAGGCCGCGATCGCCGGGCGCATGCACGAAACTGTCGATCGATTTTTCCATGTGACGCTGCAGGGCGAAGTAGCGCTCCGTCTTGCCCTGCTTGGCGCGGCCGAGCACGGTATAGAGTTCATCGACGGACTTGCGCGGCATGAAGGAGCGCAGCAGCGTGATCGCGGCGCTAACCACCGGCAGATCCACGTGAAAGTAGCTGCGTGCATAGCCAAACAGCGAGCCGACGTCGGCGCGCGACAGCATCACCGCGTCGACCTGCACCGTCTTTTGCAGGATGGTGAAGGCGAGCACGAGCGGCGTGATGACGCCATCGCCGATTACGCGCCCGACCGCAAATGCCTGCATGCCGCGATAGAACACGGGCTCGATCAACTCGATCGACTCGGGTGCGCCGCTCTGGCGCCCGGTCGCGAAATAATGGCCGATTTCCGCGCTAATGCGGTGCACCGCGGCGTCGGTATTGCCGATCGCGGCGCTGAAGGGCAGATCGACGAGAATTTCGCGCACCGCCGCGGGCAAAGACCCACTCACCCGGTAGACCCGGATCGGCACCGACCCGGAGGCGCGGCCGGCGGTTGTGGCGCAAAATTCGACTTCCTTGTTGACGCCGACCGTGCCGAACAGATCACGCGTGACGGAATTGAAAAACGTGTGATAAAAATCGCTGTCGGGGCGGCGCGCTACCAGCGTTTCGAAGGCGAGCTTGATGTCGACCCAAAGCGGCACGTCGGTGCGCCGCTGCTTGAGCAGGCCGCCGACGAGCGCGACGCACCTCGCGACTCTAAGTTCGTACAGCTCGATTCGCGCGACGGAATCGATTTGCGCCGCATGCCAATCCTCGGCCAGAAAATTTCGTGCTGCGCGCCGCGTGATGCGGCCGAACTCCTCGTTATAGAGGCGAAAATGTTCGGCGATCTGCGCCGCCAAATCGGCGGCGAGATCTGTGCGCAACACGACGCTGCTCTCGGCCGGCACGCGCTATGCCACGACGCGCTCAGGGGCGTTCAGGTGGAACTGCTCGGTTTCGGTGCTGCCCGCCATCGCGACGGTCGAGCTCTTGGCGCTAATTGCGGTCTGCACCGCATCGAAGTAACCGGTGCCGACAAATGCTTGGTGCTTGGTGGCGCGATAACCCGATGCCTCCTGGCTGAACTCACGTTGCTGTAGGTGCGAATAGCCCAACATGCCGTCCGCGCTGTAAGCCGAGGCCAATTCGAACATCGACAGATTCAGCGCATGCCAACCGGCCAGGGTAATGAATTGAAAGCGATAGCCGAGCGCAGCGAGTTCCTCGCGCCACTTTTTCATCGCGGCGGGGTTCAGTTTTGCGGCCCAGTTAAAGGACGGCGAGCAGTTGTAGGCCAGCAGCTTGCCCGGAAACTTGGCGTGAATCGCGGCCGCGAAGCGTTTGGCCTCGTTCATATCCGGCTTCGAGGTCTCGCACCAGATCAGATCGCAATAGGGCGCGTACGCCAGGCCGCGGGCGATCGCCTGCTCGATGCCGGCCCGCACGTAGAAAAATCCTTCGCTGGAGCGCTGCCCTGTAACAAATGCTTTGTCGCGAGGATCATGGTCGGTCAGCAGCAGATCGGCCGCATCCGCATCGGTACGCGCAATGATCACCGTCGGTACGCCCATGACGTCGGCCGCGAGGCGCGCGGCGACCAGCTTGTTGATGGCTTCGGCCGTCGACACCAACACTTTGCCGCCGAGGTGTCCGCACTTTTTCGCAGACGACAGTTGATCTTCAAAGTGCACAGCGGCCGCACCGGCGCGGATGAGGGACTTGGTCAGTTCGAACGCGTTGAGGTTGCCGCCAAAGCCGGCCTCGGCGTCGGCGATGATGGGAGCCAGCCAATCAATGTCGGACTTGCCCTCCAGGTGATGAATTTGGTCGGTGCGCAGCAGCGCATTGTTGATGCGCTCGACCATCTTCGGCACCGAATCTACCGGATAGAGGCTTTGATCGGGATACACCTCGCCGGCGGAATTGGCGTCCCCCGCCACTTGCCATCCCGAGCAGTAAATGGCTTTCAGGCCCGCCTGCACGGTCTGGATGGCCTGGTTGCCCGACATGCACCCCAAGCCGGCGACCACCGGTTCGCTGTGCAATAGCCGCCAGAATTT
>Ga0209330_1000811_pt1 | contig 11120 bp, 8 predicted proteins | sample JacPinW_OM2H0_O3_FD_187969 | JGI IMG/M metagenome (GOLD analysis project Ga0209330, IMG submission 187969) | Forest soil microbial communities from Algoma, Ontario, Canada - Jack Pine, Ontario site 1_JW_OM2H0_O3 (SPAdes) (version 2) | ecosystem: Environmental > Terrestrial > Soil > Boreal...
TGCGGCGCTGATTGTGCATTTTGTTGTGTCGACGATTCTCGTGCTGATCAGTTTTCTCGGCTCTGGCGTGCAGGAAACGTTTCAGCGTCTGCTCTCGCTCGCAGTGGTGCTGCAACTGCTCCCATTTCTCTATATTTTTGCAGCGCTGCTGAAGATCGCTGCGAATCCGCTTGCAGGGAAGGGACATTATAACAGGAGCGTTCTCTGGCTGGCCGGTTCCAGCGGGTTGTTGATGACGATTCTCGGGATGATCTTCGCTTTCTCGCCGGCGCAGCAGATCACTTCGGTGCTGTCATATGAATCCTGGATGTTCGGCGGTACCGCGTTTTTCATCGGGTTGGCGGTATTCTTTTTCTTTGTGTACGGACGCCGGAAAAATGCCGCGAGGGCTGCCGGTTAAAACACTCTTATCGTTACTTGTAGCGGGAGAAGACCATGGCAAGTGAGGCGAAGTCCACCGTCCGAAGATACCACATGTATATCAACGGCGAGTTTGTTGAGAGCACCAGCGGAAAATATTCCCCGGTGATGGAGCCTTCGACGGAAGAGGTAATGGCGGAAGTCCCGGAGGCAAACGAAAAGGATGTGAATCGCGCTGTCGCCGCCGCAAAAGCCGCGTTTGATTCCGGAGCTTGGCCGCAGACCACGGCGCAAGAGCGTGGACGCATTCTTTTTCGGCTCGCCGAACGCATTCGTAAGGAAGCCGCACATCTCGCGGAACTCGAAGCGCGCAATTCAGGCAAGCCCATCGTCGAGGCGGAGTACGACATCGCCGACGCGGCGACTTGCTTCGAATACTACGGCGGAATGGCCACCAAAATCCTCGGGCACGTTAATCCTGTGCCGGACAATGCACTGAGCCTTTCGCTTCGCGAGCCGATCGGCGTCGCCGCGCAAATCATTCCCTGGAATTATCCGTTGTTGATGGCCGCATGGAAGCTGGCACCGGCGCTCGCGGCAGGTTGTACGTGCGTTTTGAAACCCGCGGAGCAGACGCCGCTCACCGCGCTGGAGTTCGCAAGCTATCTAGCTGAAGCTGGATTACCTCCCGGAGTGGTGAATATCATCACCGGCTTCGGCGAAGAATGCGGCGCGCCTCTGGTGAAACATCCTGACGTGAACAAAGTCGCCTTTACCGGCAGCGCTTCGGTGGGGAAAGCGATCATGAAAGCGGCGGCTGACACGGTGAAGCGCGTAACGCTCGAATTGGGCGGCAAGTCGCCGAACATTTTTTTTGCCGACGCGGATTTCGAATCTGCAATCGATGGAGCACTATTCGGCGTGTTCATCAATCAGGGAGAAGTGTGCTCTGCGGGTAGCCGCATCCTGGTGGAGAGGTCGATCTATCCCAAATTCGTGGAAGCGATGAGCGCAAAGGCGAAAACGATCCGGCTGGGCCCGCCGCTCGAACGCGAGACAAAAATGGGTCCGCTGGTGAGCAAGGACCAATTCGACCGCGTGCGTTCGTATCAGGAACTGGGCAAGAAAGAAGCGAAGCTTGCGGCTGGCGGCGGACGCTCAGCGTCGATGGGTCGCGGCTACTATGTGGAACCAACTATTTTTTACGATGTGGACAATTCGGCCCGCATTGCGCAAGAAGAGATTTTTGGCCCGGTAGCAGCCGTGATTCCGTTTGCGGATGAAGCCGAAGCGCTGCGCATCGCGAACGCGACGCCGTATGGATTGGCCGCAGCAGTTTGGTCGCGGGATATTTTCAAGGCGCTTCGTATGGTAAAGGCGCTTCGCGCCGGAATTGTTTGGGTCAACCACATGCAGCCGACTTACGTCGAAGCGCCCTGGGGCGGGTACAAGCAATCAGGATTTGGCCGTGAGCTGGGGCCATGGGGAATCGAGGAATATCTCGAGACAAAGCAAGTCCACATCAATTTGAACGAACAGCCGATCGGATGGTACTGACATGCCCACAATTCAGTTGCGCACACCGATACCGGGGCCCAAATCGCAGGAATGGATGAAGCGGCGGGAGGCCGCCGTCGCGCGCGGGGTGTCGCACGCCACATCGATTTTCGCGGCACGCGCAGAAGGTGCCACGCTTGAAGACGTGGACGGGAATCGGTTTTTGGACTTTGCGGGCGGAATCGGCGTGGTGAACGTAGGCCATCGCGCGCCAAATGTTGTGGACGCCATCAGGAAGCAGCTCGACGCATTCGTGCATACCTGCTTCAGCGTGGCTCCCTATGGGAAATACGTGGAATTAGCAGAGAAGTTAAATTCTCTGGTTCCGGGAAAGTTCCCGAAGAAAACAATTCTCGTAAATAGCGGCGCGGAAGCTATTGAAAATGCCGTGAAAATAGCGCGCTGCTATACGCATCGCCCGGCGATTATCTGTTTTGAAGACGCTTTCCACGGCCGGACGATGCTTACCATGTCACTCACGAGCAAAACGCATCCCTACAAGGCCGGGTTCGAGCCATTCGCGACGGACATTTATCGCATTCCTTACGCTTATTGCTACCGATGCTCGTATTCTCTGCAATATCCTTCGTGTGGCGTCTTCTGCGCGCACCATTTGGGAGATACCTTCAAGCGTGTGGTGGCGGCCGAAGCCGTGGCAGCCGTCGTTGCGGAACCCGTGCTCGGGGAAGGCGGTTTCGTCGCGCCTCCGGCAGAATTCTTCGCCGTCATCCAAGACATCTGCCGGCGGAACAAGATTCTTTTTATCGCTGATGAGGTGCAGACTGGTTTCGGCCGCACTGGAGCGATGTTCGCCTCCGAGCGATACGGGATCACTGCCGACATTCTTGTCAGCGCGAAATCAATCGCGGACGGGTTGCCGCTGGCGGCAGTGACGGGCCGCGCGGAGATCATGGACGCGCCTGGCGCGGGCGGTCTAGGCGGCACTTACGGCGGCAATCCTCTTGCTTGCGCCGCGGCGCTTGCGGTCATTGAAACGATCGAGCGCGAGAATCTTCCGGAGCGTGCGGAAAAGCTCGGGCAGCGGTTTGACGCGCGTGCTCGTGACTGGAAAAGGCGCTGGCCGCTGATCGGTGATGTTCGGGGCCTGGGCGCAATGCGCGCGCTGGAACTCGTTCGTCCGGGCACGGCGCGAGAGCCTGCGAAAGAGGAAACGGAACAGGTGCTTCGCCATTGCCTTGAGCACGGCCTGATCCTGGTTTCCGCCGGAAGTTACGGCAACGTGGTTCGTCTGCTGATGCCGCTGGTGGTAACCGACGAGCAATTCGATGAAGGCTTGCACGTGCTCGAAGGTGCGCTGATGCATGTGGCTGAATCGGTTGAGGCGATGCCGCATGCAACTTGATTGAACTCGAGTCTCGCCGAATAATTCATCGTTGGCGGCGGTCAAGGCCGGCTTGATCGAAAGAGCTGACCAAGTGCCCCTTTGTTGTGAACCTGCTTCGGATCGCCCACACAAATTAGAGAAGTCCCAGCGCGGAGCGATTCTCTCGTTGCACTTGTTTCATGGTGCAGTCCCGAGGGCGTTTTTCTGGGCGCCAACGCAGGAATCGTGTTCCGTGGCGAAAACGTCCGCCGGTGAAGTGGTCGAATTGAACTTCGGCGACAAGTTTGTTATCGAGGGGATCCCATTCCAGAGAATGTTTTGTGCTCCAGCGGCTTAAACCTCCGGGCGCCTTGCCCGTAAAGCCGGGGGGCTTGATCATTTTTTCAAGCCGTTTAGTCAGGGCCAGCCGGTCTTCATCATGGATGGACGAACAAAATCCCACGTGATCCAGCAAGCCTTCACGATTGTATAGACCGAGCAGCAATGAACCTACTAGCGGTTTCTTCTCCAAATAACGAAATCCACCGACAACGCAATCGGCGGTTCGTTGCTTCTTGATTTTCTGCATGCCGGTGCGCTCGCCGGTCTGATAAGGGAAGTCCATGCGCTTCGCGATGATTCCGTCGAGGCCCAAACCCATTCGAAACCACTTACGCGCGATAGCGATCTCATCCGTCACCGGCGACAGCCGGATAGTTGTATTGTCATCGAGATATTTATGCGCAAACGCTTCCAGTGCTTTACGGCGCTCGCGAAGCGGAAGCCTCACCAGCGATCGACCTTTCTCATCGACCAATAAATCGAAAACGATAAAGACGCACGGTGTTTGCTCGCTAAGCTTCAGAACGCGGCTGGCAGCCGGATGGATTCGCATCAATAAATCATCGAACGACAGATTACCTTTTGTGGGAATTACGATTTCCCCATCCGTTACAAATGTGCCGGGTTTCAAATCTTTGATTGCAGCGACGAGTTCGGGGAAATATCTCGTGAGAGGTTTGCCTGACTTCGATTGCAAATCGACGCGCGAGGCGTCGCGGAACGCAAGGCAGCGGAACCCATCCCATTTGGGCTCGTACTGCCACTCCGGACCGGCGGGCAGCTCGGAGGCGGGCTGCGCTTCCATCGGAGAATACTTTTTGCTGAGCGGCAGGCTCATACAAATCGATCCAGATTCACGCGCCCGCTCTCCGAAAGGAGCGGTTTCCATAGATCGCCGAGTTTGCGGAGGCGTTGCGGGACGTTTTGCATGGTGAAATCCGTCATGCGAACTCCCCGTTGAACTTCTTCCCACGTCAGCGGGGTCGAAACGGTCGCAGCGGGTTTGGGTCTTACCGAATAAACCGATGCCAAAGTCCTATTCCAAGCGTTTTGATTGTAGTCCACCAAAACGCGGCGGGAAGGCCGCTTCGCAATGCGGTATTCGGCAGTGATCGTTTTTGGGTTCCGGGCGCTAATCTCTTTCGAAAAGCTTTTTGCGAACGTCCACACTTGTTTTTGTAGCGGCCCGCGAACAATCGGAACGTATACATGAATGCCGCGCGAGCCGGTAGTCTTCGCATAGCTTTTAATTTTTAGCGAGGTGAGCGCATCCCGCACGATCAGAGCGGTTTCCAACACTTGATCGAAAGAAGCACCTTCGGTCGGGTCCAGATCAAAATGCAAGTAGTCGGGACGGTCGACGTCGTCACATCTCGCATACCAGGGGTTCAAATCGATGCATCCGAGATTCACAACCCAGAGAAGCGAAGACAAATGTTGCACTATAGGGAAATCAATCACGCTGCCGGAGTGATGCTCAATCGAACAAATCGGAATAGATGGAGGACGCGGCGAGGGCGCGCGCTTCATGAAAAAGAAGGGACCCGCTATGCCGTTTGGGTAGCGCTTCATCACCATGGCGCGATTTTTTAGATGAGGCAACAGCCAGGGCGAAACGTCGAGATAATATTGAAGGAGATCGCGCTTCGTTAACCCTAAGCCCGGCCAGAAGACCTTTTGCAAATTCGTCAGCTTAACCGACCCTCCGTCTACATCCAACTCAGCGGCGTTGCAATTCTTCGGTATTTCCGTGGTTCGATGCTTTGCAGAGGGGCTGCTCTTTCTTCTCGCCGTGGGATGCGCGGCGCGGCTGGACTTGGATCTCATTGTTTTTAGATGCTTAGAGCTTCGCCATAGTGCCATGATTAGCCTGTCAATCGCGACGATAGACCAATAATCAAACAGGATTGGAAGTTGGATCGACGCGCGGGAGGAGTAGCGACGCTGCAATTGTCGCGCCCAGGATTACGGCGATGACCACGAGAGAAGTAACCGCGGGAATGGGAAAGTGTTCGCTCACTATCATTTTGGTCCCGACAAATATCACGATGGCTGCGAGCCCTTGATGGAGGAATCGGAAGCGCGGAAGGATGTCTGCGAGCGCGAAGTAAAGCGCTCGAAGGCCCAGAATCGCAAACACATTTGAAGAATAAACGATGAAAGTGTCCCGCGTAATCGCCAAGACTGCAGGCACCGAGTCCACTGCGAAGATAATATCCATCGCTTCCACTGCGACGAGTGCGAGGAACAGCGGAGTCGCCTTCCATCTGCCGTTTGCTTTGACCAGGAATTGTTCTCCCTCGTAGTTGTCCACCACGGGAATGAATCGGCGTGTTATACGAACCAACCAATTGTGTTCCGGGCGCAGTGCACGCTTTCGAGGCAGCAACATCTTCACGCCGGTAAAGAGCAGAATGGCCCCGAAAAGATATAGGATCGGATGAAAAGTCTGGAGTAACGTGATGCCCGCAAGAACGAAGACAGCCCTCAGTACCAGCGCCCCGGCGATTCCGAAGTACAACACCCTATGTTGTGACTTGGGCGGGACCTTGAATGCCTGAAAAATCAGCAGGAAAACAAAAATATTGTCCACACTCAGCGACTTTTCCACCAGGTAGCCGGTGAGAAACTCCACGCCCGCCTGCGGCCCACGGGAGAAGTACAGCCAAAGATTGAAAAGCAGCGCCACGCTGATCCATGCAGCACTTTCAGTCAGAGCTTCCTTCAGTTGAACTGTGTGCGCTCGACGATGAAACACACCCAAATCGAGCGCAAGAGCGACGACGATCGCTATGCCAAAAATCACCCAGACGTGTATCGGTGTTCCCATCATGTTCGATTATCGAAGCCTCGAGCGCGTCGAAAGTCTAACTGCCGTTCTGCTCCGGGAGAAGCTCTATGTTAGGCCGTGTCCAGCGGTAGGAGCACACCTTTGGCGCGCCCCTGTCCAAATCATGATCTTAGCGGCGTTAAAGCCCCCCGATCTGTTTCTATTGACTGTTAGGCCGAGGCCAGGCCTTGGACGCAACTTTTGCCCGGGCCGGGGGTTAAAATTGAGTGAAACAGGAATAGCCTCGTTCGTGCTCGACGTGCGGATTCCCGAGATTCGTAAGGCTGTCTAAATGAATAAAACTAAGTTCAGTGTGCAAAGGCGGCTGGACACCGGTGGCGCTGGTTTTCTGGCAACTGCGCTGGGCGTGGCGCTCGCAGGAGCCGCAATTCTTGCCGTACCCGATGCTAGTGCCCGCAACGAAGAGGCTCGCGCGGAGAGTATCTCTGCGGCGCATCCCGGCGACTTAGCAGGCGAACATTCCAACTCGACAAATCTGGACAAGAAATTTAAAGGCAAGCTCCCCATCACCCAACTGACCGAGGACGAAGCAATTATGCATGCAATGAACCGCCTCGGGTACGGACCGCGTCCCGGAGATGTGGAGCGCATCCGCAAAATGGGCCTCGAGAAATGGATCGATCAGCAGCTTCATCCCGAGTCGATAGACGATTCCGAGCTCGACCAGCGCCTGCAAAGATACCCCACGCTGAATTTGTCGGCGAAGAAACTAATCGAGGAATATCCGCAACCGGGGCAGGTAATTAAGAAAGAAGGAATCACGAAAGAAGAGTACGAGCAACAGATGAAGGAAAAACGGCGCGATGCCGAGTCACAGGTGATTGTTACCGGAAACGAAAACCTGGATAAGGCACAGCAGCAGCTGGCGAAACTTCAGGGTCCGGGCCGCATCGTCGCGGAGCTTTCCATGGCGAAGGTGGACCGCGCAGTGTATAGCAATCGCCAACTGCAGGCGGTGATGGAAGATTTCTGGTTCAACCACTTCAACGTGTTCGCGAATAAATCCGAGGATAAGTGGCTTTTGACTTCTTACGTCCGCGACACGATACGCCCGCACACGATGGGGAAATTTGAGGATTTACTCCTAGCGACCGCAAAGAGTCCTGCCATGTTGATCTATCTGGACAATTCCCAGAGCGCCGATCCCAACGCCGTGCGCCGCCTGGACGCGGAAAAAGCGATGCGCCGTGCGCGCTATGGCGGCGCATTCGCAGGAGGAGTGGCGCCGACGCCGGGAACGTTTCCGGGTCCGGCAACGTCTTCACCCGCGCCGGGCACTGGTGCGGCCGCTCAAGCGAAGAAGCAGGAGCGCGGGCTGAATGAAAATTATGGACGCGAAGTTATGGAGCTGCACACTGTCGGCGTGGACGGCGGCTACACGCAGCAAGACGTGATTCAAATGGCGGAATGCCTGACGGGCTGGACGGTGCACGAGCCGCGCAAGGATCCGGAATTCTTCTTTGACGACCGCATTCACGCGCAGGGCAAAAAAATTGTGATGGGACACACGTTTAGCTACGGCGGAGAAAGAGACGGAGAAGAAGCGCTGAAGATGCTGGCGAACCATCCGAACACCGCGAAATTCATTTCCACGGAGCTCGCACGCCACTTTGTTTCGGACAATCCGCCCCCCGCGTTGGTCGAGCGAATGTCCGCTGAATACGCTGCAACGCAGGGAGATATTCGCAGCGTCCTGAAGGCCATGATTTATGCGCCGCAATTTTGGTCTAAGGAGACATATCGTGCGAAAGTGAAGACGCCGTACGAACTGGTAGCAAGCACGGCACGAGCGTTGAACGCCGAAGTGACGATTACTCTGCCGATAGCGCAATGGGTGGCACGAATGGGCGAGCCTCTGTTCCTCTGCCAGCCGCCAAATGGATATTCAGACAAGGCTGAGACGTGGGTGAACACCGGCGCTTTGCTGAATCGTCTGAATTTTGCATTGTCTCTTGCGGGAGACAAAGTGGCCGGCGCAACCGTGGACCTGAAGTCCATGCTTGGCGATGCAGCTCTGCGCGACCCGAATGCCGCGCTTTCGCAGTCAATTGACGCGTTTCTCGGCGATCAAATCGCGGAACAAACCCGCGCGACACTTGCGGCGCGTCTGAACGACCCGCAAATTCTGCAGGCCAGCCTCGATGATCCGGTGAAGCAGGTGAATCAGGGGTTGATTGCCGGGCTGGTCCTCGGCGCACCCGAATTTCAACGGCGATAGCGCCGATCAGAATGAGTCTTGCGTTTTGTTGCTATGGAGACTTGCGATGAACATTTCAAGACGTTATTTCTTGAAGAGCGGCGGCGTCGCGATGATCGGTATGGCCGCTTTGCCGTCGTTCTTGCAGCGGGCGGTGGCGGGGACAATCGGCCCTAACAAAAAGAAAATGGTGGTGCTGTTTCAACGCGGCGCGATGGACGGCTTGAACGTTGTTGTGCCCTTTGGCGAGCCGAATTACTACCACATGCGTCCGACGATTGCGATTCCACAGCCTAGGCAGGGCGAATTGGACGCGGCGCTCGATCTGGACGGATTCTTTGGCTTGCATCCCAGCCTCGAACCACTTGTTCCGCTGTTCAGGAGCAACCAGCTTGCGATCGTGCAAGCCGTGGGCTCGCCAGATCCCTCGCGCTCGCACTTCGATGCGCAGGATTTCATGGAATCCGGCACGCCGGGACTGAAGTCCACAGAAGACGGCTGGCTGAATCGCGCAATGCAAACGATTCCTGAGGAAAAGTCCTCGCCGTTTCGCGCTGTTGCGTTCGGGCCCTATCTGCCGCGAACTTTGCAGGGAATTGCTCCGGCCGTTGCGATTCCGGACTTGAAGCAATTCAAGATAAACGGCCCGCAGCAAACCGTGGAGGGCGGGTTCGAAGCAATGTACGCGCAGACCGTGGATCACGCTATGCGCGGAGTGGGCAACGAGACTTTTGAAGCCGTCGACCAGCTGAAGAAAATTAATCCGGACACCTATCAGCCGGAAAACGGCGCGCAGTATCCAAAGGGCCGTTTCGGACAGAGCTTGCAGGAGATTGCCGAGTTGTTCAAAGCGGATGTTGGACTGGAAGTCGCGTTCCTCGATAGCGGCGGCTGGGACCATCACGTGAACGAAGGTGGCGTGCAAGGCCAACTTTCGAACCTGCTGCGCGACCTGGGGCAGGGAATTGCCGCGTTCCATCAGGACATGGGCGATCGTATGGGTGACGTTGTGTTCGTCAGCATGTCCGAGTTCGGCCGCACCGCGCACGAAAACGGCAACCGTGGCACAGACCACGGCCACGCGAATTGCATGTTCGTGCTGGGCGGCGGAATTAAAGGCGGCAGAGTTTACACACGCTGGCCCGGGCTCAGCGAAGAGCAACTCAATCAGGGCCGCGACCTTGCGGTGACCACCGATTATCGCAGTGTGCTGGGAGAAATCATTTCAAAGCATCTGGGAGATCGCGATCTAAAGACCGTGTTTCCAGGTTTCGCCAACGATCCGCGTCAATTTCTCGGCTTAGTAAAGGCGTGAATCGAGAGGGAACTACTTCGGTGGCGCAGTTTCGGAAGAATCAGACGCGCTATTGAAAATCTTACTGATTCGGTCGTAGTTCTTCTCAACAAAGGCCGCATTGTCGGCCAGCACCGAGTCCGGATATTCCTGGATTGCCCCCACCTTCTTCATGTGAACAGCCGCCGCTGAATTGATCAACGTGTAGGTCATCACCACGAAATCACGGGGAGACAGTCCGGCGCTCTTCAACGCATTCACTACCGGAGGATATTTTTCAATCGTTGCAACGCTGCCTGAAATGGTGTTGCTGGGATTCTTCGAGTTGTCGTCATCCATTTGCTTCTTCAGAGCCGGATCGTCTTTCTGAACTTTACGGATAGCTTTCACCGCATCGGCGTATTTATCCAGTTTGTCCGAAGTGAGAACGAAATTCTTGACTTCGTTCTTTTCAGCTTCCAACTGAGCTGAGGTCTTTTCGTCCTGCGAACCCGCGACGCCAATGCCAAGCAGGAGGAAGGCGGCGAGCGCGAGTACCGTCGCACATTTCGCATTTGCCATGAGGCTCGCCTCCCTATCCTTGGGTCCGTTATACCGCTGACTTAATTCGCATGCCGTAGAACGAACGGTAAACGAAGAAGTAGGATACTAGAAAGAACGCCGCAGCCAGAATGTGCGTCAGCGTTCCCCCTGTTTCCTGCGTGAGCTTCACCGCCAACTCGACCGCCAGCAACCCGAACAGCGTGGTGAACTTGATCACCGGATTCAAGGCTACGGACGAAGTGTCCTTGAAAGGATCGCCAACCGTATCGCCCACCACTGTCGCGTCATGCAGTGGCGTCCCTTTCTGTTTCAGTTCCACTTCAACGATCTTCTTCGCGTTATCCCATGCCGCGCCCGCATCCGCCATGAAGATAGCCTGGTAAAGGCCAAAGATGGCGATAGAGATCAGGTAGCCGATAAAAAAGAACGGCTCGACGAACGCGAAGGCCAGCGTGGCGAAGAACACCGCGATAAAAATATTCAGCATGCCCTTCTGCGCGTATTTCGTGCAGATTTCGACGACTTTTTTGCTGTCAGCCACCGAAGCCTTTTCCGCACTCGCGAGATTAATGTTGGCTTTGATGAACTCAACGGCTCGATAAGCGCCCGTAGTTACGGCCTGTGTGGAAGCGCCCGTGAACCAGTAAATCAT
>Ga0209330_1000812_pt1 | contig 11111 bp, 7 predicted proteins | sample JacPinW_OM2H0_O3_FD_187969 | JGI IMG/M metagenome (GOLD analysis project Ga0209330, IMG submission 187969) | Forest soil microbial communities from Algoma, Ontario, Canada - Jack Pine, Ontario site 1_JW_OM2H0_O3 (SPAdes) (version 2) | ecosystem: Environmental > Terrestrial > Soil > Boreal...
CTGGGCCACGAAGAAATTCGCTGCATCATCACCGCTCTCGGCACCGGCATCGGCAAGGACGATTTCGACGCCAATAAGCTCCGCTACCACAAAGTGATTCTGATGACCGATGCGGACGTTGACGGCAGCCATATCCGGACGCTGCTGCTCACATTTTTCTTCCGTCACATGCGCGAGCTGATTGATCGCGGCCACATCTACATCGCGCAGCCGCCGCTTTATCGCGTGAAGCGCGGCAAAATGGACCGCTACATTCGCGACGAGGGCGAATTCGCTCGCGAGCTGATGAAACGCGCCACCGAAGAGCACGAAGTGAAATCAAAAGGCGGCAAGGCGCTCGACGGCGCCGATCTCACCCAATTCCTCCTGAATATTCAGGAATACGATCAGGTTGCCGCAAAGCTCGGCCGACGTTTGCGCGAACCTAAACTCGTCGAATTGCTGGCCGAAAGTGAACTCGAAAAGAAAACCGATTTTGCCGACAAGAAAAAACTCCAGGAACTCGTCAAGGCGATCGAAAAATCGAAGTTGGAACTTGAGGCCAAATTTGTTTTCGACGAAGAGCACAGCCTTCACGAGCTGCTGCTGAAAAACGGCGGAGAGCGCCGCGTGAATTGGGCGCTGGCGGCCACGCCTGAATACAAGCGCATGCGCTCGCTGCATCAGCAAATCGCGGTGCACGATCGCCCGCCCTTCACCGTCGGCCACAATGGCGACAAAGTCGTCAAAGAAGACGCGCTTGGCCTCCTGAATTACGTTCTCGAAGACGCCAAGAAACAGTTCACCATCACGCGTTTCAAGGGCCTCGGTGAAATGAATCCCGAGCAACTTTGGGAAACTACCATGAACGCCGAGACGCGCACGCTTCTCAAAGTGCGTCTCGAAGACGCCGTCGCCGCCGAGGATATTTTCTCCACGCTCATGGGCGAAAACGTCGAACAGCGCCGCAAATTTATCGAGGAAAACGCCCTCGACGTCGTCAACTTGGATATTTAAGAAGGCATGTTGAATCGAAGCAGCAACCCATGATGTACCAATTGACGTGGAAGATTTTGCCGGGGCTGCGCGGTATCAGCTGCTCTGAATTCAGCGCGACGCCGACCGCCACGCCGAACAACGAGCAAGGTGTAGCGTTTGAATGTGCAAGCGAATCTGAACGCGACTCGCTGTTGCGTGAGTTAGAGATTCATTTCGCGCCGCAGCGCTTCTCGAACAACGCTTCGGCGTTCGAAACCGTGAAGACTTATGTGCTCGAGCGAGCTGCAAGAAAAACGCAATCTTAGACTGAGCAACCACGGATACGGAGAGACAAGTGGCCGACGAAATAGATAAGTCAATCATCACTCCGGTTGATATCGAATCGGAGATGAAGAAGTCCTACCTCGATTACGCCATGAGCGTGATCATCGGCCGCGCGTTGCCCGACGTCCGCGATGGCTTGAAGCCCGTCCACCGCCGAATTCTTTTCGGCATGTACGAGTTGGGGCTTACCTCCACGAAAGCCTACCGCAAATGCGCCAAAATCGTCGGCGAAGTCTTGGGCAAATTCCACCCGCACGGTGACAGCCCCGTGTACGACGCCCTCGTACGCCTGGCGCAGGATTTCAACATGCGCTACCCGCTCGTGGACGGCCAGGGAAACTTTGGCTCCGTCGACGGCGATCCTCCGGCCGCGATGCGATACACCGAAGCGCGCCTTTCGAAAGTCGCCGAAGAAATGCTCGCGGACATCGAAAAAGAAACGGTCGATTTCGTTCCGAACTTCGACGAAAGCGAACACGAACCGGTCGTACTCCCCACCAGAATTCCAAATTTGCTCGTCAACGGTTCCACCGGCATCGCCGTAGGTATGGCGACAAACATCCCGCCGCACAACCTGAAAGAAACAATCGAAGCCGCCATCCTGCTGATTGAAGAGCCCGAAACCAATCTGAAAAAAGTGATGAAACTGATCCCCGGTCCCGATTTTCCAACCGGCGGCTACATTTACGGGCGTGAAGGAATCGAGCAGGCTTACAAGACCGGTCGCGGCTCCTTCCAGGTGCGCGCGAAAGTCGCCATCGAGCAGCGCGGCAAGGACCGCCAGGACATCGTCATCACCGAGCTTCCTTATCAGGTGAACAAAGCCCGCCTGATCGGTCACATCGCCGAGCTGATTCAAAACAAGAAAATCGAAGGCATCGCCGACATTCGCGACGAGAGCGACCGCGACGGCATGCGCATCGTCATCGAAGTCAAGCGCGATGAAGAGCCGCAAATTATCCTGGCCCACCTGTTCAAGCAGACGCAGATGCAGGAATCCTTCGGCATGATTCTGCTCGCCATCGTCGGCGGGCAGCCGCGCGAACTCGGCCTGGTCGAATTGCTTCAGCTTTTCATCGCGCACCGCGTCGACGTCGTGCGCCGCCGCACACAATACGAATTGCGCAAAGCCGAAGAGCGCGAACACATTTTGCTCGGTTACCAGATCGCGCTCGATTACTTGGACGAAGTTATCCGGGTCATCCGCGGTTCTTCCAGCCGTGCCAACGCCCGCGAAAACCTGCACAATTTTTTCGCCAATAAATCCATCTCCATTTCAGAAGACGGGAAAGCAAAGACCTTGGCTGGCGTAAAGCTCAGCAATAAGAAGTATGGCTTGGCCACCGAAGTTGTCGGCCTGAGTTTTCCCCAAATTGACGCCATCCTCGAATTGCAACTGCACCGCCTTACGCGCCTTTCCATCGACGACATTCTCAACGAGCTGAAGCAGATCCGCGAGCATATCGCCGAGTTGCGCGAAATCCTTGCCACCGAGAAAAAACTGAAAGCCGTGATCGTCGCCGAACTTCGCGAAGTGATGAAATCCTATGGCGACGAGCGCCGCACCCAGATCGTCGACCGCGTCGAAGAAATCAAGCTCGAAGACCTGATCAAAGACGAAGAGATGGCCATTACCGTCAGCCACGCGGGCTATATCAAACGTACTTCAGTTGACGTTTATCGCCACCAGTCGCGGGGCGGCAAAGGCCGCATTGGCGCGAAAACACGCGAAGACGACTTCGTCGAGCACTTCTTCGTCGCCTCAGCGCACAGTTATATCCTGCTGTTCACCTCCAAAGGCCGCATTTATTGGCTGAAGGTCTACGAAATTCCTGAAGCCGCTGCCGCCACACGCGGAAAGGCCATCGGCAATCTCGTGCGCCTGCAGGAGAACGAAAAGCTGACCGCAGTGGTTCCCGCGCGAAACCTGGAAGAAGCGGACCGCTACGTTTTCCTGGCTACGCGAAACGGGACAGTGAAGAAAACCGCCATCGCTGAATTTTCGAATCCGCGACCCTCCGGCATTATCGCCATCAACCTCGACGCCGGTGACGAATTGATCGGCGCGAAACTCACCGACGGCAAGCAGATGATTTTCCTCGCCAGTCACGATGGCCAGGCAATTCTCTTCCGCGAAACAGAAGTTCGTTCCATGGGACGCGCCGCCGGCGGCGTGAACGGCATGGACCTGGCTAAAGGCGATTTCGTGGTCAGCATGGACGCGGCTCAGCCCGACTTCGTGATCATTCAGAAGGAATACAAATCGGACACGCAAAATCTCGACGAGCTCGAAAGCGACCAGATCCGCGAATCGCTCACTTCGCTGATGCTCACCGTGTCGGAAAAAGGCTACGGCAAGCGCACGCCCCTCGCCGAGTACCGCGTCACCTCGCGCGGCGGCAAAGGCGTAATCAACTTGAAATCCACCGACCGTAACGGCCCCGTCGTGGCCGCTCTGCAAGTTCGCGAAGATTCCGACGTGATGATCATCACGGGGCAGGGCAAAGTGATTCGCGTCCACTCAGGCGAAATTCGCGAAGCCGGCCGCTCCACACAGGGCGTCCGCTTGCTCCGTCTCGAAGAAGGCGACCGCATCGCCGCCGCCGCTTCCATTCTCGAAGAGGATGAAGCCGCTGGCCCCGAGCCGGAGAAAAAGTAATCCCGGTTTTCGTAGCGCTGGCTCTTTTGCTGTCTCGCAATTCCCAGCGGGGTTAGAAGGCGAAGCTAACATTGGCGGCCTAGCTCGGTGGGGCGATGTAGTATCCCGGACGCGTTCGTAAGGTCACGCCGGGCCTATCGATCTCTACCTTGATCTCGTGGTAGCCCGAAAGCTCATCCCCCGGCGGACGGTAGCCAATCGTGTACTGTGCGTGAAGCTCCCCGCCGATTTCGTCGATTGCTTTTTCGATTGAGCTGTCTCTAACCGCGTTCACATGCAAGCCGCCCGTAGCCTTGCTCGCGACCGCCAGCGAATTTGGCCCCAGCGCGTTTTTTCCGGTCGTCACCAGAAAAACTGCCAGCGCACCCAGGTCCGGATATTGATTTTCGTGGGTGGGTTTTGCGCGCAAGTCCGCCATAGCCGTGCTCAACCCGATCGAATAGATGGTCACGTTCGCAAGCTGCGCCTGCCGCAACACTTCGCCTAGACGGTTCTCGCTGCCACTATCCTGCGCCTCCCCGATCACCAGCATAATCCGGCGACGCACGGCCGGCCGCTCCTCAAGCATCGAAATTCCTCTCGCCATCGCGTCGTAGAGCAGCGAATCATTCACTCCCAGAGGCATATGCTCGATGGCTGCCTGCACGCTGTCCGGATCCGTGGTGAATTTTGAGTGTATGTCCACGGTGCTGTCGTAGCTGATCACGGCCGCTTCCGATGTCTGGCCCATTACCGCTTCGCTGAAAACAATTCCCGCATGCTTGATACTGGGAAACATCGGTTTGATGTGCGAGCTGGCTTCGATGACCAGCACGATAGACAACGGATCTCCGCCCAGATCGAAGTGCTCGATTTTCTGCTGCACGCCGTTATCGTAAACGCGGAAATTATCTTTGGAGAGATCGAGGATCATTTCGCCCGTGTGGTTCGTCACCGTCACCGGCGCAATCACTTCATTCACCCGCACGCGTATAGCGTTCTTGCGCTGCTCGGCCGTAGGCAACTTCTCCGGCGGCGCTCCCGGCTTCTGCTGCAGAGGACCAGGAGGGGCCTGGCACCACGCCGGGCCGCACGTAGCCACCATTGCCAGCGCGAAATAAACGAGCGCCAACCAACGATTCGAACGCCTCGTCGCCAAGTCTCTCTTACGTTCCATTGAATTTCAGTCTATCTGATTCCCCGGAACTCGCGTGCGTTGCTTGGAGTGTAATAGCGCGTCATGCCGCAACTGGCTTTTCGCCGCCGCGTTCTCCTAGAATGAATGTTCGCGCTGATACCAAGGAGAGAACATGAATCGCGGTCGCCGGCCCCACGAAAAGCTAGCCTACGAAGATCCGAAATTCATGAAAAGCTTGGTGGCTCGGCCGCTTCGCATTCTGGCTGAATACATAGACCCGCTGAATCGCCTGCGCCGCGCGAATGTAAGCGACACTATTGTGATGTTCGGCTCGGCGCGAATTCAATCGCGCGATCGCGCGCTCAAGCACTTGAAAGAAGTACAACGCAACGTGCGAGGCCGCCGAACGCCGGAATGGCGTCAAAAAGTCAGCGCTGCGCGGTCTTTGGTTGTCATGTCCCGTTACTACGAGGAAGCGCGAGAACTCGCTCACCGGCTTACCATGTGGTCCATGACTTTGGGTGACAGTCCGCGCCGTTTCGTCGTCTGTTCCGGTGGCGGCCCCGGAATCATGGAGGCGGCCAATCGCGGCGCAGCCGAAGCGGGAGGTCCTTCCATCGGCCTTAGCATCCAACTTCCGCACGAGCAGGCTTCCAACCCGTACATCACTCCCAATCTTAATTTCCTTTTTCACTATTTTTTTATGCGCAAATTATGGTTCGCGCAAATGGCCAAGGCCCTGATCATTTTTCCTGGCGGGTTCGGCACCATGGACGAACTTTGGGAAATGCTCACGCTGATGCAAACCAATAAGCTCTCTTCACATCACTTGATTTTGATCTACGGAAGAAAATATTGGGACAAGGTGGTCAACTGGCGTCACATGGTCCGCACCGGCGTTATTAACGAACATGAATTCAAGATGCTTCAATTTGCCGACAACGTGGACGAGGCCTTCAATCACGTCCGTAAGGATCTGGAAGCGCATCATCTCGAAGTAGAATCCGATTCATACACCAAGCCCATGCGCCGAATGTAGGCCCTCTTCGCCGAGTGAAGGAAGACATCCCGCCGAAGGTATCGCGCCGAAACGTCATCAAATAAAAAACGGGGAAGGAGCCCAAGACTCCCTCCCCGTTTCTTCCGGCGAAAGTAACCGCCGACTTCAAAATCTTAGTTGTTCGAGAACGGCTCGATTGCAAAGACCGCCTGAAAGCGCCGCTTCTCGTCCTGATCGTGCAGCATGACGACAGGCACTACGCGCAGCGAGTGTTTGCATTTCCTGCACGTTGTTGCCTCTCCCTGCAAGTCCTGAACGAAACCATCGGTGAAATGGTAAGCAGCTCGCGGCCGCCTCGCTGCTTTCGTACCCTTCTCACCGCATTGCGGGCAAGTGAATTCCACGCGATCTTCCAGAGGATCGCGATTCAACGCCGCCCAGCCGGTGTACCGAACGCCTACAGTCTCCTTCGATTCTTTTTCCATAAGTGCCTCCCCCATGCCAGTCACGTAAAACTGACCGTCAGTCGAATATCACAAGTACTTAGACGCAAGTCGGGCCAAAAGCGATGCATTTTAGCCACAATTTTTACAAGTTACTGAAATCTCAATCGTTAGAGCTGCTTTGAGCAATTGCATCGCTGAAACCGGGAACAAGAGGGCTGTCGCGGTGTCTATCCCTGGTAGAGATCGCGACCTCCGAACTGCTCCCGATTCAAAGAGCCGGGTAAATGACGAAAGCTCCGCGGGACTAGCCCGCTTCATTGGAAGACTTTCGTCGCGAAGTTTGGCTCCCATTGCTGAATCTTGCAGAGGAGATGTGCCATGAATATGCGCGACGGGTTCTCGCAATGCCTGGTTGACGGCGACGAGCAATCATTCGGGAAAGCGCGGCGCATTCGCCAACGGGCGCTGATCGCTTCCGTCATTTTCGAAGCGGCCCTTGTGGCAGCTTTGCTCCTCTGGCCCCTCATCACGCTTGGCAAACTCCCGCGTCAATTCTTCGTCACTCCGGCGCCGCCTTATCATGGTGGCCCAAACACACCGCCAGGCCGCTCACACGAAACTAGGCACGAGTATACGGATCACTCGGCAAGGTTTCACCACCTCATGGTCCAGCCCCCAAGCATTCCGACACACGTGCGGCAATCATCTCCGGACGAAGCCTCAAGCGATACATCTGGCTCGGGTTTCGGCTCGACGAATGTGCCGGGAGCCGGCCCTGGCGGCGGACAACTTCTGCCCGGCGGAAGCGATTCCGGACTTAGCATTCCCGCTCCGCCAGTCACGCCCCTGGAGAAGCCGCGCCCCATGAGCGAAGGCGTGATGGAAGCGGCGTTAACTCACAGAGTCCAGCCGGAATATCCAACGGCAGCAAAGCTGATGCACCTTCAGGGCACGGTGCGCTTGCGTGCCATCATCGCAAGAGACGGCAGCGTGAGTGAGCTTGAAGTTCTCAGCGGGAATCCAATTCTCGTCCAAGCGGCTGTGGCGGCTGTGCGCGAATGGCGTTACCGCCCGACGCGATTGAACAACGAAACAGTGGAGGTCGTGACGTACATTACCGTGAATTTTATTCTGGACCAAAACTGAGGAAATGCGAGGGCGCCTCGATTTCTCAAAACGCCCTCAGTTTCGGCCACCCGAACAACTAGAACTTGATCACTACACCCGTCGAAATCCTGGCATTGTTCTGGCTGGTTCCAAACACGCTCGAGTGGATCCAATCCCCTTGGAAAATGCGCCAGTGAAACGGCCCGACGATCTTGGCATCAATGCCGCCCCCGATCGCGACCGCGAAAGACGTATCCGACGAATTGAAAGTTACAACAGTCGGCGGGTCCAGCACTTCCGTGAACGTGCTGCTGACGTGCGCGCCGCCGATCAGTACATGCCCGAATGGCGACACGCGCGCCGGCCACGACACTTGTGGCCCGAACAGAAAATAGGTCGTGTGAGTGTTGTGGCCGTAGTCGCCCGAAAAATCCGCCAGCGCGCCCAGCCAGGGTGCAAACTTGTACTGCCCGGAAATTTCCCAACCGTTTTGATTGAATGATGGAGAATTATCAAAGCGCAAGTATGAATAGCCGCCAAACACTTCCACTTTATCGGAGTCCTGCGCATGCGCCGCAAAAGAAAAGACAAGAATCAAACCGCATAGCAATGCGAGCTTCCTGAGCATAGATATACCCTCCTAAGGGTCACTGGGACAAGATTTCACCGTGAGCGGAACCTCTTGCCACGATGTCCCCTTCACTTTCCCTGTTGTTCAAAGTCCCGCTTACGCGAGGTCCTAAAACCGTCAATCTGGGCTGGAAAAGAGTAGGATGCCCCCTCCCCGGCCGGGGTTACCAAAACTCCTGAAAATTATGCAGCGTTGGAATGTCGGGTATACACCGCAGGCGTCCAGCCAAACGAGAGTCAGAGCAGCGGTTCGCCGGAATTCTCCGCGATTATGTCTCTGGTCGAGTCCCGCAAGCGGACAATCTCGTGCCAATCGTTCCCTGCCGCCGGATTCGGCGTTACGAGCGGGCCGAACGTGAGCGTGACGCGTCCGGGCCGCGGCAATTTCGTTTTGTCTCGCAGAATCCTCCGCGCGCCGTTCACGCTAACCGGACAAATCGGACGCTGCGTATCTACCGCGGATTTGAACGCTCCCAACTGGAATGGACGAATGCCCGTCGTCGCCGTAAAAGTTCCCTCCGGGTAAATCACAATCGATTCGCCGTGTTCCAGTGCCGCATTCACTTGTTCTGCCTGGCGGATACGCGCCTGCGGATCGCTGCGATCGAACGAGAACTGGCCGCTTCGCCGAGCCAAAGTCCGAAATAGCGGCATATCGTGGATTTCGCCTTTCACCACGAAGCGCACGTCCGGAGGGAGAAACGCCAGGTTCACAAGAATATCTAGAAAGCTAGAGTGGTTCGGAGCAAAAATCCATGGCCCGGATGTTTTGCGCTCAGCCAGAATCTCGCGCCCTTCCACTCTTACCGGCACGCCCGCCGCGATCAACATTAAGCGTGTTCCTTTGTGCGTCAACCAAGCCGCGCGTTTTTCGTTCCAAGTGACTCCGACGATAGCCCACAACGGAAATAAGAGAATCGTGAAGACTGTCATGGCATATACGCCATACAGAAATTCGAATGTGCTTTTCGCTGCTTGCTTGGTCCAATACCACGCGCTCGGACCCGAGCCTCGTACGGCAAGTCCGGCAACCTGCATCCATGTCGGCTGCTGGCGCTTGCCCAGATTTCCTTCCAGGAAAAGCCGGCGAGTCTCGCTGCGCCGCAACTTTCCGCTGGAGGTTTTCGGAATCGATTGCGGCGGCAGAAGCGTGACCAAATCCGGTGGTATTCCGAGCGCATCATTTATCGCACGCGCAATCTCGTCTTCGATGCGCTTTGCGCTTGCCATGTCGCGCACTTCCGCTGTCACTACAAGGCGTTCGCTGCCGGTACGCTCGTCTGGAGCGCCAAATGCGACCACGCACCCTGTTCGCACTCCCTGAACGCGCCCTGCAATCTCTTCCACTTCATGCGGGTAGAGATTGCGTCCCGCCTTGATGATGATGTCTTTCGCGCGTCCGGTTATATAAATTTCGCCGTCAGCCCAGTACGCAAGATCGCCGGAATTCAACCAATCGCCATCCCGCATCAAATCTTGCGTTGCCGCGCTATTGCGATAATAGCCGCTTGTCGCCGACGGCCCGCGAAACCACAGGCGCCCCTCTACTCGCTCACCGAGATTGCGGCCTTCGCCGTCCACCATGCGGACTTCCACACCAGGCACGGGCTTGCCGGCATTCACAAATTCGAGCGGAGCGGGGTCGTCCGATCTAGCGGGTTTTGCGTTGCCTCCGGATTCAAATGACGCGCGTTCGATGCGGTCCACTTTGTAACCGGCGCCGAGTTTCGGCACCGAAATGGCCAGCGTCGCTTCCGCAAGCCCGTACACGGGAGTAATCGCTTCACGGTGAAAGCCATACGCCCCAAAGCGAGTCGCGAATCGCTCAAGCGTTTCCGAACGCACCGGCTCCGCGCCGTTCGTCGCCGCCCGCCACGAACTCAGATCCAGCCCTTCCAAATCCTTGTCCAGAATTTTTCGCACGCAAAGCTCGTATGCAAAATTCGGCGCCGGGCTGATCGTTCCCCGATGCTTGTGAATCGCCCAGAGCCACCGCTCCGGCCGGCTTAAGAATGCGAGCGGTGACATCACCACCAGCGGAATCCCGGTGAAGAGTGGAACGAACCACGCGCCAATCAATCCCATATCGTGATAAAGCGGCAGCCAGCTTACAGCCACGTCGTCGGGTTTTATTTCGATGCCGGCGACGATCGATTGAATATTGGCCAGCAAATTTGCATGCGTCAGCACCACGCCTTTTGGATCGCCCGTCGACCCGGATGTGTATTGCAAAAACGCAATGTCCTCCCCGCGCGCATGGTGCGCAAGATTCTCCACCGGACGCCACTGTGTCGAAGCCGCCTCTTGCGCCGTCGCCGTCGGGACGTTTGCAATACTTTGCGCGTTCAACACTTCTCGCAGCGTAGGAACCGCCGGCTTCAACAGTCGCGCTAGCCCCTCGGCTTGCTTCCAGGTAATCAAAAAACGCGCTTCCGCGTTACGCAGGATGTTCGATTGCCGCTTGGCGTATTCCGCGATGCGGTCCGCGCGAAACGGGGGATAAATCGGCACCGGAATTCCGCCCGCCAGCAATATTCCCGCGAACGTCCAGAAGAATTCCGCGCAGGTGGGAAGCATGATCGAAACGGTCTGTCCCGGCTCGAGCCCGCGGCGCTGTAATTCGGCGGCGACCGTCGACGCGCGCTCGTAAAGCTCGCCGAACGTGATCGTGCGCAACTGATCGTTTTCTTCGTAGAGTTGAATATGCGCGCGTGCAGGTTCCCCTCGTCCGCGCAGGCGCAAAATCTCTGTCAACGTTTGTGCGCTGTGTATTTGCTGCTCGAGGTTCGCGCGAATGGCAGGCGAAAATGCTGGCGCAACGCCAGCCGCCGTTCCGGCACTCGCCCCGCC
>Ga0209330_1000813_pt1 | contig 11097 bp, 5 predicted proteins | sample JacPinW_OM2H0_O3_FD_187969 | JGI IMG/M metagenome (GOLD analysis project Ga0209330, IMG submission 187969) | Forest soil microbial communities from Algoma, Ontario, Canada - Jack Pine, Ontario site 1_JW_OM2H0_O3 (SPAdes) (version 2) | ecosystem: Environmental > Terrestrial > Soil > Boreal...
GTAAATACGTCAACCGGATTTCCTTGCCATGCGGCGCTGTACAGAATAGTTTGGCCATCAGGGGCAAAGCGCGCGGAGCGGATGCTGCCACGGCGGAAAGTGAGCTGCCGGTAAATCGGAGGTTCTAGCGGTGCGGCGCCGAAGAACATTTTGCCCGCAAACAGACCAGCAGCCGCAGCCACGAACAACCCGATCGCGAAAATCAGCACGCCGGCCGGCATCTTGCGGTGAGCGGTCTCGGTTGGGGATGCTACTACCGCGGTAGAGGACGAGGCCTGAGCCGGCTCGGTCACCACCGAAGTGCGGGAGGAATCGATAGAACGCTTAAGCCGCTTCAGATCGGCGCGCAGTTCAGCCGCAGTCTGGCAGCGCATGTCGCGATCTTTTTCCAGAGCCTTGCTGATGATTTCTTCCAGCTTGGGAGGAAGTTCCGGAACCAGACGGACGGCAGAGGTCGGCTGACGGTTGAGAATAGCCTCGGTGACGACTGCGGACGTTTCTCCGCGGAAGGGCAGGATGCCGGTGGCCATTTCGTAGAGCACGACGCCGAAGGAGAACAGATCGGTGCGTCCGTCGAGCTCCTTGCCCCGCAACTGTTCCGGCGACATATAGGCGACGGTGCCGACGGCGCTGCCCGGACTGGTGAGGTCCAGACCGGCAGCATCGGCCAGAGTTTGTGAATCGCCGCTGGCGGGGCGGGCGGCGCGGGTAATTTTCGCTAGCCCGAAATCGAGAATCTTGGCGTGGCCGCGATCGGTGACGAAGATGTTCGCCGGCTTGATATCGCGATGGACGATCCCTTTGCTGTGCGCGGCATCGAGGGCGTCGGCAACCTCGATTGCCAGGGTGAGCAGGCGCTCGAACTCCATCGGCTTGCCATTGATCAGGTGTTTAAGGGTTTCGCCGCTGAGACACTCCATCACGATGAAGAGATGACCCTCGTGCTGGCCGATTTCGTGAATGGTGCAGATGTTGGGATGATTCAGCGAAGACGCGGCGCGGGCTTCACGGCGAAAGCGTTCGAGTGCCTGGGGATCTTGGGAAGAATCGTCGGGAAGGAATTTCAGGGCGACGAATCGTCCGAGCTGAGTGTCTTCCGCCTTGTAAACGACACCCATACCGCCCCCACCAAGAAGTTCGAGGATGCGGTAATGGGAGACAGTCTGGCCGATCATGGACGAGGACGGACCCTTGATTGTACGGTCTTTTGAAACGTGAGCCATCTTAGGGGGAATTGCGGAGCGAGTCAATTTGTATTGCCAAGGGGTAGTGGTGCGGTTTGTTTGTCATCCTGAACAAGCGTTTCTTGCGCAGTGAAGGATCTGGGCGAGCGGCGCGAAGCGTCGCGTTGTTTGCGACGCAATCATCGCGCCTTGGGCTCGCTTCCCTCCCCAACTGCACCACTACCAAGGATACCTACCTCTCCCAGCGCGCCCTGGGGTTAGGCCGCCTTATTGCACCATCACCGTCAATGCCGCCTGCTGGCTCAAGCTCCCTGAGGTCGCGGTAACCGTAGCTGTATAGGTCCCCGCTGGCGTTCCCGTCGCCGCAGGCGGCGGCAATGAGGACGAGCTGCTGCCACCGCACCCTGCCATAGCGATGCAACCCAAAACAATCATGGATGCTGCCAATCCCGGCCGCTGCCTTTTACCGACAAACAGCAATCCAGAAACTCCGAGAGCCAGAGTCCACGCCATGAGCCCAATCCCAGGAGGTAGAATAGCCGGCCCACTGCTTGCGGTTCCGGACGCCGTGGTACTGACCGTGACCGTTACAGCGGTAGCCGAGTTTCCCGTCACACTCACAGAGTTGGGTACGCTGCAAACCGGTGCAGGCGTCGCTGGCGGCGTAACACTGCAAGTCAGGTTCACCGTCCCGCTAAACGATCCGGCCGGTGTCAGCGCCAAGTTGAATGTCGCGCTCTGCCCCGCAGAAATAGTCGACGAGCTCGACCCTCCCGACCCCAGGCCGAAGGTGAAACCCGGCGCTGTTCCCGTGCCGCTCAGGCTGATCATCTGCGGAGAGTTGAATGCGCTGTCAGTAATTTGAATCATCGCCGTGCGCACACCCGCGGCCTGGGGAGTAAACGTAACACTAATCGCGCAAGCAGCCCCGGCAGCGAGGCTGGTTCCGCAGGTATTGGTTTGCTGGTAGTCGCCGCTCTGCGACCCGGAGAGAGCAATGCCACTCATGGCAAGAGCGGAAGAATCCGTATTGCTGACGAGAACGCTTTGCAGGGCGCTTGCCTGGCCCACGTTCTGGTTGCCGAAAGCCAGAGCAGCGGGTGAAACTAGCATCGCTGATCCATGCTTCCCGGTGTTTAACAGAACAGAAATGTTGGCAAATTCGACGAAGAGATTTCCGACTACCGCGAGATCGGGACTTCCATTTCCATCAAAATCCGCAGCGACTATGGCACCGCCCCCTGCGCTGTTTTGCATCGGGGTTTCGAACGTTCCGTCGCCCTTGCCCAGAAGTAAAGAAATATCGGCCCAGTCATAGTTAGTGATCGCGACATCCTGTTTTCCATCGCCATTGAAGTCAGAGACCACGAAACCGCTGATTCCGTTGCCCGCAACGGTAGTGATCGGGTTTTGAAAGGTCCCATCGCCCTTTCCGAGGAACACCACGATCGAGCCAGGGAAGACGTTATTGTCAATATAGGACGGCAATGCCACGACAATATCCGGGATGCCGTCGCCATTCAGATCCCCGGTAGCAATTGCAGCACCGTCGGCGGCGAGAGGGTAGTTGGGGCCGATCGAAAAGGTCCCGTCGCCATTGCCTGTCATAATCTGAAGCAAGGGCGGGGGATTCAGGCCAGTTACCAGAGCTGCGACATCCAGCTTGCCATCCCCATCAAAATCGGCCACTGCAATGGCATGGGGATAGGTGGAATAACCACCTACCGGAGAGTTGAGCGGAAGCCCGAAAGTGCCGTTTCCGTTGCCAAGTATTACCGCCAACCCTCCCGTTGAGTCCATGCCGAGCACGTCGGTTTTGTCGTCGTGGTTAAAGTCGCCAACCGCCACTGGCAATACCCCCGTCGACCCGTTCCCAATTCCACTGTAATCCACCTCCGGCTGGAAGGTCCCATCGCCGTTGCCCAGCAGAATGGCAACCCCTTTGCCATCGACGATCGCCAGATCCATTTTTCCATCGCCATTGAAATCCGCAGCGACCGGATAGAGGATGCCGGAGTCCCCTTGCAGCGTAGTCATGATCGGAGGCGAGAACCCTGCGCCATTATTAAGAAGCAATCCTATCTGATCGGAATACCCCCCAGATTTCTCGAAGACAGATACGCCAACCGCCAAATCAGGCTTGCCATCTCCATTAAAATCGGCAGCGGCCATCGCTCCAAAGGACGTATCGAACACGCTCACAGAATCGGCGGTGTAAGTGGGAAAAGTCGCGAAGGTCCCATCCCCATTCCCCTTTACGAGTGAGACAATTCCCGGGAGTTCAGCTCCAATTTCTCCACCGGACGGGTTTGCGATTAGCAGATCAAGCGGTTGACCGCTCTTCAATTCAGCCAGAGCCACCGCGGTGTAATTGGTTTCAAGAGTCTGAACAATTGTGAAGGTTGAACCGCCCTCATTCAGCAGGGTTTCCACGTTAGCGCCGGTGCTGCCGTTATTGGCGACCAGATCAGGTTTTCCGTCGCTGTTCAAATCACCTGCGGCAAGCGGCGTGCCCGGGAGAGAAAGCGTTTGAACTTGAAAAGTGCCATCGCCATTGCCATAGAGGATCGTTATGCCGCCGGTTGCAATATCCAGTTTGCCATCCTGATTAAAATCCGCAATCACCAACGGACCCGAGACGAGAGGCACACTGATCGGCGCCTGGAAGGTTCCGTCCCCCTTGCCCAGCAAGATGGAACCGCCGGCCGCGATGTCCGGATTCCCGTCATTGTTGAAGTCCGCAGCGGCGATGACGGTAGATTTCGCATTCGTGGGGTAGATCACCGGGGCTTGAAAGGTTCCATCCCCCTTGCCCAGAAGTATGGCCACTCCGTAAGCTCCCTGCTCCGTTGGTACAGGCACAGGAGCGGCAACATCCAGATTGCCATCCCGGTTAAAATCCGCTACTGCCAGACAGCAAGTAGCGCCGGTAATGGGCCCGATAATCGTGGTCACTTTTTGCGCCTGGAATGTGCCGTTGCCGTTCCCCAGTAAGACCGAAAGGGTGTTGTCGTTCAGATTCACCACCAGGAGGTCCAACTTCCCATCTTTGTTCACGTCGCCCACCTGCAGCGAGGCGGGAGAGTTGCCAACCGCGTAGCTGACCGGTGGCTGGAAGGTTCCGTCGGAGTTCTGCAGGACCACCGTTACCGAGTTTGCGCTGGAATTCTCCGTAGCCATGTCAGCCAGGCCATCGTCATTGAAGTCGGCGATAACAACCGAGTTCGGCTCAGCTCCAACAACCGCGTCGACCGGGCCAGTGAAAATGCTCTGCGCCGAAGACCGCGGAACTGCCAGCAGCAAGAACGTTCCCGCGCAAAGCACGAAAATAAAGCCGAGCTTGACAAGCTGAGACACGTTGGACGGTGGCGTACTGCTCACAAGGACACCTCTGGGGGAGAGATTCCGATGGCAAGAGTGACCCTGGGGTACGACCGCGTTGCACGATCATAAAGGGGCCATTGCAGCTGTGAATAGTACCCCAGAAGTGGCTCAATATCCATCAAGATCCAGACTACTTCGCAGTGGGGTAGTGGTGCAGTTTGATTGTCATCCTCAGCAAGCGTTTCTTGCGCAGCCAAGGATCGGGGCGAGCCGCGCGACGCGTCGCGTAGTTGGCGACGCAATCATCGCGCGCTTGGCTGGCTTCCCTCCCGAACTGCGCCAACTACCTCCCAAGGCAGGCCGAGGCAGAGTTGGCTGCCCGGGCCAGATCAACTGGCTGGGTGCCTGACGGTGGCGATGTCCTGCAAGAGCTCCGAGGCCTGCCAGTCGGCACCGTGATACCACTTGTAGATTTTTCCCTCAGGAGAGACGACGGCGGTGCTTAGAGAGTGGGTGATGAGTCCCCCGTCTTGGTTGTAGGTGAGGGCGAAGTAATCGGCAAATTCGGGCAACTCGGTTTGCGGAATCGCGGCGAATTCCCAATGGGTGAAGAGCACAGGGTCTTTGCTTCCCGTGGACGAAAAGCCGTAAGCGCGCAGAACCTTGGGCGTGTCGTGAGCGGGATCGAAGCTGATGCTGAGCAGGTGAGTCTTGCCGTACCGGGCGGGGTCCGCCCGGATCTGCTGGTCGAGCGCGGCGAACTCATGACTCACACGAGGACAGAAATCAGGAAAGGGGCAGCGCGTGTAGATGAGAGTAAGAAGCAGCGTCTGACCGCGATATTCGTGGAGCGAGATTGACCTGCCATTTTGATTGACGAGCTTGAAGTCCGGCACCTGATCGCCGGGCTCGGGAGTGTGCACGGTCGCTGTGGGCTTGGCGCCCTCAGGTTTGGTGTGTCCGGTGATCTTCACATTTTCCAGCCAGTAGTTGTCGGCGTCGACGACCACGTCGGCGGTAATGGAGTCGCCGGGCTGCAGTTGCTCGATTTGCGCGGGAGGCTTGAACGTGTAGGACATGACCATCGCGTCCATGAAGCCCGCTATGGGTTCGTTATCGATGTTCGCCGTGCTGGCGTTCTTGTCGAGGGAGATGACTTTTCCTCGGAAGGGATAGCGTTTGCCTCCGAACTGAGAGGTTGCGGCTTCAGGCTGCGACTTTGCGCGATTGCAGGCGGCGGCTAAAGTTAGCAGGGCACACAATGCAAAAAGCAAGAAATGTCGCGAAGAGAATGCTAACGATGATGAGTTGTGCTGGTCAGTCATAATTCAGTCTTCTTTCATTATCTCCGAAGTTGGTGCCGGTCCCGCCGTCCCGGATTTCAGTAGTGGAAGCGATAGCGAAGTTCAAGGTAAATCTCGCGGGGATTATTCCAGTGGAAGCCCCCGAAGGTGACGCTATTATCGAGTTCGACGCGACGGTTGGCGACGTTGATGGCGTTGAGCGAGGCGGAGAAGCGCTCGCCGAAATCCTTGCCGAGCGTGAGGTCGAAGGTTGTGTGTTGGGGCAGATAGTTGCCAGGATAAGGCTGGCCGGGAAATGCGTTGGAGAATCCCGATCCGTAATAAACGTTGGTGGAAGCATAGACGCGCCAGGGAAGAGTCACGTCGCCACCGAGGTTGAGCGTGTTGCGCTGGTCGTGATCGAGTGGCGATAAGCCGGCGGGTAAGGAAAAATCAGTGAGGCCGCCGCTGATGGCTCCTCCGCCCTCGGCGATTTGATTGGAATAGGCGAGGTGAATTTGGCCACGATGGGCGATGCGCGGCGAGCGAAGAGTTGCCTCCCATCCTCGAATCACCGCCTGGGCAATGGTGATGGGGAAAAAGAGGTTGGATTCGCCGATATTGTTGTGGTCAAAAAAATTCACCACGTTGGTGCGGAAGTTATCGACATCGAATATCCATCCGCGCAAAGGGATGGTCACACCGAACTGGTGTTCTTCATCGCGTTCCCCATGGAGAGCGATGAATCCAAGATTGCTGGCTTGTGCAAAAGCCAGCAGCGGCCCAGAAGCCGTTATAAGGGGCGGCGCTTGATAGTAGTGGCCGTAAAAAGCGCGGAAGGTCCAGTTGAGACGCGGTATGTTGAGGGCGACGCCGAAGCGCGGACTGATCGCGTTCTCCGAGACTCCGCCCGAGAAGTGCGTGGGCCGCATACCCGCGGTCAGCGTAAGCCAGGGTATGGGCTTGAATTTGTCGTCAACAAAGAACGCTTCCAGGCTGCCGGTGGGGTGCTCGGTATCGGTAAAGGGAGTCCCGCTGGAGTTGTTGAGCACTCCGAACAGTTCATTATCCTGTTGATAGAAACTGTACACACCCACTTGCAGATTATTCTTCGAAACGTTTGCACCGAAACTAACCTGACCTCCGCCATAGCTTGAGCTGCGATGCTCGGTGGTGGCGACCGGATCGGTGAGGGCGCTGTCATAATCGGCCGCGTTACGGTGAAAGAAAGGCGAGACCGTCAGCAGAAGCTTTGAATTGAACGTGTGCACCCAGGAGAAATTCAGGATGGCGTCGGATTCGTGATCGCCGTCGCGAAGGTTGAGGCTGGGATACTGCGCCGCAAATCCGTTCGCGGCGATGGGTGCATTCTCGATGTCGTTGGGATTGGGATCGTATGGAATTTGATAATAATCCTTGCGCAGCGAAGTTATGAAGCGCAGCTGGTTCGAAGGGTCGGCGTTGAAAATGAGAGATCCGAAGCCGCCATAGCCATTTTCGGCGTCGTGAACAATCTGTGGAACCGGCGTCTGAATTCCAAGATTGCTGCGGTTGGCGTTGACGCTGGCGTAATAGGCGAAGCGCTCGCTGTGACTGCCGAAGCTGAGGGCGTCATTGGTTTGGTAGAAATTCCCCGCACTGAGAACGAGCTCCGCTTGCCTGTTACGCTCGAAACCGGTGCGCGGGACGACGTTAAACACGCCGTAGGTGCGGTCGCCGAATTCCGCGCCGTAGCTTCCGCGATCGACCTCGAGATAGTCAATGTCCTTGGGATCGAATTGCGGGCCCAGGTTGGAGGCGATGTTGGTGTTGGGCACCGGAACGCCGTCGATGAGCCAACTGGTTTGGTGGCCGCCGCGAATGTGCAGTTGGTCGTGGGTGATGTAGGCCCCGGGAACGTAGTCGGTGATCATGGACAAACTGTTGCTGCGGGCTGCGCCAGGCGTGTGCTCGATATCGAGCCGGCCGACCAGCGTGGTGGTGGTGGCGGAATCAGTCGGAATGGCTTCCGGCGCTCCCGAGACTTGGACGGTTTCTTTGTTTGTTGCGACGCTAAGCGAAAAATGCAGAACCGGCTGCGATCCGGAATTCACACGAAGATTCGCCGTGGCCTGATTAAAGCTGGGCGCCACAATCGTCAAGGTATATTCACCGAGAGCGACCGCGTTGAAAATGAATTGGCCAGAGGAATCGGTGTTTCTAGTCGTGGCCCAGTCCGAGGTTGTGGATCGTAGCGTGACGATAGCATTTTCCACGGGCCGATGCTGTGCATCGTGGACGATGCCCCGGACCGATCCGAAAACGGAGCCCAACGCGGCGAGAGTCAGCATCAGGAACGGCGCCAATAGAATATTGCGAGTGGAACGCATTCGGTCTCCCCTGACAGCTTCAGTCGAGCGCTTAAGCCCAAAGACACGATGAGCATTTGTCGCAGCGCTGAAGCGTTGCGCCAGCCACCAGAACTCCTGGCGGGCAGCATCTTGCACTGGTTGAGTATGAGACTTAGATCAGGCGATCGAGGAATACGGCGGGGCGCGGCTGAGTTGCAGACCGAGCACGCCAGCGTCGAGAAAGACTGGATCTCGCGGGTTCAGCCGATTGGCGACGCTGCGGAGGTAGAAAGTTCTGATCTGGCTCTGCCCATGAGCCCACCGGACCTTAGTTACAGCGCGGCAGCAGTCATGGTTACAGCAATCACCACCGCGCAACGCCAGCTGTTCGCTGGCTATAATCTGCGATTCGTGGCAGTGGCGAACTGATTTCCTGAGGCAGCAGGCATGCGGCGGTGAGGCGCAGATCGCCAATGCGACCGGGACGAGGTTACCCACGAGCGCGAGTAGTAACAGGAATTTGGCGATCCGTTGATGCATGCTTAACTCTTGAAGCTTATCAACCTACAGATGCCGAACGCAACGAGAAGGCGCCAAAATGTCTGGTCGCTTCCCGGTTAAACGACCTGAAGCTGGAACCAGATTGGCTAATGCATCAGGACGTAGGAGCCGCCGTTGGTGAAGGCGACGACCAGGTTTCAGATCGTAATGCCAGCCCGAACCTTTCTCGCCCCTCTCGCCCCAGAAGCCTGTATGCCAAGTGAAAATCTTTTTCTGAATGGCGGCGAACATGATCAGGATTAGCCCGAACTCAGCAAGCTCGGTGAGAACTCCAAAAGCCACGCCCAAGCTTCCCGCGACCTCGGCGATGCCAAGGAAGATGGTGAAAGCCTTGCTCATTCCGATGCTCCTTCAAGGATGCAGCTTTCACCGCCGCTTTTTTTGCGGTCGCGCAAGCTCCTGTTTTCAGGGATGCGCCGCAGTCATGCTCTTCCGTTAATTTTGGCCCACCACCAGCGCACGCCGACGAACAGGAAACGCCAGTCCTGAAAAAACTCGGGAGGTTTGCCTTCGAACGCATGCCCGATGAATTGGAATATCCATCCCAGAATAAAAAGACCGAGGGCGTAGGGCCACAGCCGATGCATAAAGATGGCACCGACAAAAACGAAGATGGCAATGAGAATCGTAGGAATGCCCAGGGTGTGGCAGGCTCGGTTTACCGGATGGCGATGGCTGGAGGCGTATTGCGCGATCCATTGCTCGCTGGTGCGGTTGCCTAGCATGGCCAAAGGATAATACACCGGATGCAGGTTCTGCGCAGGTTTTCACAAGTTGAGGCTGCCGCTTCCCGCGTGGTAGCATCCTAGGTTTTGGCGGGTGATGTTGGGCTGGCCTGTCTACTGCGATTTTCTTCTGGGGCCTTCTCTTTTTCAACGCCTGCGAAGGAGCCTACTCGTGAAAGTTTATACCGGAGAAAACATTCGAAATGTTGCGATTGTGGGACACGGGCATGCAGGGAAAACCACGTTGCTCTCTGCCATGCTTTATACGGCGGGAGCAACCCCTCGGCTGGGACGGGTGGACGATGGGACGGCGACGACAGATTACGACGAAGAAGAAGTCGCCCGCAAGATGTCGATTGCGGCCTCTGCGGCCTATGCGGAATGGGGCAAGACGAAAATCAATGTGATCGATACGCCCGGGTTCAATATGTTCGTTCACGAGGCCCGGATGGTGCTGCCGGTGGTGGATGCCGCCATCGTGGTGGTGGACGGTGTGGCGGGCGTGGAAGTGGTGACGCAGCGAGTGTGGAACGATTGCGAAGAGTACAAGACGCCGCGACTGATTGTGGTAAACCGGATGGACCGCGACCGGGCGAATGCGGAGCGCGTGCTGGAAAGCTTGATCAATGCCTTCGGGAGGAACGTGATTCCGATCGAACTGCCAATCGGAAGCGAAAAAAATCTGACCGGCGTGGTCGACCTGGTCCGCATGAAGGCTTACACCTATGAGTTAGGCGGGAATGGCAAGGGAAAAGAGACTGAGATCCCGGCCAACATGCGGGCGCAGGTCCAGGAATCTCACGAGCAGTTGGTCGAACTGGTGGCTGAGGGCGATGACAAGCTGATGGAGGAGTTCTTCGAGAAGGGTACGATTCCGGAGGAAGATCTAATTCCCGCGCTGCATAACGCCATTCGCGAGGACAAACTTTTTCCGGTGATCTTTTCTTCAGGGCTGGGCAACATTGGGGCCGACCGGGTGATGGATTTCATCGTCGACTACACTCCAGCGCCTTCAGAACATGAGTGGGTTCAGGGCGAGCCGGCGACCTCGGGTAACGGGGACGCGCCCAAGCGGCGGGAGGCGGATACCGAACCGGTGTCGCTGTACGTGTTCAAGACCGTGTCGGACGCGTTTGCGGGAAGGATTTCCTACTTCAAAGTCTTTTCCGGAGTGCTGAAGAACGAAGCGATGGTGCAGAATTTTTCGCGTGGATCGAGCGAGAAACTGTCGCATGTTTCCATCATGCAGGGGAAGACTGCGGTGCCAGTGACGGAGTTGCATGCGGGAGATATTGGTGCGGTGGCGAAGTTGAAGGACACGCTGACTGGCGACACACTGGGCGATAAGTCGGCACCCATTCTCTATCCGCGAGTCAAGCTGCCGGAGCCGGCGATTACTTTTGCCATCGAGCCGAAAAGCCGTGCGGATGAAGACAAGCTGGGGCCGGGGATCCACAAACTCATGGAAGAAGATGCGATGCTGCGCTTCTTTCGGGACGCGCAGACTCAGGAATTTCTGATTGCGGGTACAGGACAGCAACATATTGAAGTGGTGGTGGCGAAGCTGAAGAAGCGGTATCACACGGAAGTAGTTTTGAAAGCGCCGAAGGTGCCTTACCGGGAGACGATTCGCGGGAAAGCGGATGTGCAGGGCCGGCACAAGAAACAGACCGGCGGACACGGGCAGTAT
>Ga0209330_1000818_pt1 | contig 11010 bp, 7 predicted proteins | sample JacPinW_OM2H0_O3_FD_187969 | JGI IMG/M metagenome (GOLD analysis project Ga0209330, IMG submission 187969) | Forest soil microbial communities from Algoma, Ontario, Canada - Jack Pine, Ontario site 1_JW_OM2H0_O3 (SPAdes) (version 2) | ecosystem: Environmental > Terrestrial > Soil > Boreal...
TTATGTAGAGGTCGGGGAAGCCGTCGTTGTCGTAGTCTCCGACTGCGACGCCCATGCCGTAGTTGCCCTTCGGACGGGGGCGCTCCAGCCAGTCCACGGAGCCGTCGAGTCTGGCGATAAAACCGTCAGCGCTAGTGGCGATGTAGACGATGACTTTGCGCATACGGCCTGACCTCGACATTCCGAAAAAGATACTTTTCGCACGCTCTCTGCTTCACGGCATTGGCTGTCCCGACGCCAGCACGCCCTTACCTGTGATCCACGGATGGATTTCAGTCTTCAGCAGTCCGGCTTTGACGAGCGGATCATCACGAACGAGTTTCGCAGTTTCCTCCACTCCAACGCGGAATATGGTGACTCCTCGTAACTCGCCCGGATCACTTAACGGGAAAGGTCCTGCAACCGCGATCTTCCCTTTCTCGGTCATTTCTTGGAGGACTGCATGGTGCTGTCTTATCACATCCATGAACCCCGTTGCGCTGGGATTCCATTTTTCGCCACTCTTCAGCAGGACAAGCGTGTACTGCTCCATGCCCTGAGTCGTTTCTGGTTCGTGAATCGTGCTGGGGTCGATGTCCCAAGGTCCGTGCATTTCCGCTTGGAGACGCCCAGCCTTAATCGCTGGGTCGCTACCAGCCCAATCTTGAGCCTGCTCCAGTGAATCCGCTTTCAGCACAAAAATGCCACGCAATGATGTGTCGTCCATGAAAGGTCCTGCGACTAACAACTTATGTTCGGAATGCAATTTGCGGATGTTCGCCATGTGTTCTTCCTGAAGCTTTTCACCAGCCTCTTTGCTCAGTTGCGGGGCATTCGACGGGCGCTTTAAGAGCACAAAGAAGTATTTGGGGGCATTCGCCTCGGACTGAGCGACAGTCAAGGCTGCAAAGGCGAGCAGACACACGAAAAGAACGTTGCCGCACAGGATTCTCTTCATAGCAACCACCCCCAGTTGTCGGTTATGGCAGGAAGTTTATCAGTCAGCCGTGATCAGCTCCACGGCACAGCCTGCCCGAACAATGTTTGCTGGTTCTGGGCAAGCTCCACAGGTCGCGAGCACTCCGCGTCATCGTTTGCCACGTGGTTGATCCGCGTGCTCACGGGGAAGCACCGCATTAGCATTGCATCGTAGGGTTGCAGCAGTTCGGACACGGGTTCGACTTTTGTCATCCCCGGATCGAGCCACAGATCGTAGCTGGCGGGATCGAGAATAACTGGCATTCTGTCGTGGACGGTCGCGGTAACAGCATTTGGGGTTGTAGTCAAAACCGAACACGTTCGCGCCCACTGCCCTTCCGCATTCTTCCATCCGTCCCACAATCCGGCAAACGCGAATAGCCCGCCGTCCTTGACCTCAAAGCAGAATGGCTGCTTGGACGTCGGCGTCTTCTTCCACTCGTAGAACCCATCAGCGGGGATCAGGCACCTTCGGAATTTCAACGGATCGCGGAACGCAGGCTTCGTGGCGGCTGTCTCCGACCGTGCGTTGATCATGCTGGCAGCAACCGAAGGGTTGGCTGCCCAAGACGGAATGAGACCCCAGCGCATGGTGGACATTTGACGAAACGGTTTCTTCGGGTGCTGGCGGACAACCGGAATTTGTTGGGTCGGCGCGATATTGTAGCGAGGATTCCAATCGTCTTGCCAATCGGCAGCGTCGAAGTATTCCTCGATGATCTTCTTCCGACGTGACAGTCGGTATCGTCCGCACATTGAGAGATTATGGCAGATTGGATGAGCGACAGAACAGTCGAGATGGGCTCAAACTGAACCACTCCTTCCCTCCCGTTTTAGAGAAATCCAAGAAGGGATGAGTCCCTGCTATCCAGACCCATGGAGCGACTTGACGAAGGCATAGACCTGAAAAAATACTTCGAATGGGAAAACGCCGTTCTGGGTTGATACCGTACCGGCGTGCGTCCGACGAAAAGACGATGAAATGTGCGAACCTTAATTAATTCGATGAGCGGGGGTTAGCAAGGAATGAATCGGCGCCAATCAAATAAGGAATCACGCGGCCACAATCCTGAAGCTTCCATCAGAAGGCGGTTGATTGGGGCATGGAAGCTATTGACATTTGAGATTTGGGTTGATGGAAACGTGCTGCATCCTTATGGTGAATATTCGATTGGCCCTCTCACGTACGACGAGGCGGGACGAATGTCCGCTCATGTGATGAAGCCGGGACGAAAGTCTTCTATCACTGACCCCATCGCAGTTACGAGCGCGAGCTGTGATGAACTTCGGCAGATCGCAGATGGCTACGTAGGATATTACGGCACCTTCAGCATCGATGAGGAGAGTAAGACTGTAATCCACCACGTTGAGGTTGCTATCGGGTCTCTCATTGGTGTCGCGTGTTTTATTACCTCCTGGGCACCCCGAAACTGAACATTCTGAGCCCAACTCTTGGTTGCCCCATCAGTATCCATCACGCCACACTGCTTTACTTTTGCGACGGAATCTAAGGCCGCTTGCAGAAGCATGCCTCACGGCGGTTCCCGACGGTGCATCAGCTCAGGTCACAAGAAGCGAATGTCATCGCTTTTCAGCGGGTTCGGAGTTGGAAATGGAGGGCCGACGGTTGTTGAGTATCTTATCCTCGACAAGCTCGGTAGCATGTTTGAGTTCCTGGAAGTGCTCAAGGGCCGCCAAGCTTTCCTTTTCCTTCCCAAGTTTTCGATAGACCTGACTCAGGACATAATAGTATTGGGCGGAAGTCGGACTGACCGGATTGGCCGAGATAGCGTTGCGCAAAGCCTCGGCCGCCTGATCCCACTGGCCAAGGGACTGGTAAGCCCTTGCCATTTGGTAGTGACCCAAGTCGTTCTTCGAGTCCAGATCGATTGCCTTTCGAGCGTACGGAAGAGCAGTCTCTGGTTTACCCAGACGGTTGTAATAAGCACTCAAGTTGATATAGGGGGCGTCATACTTGAGTCCTTTCTGGTCAGCCATCTGCATCGCCTTGTTGTAGGCTGCGAGAGCCGCCGCATCGTCTCCCAGAGATTCTTCTACGAAACCCAGCGCGTTGTAGGCCTCAGCATAGGTGGAATCCAGTTGAATCGCCGACGTGAGCTCAGCCTTCGCCTCCTTGAACATGTCTTTACGTGAATAGATCTCGCCCAAGCTGTAATGGATTTCGGACGACTGGGGTTTCAAACGCACGGCCTGCAGCAATTCGGTTTGGGCGTAATCAACCTGACCGATGACGACAAAGTCTCTGCCGAGAATCTTGTGTGCTTCTGGATTATCGGCATTCAGCTCCAGAGACTTAGCCAGCTCCTTGATGGAATCGCTGAAGTCGCGCATCCGGAACAGGATGTATCCCTGGATATAGTGGGCTCGCCATGAATCCGGATGCCCTTTCAGGTACGCGAGCACAAGAGGCTCAACCTGGTCAATTCTGTCCCCATTTATTGACGCCTCAAAACCCTTGATCTGGCCGAGATCGTCGCTGTCCCTATTTGGAATTAGCTCACGCGTTGAGATCCGCGGCGGCGGGGACGAATCTGATCCCATCGAGTTACTAAGCGTCGTCTGCGTGGAAGCGGAATCAATCTTTCTGAGAATGGCATTGAGATTTGCCCGGCCTGCGCCATTCCCCGGATCGATCTGCAAGGCTTTTTGAAAGGCGGCCACGGCGCCATTCTGGTCCCCTGAGTCGCTTAGCACCAAGCCCAACTCGTTGTAGGCGTCGGCCGATGATGGTTGCAGACGGATTGCCTCCTGAAACGCGGATTTGGCGTCCGCGAGGTCCCCCTTTTTCCGCAAAACTTGACCTAAGCCGAGCTGAGCCGCGTATAGCTTCGGCTGGAGTTCTAATGCTCGCTTGAACTCTGGAAGGCTGCCTTCGAGGTCGTCCACCTTTGCTAATGCCTGGGCCAAGGTCAAATGACCCTCCGCATAATCTGGCAACTGCTGAACCACCTTCCCGAGATTCTCCAATGCTTGCTGAGTTTCTCCCTTGTCTATCTCTAGCTTCGCCTGAGCCTCCAGGGCATTGATCTTCCGATTGCGTTCGTCATCCGCGGTCAGCTTCAGTCCCTGGTCGAGTTCCAGCTTGCCTTCGTCGGTGTCATCCGTCCTCGATAATGCCAACCCCAGTTGATAATGAGCGCGGCCGGACATGGGATCGAGACTCACCGCCTGGCGCAACGGTTCCACTGCTTGCCGGATCTGACCCTTTTGCATGAGCGCCTTGCCGAGAGAGTAGTACGCCTCAGCGAATTTCGGGTCTAACGTGATCACCTTTTGTAACTGCTCGATTTCCTTGTCGACGCCGTACTTCGGCAGATACGCCATCGCGAGGTTATATTGGGCTTTTATTGAATCCGGTCGCAGGCTGATCGCTCGCTCCAATTCTTTGATGGCTTCGTCATCGTTGTTCGCGATGTACGTAGCGCCGAGGTTTGCAAGAGCTTCTGCGTAATTGGGATTAAACCGGAGCGCCTCGCGAAATTCTTTGATAGCTCCCTCATCGTCTCCGGTCTGAATTAAGGCCAGGCCGAGGTGATTGTGGGCCTCGGCGAAGGCGGGACGGAGCTGGATGGCTTTCTGAAACTGCTCTATCACCGCGTGCGGATCGCTTCCCGCCTTACCCAAAAGAAGCCCCAAGGTATCGTAAGCCAGTGGATCGTCTGCTTTCTGTTTGATCGCCCCTTGTACTGCATCAATGGCCAGTTCCAGGCCTGGAATCTGCTCGGCCGGGTCTTTGTTGGCGACCGATTGAAACTGTTCGTAGGCAGCCGCGGATTGACCTGTCTTGAGAAGAATGCTGCCAAGATCGATATGAGGACCAGGTAGATCGGGATTCAGACTGATCGCGCGCGCGAGGTATCGGCGCCCGCCATCCACGTCGCCAGTCTGGCCGTAGGCCATGCCGAGAAACGAGTACGCTTCGGCGAACGCCGGGTCCAATCGCAGGGCGGTCTGTAACTCTGATATCGACTCAGGTCTTTGTCCGCTGTACCAAAGCGCGACCCCCAAGTTGTAGTGGGCAGTCGCCAGGGCCGGGTCCAGGCTCACAGCTTTATGCAAGTGGTCGAGGGCTGCCGGCAGGTCGCCCAACTGGCCAAGGACGAAGCCAAGAAGATTGTGGAATTCAGCCCAATTCGGGTCCGCCTGGACCGCCTTTTCAAATTGCTTCTCCGCGCCCACCATCTCTCCTTGAGAAAGCAGTCCACGACCGGCATCGTAGCGCTCCTTTGCTTCGCTGCTGGGCGCATGGCCCTGAGATCCGTTGTGCTGAGGGACCCGCGTTGCGGATTCTGCCTGCAATGCCAAGCCTAGATTTTCATAGGCGATGCTCATACCGGGTCTGAGAATGAGCGCCTTCTCCGATGCTTCAACCGCTCCTCGGAAATCACTCTTTTGCCTCGAAATGGCGGCTATTTCGCATTCCGCATCGGCATCGTCACCGTTTTTCACGATCAACTTCAGCTCGCTTAAAGCGGCATCGAGGCTACCATTGCCGCGCAAGGCTCGGCTCAGGTTCAAGCGCAATTCCGCGTTCTGGGGCGCCCGAGCAAGCGCGGAGCGAAATACGCGTATAGCTTCGTCAAATCTTTTAGCTCGGGCAAGCGTAGAAGCCAAACTGTTATAGGCGTCGACATAGTCCGGGTTGAGATCGACAGCTTGCTGGAACTCGGCGATAGAATCCAGGAGATGATTCTGCCGCGCGTAAGCCATTCCAAGCCAGTTGTGGGTCTCAGCCGAGCGCGGATCTTGCTGAAGAACTGCCTTGAAGAGGTCGACGGCTTTATCCGGCTCCCCCAATTGCTGGAGGATCAAACCTAAGGCAAGCTGCGCGGCCTCATAGTCGGGGCGCAGCTTGATCGCGGAATCTAATTCAGAGGAAGCCTGGCCGATATCTCCAGACTCTCGCAGCCATAGCGCTAGATTGTAGTGCGCTTCGGCATAGCTCGGATCAATCTCGACCGCGCGTCGAAATGCGGCTTGGGAGCCTGGTTGGTCACCTAACTTGCCCAGCGCAACCCCCAACCCGTTTTCGGCGTCTGCGCGCCGCGGATCCAGCTTGAGGGCTTCTTCAAAGGAAGAAGCCGCGGACTTCCATTGCTCCTGTCGTAAGGATTGCACTCCTTGTTCATAGTACTGGTCAGCAGGGCTGGATGAACCTGAAGCAGTGCTTGCTCGCAAGCAAACCACAAGACAGGCAAGCAAGCACCCGCCCAGAAGAGGCCGAAAGTGGCCGTCGCGAGAAGAGAGTCCAAAATGCATAGATGAGCGAAACTCCGGACTCGGTCCTCTAGTTTCGCAGAAAAGTAAGAGTTAAAAAATCAAAAAAGAAGCGGCGCAACTCTGGGTTCGAGCGGCCTCAGTGTCCTCTCTCCGTTAACTCCCGGATCAGTTTGACTTCGGCTTCGCGATAGGGTTTTCCGTCTGGGTACAGCACCTCATGGAACCAGATCGGCGGCTCTTCCAGAATGTACGGATGCTGCCAGGAATCCCACGGGAAATAGGTCTGCGTCTTGCCCGCGACGAAGCCCCAATTGATTGCTCCAACCTGGTATTTCTTCGCCTGGGGCAACACTGTGTCGAATGTGCTTCCCGCTCCACGCGCCATGTATTCGGTACAGATCAGCGGACGATTGAACTTTTGCAGGAACAGCACTTCCTTCTCAAAAACCTCGGGCCAGTCGTAATTGTGGAAGGTAATCACATCGGAGTTCTGCAACTGGATCTGTTGGATCTTGGTGAGTGGCTTTCCCTTCTCGAAATCGATGTTCCACACCCCGCTGGTCAGCGGCTGCGAGGGATGTGCAGCCCTTGCCCAGGAGAAGACCTTCGGCAATAGCGCTTCAACCAGTTCCGTCTTATTCTTCAGCTCTTTCATCTCTTGCTTTTCATAGCTGCCCTCGTTGGCGTTCGCCGGTTCATTCCACACGTCCCAACCCAACACGCGGGCGTCGTTTGCAAACGCTCCGACTACCCCCTCCACATACGCTTTCAGCCTCGCTTCTTGAGCTGGGTCTTTGAGCGCTTCGGCGCTAGGAGATTGCACCCACCCTGAATTGTGAACACCCGGGATGGGAGGATGCTGCAACCCAAGCTTCGGGTTGGGGTCCCAGCATGAGTCAAACAACACGAACAGCGGCCTAATGTGGTGCCGGGAGGCAATTTGCAGAAATTGATCGATGCGTCGTGTGAAACCTGCTGGATCCTCCTGCCAGACCAAGTCATGCAGGAAGACGCGCATCGTATTCATCCCTATACGCTCCGCCCAACCCAACTCCTTGTCGATCTGGGCGGCATCGAAGGTTTGTGCCTGCCACATCTCAAGCTGGTTGATGGCGTCTTCGGGGATATAGTTGCTACCCACCAGCCACGACTGCTGGCTGTACCACTTCTTCGCTTCCTCCACCGTCCAGCGCGAGGTCTGCGCAAGCAGTGAGCTCGAAAACGCCAGAAGAAGCGAGACGAGAATCGCTACTGAATGTGAAGATTTTGGTGATTTTGAAATCATTGATCTCATCCCCCAAGGAAACCGAGACCGAGTTAAACCAAAACTTCTCAGAACTATGAATGTAAACGATTGCAATGCCAGATCGCCAACACATTACCATATTCAGCGGACTTGTGGAATATGATCGGAGGCCCGAGGAGGCCCGATTGCCGCCCAATCTGGGCGACCACAAAGTTGTGAACTGGCCTAGCGGGTGTAGAATAGCCGCTATTTTGAGGTAGGCGGGGAGCAAAGCCCGAGTCAGGAAATGTGAATATTTCGGTAAAACATGCAAACCTGACTTCTGTTTTGGTCTTTACGTTCGCCGTGGCTGGCCTGGCTCAACGGCCGAAACCACCTGCAAATACGCCGGCTCCAGACGTTCTTCAGGGTGGCTTTCATGGCTACCAGCACCCGGTAAGCACCCAGAGCGTGGAAGCCCAACGTCGATTTGACCAGGGATTAGGGATGATTTACGCCCTCGATTACAGCGCAGCGGGGAACTCTTTCCGCCGCGCCGCGGGGCTTGATCCAAACATGGCAATGGCCTACTGGGGCATCGCCTACGCGCTGGACTCAGACTATTACTATCCTACGCCCGGGGACCCAGTGCGTGAACGCGAGGCCTACGAAGCTCTCCAGAACGCGTTACGACTATCGGCACCTGGTCCCGAGGTTGAGCGTGCCTATATCACCGCACTGAGCAAGAGGTACTGCAACTGCCCAAATCCAAACCGCGAGCGACTGGCGGTCGAGTTCAAGAATGCGATGCGCGATCTGGCGCAAAGCTATCCTGACGACCTCGATGCGGCGACTCTTTACGCTCAATCGATTATGAACCTGAGCCCCTGGGCACTCTGGAACCCGGACGGTACGCCCGGGGGAGGAACGCCGGAGATTCTTTCGGTTCTAGAATCGGTGCTGAAGCGCGATCCGCGTCACCTCGGAGCGGTTCATTTTTATATTCATGCCGTCGAGGGATCGGCCAATCCGGAACGCGCGCTTGCGTATGCGAAGGTATTGCCCTCGCTTGCTCCGTCTATCGGCCATATCGTGCACATGCCCGCGCACGTCTACATCCGCACCGGGGATTACCTCGCGGCGGAAGATGCCTGTGTGAAAGCTGCCCAAGTCGATGAGAACAACATTCGGGAGTCTTCCAAACCGGATATGTTCACAATTCTGTCTTACCTCCATGACCTGTACTTTCTCAGCGCGGCGGCAAGTATGGATGGCCACTCTTCAGCAGCCAAGGAGGCCGCGAGCAAGCTCGTGGCCCAAGTGATTCCACATGTGAAGGAAATGCCGCAGTTGCGGGCATTCCTCACCGTCCAATCTGAAGTGTTGGTGCGCTTCTATCGTTGGGACGATATTTTGAAGCTGCCTCAGCCCGATGCAAATCTCAAAATCGGGAACGCAATGTGGCACTTTGCGCGCGGCATGGCACTCGCCGCTACGGGGAAGCTTACGGAAGCTGGAGCGGAGCACGAAGTCGTGGCGGAAGCTTTGGAGAGTACGGCGGCAGATGAAATCTTTGCCATGTCGCCCAACAAAACCCGCGATATTCTAAAGATCGCGTCTGATGTGCTAGCGGCGAAATTGTCAATGGCCAAGAAAGAAAGAAGTCAGGCTGTTGCGCAACTGCGGGATGCTGTTGCCATCCAGGATAGTCTGAAATATGCCGAGCCACCAAGCTGGTTCTACCCTGTGCGTGAGTCACTGGGCGCGGCGTTGTTTCTGGACGGACAGAGCTCCGAAGCGGAGCGAGTCTTTCGGGAAGACTTGCAGCGGAATCCGCGGAATCCGCGCTCGCTATTCGGTCTCTTGGAAGTGTTGCGATCTCGCGGGAGATCTCATGACGCGGGATTTGTGCAGGCCGAGTTAGATCTCGCATGGAAGGGCGGTGTAGAGCAACTCAATCTGCATAATTTCTAATGCCCAAAGGTGAACAGCAGCATCCGGCCTTCAGCGCCAGCATGACCAGTGAGGGAAAAACAAAGCTGTCTCGACGGGAGATGCTGAAGGCTTCTCTGAGCGCTAGCGGCGCTGCGCTCGTCGGTTTCCACGATTTGTGGCTGCCCACCCTCTTCAGAGGTGCTAGAGGGGATGCTTTCCAAAAAGGCAAGTATCTCGGATTGATCGAATTTGTGGGAGAAGGTCTCATGCCCATGGAAATCCCCATGGGGGCTGGTCTTGATGGACGTCTATATACAGATTTGTCGGCCATTACGCCGGATAATCCGATCACCGCGAACGAGAAGTTTTATGTGCGCACACGCGTTTCCGAGCTTCTGAAGGATCGTACGCCCTGGTTGATCAGGTTGAGGGGACTCCGTAATCGACCCATGCAGATCAGCATGGCGGACTTGCGGAAAATGTCGAGGCCCGCGGGTTTGCATTTGATGGAGTGTTCCGGCAATGTGCGTTTCGCGCACTTCGGCATGCTCAGCGTTGCTGATTGGACGGGCGCGCCAGTGTCTAAAATTCTCGCCTCATTGAGGATCGAAAAGGCTGCGAGCCGCGTGCTGATCTCAGGCTTCGATCGTTACCCGATTGCTTCCTCCACATCCTTACCGGGTGCAAGTTGGATATTCACCGTGGACGAACTCAACTCATCGAAGGCCTTTTTCGCTACCGAGATGAACGGATTGTCCTTACCCAAAGACCATGGCGCTCCCGTTCGCCTGGTTGTGCCGGGCTGGTATGGGTGTACATGTATCAAGTGGGTCAATGAAATCGCGCTAATTGGCGGGGACGCTCCTGCAACTTCTCAGATGCAAGAATTCGCAACCCGAACGATGCAGCAAGGCGTGCCGGAGCTGGCAAGAGACTATCGCCCCGCCATCATTGAACAGGCCGCGATGCCGATCCGGGTCGAAAAACGGCTTGTCGACCGAAAAATCGAGTACCGCGTGAATGGCATCGCATGGGGTGGTTCCCGGCCTGTGCATGGCCTGCAGATACGATTCAATCCGGGGGAGGATTTCGTTCCGGTGGATGACTTTAAGCAGACCGTGAACGACCCGTGGAGTTTCTGGACACATGCTTGGGCGCCGACAAAACCGGGGATTTATTCGATCCAGCTCAGAGTCAAGGATATTTCGGTTCCATCAAGGCGATTGGAGGCTGGCTACTACGTTCGGTCCGTTGAGGTCACGGAAATCTAAGAGCGCGATCTAGGACAACGCCAGATTGAACGATCGTTTCGGGCAATCCTCCGGGAGACCGATTGCTGACAAACTGAAAACAAAAAAAATGGCGGCTGCCATCGGCGGCAAATAGGGGCAGATCAGAGGCGGCGTCCAGACTACTTTCTTGGATGCGTTCTTCAGATCCACAACGCTCCGGGTTTTCCGGCGTGTCAGGTTGTTCCCGGCTTTCTTCATCTGGTAATAGAAGCCATCCTTCTAAATAACCAAGGATCAGATCCGCGAGGTGGCAAGGGATTAGTAAATGTCACTGCTGTCCGGTTAAAGATCGAACAAAATCAGTTGGTTCAGTTGGTTAGGGTCCGCGAGTAGATTTGCGTCGCTGTCGAGTGGCTCAAG
>Ga0209330_1000820_pt1 | contig 10992 bp, 8 predicted proteins | sample JacPinW_OM2H0_O3_FD_187969 | JGI IMG/M metagenome (GOLD analysis project Ga0209330, IMG submission 187969) | Forest soil microbial communities from Algoma, Ontario, Canada - Jack Pine, Ontario site 1_JW_OM2H0_O3 (SPAdes) (version 2) | ecosystem: Environmental > Terrestrial > Soil > Boreal...
GTTGTTGAGCCGAGGTGCTAATGTCAATGAAAGTACCGGAAGGTCCGGTAACGCGTTACAAGCAGCCGCTTTAGAGGGAAGTGCAACATTGGTTCGAACATTAATGGAAAGTGGGGCCGAGGTCAACGCGCAAGGCGGAGAGTACGGCAACGCCCTCCAGGCGTTCATCCGCACCGCGAGCGGCAAGCCCATCCTCGACTACGATCTGGCTATCCCGAGCATGCTGATGCATTACTTTCCGACGGGAATTCTTGGCCTGGGGCTGACCGCCCTTCTCGCCAGTTTTATGTCGGGAATGGCGGGCAATGTGACCGCGTTCAACACGGTGTGGACTTACGATATCTACCAGTCCTACATCAACCCGAACGCCGAAGATGCGCATTACCTCGGGATGGGGCGCGTGGCCACGGTGTTTGGCATCGCGCTGTCGGTGGTCGCGGCCTATGCGACGTCGCGCTTCAACAACATCATGGATTTCCTTCAGTTGGTGTTTGCCTTCGTGAACGCGCCGCTGTTCGCCACATTCCTGCTGGGGATGTTCTGGAAGCGCACGACCGGACACGGCGCCTTCTTCGGTTTGCTTTCCGGCACGGCCGCGGCGGCCGTTCATCACGGACTAACCTTGCCCCTGGGCGCCAGGGTGGGCATTAAAGGTGGATGGTTGGCCGTGGTTCGCACCTATCCCAGTGAGATGGCACAGAATTTCTGGACCGCAATCTGGGCCTGGTCCGTATGCTTCGTAGTCACCATTGTCATCAGCCTGTGCACTCGCGCGCGCGAGGAAAAAGATCTGGTTGGATTGGTGTACTCCTTAACCGCAAAGCCGAGTGAGGAACATGTCGCCTGGTACATGCGCCCCGCGGTCCTGGGCGCGATTGTCATTGGGATTGCTGTAGTGCTGAACCTGATCTTCTGGTGAAGGGAGTTCATATGGGTTTCGATATCCGGACGCCGATCGGCCTGATATTTTCTGTCTTCGGCGTTATTCTGACGGTTTACGGTCTTACCAGTGACCGCGCCATCTATGTTCGGTCGCTCGGAATCAACGTTAACCTGGTTTGGGGACTCGCATTACTCGCGTTCGGCGCCAGCATGCTCTGGCTCGGGATGCGCCGAGGGCGGTTCGTGAGAAAGTTGTAAGCCGGGCGACTGGACTCGGGCCCAGCGGCACCCGAACAGATACGAGGACTGACCTACGAGAAATGACCAGCGTGGACCAACACCAGCTTCTGGGGAAGTCACATCGCCGTTACAATCCGCTGACCCGAGACTGGATTTTAGTTTCGCCCCATCGCACTGAGCGGCCCTGGCAAGGACAGACCGAGAGATGCGCAGCCGCATCCTCCCCCGTATACGAACCGAACTGCTATCTCTGTCCAGGAAATTCTCGGGTAGGCGGCATACGCAATCCGAAGTACTCCGCAACCTTTGTTTTTGCTAACGACTTCGCGGCGCTGCAACCTGATCTGCCGAACTTAAACGTCGATGACGGTGGAAAGAGTCTGCTTATCGCAACGGCTGAGGGCGGCATGTGCCGCGTGATCTGCTTCTCGCCACGTCACGACTTGACGCTCGCGCAGATGGCGTCGGCTGAAATTGGCGCTATCATCAGTGTTTGGGCGGAGGAGTACCGAAGTGTCGGGGACCTTCCCTATATCAACCACGTTCAGATTTTCGAAAACCGGGGCGCTATGATGGGTTGCAGCAACTCCCATCCCCACGGCCAGATATGGGGCACGCAAACTGTTCCAGACGAGCCACACAAGGAACAGGAGTCTTTCGAAGACTATCGGCGCGAACATCGCAGCTGTCTTCTATGTGACTACTATGCTTTGGAGTTGGCGTCCGGAGAGCGGATTGTCTGCCAAAATGATACCTTTCTCGCCGTGGTGCCTTTCTGGGCAACGTGGCCATTCGAAACCCTGCTGCTGAGCAATCGTCATATTGCAGATATCGCCGCTCTGGATGCACGGGAGCGCAGTGCGCTGGCGGACATACTCAAACGTCTAACCACCCGCTACGACAATTTGTTTCAGACTTCTTTTCCTCACTCGATGGGCTTTCACCAGCGTCCCACGGACGGCGGCGAACATTCGGAGTGGCACTTTCATGGGCACTTCTTTCCGCCGCTCCTGCGCTCCGCGATGGTCAGAAAGTTTATGGTGGGTTTTGAGCTCTTGGCATCACCGCAGCGCGATATGACGCCGGAACTCGCAGCCGAGAGACTGCGAGAACTGCCGGAACAACACTACTTACTACCGAAGTGATCACGGTGGAATCGGCAAATGATGAGACGGCGTGACTTCATCCGTAACAATGTGGCAGGCGCTTGAGGCGATTCTCTTTACCGGATACTCGCCATTTGTGAGCGGAGAGAGTTCCAGCACAGTTGATTCCCGGATCAAGATTCTGTTGGGGAAACCCCTGGGAATTGTCTCCCCCGAGGTTTAGGGACATTTCACGGAGACCCTCAAGTGGTGTTATCTACGATGGCGTTTGGGTGGGCGAAAGCTGCGAGGTTCCCAACTTCCGAACCTGGCGCGACCCCCAACAGTCGCTAGTAGTAGTCGTTGTCGTCGTTGATCAGAGGGACCACATAGGCGGAGTTTTTTCATGTTTTCCCTCAGGATCGAGAAAAAGAAGAAAAAGGCGGGTGATGCTAGAACGACCGGCTCCTGCCTCGGGCGACTACCGATTGTTTCAATGCAAGCTTGAAGATATATTCGGCATTGCTTAGCGAGCAGATAAGCTGTAGACGGTCACCGAGTGATAACGCCCACCGGGCTTCAACTCAGTGGTTGGGAAATCCGGATGATTCGGGGAGTCCGGAAAGTGCTGCGTCTCCAGGCACAATGCCGAACGAAACTTATCCGCTTTTCCACCCTTGCCTTTGATCGATCCGTCCAGGAAATTACCGCTATAGAACTGGATTCCCGGCTGATCGGTCAAAACTTTGAGCACGCGCCCGCTGCTGGGATCGTAAACTTCTGCTGCTTCTGCGAGCTTCCCGCCGCCGTTGTCCAGCACCCAGTTGTGGTCGTAGCCACGGCCGCGATGAAGTTGTTCATCGTCCGCGTTAATCCGAACTCCGATTGCAGTCGGCTGACGAAAATCAAAGGGAGTCGACTCCACGGCCTTCAACTCGCCCGTTGGAATCAGCCCGGCGTCCACGGGGGTGAAGCGCGACGCATGAATTGTGAGTTGATGATTCAGAATGTCGCCTTGTCCAGCAAGGTTGAAATAAGAATGATTGGTCAAGTTAATTACGGTATCTTTGTCGGTCGTAGCGGAATACTCAATCCGCAAGTCGCCTTTTACTAGCGTGTATCGAACCACCGCAGACAACTTGCCGGGATATCCCGCTTCACCATCTTTGCTCACATAGCTGAGTTCCACTCCGTTCGCAATCGGTTTCGCCTTCCAAACCACATTGTTGAATCCGTGCGGACCGCCGTGAAGAGAATTCTCGCCGTTGTTTAGGGGGAGCGAATATTTCTTGCCATCAAGAGTAAAGCTGCCGTGCGCGATGCGATTCGCATAACGGCCAATGAGTGCGCCAAAGAATGCGTCGGACGGGCTGTTGAAGTTGGCCACGTATTCGTTGACATCGTCAAAACCAAGCACAACGTCGGCAACTTTGCCAGTGCGGTCCGGAACTTTCAGAGACACCACAACGCCGCCGTAGGTCGTGATGCGAGCTTCGTATGCTCCGGCGCTCAATGTGTAAATTTCAACCCGAGTTCCATCCGGCATCCTCCCAAATGGCTGGCTTGTCACCTTCGTCTTAGCCTCCGCGGTCACCGAAAACAACGCGAACCACAACCCGCTGATTGCGATCCCTCGCAGGACTTTCTGAACGCTCATTGCAGCTCCTCGCTTTTGCCTCTACGCGTTGCCTTGCCTGCTGCAGCACCGGAGCCGATGATGCAGAGGTCATGGATCTTCGGCGAGCGAATTACATGCGCCATCGGCGATTCTCCTTGGCGAGGCTGATGATTATATCTTGGTATTGACGCCGCTGTTTAATCAGTCCCCGATCTTTATGTGGTAACCCCCGGCGTCTAGAAAAGCCGCCACGCCAGTTCTGGGCGGATCGTTGGCAACAGGACATAGAAGGGTTGTCCCTCATCCAGGCGCAATCGCCACCAAGAAAGAAGCATTGCTCTGGCGAATGTGACCATGAACACGCGTTCAATTCAATAACCCTGCGGTTCAGTCCCGCCAGGCTCCGCATATTATTGATCAGAGCGACAAGGCCATTCTTATGGATGACCACCCATTGCTCTACAAGGCTATCCGTGAAACTGGCAACTCGGTAGGCGGACTTCCATCGGACAACACGGAGAACTAGTTTTGGTGACGAGCTGGTCGGGAGTTTACTGCCCTGGCCCGATATGCCGGTCAACGACGCGCTGCATTTTAATCTGCTTCGATCCGTGACCGGCAGGGGCACTCACACTGCATAATGCTATTTACCAGCTGATTCCTGCGCTGATCCGAGGGGATAGGATTTGTGCAGGGACGAATCGGAAAAATCGGGGGGCGAAGCAAACCTTTAGTTGACAGCAACCAAATCTCGACTTATGGTTTTTCAGGATTGTAAACGTTTACACCTATATGGAGCCATTTCCCCGGCCAACGAACTGTTTTCGCTCTCGGGTCGGATGCGTCTGCTGCCTCGCCGATATACTGCCCGATCTTGGAGACCTCGCATGACCTCCCCCCCGGTGAAGCAGAGGTTTGAGGAAGAGTTTGGGGTTTCGCCCAAGGTTTTTGGCGCGCCCGGCCGTGTCAATCTGATCGGCGAACATACAGACTACAACGACGGTTTTGTCTTGCCCTGTGCCATCGGATTTATCACACAGGTGGCCATCGCACCGCGTCCTGACCGGAAACTGGTCCTTTTGTCGGAAGATTTCCCCGAGCGTTTTGAATTCGATTTGGAAGATCTGCCCCAGACCCGGTTGGGAGCCTGGTGTGACTATGTTCTCGGCGTGGCGGTGGTGCTTCGGCAACTGGAAGCGTTTGCGCACGGAGCCAGTGCACTGGTTCGAGGAGGTGTTCCTATGGGAGCTGGCCTCAGTTCGTCGGCGGCCGTTGAAGTCGCCAGTGCACTGGCTTTCATGAGTCTGAGTGGCACCATTTGTCCTATGCCGGAAGTGGCGAAGCTGTGCCAGCGCGCCGAAAATGCATTTGTCGGGGCGCGGGTGGGCATCATGGACCAGTTTGTTTCCTGCCTGGGTAAGGCAGACCACGCGCTGCGGCTCGATTGCCGGTCGCTGGAATTCGAACAGGTCCCCGTGCCTGCTGACGTGAGGCTGGTCATCTGCAACACCATGGTCAAACACGAACATGCAGGAGGCGAATACAATCGGCGTCGCGATGAATGCGACGAAGGCGTGAAGATTTTGTCGAAGTGGTATCCGGGTATACGCGCTCTGCGCGATGTGTCGCCCGATCAACTCCGGACACATGCCATGGATTTGCCGGAAACGATCTATAAACGCTGTAGTCATGTCGTTAACGAAAACCAGCGAGTATTGGACGGGAGCCGGGCCCTCAGCTCGGGGGATCTCTCCCGGTTTGGCGAGCTGATGCGGGAGTCGCACAAGAGTTTGCGAGACTTGTATGCTGTGAGTTGCGAAGAACTGGACCTTATGGTGGAGGCAGCCGAGGGCCTTCCCGAATACTACGGCGGACGGGTGACCGGAGGCGGCTTCGGAGGCTGCACCGTCAACCTGGTAGGAGCGGCACAGGCGCAAATCTTTGCAGATGAAGTCCGCCGTCGATACCTCGGTAAAACCGGAATTAACCCTGACGTCTATATCTGCTCGGCCGCTAATGGAGCGAGCGCCGAGCTCAGCGGTTCTTGAAAACACGCCTCCGCCGATGAAATTCATATTTGTGATTCCTCTAGGTCCGAGTTAATTTTAGTCAGCGTCGAACTTCTGCCACTGCGGATGAACCCCTCGGTGTTTGTCAGTTCCCGCTCTCAATTTTTGGGAACTTTCGAGGCACAATTCCTCTGCCCTCCTGTACCGCGATGATCTGATCGATTGCCACATTGCTCAGACGATCAACTTGGCCGCTTGGCCAGGTGACTTCAAGAGAGTCGATTTTTCTGCTCTTCCCCAGACCAAAATGGATACGAGGGTCGCTGGCCGACATGTAGCCCGTGCCGCCCTTAGCCTGTTCTATGTGTGCCGTGCCGTCAGAGCTTAGTTTCAGCGAGGAGCCGATTCCGTCACGATTCGATTTCGTTCCAATTAAGAGAACCGTCAGCCAGTGATTGGCGTTCCCGCCGTCGTTGCGCAGCAGCGATGGATAATCACCACTATTATTCGTGGCAATGTCGATATCTCCGTCATTGTCGTAGTCGGCCGTCGCTAGCCCACGGCCAGCAACCGGACGCGTGAAGTCGCGACCCAGAGAATCTGAGACCTTTTCGAACTGACCCTTCCCCAAATTCCGGAACATGAGCAGCGGCTCTTTGTAGGAAACCTCGCTGTGATACAACTGAATATTGTCAAGCATGGCGCCATTGAGTTGCAAGATATCGGGCCATCCGTCATTGTCGTAGTCGAGGAACTTCATCGACACACCGCTGAGATGTATTGCCTTATTGCCGATGCCGGAGCGATAGGTATCATCGGTGAAAGTCCCATCCCGGTTGTTGTGGTAGAGGCGGTTCAATTCAAAATCAAGATGAGTGACGTAGATGTCCTGCCAGCCGTCGCCGTCGACATCGGCGGCATCAATCCCCATGCCTGCCTCGTAAAGCCCGTCTTCGCTTGCCGCGACGCCGGAATATAGCGAAACATCTTCAAAGGTTCCATCGTGCTTGTTGATGAACAAGAAATTCGGCCACGAGTCATTGGCGATTGCGATATCGGGCCAGCCATCGTTATTGAAGTCGGCAAGCACCACGCCCATGCCCTTTGATTCGGGCTTGCCGACGCCGGACGCAACGCTGACATCGGTAAAGCTTCCGTCGTGATTGTTGTGGTATAGCTTGGTCTTCTGTCCGCGGTAGTTCCCTGGATGGCAGTAGGAACGATAGCCGGGTTTGTGCTCGCCGCACCAGATGTTGGTTTTCGGCGTCCACTCAATGTAGTTTGTAACGACCAGATCGAGCCAGCCGTCCCTATCGTAATCAAACCACCCTGCACTGGTAGACCATCCGCCCTCGTCGGCGACACCAGCTTTGGCCGTGACGTCGGTAAAAGTACCATTCCCGTTGTTGTGATAGAGGATGGCGCGGTCATAGCCGGTCACGTACAAATCAGGATAACCGTCGTTGTCGAAGTCACCGACAGCAACGCCCTGGCCGTAGTGACCTTCACCGCCCACGCCGGCTTTTTCAGTGACCTCGGTGAACGTCCCGTCGCCGTTGTTGTGATAAAGCGCGCAACGCAAGGGATGCGGCGGCTTGTAAATGTCGGTTGCCGCGGACTGGACAAAAAAGAGGTCCATCAACCCATCCTGGTCATAGTCGAGCCAAGCGACACCGGTGCCCATGGTTTCCAAATAATACTTCTGGTCGGAAGCCGTGGAGTCCTGCTTGAACTTGAGGCCGGCGGCCTTAGCAACGTCGGTAAAGGTGACTGGAATACCAGCCGACGACGAGACCACGGCCCCAATTTCGGCTACAGCGCGAGGGTGAGACATGGTCCCCAGGGTCGCAGAGACTGTGACAGCGAGTACGAGAATCCCAAGGATGGGCCGTGCGCGGACTGAATCAGAGTTCTTTTCCCCTCCCTCCCCGAGAATCGAACCCCGTTGCACCACTTTCAGATCTTCCCCAGTCACGGATGCATTCCCGATGACGTTTAGAAATGACCAGAACCTAAGCGCCACATGCAAACGTTTACACGCCCGGAACACGTGGCCTTCCTGGCACCGAGGACCGCGCCGCTATGGTAGCATAGTAGCGTTTCGAGGTGGTTGGTCCATAAAGGGCGCGACCTCCAAGAATGTGGATTCCCTGTTCTGACCGGTTCCTACGCCGAAACCGGCTGGAGGACAGGCTGCTCGCCCCGGTTTGATGAGCCTGCAAACGGGATGAAGATTGTGCTGAGCCGCAAGCGACGACCTGAAATCGATCCAGAGGGACACCCGAGGACCTCCCGTTGTATCCGGCTGATGGTCTTCTGTTTTGCAGCCTGGGCGATGGTCGGCACCCACATGCTGCTCGCCTTGACAGCCGCTGGGTCGCAGGACGCGAAAAGCGACGTTCGGGGACGTGGCGAAGATCCGGACGAGCCCCTTGCAGGGATGGAAACCGATATTGCCGCGAACAAATTCGTCGAGACCGAGTCCCGACTGAACAACTATCTCAAAGATCATCCGGATTCCTCAAGAGCTTACTACGATCTTGGTTATGTGCAATTCAGAACGCATAACATCGGCTCCTCGATCAAGGAACTTTCGAAATCACTCGAACTGGATCCGAAGAACGCCGAAGCACACAAAGTGCTTGCTTTAAGCTGCAGTATCATCGGCCGTTACGATCTGGCCGAGGTCGAGTTGCTGCAGGCAGTACGGCTTAAGCCTGAGTCGGCAGAGATTCACTACTTCCTCGCCCGCACATATTACACAAGAGGCGTCTACCCTCTTGCCAAATCGGAGTTCGAGACAGCGATCCGGCTGGACTCCTCCTATATCAAAGCCTATAGCAACCTGGGGATCACCATGGAAGCGCTTGGCAACACTGACGCCGCCCTAAAGAATTACACCACGGCGATCCAGCTCGAAGATCGACGGAAGCAGAAGTCCGAGTGGCCCTACATTTATATCAGCGCTTTCTACAATCGCCAGAAAAATGCGCCCGAAGCTCTCCTCTATGCGCGCAAGGCAGTGGAAATCAATCCAGCATCGGATACCGTTTATTTTGAGATGGCGAAGGCATACCGGACACAGAAACAATTGCAGAAGGCTGTCGACGCCGCACGGAGCGCCATCGCGATCAATTCACAAGTTTCGGACTATTACTATGTCATGGGTCTGGTGCTGCGCGAACTGGGGAACCAGCAAGCAAGCGATGAGGCGCTGGAAAAGTACGCCCAGCTTCAGCAACACTCCAACGACGCTCTGTCCAAACCTAGAACCCAGGAGCCTCTCCTTGCTCCAGAGCGACAGTGAGGCAAAGAGGTCCCGGCAGTGTAGAGTCCTAATCCACCGATTGTGCCATCCTTATGAGTGAATCAGACTTCTGCCCTAAGCTGCGAAGCGTCCACGGCCGAAGAGTCTGTCAGCAGCTTGCGCTCTTGATTTGCCTTCTTCTCTTGCCCGCACTCGCTTCGAGCGCAGCCCCAGCAGATTCGGTTCACGTTCAAAAATCAGCAGAATTGATGAGCGCGGGCGATCTGGAGGGGGCAGAAAAAGAAGCAAGATTGGCCCTTCACGACGCTTCCACCCGGTCTATGGCCTGGGCCACATTGGGCGCCATTCGGGTCCGTCAAAAGCGTTACGCGGACGCAGCCGAGTTTCTGAATGCAGCTCTACGGCTCAACCCCGGTTTGGTGGACGCCCGCGTTACCCTCGGTGAAGTCTACGCCCTCACAGGAAAACAGGTTCATGCGCGAGAAGTATTCAGGGAGGTCCTGCGTGCTCATCCGGACAACCGCGAGGCGTGCTTTGCTCTGGCGCAGCTAGAAAGTGCGAGTGGCAACTTCAGCACTTCTTTGAGCGCAGCCGAACCTGTTCTCGCGGAACTCCTTCGTTCCTCTGAGGGCATTCTGCTTCTCGCGAAAGACTATGCTGGCCTGAAACAGAAAGATTCCCTCCTTGCACTCGTCCATGACTGGGAGGGATTGCCCGAGGCCTCGGCGAACTCCAGCACGGCTTTTGCATCGCTACTTGTAAAGTCCGGCCTGGATCAGCAAGCCCTGGAGGTTCTCGAGAAGGCGAAAAATAGCGGCCAGGTTTCCTACGACATGGCCTTAGCACTCGCCAATCTGTACTTCTCGAATGGCGATCTGAGCGGGGCCTTTGGGAGTTATGAAGCTGCGCTCAGCTTGAGGCCCGGTTGCATCGATTGCTTACTGCGGCTCGCCAAAATAGCCACGCAGCAAAAGGATCCAGAAAAGGCTCTGGCCTACTTGATCAAAGCCAAACGAGCGCAGCCCGACAATTCCGCGATACTGTTCGAGTTCGGAAAAACCTGCCTCGAGTTGGATCTGTCCGAAGACGCGATCCCCGCCCTTCAAAAGGCGGTACGCTTGCAGCCCAACAACGATTCGTATTCGTATGTGCTGGCCTCTGCCAACGTATCCAAAAAGCAATATGAAGCCGCGGGCAAGCTTTTCCAGGCGTTGCTGACGAAGCACCCGGACGATTCCGTCCTAAACTACGCGATGGGCTCCCTCCTATTCCTTGAAGTAAGGCTCGCCGAGGCGGCGAAGTATCTCCGCAGAAGCGTTGAGCTCCAGCCGCATCAAAGCGCTGCCTACTATTACCTGGGCCTCATCGCCGAAGGAAAGGGCGAAAACGATCAGGCGCTTGCCACCCTACGCGACGTGTTGCGGCGTGATCCTGACTACGGTCCGGCGTACGAGGCCCTGGGCAGGATCCTCTTGAAGGAACAGAAATACCCCGAGGCGCAACCGGCACTGGAGAAAGCGGTTCTTCTCAATCCGGATTCGGTTAACGCCCACTATCAACTCGGGATCCTGTTAGGTCGCACTGGCAGGCAAGACGATGCTAACAAGGAGTTTGAGATGGTCCACAAGCTTAATGCTGCGGAAGAAAAAAGGCTAGGCATGCGGCTACGCATCCTGACTCCGCACTGAGTATCTCTGTCCCCAGGCGATTGAGACTTCAGCGGGGCGGTGCGTGAAGGACCGATCGAAGTACTGTAAACGTCAGGGGGAGCACGGTGGACGGGTTCATTTCCACAGCCAGCGTCAACAGAGCCAATCCGCTAACTAGCCAAGGGCTTCGCCCTTGATATTCCATCGCACCCGGATGCTGCAACTGGACGTTACAACGTGG
>Ga0209330_1000821_pt1 | contig 10983 bp, 12 predicted proteins | sample JacPinW_OM2H0_O3_FD_187969 | JGI IMG/M metagenome (GOLD analysis project Ga0209330, IMG submission 187969) | Forest soil microbial communities from Algoma, Ontario, Canada - Jack Pine, Ontario site 1_JW_OM2H0_O3 (SPAdes) (version 2) | ecosystem: Environmental > Terrestrial > Soil > Boreal...
AACGAGAATTTTGTTCTCGTTGTAACCACGTTGTAACGTCCAGTTGCAGCATCCGGGTGCGATGGAATATCAAGGGCGAAGCCCTTGGCTAGTTAGCGCCGATCCTTTGGAGAAAGTGGGCGTAGCGGAGAGAAGCGAGCGAGCTGCCATTGGAAAACAAGGGATGAAATGAGGAGGGAAAACAGACAAAGAGGGAAAAAGAGACTAAGTGGCGACGGTCTCGCCGGATCGCTGGCGGCGGAGTTCCTCAAGAAAATCATCCTCTTGCATGGTCGTTGCCTGGCGCAACAGTTCAAGCAAAGGATCTTGCAACTCTTCGTTCTCCGCGAGGTTATTCCCGGCACCTGGAGCGGATTCGAACTGGCTCAGGTCGGCGGTTAAAGCGCGCGGAGAAACGCTCATTTCGAGCATGGATTCAGGGCAGCTGCGGAGAAAGCTGATCAGGCTGCCGACTTGCGCACGCTGCTCAGGCGTGCGTGAAGGGAATTCCACTCCCATCCCGTAACTGGGGTGCGTAACCCGCACCATTCCTTCCGTGTGCACCGCCATTTCGTTGGTACGAAGGCAAAGGTCCACTAAGGCATGTTCGGGGAAGGGAGAATCGGTTTCCACGTAGCACCCGCCCAGACTCAAATCAGTCAGCTTGCAGTGGGGAACGGTTTCTTCCTCCCCTGCTCTCTGGGTCGAAGCAGCTGCCTCCAGCCACACTTGAAGTTGGGCTTTAACCGATTCGTCCAAGTCCAGGAAATGGACGCCGGTTTGCCCGTTCGGCTTTGCCCAAGCCACCTGCCCGTGAGCAACAATTTCAAGGGACGCGTCAGGCAGTTCGAAGCGGAATTTCAGCAGCGACCCCGGTGCCTGCGGTTCGGCGGTCAAAACGTCCATACCAGTTTCGCTGAGATCCAGCAGAATCCCTTCAAGCTTGCGAGTATCTGGCAGAGTGAGTTCCACCGGAGCCTGCACCGGAACGCGGTAAGCGCACCGGCGTTCGCGATTCAGCAGGGCGGTCACCGCCCGAAGTCCGGCCTTCGCCTTATCTTCGTCGAGAGGCTTATAAAGAACGAAATGCGCCCCGCCGCTCAGAATGTCCCGAGCTTTGAGGCGTTCTGCCACTAGAGCCACCGTGACGAGAGGATTTCCGGAGTTCAGCCTGCGCCCTTCCGCAAACACTTCAGCAGCTGCCGTAGTGTCTTCGAAATCGATTATCAGCGCATCGAATTTCTGCTGGCGAATTCGCTCAATGGCAGCCGCCAGGTCGCTGAATCGCTCCATCGCGATCCCGGACGCCGGCATCACCCGGCCCAGGATCTCGCAAGCGGAATCGTCAGTGGAAATCAACAGCGCAAGAAGTGTCATAACTGGAATCCCCGCCTCCGCCAGGCGAGTCTACGGCCAACGAGGCGCCGTAGGCCGAGCTGCCTTGGGCGCTGATCCTGCTGAACCCGCGCCCGCTTTCGCTGCCATAGCATCGGAGCCCGGCGAAGCTTCGTCAACTTCCGTCAATACTGCGTTGTCCTCATCGTCATTCTCAGCGAGCAAGGGAGCCACCTCGCGGAGCTTCTCCGCCGCCTGCTGGAGCATCTCGATCTGCTTGCCCAGTTGAGCGTACCTGGTCTGCTTCTGCCGCAACACCTCATGGATATCTTTCATAACGACCCCCAATGGCGAATGTAAGGACGAGGGGTCATGGGCGTCAACGCTAATCCCCGCGTGCGGGTTACCGCGGTAATTGGAGACAGGGCAAAACGTGCACGGAAGGTGGTTTTCGAGGCCGATAAGGAACCTGCTGAGGCGAGAAACAAAGCGAAAGCCTCGCAGAACGCGAGGCTTTCGAGAGGCGGATTGAAAAATGACTTAGCCTTTCAGTTTGCGGTGTAATGCGCCGGCCAAACCAAGCAAACCGGTTCCCAACAAGCCGAGCGTGCCCGGCTCAGGAACGGTGGTGATGTTGGTATCTCCGCTGGAGATGTTAGTGCTTCCGTTGAAGAAGCCCTTGCCGGTATTGATCGTCAGCTGCGTGGTTGCGCCAAATACGGTCGCACCGTTAAGCCAGGTGCCGGAAATCACACCGGTGAGTTCGTAGTTGTGCGTGCCGTTGCTCAACGTAATCACCGTCCAAGTCACCGGGCCACTGAACGAACCATTGAAAATAGTGCCGTTCGGAATGCCGTCGGTACCGTTGCCGGTTATCGTGAAGCTGCCACCGCTAGCAAAGGTGCCGCCCGTCTGCAAGCTTCCGCTGCTCAGCGCGCCGGTCGAAAAGCTCACGTTTCCCAGGCCGCCTGTAACCAAGCCTAGACCATTTAGGCCGTTAGCGGCGATGAGTTCAGAGCCGCTGAGACTCAGTCCAGCAGAGGTCCCCGAAAGGACGCCACTGCTGTTGGTGAAGTCCACTGAACCGGATGAACCGGCAAACGCCGCCAGTGGCAGAGCCATAACAAGTAAGGCCATCAAAACCGTCCGCTTCATAACTGTCTTCCTCCTGAACCTTGGTAAACCATAAGTGGTCAACGGGGCAGAATTGCACTGCTCCTGCTGTCTAGTCTGCACCCCTCATGCCAAACTAAGAAAAACCATAAAACGCTGAAAGCAAACAAATTACTGTCACTTTTATGGTGTTTCATGAACATGAAGCTGCAAACCGATGCATACTAGTACTTTCGTTTTGCGTCTTGAGACCAACATCGCCGAACCTGGTCCAACTCCACAAACGAGCACTTCCCACAACCCCCTCGGAAGGTGGTCATTCGAGTGCCGAGCAAGAATATCCCACAACTGGCGGTGACACAAGTAGTCTTGCTTTTTACCGCTGTTTACCAGCGAGATTCTGCCCTGAGGGTATTGGAACGGAACCGGCACGTTCCCAGGTCTCCGGCTCTCGCGTCCTAGCGATTGCTTGCGGGCTGTAGTCCGAGACCGGAACCGTAATATTCCGCGAGGGCGTGTCGCTCCTCGTCGGTGAGAAGTGTCGAAATCGTCCGCATTGGCATGTTGATGTCATTGGCGCGATTCCGGTTCGCGAATGCTTCAAGCTGACCCAGAACGTAGTCGCCGTTCTGATTTGCGAGAGATGGAACTCCAATACGATAAGCCACTGGTCCGTGGCATGACTGGCAAGGGGGAAGGCCGCGCTCCCCGTCGCCGAACGAGATCAGATGGGATGCCACGCCAGCCTGACTTGGGTTGGGCCTTGGTTGCGGGAAACTCCGCTTATCCTGCAGATCGGTAAACACCGGAAGCTTCGCATAGTAGGCGACCACATCCGCCAAGTCCCGAGACGAAAGCGACGCTGCAATCGGCCCCATCGTCCGCGATTCCCGTTTGTGACTTCGAAAGTCTTCCAGCTCTTTCCAGATTGCCAGCCGATCCATGCCGGCTAGGTTAGGAGTTGTGCTCTTGTCGCTAAAACCTTCCGCACCATGGCAGTGTTCGCAACGCTTTGCGAGAAGCATTCCGCGAAAGGCATCTCCTGCAGAAGCAGCGGCAATCGTCTCGGGCGTCCACGATACATAGGATGGAATCTGCTCCGGCAGGGGGTCGCTTGCTGCCAGCATCAGCGAACCTGCCGTCACAACAACGGCTAAAGCAAAGACCCACGGAGAGCTCCATCCCTGAAAGCGCTGCCGCCTATTGGGCCTCACAGTTACCTCTTTCTCCGGATCGCAATATCGGGAACTGGTCGCGCGGTACAACTTTCAACGCGGACCGCATGGCGTAGTGTCCCGCCCCGCAGAATTCGCGGCACACCGTCTTGAATTCGCCCGGGTTGGAAAACTGAAGGCGCGCCTCGCTGATCGTGCCGGGAAGCACTTTTACGTTATAAATTGTCCCAGTGAAAGCCAGAGAGTGGACCTCGTCAGCACTGGTAATGCGCAGATGAACCGGAACCCCGGCTGGAACCAGAATGCAATGTGGAACAAACACGTATTGCTGCGCGATCATGCGGACCGTAACCGATCCGTCGGCGGCTTGCTCAGTGCCAAGATTATTTTCTACAAACTCGCCCGCAAGATGCAGCGACAGCGGATCGACGGTGCGCGAGCCTTTCAGATACCGCATTAGCGGAACGTCGATCTGGTTATAGCGCGTGGCCGGTATCAGGCACAGAATCAATACCGTGAGCACGAATACTCGCAGCTTTCGCCAGTTCACAATTCGCTCGATCCTTTAAGCGATCGGAAGGGCACGGTGGGTGCCCGCCCCTGCGTGTCCTTTTCGCAGGGCGAGGATTCTGACGTCCCTTCCGGGCGCCTACACCGGCGAGGATTTCCAAAGTTCAACGAGCGCCGTCGATCTCTTTCAGCACGGCACTGCAACGCTCGCACACCGTCGGATACCTCTTATCCTCGCCCACGTGGGTCGAATAATTCCAGCAGCGCTCACACTTCAAACCATCAGCCTTTTTCACCTCAACGTGCACCGCTCCCGTGCCGTTTCCGGAGGTTTCGTTTAGAGTCACCGCCGAAACGATAAAAAGGTAACGCAACTGCCCGGCGTGCCGCGACAGCACAGAATAAATTGGATCGGATGCCGCGACGATCACTTGAGCTTCGAGACCTGTGCCGATCAGCTTATTATTCCGAGCTTCCTCGAGCGCTTTAAGCACCTCGTCCCGCACCGCGCGCAGCGTCGTCCAATCATCGCTGGTCTTCTTCTCGTTTTCGGTGTCGCTGCCGTCGCTCTCCACACTGTCCGCCTTGCCGAGGATTTCTTCTGCGGAAGGAAACGGTGCGAGGTGCACGCTCTCTTCCCGGCCCGCCCCCTTCGGCATATAGTCCCAGACCTCTTCTGAAGTAAAGCTCATGATGGGCGCAAGCAACCGCACCAGAGCCTCGGCGATACGCCAGATAGCGGTCTGCGCGCTCCGCCGCGCGACCGACTTGGGCGCGGAAGTATAGAGCCGGTCTTTCAGTACGTCGAAGTAGAAGGCGCTCAAGTCGACGATGCAGAAATGATTTAGCCGGTGGTAGATCCTGTGAAAGGCAAACTCGTCATAGGATACCCTCACATCCGTGGCGAAGGCCATCGTCTGGCGCAACATGTATTGATCGAGCGCCTCCATCTTCTCGAAGGGCACCGAGTCGGTGGCCGGACTAAAATCCCCCAGATTTCCAAGAACGTAGCGAAACGTGTTGCGAATCTTGCGGTAATTCTCGGCAATCCGCAGCATCAACTGCTCTGACCCAACTACGTCCTCGCGAAAATCAACCGACGCCACCCAAAGCCGCACCACTTCCGCCCCCAGTCGATCCGAGATATCCACCGGATCCACGTCGTTCCCCCGAGACTTCGACATGGCCTGACCTTTTTCGTCCAGCGTCCATCCCGGCGTGACTACCCCTTTATACGGCGGCGTTCCATGGGTCCCCATGGCGCATAAAAGTGAGGACTGAAACCACCCGCGATATTGATCTCCGCCCTCCAGATAAAGATCGGAAGGCCAGGGATATGTCGGCTCATCAGCGATCAGCGCCAAATAGCTTGCCCCCGATTCCAGCCACACGTCGAAGATGTCCGTCTCTTTTTCGAACTTGGCACCACCGCAATGCGGACACCTCATCTCTGCCGGGAGAATCGTGTCTGACTCGGACGTAAACCATGCATCCGCCCCGGAGCGAGCGAACAGCTCCACCACCTTACGATTCACCGCAGGATCATTCAACGGTTTGCCGCAGCTCTCGCAAAGAAACACCGCGATAGGCACTCCCCACACGCGCTGCCGGGAAATGCACCAGTCCGGACGCGTCGCAATCATGTTCGACAACCGTTCTTCGCCCCACGCCGGATCCCACTTCACATGTTTAATTTCTTCCAGCGTGCGGCTGCGCAACGTGTCTTCTTCCGACTTCCCGCCCGGCATCGGCGTTTCCATGGCGATGAACCATTGTTCGGTGGCACGAAATATCACCGGGTTATGACAGCGCCAGCAATGCGGATAGGAATGCACCGTCGTTTCCGTATGCAGTAAAGCTCCGCGGCTCTTGAGCAACTCGATGATCGGCTGATTCGCCTCCCAGACCCGCTTGCCGGTGTATTCAGCAAGTCCGTTTCGCAGAATGCCCTTTTCATCAACGTTGCTGGTGGCGTCGAGCCCGTACTTGACACCCGTAACAAAATCTTCCGCGCCGTGCGAAGGCGCAGTGTGAACCACGCCGGTCCCCGTGTCCATGGTGACGTAAGCAGCCAATACACCGAGGATCTTCCGGTCCAGAAATGGATGCTGAAAATTCAGCCGCTCCATTTTTCGCCCCGGAAAATGCACCAGCTCGCGCGGATCGGAAAGCCCGCACTTCTCAGCCACATCCTTTGCGAGTTTCGACGCTACAATGTAAACTTCGCCGCCGGATTCCAGCCCAACGTAGTCTTCATCGGGATGGAAAGCCACCGCCATCGACGCCGGCAGCGTCCACGGGGTCGTGGTCCAGATGATGGTTGAAACATTTTTCCCCGCCAGAGCCGCATCAATCTTCGCCGGATCGTCGAGTAATTTATACTTTACATAGACAGTCGGGCTGGTGTGGTTCTCATACTCGACCTCCGCCTCGGCCAGCGCAGTCTCGTCGCACATGCACCAGTAAACCGCGCGCAGACCTTTGTAGACGAATCCCTTTTCGAAGAAGGAAAAGAACGTCGACAAGACCACCGACTCATACTGCGGATTCATCGTCGCATACGGACGATCAAAGCGCCCGAACACTCCAATGCGCTTGAACTGCTGCCGCTGCAAGTCCAGAAACTTCTGCGCATACTTCCGGCATTCCGCGCGCACGTGCGTCGGACGCATCTGCAGCTTCTTGCCGCCCAGTTCCTTATCCACCTTGATCTCAATCGGAAGACCGTGACAATCCCATCCCGGCACATACGGCGCATCAAATCCCGCCATCGTCTTCGACTTGACGATAAAATCCTTGAGACACTTATTCAGCGCCGTACCCATGTGAATGGGCCCGCTGGTGTAAGGCGGCCCATCGTGCAGAATATAAGTCGGCGAGCCTTTGCGAGCTTCGCGAATGCGCTGGTAGATGCGCGCTTGCTCCCACCGAGCCAGCATTTTAGGCTCATTCTGAGGCAGATTGGCCTTCATCGGGAAGGCGGTTTTAGGCAGATTGATGGTCGCTTTCAGTTCGAGCGGCACTCGGTTGGCTTCTCCCAAATGTTTGAATTTCTTCATTATAGGGAGAGCTATCGCTAACGTCCACGCAACCCCAGCCAGAGAGATTTCACCGTCCTACCCTGTGAAACCCTGTGTCCTCGGTTTGAGGAATTTAATTTCAAGCGCCCCGCTAATCTCCACCCATTCACGTTTACCGCAAGCATTCCGAAATACACTTCGTAAACTGACTCCAGAAGAGGTACAATTTTATGAGCAGGCGGATGAAAAGTTCTGAAGAGTCGCCGCCTCGCATCAGAAGGTCACTAAATTAAGCAAGAGGCAACTTGTTAGGGAGTCCAATCATCTGTGTTACTCAGGGCGTCGGGCCACGGATAGTCCATTCACCGTCCGACCTGAAAAAAGCGAATCGGGGAACATGCCATCCGTAGAAGTCAATCCGACACCCACAAAAGAGCCGGAGCTTCACCTCCTGCTCGCTCCCGACACATTCGAACCGCTGTACAAATCCCTGTTTCGCGGCTTGGACGACTTTTTCTTTCCCAAGAAACTCCCGCCGCTCAAGCTGGAATCAAAGCCTATTCCAGTCAAAGATATTTGGGGCTTTTACAACTACAAGAAAAATGGAGCCCTCGGGTCCACGATCGCGCACGTCGTGGTGATCGCATTAATCATTGGCGGCACGATTCTGGGGCGACGCCTGGTCACCAAGGTCGAGGCCAAGCCGCAGAGCACGACTCAGTTGATCGATCCCGGTGATTTCATCCCTCTGAAACCTGCCAAGACCCAGGCCGGTGGCGGAGGCGGCGGTGGCGACCGCGACGTGCTGAAAGCTTCACAAGGCCGTTTGCCGAAGTTCTCCATGCAGGCGCAGATCACGCCTCCCGCTGCGGTCATCCGGAATCCCAACCCCAAATTAGCGGTTGAGCCCACGATCATGGTGCCCCCCGAGATCCATGTGAACATGGCTAGCAACATGCCAAACTTTGGCGACCCAAAGTCCTCCGCCGTGATTCCGTCGAACGGCACTGGCTCGATGAGCGGAATCGGTTCCGGCAGCAACGGCGGCGTAGGGTCAGGCGATGGACGTGGCCTGGGACCCGGTGAGGGCATGGGAACTGGCGGCGGCGTATTCCGTCCTGGCCGTGGAGTCACCCCACCTCGCCCAATCTATTCACCCGACCCCGAGTTCTCAGAAGAAGCGCGCAAAGCCAAGTATCAAGGCACCTGCACTCTGATGATCGTCGTCGCCACTGATGGCCATCCCATCAATATTCGCGTCGTCAATTCCCTCGGCATGGGGCTGGACGAAAAGGCCATCGAAACCGTCCGAACCTGGCGCTTTGAACCCGGCCAGAAAGATGGCCATCCCGTCAACGTCGAAATGGCCGTCGAAGTCGACTTCCACTTGTACTGAGGAGCTGGTACTGGTGTCCTCGGTTCTCAGTTAAGCGCATCCTTCCTCAGCACCGCCAGGTGCGATACCGAAGTTTACGCGCAAACGCAAATTGTTCTTACTCCTTCAAATCGACATGCTGGACATCCTCAATCGTATGCTCCAGGAAACGCTGTCCCAGCCGGCGAAATTTCTCCACCGAGTCGGTGGCAAAGAACTTAATACGCGCCAGCGCGCGCCTTTCCTCGTGAATTTCAGCGGGGGCTAACAGTTCTTGCAGTCGCGCAGCGACCTCCCGGGCCGTCGATTCCGCCGAGTCCACTATGCTCACATGCAACGGCGCCACGCGATGCAGCAGCGGCTTCAGCAAAGGATAATGAGTACAGCCCAACACCAAAGCATCTGCATCATCGAAGCCGTCGGCAAACGCCTCCGCCAAATAAATCCGCGCCACTTCCTCAGTCACTGGATGCTCTACCCATCCTTCCTCCACCAAAGGAACCAGCAGCGGACAAGCTTTTTCCCGCGCCCTTAGGCCAACCGCCTCAAGCGCCTTCCGGTAAGCATGGCTGCTGACCGTAGCCTCTGTACCGATCACGACGACCTTCCTATTCCTGCTGACCCCCGCCGCAGCCTTCGCACCAGGCTCCACCACCCCTACAACCGGCACGTGCGCCGCCGCAATGATGCGGTCCAGTGCCAGGGCGGTTGCAGTATTGCAAGCGATCACCAGCACCTCCGCTCCATGCGCTTCCAGATAGTGGGCCGCCTCAACCGCATAACGCGCCACGGTTTCCACCGACTTCGATCCATACGGAAGGCGCGCGGTGTCGCCAAAATAGAGGTAGTCAGCGTCAGGGATGACTTCGAGTAAAACTTTAAGAACGGTCAACCCGCCGAAGCCGGAATCAAATACACCGATTGTAGGACGCCGCGTCGTCATGCTTTGTGTTGGCTATCCCCGATCATAGCAGTGGCCAACCGCGTCCCGATGACTAGCAGTGTTCCTCGGCGAACGTGTGTGCGGAACGGAGCCTGTGTGGAACAAAAGCTCGTGTGGAACGGACACTCTCGTCCGTTGCTTTTGACTCTTCGATTTCGATCTTGTCCTGGAGTTCGACTTTGACCGACACCTCATCCGCAGCAGCCACACGAGTGAAAGTTGGTCCTCGTCTCATTGTGGACGGAGATGCCGGCGATCCAGGCTCAAGGAGAGGGATTTGAGGTCTACGTTGTGACTGATGCTTCAGTAGGAGTCTCGCCGTAAGCGCACGCTATGGCGGTGCGCAGAATGGTTCAGGCTGGCATGGGGCCCAAGCACGCTGCCACTGGGCGCGCGAGAAGACTCTACCGGATCTCGCCGATTTGCTTCTCGAGCATGCTGGCGCCACGGGTGTGGCCTATGCTTGGGAATTCTCACGGATTTGTTCCCTGGTCGCGTTTTGTTGTACTGCATGAACCGTCCAAAAAAGGACCGCTGTTCACGATAATGAGAGAGGCGAAAGTACTGAAATTTTAGAACTTCGAACAGTTAGCCGCGAAGGAGGGGGGCGTCGGTGCTCACACAACTGTGGAAGCGGTTTCGCCGGAGCGGAACGCGGATCGAAGATGAGGGAATCGTCGGGATCAAGTCCGGTCCATGGTCCGAAAAATCCGTGGGCCAGCCCTATGGGGTCTGAGCCTCGCACAATATCCACATTGCGAGGACCGACACGAATACGACAAAACACACCATATCGCTGTCCTTGGCGGGATCGAGATACCAAAGGTGAATGTAATCTCCTCGGTTGTCGCCGAACGGCGCTTTGTTGACATGACCGAGATTTTCGCAAAGACTAATGCTCTTTGACTCTTTGACTTCGATAAAAAGAAGTGGGGCGAATTGATTCGGCGGGGCTCAAGTGGCGCTCTCTCTCCTGGTCGTGGAATTCGCAGTTTATGTGCTGCACCTCAATGGATCAACTGCCTCGCGGGAGTGAACGTGTGGATAGAGAGTCAGGTGCGCACAGCAATTCATTACCTCCGCTGGGACGACAAGTACTAGCGTGAATTGGCTTGGAGGTCAATTGGGCTGTTCGCATTTGAGGCAACGCGTCTTTCTGGAGGACACTTCAACCCGAGCGAGACGGGCTCGCTCTCTGTTGATATTGGGGTTCTGCTTATTTATCACAGGGGTGCTGAAGGCACAGACACCGGACCCATCGCCCACAGAGGCTCCACAACCAGGGGTACGGCCGCCGCTCAGCCCTTTTCCGAGGTATGAAGACTGGAGCTTTCTGCGCGACCCGGCCAAACGAGTTGATCCTTACGACCGAGTGAAATTCATTCCACTGAACGACTCGAGAACAATCTACCTCACCCTCGGCCTCGAGGACCGCACGGAACTTCAATATCTCAACAACAATGACTGGGGCGCGGGCCCGCAAGATCACACCGGTTACCTTCTTGAACGGTTTATGCCCGACGTCGACATCCG
>Ga0209330_1000822_pt1 | contig 10972 bp, 8 predicted proteins | sample JacPinW_OM2H0_O3_FD_187969 | JGI IMG/M metagenome (GOLD analysis project Ga0209330, IMG submission 187969) | Forest soil microbial communities from Algoma, Ontario, Canada - Jack Pine, Ontario site 1_JW_OM2H0_O3 (SPAdes) (version 2) | ecosystem: Environmental > Terrestrial > Soil > Boreal...
GGTCCATCTTCTTCAAGTCTTCCATCTTCATGCCCTGGGAAGCCAATGCTCGCAAGCCACGTTCAAGACGTAAATCAATCTGGCGATCGACCAAGGACTCCGGGACCTCAAAATCATTGCGTTTCACCAGTTCGGCCACGAGCTTGTCTTTCGCGGCATGCTCGGCCGTGTGACGCTTTTCCGCTTCCATGTTCTCACGGATTTGCTTGCGCACCTGGTCCAAGCTCGTGAACTCCCCCAGTTCTTTGGCGAATTCGTCGTTCAACTCGGGAAGGCTTTTCTGTTTTACGCCATTCACCTTCACGGTATACACAAAGGTCTTGCCGGCCAGACGCTTATCGGAATTATCTTGGGGATAACTAACGTCGAATGTGCGCTCTTCGCCCGGCGACGCTCCGGTAAGGTTCTGGGTAAACTCCGCCACCGTATTCTTACCGCCGATCTCGATCAACACATCGTCCATGTGCACCGGATTGGCGCTGGCTTCCTCAACGTCTTTGCCATCCTTGGGCCGTCCATCCATGGAAGCCTGCGCGAAGTCGCCTGGCGCGAGGGTGCGTCCTTCGACGTCGGTGTAGGTCGCTCGCTGCTCTTGCAGGTTCAAGAGTGCCTGTTCCACTTCCTCGTCGGTGACTGCGATCTCCGGCTTGTCGGCGCGAAGGTCCTTGTAGCCTTCGACTTGAATTTCCGGAAGCACTTCGAAACTAGCCTTGAAGCGCAAGGGCTCGCCATCATGAAAGTGCAGGTCGGTAATGCGGGGCTGAGAAACAGGAATGAGGCCCTGCTTCTCCGCTTCCTTGCGGAAGTGGCGAGGTGCCAAGGCTTCGATCACATCGTTCTTGAGGCCATCGCCGAAGCGCTGGCGGATGATGGAAGCCGGCACGTGCCCGGCGCGAAAGCCCGGCAGGCGCGCGCTCTTCTGGTAGCGCTGGATTTGCAGTTCAGTCTCGCGGGTAACTTCCGCGGCCGGGATCTCGACCGAAATTTCCCGCTTGATATCCTTCTTGTTGGGTTCAGTCTTTGCCGGGTCCGTTGTCTCTGTGGGGCTCACGTTTCGCCTTTCCCCCGCCGCTCAATCCCGAGGTTCCGTCGAGGACGGGAACCAGGCAGAATCTATGCGGCGTTCACTTGAGTGTAAAGACAGGAGGAGAGCACCGTCAAACGGGGAAACGAACTTAAGTTTGTATGCCCTGCAATCGTTTCCCAATCCCGGCACCGACGCGGGGTGAGGTCAGGCGAAAATCTCTCGCAGCGCAAGCAGCAAATGGTCCGAGAGCTGATCGGTCTTTGAAACAACATCTCGGACGCCCACCGCCTTAGCCACTTTCAACAATTCTCTTGAAGGATGCATGGTGAACATCACCATGGCCGTGTCGGGCGCGATATGGCTTATCTTGCGCGCAGCCTCCAGTCCGTCCATGACGGGCATTTGCAAATCCAGTATGACGATGTCGGGGTGCATCTCTTCGACTTTTTGGACCGCCACCATACCGTTCTCTGCTTCTCCGCAAACCTGGAAATCCGCATTTTCCTCGATCCACGATCGCAGCGAAGTCCGAATCAGGGTGTTGTCATCGACGATGAGAACTGTGTGCTTCATGCGCCACCTCAATCTGCCCTTGGCAGGTTAGGCGAGCCCTGCTTACAGCTCGACGGCGTCAACGAGGAAGGGTAGACCCACCCTAGCCCCCGTAGGAACAATGCACCATACCGTCGATACCGTACCGTGGCGCACATTCATATGTCATCCACCGTACTTTGTGCCTGGCGGGAGTTCCCCTCGGCACTTAGCAGGCGGGCTACTAAGCTACGGCTGGCCCTGTTGGCAGGTCTGGGCGGTCACTTCCGAGTACCCGACAATCCGCTCAGAAAGAACTATGGACTTGCCGCTAAAAGTGAGACAAGTTCAGACTCAAAATCCATTGAATGAGAGAATTGAGTCGTGGGATTGTCTCGCCGCGCCTGCGGTGCCCTCGCCCATCTACGGCAGATCGTGGCGATAGGTATCAAAGGGCGAGAGCGGCAGAGGTGACGCTCCAAATTTCAGAGTCACGCCAAATGTAAACATGGGCCCGACGAGAACCTTGCCGCTCATAAGATCGAGATTCACAAAGCCGCCACCGGCCATTGTGATGGTGAGAAAGTCGGTTACGTCGTAAGCGAGATTGACAGGTACCAGGTTCACGGTCAGGGTCGGATTGATGCTCCTCCCCAAACTGGCCTGAAAGCCCGCTTGCGCGTAGAGCTGCCACCAATGAAAATTACCGATGCTGCCGAAGCGGTCAACATCAGTGATTTGCGTGTATGGACTGAACGTCCAAGAATCATTGCCGACCGTCGCATTCAGCGGGTCCGCCAATTGAAAGCCGTTAGTCCACTCGAGATGCTTCCCTTTGGGTGAACCTTTGGACACGATGCACTGGACGGTGAGGGTGAAAGCGTCTTGCCGGGCTCGGGTGAACGGAAAAATCGATTGTTCGCCGGGTTGGAGTTCACAGTGATCGTACTTCCACGGGTCGCCCTGTGAGACCGTGGGTGGCGCGACATCGGGAACGACGGGCGTAGGAATCGGTTTCGGCAGGCCGGCAAACTTGTAGGGACGCACTGACCATTCCTTCATCTGTTCCCGCAGGTCGTCCGGAATAATGATCGTGTTCGACCTGGGAGTAAATTGCGGAGCTGGAGACGACCCGGAAAGTTGCAGCCTACCGGGCGAGAACCCCGCGAGCACGCGGTCCTTTAAAGTCGGCCGCGTGGAGAAACGTTTTTGGCCGAAAATGGTCGTGGTGGCCACTGCCAGGTGAAAAATGGACGCCCGCGTGATCGGCCCAACAACGCCATCGGGTTTGAGTTGCTGGCGCGCCTGGTAAGCTCGTATCGCCTTGTTAGTCTCAGGGCCGAAAGACCCATCGACCGCAATGGGGGACGCCACGCCGTCGTTGCGCAGGTTCAGCCCTTCCTGCAGAGCCCGGACGTCAGGTCCATTCATTCCTGCGGAAAGATCTCTCATGACACCATACCTCTAGCCCGAAAGAGTGCGCGCCGAAATCCGAGTGGTCAATTCTGAAAGTGTTGATTTCCTGCGGCTCTTCACAGGAATAGTGAGAGCATCGACCGAAGCGTTACACCCCAGGGAAATAAATGTCCGAGGAAGTTGCAGCTTAGAATTATCTGCGCACCGGATAGCCCGCTCATCAGAGCGGCTACGCTATTCTAGTTCTGTGTACGCGCCCGCAGAGCGCGAACGACAAACACCGACAAACAATGCCGCACTGGCTCACAGTCCTCAACCACGAAGTCATCGCCTGCACTCGCTGCCCGCGGCTGGTTGGATATCGCGAACAGGTCGCCCGCGAACGGCGGCGGGCTTACCGCGACTGCGAGTACTGGGGCAAACCCGTGCCCGGCTTCGGCGATCCTGATGGGCGCGTGCTGATCATGGGGCTGGCCCCGGGTGCGCATGGCTCCAACCGCACCGGCCGCCCCTTCACCGGCGATGCTTCCGGCAAGTTCATGTTTCCCGTGTTGCATGAAACCGGATTCGCCAACCAACCCTATGCCAGCGACCGCAATGACGGACTCATGCTGAAAGATCTGTACATCACCGCTGCGGTGCGCTGCGCGCCGCCCGCCAATAAGCCAACGCCGCAGGAACTCGCCGAGTGCTCCCAGTTTCTCGACCGGGAAATTGCCGGATTAGAGCGCGTCAAGGTGGTGGTGGCATTGGGGAAGATCGGCTTCGACGCCTATCTGAACTATTTGAAACGTCATGGTCAGCTGCTCAACCGGCAGAAATATCTTTTCAAGCACGGTTTCAGTTACCGGTTGCCGGACGGTAAGGTGTTACTGGCCTCTTACCATCCTTCGAATCAGAACACGCAGACCGGAAAGCTCACGCGCGAGATGTTTGTGGAAATATTCAAAGAGGCGGCAAAACTTGCCGATGATTAGTGTGAGCTGCCGCCCGAGCCGGATCGCTGCACCCACCCCGACTTCAAACATCTGTTTCCGACTGCGCTCGATGGTCGCCAGTCCGCTCAGGATTACCTCTCCTGCCACCACTCGTTTGCCCTCACTCATGAAGACCGTCCCCAGGTCGATTGCGTTCAGGAATTTCTTTGGAAGAAGAACGGGGGCGAGATTATGTCTTGCGGAGGGGGTGTTGGGCGGACACTCTTGTCCGCCGCTGTTTTAACTATGTTGTCTTTGGGTTTAGTTCGAAGGTTGTGGAGTTACGGAGCGCGACTATCGACGCCGGCGCTCACACAAAATCAAGAGCAGCGTCAAAACCAGGCGGACAGGAGTGTCCGCCCCCTATAAGACCTAGAAGCCCACCATGACGGGCTCGGGCTCCAGATGGATGCCCCAGATCTCTTCCACGCGATGTTGAATCTGATCTTTCAGAGCGATCACCTCGGCGGCTGTGGCTGCGCCGCGATTCACGATGGCCAATGCATGCTTGCTCGAAATGCCGGCGCGGCCCATGCCGTAGCCTTTGGCGAATCCGGAATGCTCTACCAGCCACGCCGCGGAAATCTTCTTGCTCTTCTCGAGCGCGGGATAGCTGGGCAGAGTCAATCCCTTGGCCGCCGCTCGTTTCCTCACGTCTTCATGCTGCTCCGGGGAGATCACGGGGTTCTTAAAAAACGAGCCCGCACTCAGGCAGTCCGGATCTCCGGCCACAATCAACATCCCTTTCAAAGCTCGGATATGGCGCACGGCCTCGCGCGTCTCGGCCAGATCCGGCGTAGTCTCTCGGCCCGCGAAGTGCCGCTCCAGGTCGGCATAGCGGATGCGCGGCTTGCCCTCGGGGGTGAGCGCGTAGCTGACGCCCAGAACGATGAAACGTCCACTTTCGCTGCTGTTGAAAATGCTGGAGCGATAGCTGAAGCCGCATGCTTCGCGGCAAAGTTCGCGAATCTCGCCATCTCTCAAATCGAATACCTGAACCGATACAATGGTTTCGGCGACCTCCTGACCGTAGGCGCCGACATTTTGCACGGGTGTTCCACCCACGTTTCCCGGGATTCCGCTCAGGCACTCGACCCCGGCGCAGCGCGCCATCACTGCCCGGGAGACAAATTTATCCCACGATTCGCCCGCGCCTGCCTCGAAAATAACTTTGCCATCTTCATCGCGTCCGGCTCTCTGAACAATGCCACCGACAGCGATCTTTAGCACCAGTCCCGGCCAACCGGAATCTGCGACCACCAGGTTGCTGCCGCCGCCGAGCACAAACAGAGGTAGAGCGCGCGTGCGCGCAAATGTGACTGCCTCCTGCACCTCTCCAGTGTCTTTCGCTTCGACGAAATACCGCGCCATGCCCCCGACTTTAATGGTGGTAAGCGGTGCCAGCGGGATGTTTTCAAGCAGCTGCACGCATTTTCAATATTACACAGCACTCCCGCGCACGAACACCTCGACCGAGTAATGTCGGCCCCCGGTTGCGGATAACTTTCGCAGAGTGATTCGATCACGAACCTGCGTGGAAGCGACTAAGGATACAAAAGATAAAGGGAAAGAGTCGTAGAGTGTGGGGCGACGACGAGCCTTGATCAAAAACACCTGATTGAGTCAGATGGGCGAACCGGACAGCGCTTCCCACGAAACCCAGTTGCTGCTGAAAGGAGCGCATCATGATTTTGGGTATGCCTACGGCAACTTACACTCTTGTGTACATAATAATCAGCCTGATTGGGATCGGATCCGGGTTTTTGGTGATGTTCGGGTTGCTCACCGCAAGACGGTTTGATGGAGCGACCGCGCTTTTCCTGGTCGCCACGGGGTTGACCAGCGTAACCGGGTTTGGATTTCCATTCGACCACTTGCTGCCTTTGCACGTGATTGGGATCATCTCGCTGATAGTCCTGGCGATTGTGATCCTGGCGCGCTATGTGTTTCACCTGGGGGGTGCGTGGCGTGCGGGCTATGCCATCGGGGCCACCTTGGCCTTGTACCTAAACCTGTTTGTCTTCCTGGCGCAGTTGTTCCAGAAAGTACCGGCGCTGAAAGTTTTGGCTCCGACACAGAAAGAGCCGCCGTTCCTGGTTGCTCAGTTGGTCGTTCTCCTTATTTTCTTGGGCCTCACAGTTTTGGCCGCGAAGGAATTCCAAATTGAACCGGTTCGCGTTAGCGGAGCATAGTGTTCACTCTGCTAATACGGCCTGAATAGAGAGATCAGGACGAGGGGGAACGGCGAACTCTTGCGATCACGACCGGCACGGCGCAGTTTCGCCCTCGTGGAATGGATTTCGAGCGGCGCCCGCTGATAGTTCCCACGCCGACCCGCAAGCCTGTATTCTTGCATCACTCCGTCAATGCTGAGGTGCCCCCATTCTGTTTGCGGTTAACGACTTTTTAGCGCTTGAGGCTTTATCCTCTCGAGAGCGTGCTACTCGGGTTTACGGACTGCTGCGCACGTTTCTCGACATTCCCGTCGAGGCGCGGACCGAAACGCTTTCCCGGCTGACTGCGGCTATCGAGAAACGTCCCGACCGCGAAGCCATTCATTCTTCGCTTCGCGAATTCTGGTCTCACCACTCTTATGTTCGAGTAATTTCCGAAGCCGGTTTGCCCGATGAGGCGTTCCTCTTGCGCGAACTGCTGGCGAGAGCTCTTAAACATTTATTGCCCGTGGATGAGGTTGAGGGCGACCTCTACGTTTTGATGGATTCCCTAAACCTGAGAGAATCCGACGCGCGCTGGCTTGGCTCTCTGCCCGATCCACTCATCGCGGCGTGGGCTGATATTTTCCGGCCTTCTAAATCTTCAATTCTGGCTAGCTGCAAAATCCTGGCGTTGCGGGCAACGAATATCGCTTTATCACGCGATCTGATTGAATTCGCGGACGATGAAGACATCACCAAATCCAGTTTCTTTAATCTTCCTGCAGTGGTGGAGAACGTGGTCCGGCATCCGGAGGAGTTTCATCGCTGGGAGGAACAGCGTGCCGCTTGCGAGACGCAGTTGCAGTCGGTGAATCGGCTGCTGGCGGAAAAAGGCTCCTCCGTGGATTTGATTTTTCGGGCGCGCTTGCTGCGTTCACTCCTGGGAAGAATTCAGCAAGTCATCAGCCTCGAACAGACAGGCTCGGATGCGCGCAAACTCTGCATCGTGATCGTGCACGGCTTCGCCTCGCAACGGCGCATGGGAACAGTGCTGAGCGCCAGCACGCGGCGGTTGGCGCGCAGCGTGGTTGAGCGAACTGGACGCACCGGCAAGCACTACATTGCCCGCGATGCCGCACAATGGAGAGTCATGGGCCTGGGTGCGGTTCTTGCCGGTGTCATCACGGCCTTCACAGCTTTATTCAAATACATGCTCTCAGCGGTAATTCACGCTCCACTTCTTTTGGCCTTCGCTCATTCGATGAACTATGTGGTCAGCTTCCTGCTCATGCAGGCCGGTGGATTTCTGCTGGCCTCGAAGATGCCCGCTGCCACCGCCGCCGCCCTGGTCGACGCGATGGAGGATCCCGAAAAAGATCGCATGGCTAGTCTGCAGGCGATTTCCCATACCCAGTTCATCGTTACCATCAGCAACCTGGTTGGGGCAATCCCAGTGTCGATTCTGATTGATAGGATTTATAAGGCCGTGACCGGACACCCGTTCCTGAACGCTGCGGAGGCCGAGCACGGCGTGCACATGCTCTTTCCGCACACCTCGGGAACGATTTTTTTTGCCATGGTGACTGGTGTTTTCCTGTGGCTCTCGTCGCTTGCAACCGGATGGACGGCGAATTACCTCGCTCTCCACAAGATGGCCACCGCCATCTCGAATAGCCTGCGCATTCGAAACCGGCTTGGGTTGAAGCGGGCGGCGAAGCTCGCCGATTGGGCTCGGCATCACGCGGCGGGATCCGTAGGCTTCATCGTCCTGGGTTTCCTGCTGGGCTCGATGCCCATCGTTTTCGAGCTATTCGGAATCCCTCTGGAAGTCCGCCACGTCACATTGGCGGCGGCCAGTCTCGGCTACGCCCTCGATGCCAGGCACATGTATGGCCAACTGAACCGCTACGAGATAGTATCGGCTCTCTCCGGCGTCGCCATGGTCGGCCTTCTGAACATCTTCGCGTCGTTTGCGCTTAGTTTTGTCCTGGCAGTACGCGCCCGCAACATCGGCGAAAAACAATCTCATCGATTTTTGCGCGAGGTTGGACGAGAACTTCTGGCCAATCCGCTCGCTTTCATACTCCCTCGCGGTTAGCAGGGCCTCTAAATAGTTTCCGAGCAGATGTAACCAAATACCGGCGAACGACATCTGTTTGTGGTTGCGTTGCAGTGTGCGTGTTTTGCCAGTGCGTACTGCGGGCACGGCGCGCCTCCAAGCGGGCGTTCGTGTTCCCTTGACAAACCAATCATCGAGGTCTAAGAAATAGTCTGTGCTTGAGCGGATCTCGCTGTTTCCCGACGCAAATGCAATTTGCTACGCCACACCGCAGACGGATGAGCTAGCAACTCAGGAGGAGGGACCATGCCGTCCCGCAGAGAGTTCTTCAAGACAGCGGCTGTCGGCGGAATCGCCGCCACCATCTTTGGGTTCGACCTCAAGCCTGCCTACGCCCAACTTAAAGAGTTAAAGATTGCGCGTGCCTCCGAAACGCGCTCAACGTGCCCCTATTGCGCGGTGGGCTGCGGCGTCCTCATCTACACGATCGGCGACCGGGCAAAGAACGTGACGCCGCAGGTAATCCACGTCGAAGGCGATCCTGATCATCCCACGAACCGCGGAACTCTCTGCCCAAAGGGCTCTTCGCTCGAACAGGACATGCTGAACCCGCGGCGGCTTACGAAGCCGCAAGTCCGACGTCCGGGCGCGATAGACTGGCAGGACATTTCCTGGGATAACGCTCTGAATGAGATTGCGCAATGGACTAAGAAAACCCGCGACAGTTCCTTCGTCGAGAAGGATCCGAACGGCCGCACCGTGAATCGGTGCGAAGGCATTTCATTCATCGGCGGCTGCACCGATACCAATGAGTTCAATTATCTGGTCGTCAAGGCCATGAGGAGTTTGGGCTTGGTGTATTTAGAAAACCAAGCCCGGGTTTGACACGGCCCCACGGTCTCAAGTTTGGGACCAACATTCGGACGCGGGGCGATGACGAACGGCTGGATCGACATCAAGAACACCGACATGATGTTGATCATGGGTGGAAATCCGGCCGAAAACCATCCTTGTGGATTCAAGTGGGCGATGGAGGCCAAGCGCAACCGCAACGCCAAGCTGATTTCGGTGGACCCGAGATTCACGCGCACATCCGCGACCGCCGACCTCTTCGTACAAATTCGCGCCGGCTCCGACATTGCGTTTCTTGGCGGACTGATCCGCTACGCCATCGAGAACAACCGAATCGCCAAGGAATATCTCGTCAATTACACCAATGCGGCATTCATCGTTAAGGAGGGTTTCAAACTTCCCGAAGATGGCCTGTACTCGGGATTCAACTCTGCTGCAGGCTCGTATGATCAGACCACCTGGAATTATCAAGAGGGTGGAGACTTCAGCGGTAAAACGGACGCCGTCGTGACCTCCGCTCCCGCAGCCCCGGCGGCAGGACCTGCGGCAGCTGCCGGCCACGCGACCCCGCCACAAAGCGCGGAGTCGGTGGCGGCGCCCACACCGCCGCCGATGCTGCCGCCCAATGTCGCCTACGACTTGACGCTTCAACATCCGCGCTGCGTCTTTCAACTGATGAAGCAGCAGTATTCGCGCTACACGCCGGAGACGGTGGAACGGATCACCGGTATCCCGAAGGGCCAATACCTCAAGGCGGTGGATCTATTTACCTCAGTCCGCAAAGACGGCGACATGAAGAAAGTCGCGACCATCATTTATGCGGTGGGATGGACGCAGCACAGCTTCGGAACGCAAATCATCCGTACTGCCGCCATGATTCAACTTCTGCTGGGCAACGTCGGAAGAGCGGGCGGGGGAGTGAACGCGCTCCGCGGCCATTCGAATATTCAGGGCGCGACGGACATGGCCGGGCTGTACGACTCGCTACCCGGATATTTGAAAGGGCCGATTCCCGACGACAGGGATTTGGCCACGTATCTGAAGCGCACCACGCCAGGACCGTCCAAACCAGCGCCTTGGAATTCGATGAACTACTACGCGAACACGCCGAAATTCATGGTGTCGTTGCTCAAGGCGTTGTATGGCGACGCGGCAACAAAGGAGAACGGGTTTGCCTTTGATTACCTGCCCAAGCCCGGCCAGGACTGTTCGTGGACCCATATTTGGGACGACATGTACAACGGCAAGATCAAGGGCATGATGGCCTTTGGAATGAACGGCGTGATGATCGGACCGGACACCAATAAAAATATCAATGCGCTCAAGAAGGCCGACTGGCTGGTGGTGGGCGAAATTTATCAGGACGAAACCAGCGAGTTCTGGCGAGCACCGGGAATTACCACGGAAGAACAGAGGAACATCAAAACCACGGTGTACCGTTTGCCCTGTGCGGGTTTTGCTGAAAAAGATGGCAGCATGACAAACTCGGCGCGCTGGGTCACGTGGAAATATGCCGCCGTCCCGCCCCCGGGCGGAGCGCACGTACAGATCGTCGCCCACGGCGACGACCCAGATGGTCGTATAGGGCCGCAGCGTCCCGTCCGGCCGCCACGAGGCGATATCGAGCTCGTCTGCCGCGGCGATCGCGCTCAGCTCGGCCGCCGCCCGGTCGGGATCCTTGGCGATCAGCATCTCGGCCGCGCGGGTGTGCGCCCGGATCGAGAACAGCCGCTGGGACACCGCGTCGTGCAGTTCCCGCGCCAGCCTGGCCCGCTCCTCGAGCACGGACACCTCCCGGCTGCGCCCGTACAGCCGCGCGTTGGTGAGGGCGATGGCGGCGTGCGCGGCGAACAGCGTCAGCAGCTCCTCGTCGCGGTCGGTGAACTCACCCGAGCGCTTGTTGGCCACGAAGATGATGCCGAGCACCTCGTCGCCGTTCTTCACCGGCACGCCG
>Ga0209330_1000823_pt1 | contig 10939 bp, 10 predicted proteins | sample JacPinW_OM2H0_O3_FD_187969 | JGI IMG/M metagenome (GOLD analysis project Ga0209330, IMG submission 187969) | Forest soil microbial communities from Algoma, Ontario, Canada - Jack Pine, Ontario site 1_JW_OM2H0_O3 (SPAdes) (version 2) | ecosystem: Environmental > Terrestrial > Soil > Boreal...
CGCCGGCGCCCACAATTCCTTCCACCGGTTTCGCCGGTCTCGACCAGTACCGGGCCTCGCGCATTGCGGTCTTCACTGAGGATTTCGGGCAGCTGACGCGCTACCGCGACGCGAATGCCGCGCTCGAAATGCCGGGGCCTGGCGAGAATCGCGTTGTATTCTTCGGAGACTCCATCACCGACGCGTGGCATCTCGACCAATCCTTTCCCGGCAAGCCCTACGTCAATCGGGGCATTGGCGGGCAGACTACGCCGCAGATGATCGTCCGTTTCCGGCAGGATGTAATCGACCTTCATCCCAAAGTCGTCATTATCCTTGCCGGTACGAATGATATTGCTGGTAATACCGGGCCGATGCGTCTCGAAGACATTGAGGCCAACTACGCCTCCCTGGCCGAACTCGCCCGCGCGCACGATATCAAAGTGATCTACTGTTCCGTATTGCCGGTCCACAATTACACGCCGCAATCACAAGAACTTTTTGTGCAGCGCTCGCCTGCGAAAATTCTCGACCTGAACCGCTGGCTGCAGAATTACTGTCTTTCGTCTAACGCCCCCTGCCTCTATCTCAACTACTTCGGTGCCCTGGTCGATGACAGGGGCTACATGAAAAAAGATCTGGCCGACGATGGGCTGCACCCGAACGCCGCGGGATACAAGATCATGGCGCCGCTGGCCGAGACGGCGATTGAGAAGGCTCTGGTCACGGCAAAACCTTGAAACCTTTTCGTTCTCTCGAAGCTCTATAATGCAGTGAGTTTCCGACTGTTGCGGCCTTCGGGCATACCCCGGCTGCGGCGGCGAGGTTGTAGCGCCGGTATCTTACCGGCTCCTTGAGGGCGTCTCGGCCTTGGTGAGGGGCGAGGATCGTACCCCCAAGAGCCGCCGGGACGGCGGCGCTAGTTCCGAGGGTGCAGGTGGAAACGCTTGCGCCTCCCGCATTCCGCGAGGAGTGCATTGGAAAGGAATCGGCTGCCAGGATCATCCTGCCTGTTGGTTTCCCTTCCGCCACAAATTTGAGGACCGTGCTTCTTGCCGACAAATTCGGGCGTGCCATCACCGACCTGCGGATCTCCATCACAGACCGCTGCAACTACAGGTGCGTTTACTGCCGCACCGGCAACGAAGGTGCGCTTTACGGCGACTTGCCGTTTGCCGACTATTTGCGCATGGCGCGCGTACTGGTCGGGATGGGCGTGACGAAGGTTCGTCTTACAGGTGGCGAGCCTTTGCTGCGGCGGGGCGTGGTGCAATTTGTGCGTGAGTTAGCCAAGCTATCTCCTCAGGGACTAAAGCCGTTATCTTGTTCGAGGGCTTACGGCACGGTTGAAGCCGCGCCCTTTCAAAGCCAAGATTCCGGCTCGCTCGACATTGCGCTCACCACGAACGGGCATCTGCTGGCCGAGCTCGCGCAGCCCCTCAAAGACGCAGGACTCACGCGCGTGACCGTTTCCATGGACGCCGTGGATCCCGAACGCTTCGCACGCATCACGCGCGTATCGAGCGGTTACCAGCACGTGCTTGCGGGCATTCGCGCCGCGCGCCGCGCCGGATTATGGCCGCTGAAGGTAAACTGCGTGCTGATGCGAGGCTTCAACGAAGATCAGATCATTCCGTTTGGGATGTTCGCGCGCGAAGAAGGGGTTACCGTCCGCTTCATCGAATTCATGCCCCTCGAAGAAGGGCGTTCGTGGTCGCCGGATACGGTGGTCCGGCTCGACGAAGTTCTGTCGCGCATGAGCGAATATCGCCCGCTGGTCGAGATTCCGCGCGCCCATTCCGAAACCGCACGCCGCTATCGCTTTGACGACGGCATCGGCGAAATCGGCATCATCGCGCCTGTGTCACATCCCTTCTGCGGACACTGCAGCCGCATTCGGATTACCAGCGACGGCAAAATTCGAACCTGCTTATTCTCAGTGTGGGACCACGATCTGCACGCCCAGATGCGCCGCGGCGCGTCGGATGACGAGTTGGCGGATTTCATCCGCGGAGTCGTGCAGAAAAAAGAAGAGCGCCACCACATCGGAGAGCCGGACTTTGTGCCGGCTTCGAGGACAATGGTGCATATCGGTGGCTGACGGCACACGTTATAGAGGAATAGCTTGCTCGTCTCTGTTCCAAATGGAACTGATGCCCGGCGCGAGACGCATCGGTTTAACTCTGCTGATCCTGGTCGCAAGCCTTAGCCTCTTAACGTTGTCCGTCGTTCAGGCACAAACGTCGTCTACGTCCTACCTCGGCTTTGACCGCAACACGTACCCCGGGGACATTAATCTGGGAGCCCTGCATCAGACTTTCTCCTACGCCGGCTACTGGCTGAACGACCCTCCGGGCGAGAGAACGAACACCTGGACCGGCCACCGCGCCGCCATCGAATCCGCCGGGTTCGGATTCCTCGTGCTCTTCAACGGCCGCCTCTATGGGGAACTGAAATCAGTCGCCAACGCCGCGAAGCTTGGCAAGTCCGACGCACAAGCGGCCGCGGCTGCCGCCCACCGCGAAGGCTTTCCCGCGAAGACCACTATCTTCCTCGACCAAGAGCAAGGTGGACGCATGCTGCCCGAGCAGAAGGCGTACATCTACGCTTGGGTCGACGGCATCAGCGCCGCCGGATTCCGGGCTGGCATCTACTGCTCTGGCGTCCCCGCCGCAGACGACGGCAATATCGTGACCGCGAAAGACATTCGTCAGAGCGCCGGCGGAAGGCAGATCGTCTACTGGGCGATTAACGACGCGTGCCCGCCTGCGCGTGGCTGTACTTTTCCCAAGCGGCCCCCCAGCCCCACCGAAAGCGGTGTTGGCTTTGCCGAGGTCTGGCAGTTCGCGCAGTCGCCGCAGCGTAAAGATGTTGCCACTCACTGCGCCAGCTACAGCCGCGACGGAGAATGTTATCCGCCGGGAATTTCCGCGGTCCAGCGATTGCATGTGGACGTCAACACTGCCACGTCACCAGATCCCTCAAACGGCAGAACGCGCTGACTTGCCAGCTTGCGTTACACAACCGGTAGCGTCCACAACCGTGCTGGAATTCAGCCGAAACTGTATCTTGCCGTCGCATCCGAGCATCCAACCATTCTAAGAGCAACAAGTGGCTTCAACATCCCCGCAGGCTGGGCGCTGAATCGGGACTGATTCCCCCGACGACGTGCAGTGAGCCTGCTGTGCCGCTGGAAGCTTTCAACAACCCCGTTCCAACGCGAGCTGACACGAAGCATTTTTGTCGGCGCGTGATTGGAGCTGAAAGCGTGAGAAGACATGGCTACCGCTGGTGCCGTTTGCAGTCTGGAGAATTATCTGGTCCTGCCGGACCACACCATGGACGACCGCATTCGTGCGGCCCGCGAGGCTCTTGGCCGAGATTTGGTAATCCTCGGCCATCATTACCAGCGCGATGAGGTAATCCGCTTCGCTGATTTCCGCGGCGACTCCTACAAGCTTTCGCAGGAAGCCGCGAACGCTGCCGGCAAATACATTGTTTTCTGCGGCGTGCATTTTATGGCCGAAAGCGCCGACATACTCGCCCGTCCTGGGCAGATTGTGATTCTCCCCGACCTCAATGCGGGGTGCTCCATGGCCGACATGGCGGACATTACGCAGGTCGAGGATTGCTGGGAGCAACTGGTGCGAGCCGGCGTGACCACGGACTTAGGCGAGGGCGTCACACCCGTGACCTACATCAATTCCACGGCGGCGATCAAGGCCTTCTGCGGAGAGCGTGGAGGGGTAGTCTGCACATCTTCCAATGCCGCAGGCGCCATGAGATGGGGACTGGCGAACAAGTCCAAATTGCTTTTTTTGCCCGACCAGCATCTCGGCCGCAATACCGGACACGGTCTCGGCATCCCGCTCAACGAAATGGTGGTCTGGGATCCTTACCTGATTCATGGCGGAGTCACTCCTGACCGCCTGCGCGCCGCGAAAGTAGTTCTGTGGAAGGGACATTGTTCCGTCCACCAGCGATTTCTGCCGGAGCACGTCGACAACGTTCGCGCAAAATATCCCGGTATTCAGGTCATTGTGCATCCCGAGTGCCGCCTGGAAGTCTGCCAGAAAGCCGACGCCGTTGGTTCAACTGAACGCCTGCTACGGATCATTCGCGAGGCGCCCGCAGGTACGGAGTCGAATCCAAGCACCTTTGCCGTGGGCACGGAGATTCATCTGGTCAACCGCATGGGCAAGGAGTTTGCGGCGCACGGCAAGAAAGTGATCACCCTCGACGATTGCGGGTGCCTGTGTACAACCATGTTCCGCATTTCTCCCCAGCATCTGTGCTGGGTGCTCGAAAACCTACTCGAGGGCAACGCGGTCAACCAGATCAAAGTGAAAGATGACGTGAAACACTGGGCGCGGGTGGCGCTCGATCGCATGCTAGAAATTCAGTAGGAAAGCATTCGCCGCATGGTGCCGATTGACCGGCTGTAAATTGGCAGCCGCCACGCTCCCGCATGCGGTAGAATAGATTTAATGCCTGCCCGTACATTTACTCTCGACGAAGCCAAAATGCTCCTTCCAGTGCTGGAATCGCTTCTGCGTACAGCGGTCAGCGGCAAGACACTAATGGAAGAAGTTGACGGCGAGTTGCAGGAACTCAGCCATCGCATATTCCTGAATGGCGGCACCCACGTTGACGTTGTGGCCGTCGCCCGGCGGAAGGCTGAGCGGGCCAAGGCTGAGCAACGTGCCAAAGATGCTCTCGCGGAGATCGATTCCATTGGTGTGCAGGTGAAAGATATCGATATTGGCCTGCTCGATTTTCCCTGTGAAGTGGATGGCAAGACGGTGCTGTTGTGCTGGAAAATGGGTGAGAATTCCATTACTCATTGGCACGGCACGGACGAAGGATTTGCCGGCCGCAAGCTGATTGACGAGCGCATTGCCCGGTCGAAGAGGGCGAATTAGTCTCCGGGTTGTCCCCAAAAGCTTCACATTCCAAACAACTTCTTGGGCCGGAACATACTCCAACCTGCTGGGTTTAATTAGACAGAGGATTTAAGGCTAGACTGCTGGTTGTGGATTCGTTCCGCGCCAGGATTTTTTTGGGCCAAAGTTGCCCGCTGATGGTGCTGCCGCTTCGGGTGGCAAGCCCACCGGGCGAGAGGAAATAAAATGAAATTCCCCCGTATCGCTCAATTGTTAGCATTTGGCTTTCTGTTGATGGTCTTACCCGCGGCGTTCCCGTCTCCGTCCGCCGCACAAATTGGCATCGGCATTTCGGTGCGCATCGGTCCACCCGCCCTGCCAGTCTACGAACAACCGATCTGCCCCGGAGACGGCTATCTCTGGACTCCCGGTTACTGGGCCTGGAGCGATGACGATGGCTACTACTGGGTTCCCGGAACATGGGTGGAAGCGCCCGAACCGGGCTTGCTGTGGACGCCGGGTTACTGGGGTTGGAACGACGGTGTCTACGCCTGGAATGAAGGCTATTGGGGTCCGCAGATTGGATTTTATGGCGGTATTAATTACGGATTCGGATACGGCGGCAATGGCTTTTACGGCGGCGAGTGGCGCGGCGGCCACTTCTTCTACAACACCGCCGTCATGCACGTAGACTCAACCCGCATCACCAATGTGTACGTAAATCGCACCGTCATCGTGAATAACAATACGCACGTGGCATTCAACGGCGGCCACGGTGGGGTGAGCGCGCGCCCGACACCGGAACAGGAACGGTACGCCCATGAATCGCATCATCCGCCGGTAGCCGCGCAGGTGCAGCATGTGCATGCCGCAAGTCAGAATCGGGCGTTGCGCGCATCGATCAACCATGGACGACCGGCAGTAGCTGCCACAGCACGTCCGGGAGCGTTCAGCGGACACGGCGTGGTCGCGGCCAAGGCCGCGGGCGGGGCGTATCATGCTCCGGCCATGTCGCCGAAGGCAGCTCGTGCGACCGCTCCCGCTGGCAATCATGCTGGAGAGAATCGCCCCGTAGAAAACAAGTCGGCCGGAGACCGTCCGGCGGGGGCCCATGCCTCATCGCCGAGCGGGACGAGGGCGGCCAACCGGCCATCCACTACTGCAAAGCGGCCGGAGAAGGCGAACACAGCGCATGAGAACACAGCTCGTCCTAACGAAACTCATGCCGCGAAAGCAACGCCGGCTCCAGCTTCGCATGCGACGAAAGCGCCGCGAACTGAGACGGCTCGCCCGGCTACCCAACCGCACGCTGCGAGTAAGCCGAAGTCCACGCCCAGGGAGAGTGCGCCCAAGACAAGTGCTGCGAAGCCCGCGCCCAGGGAGAGTGAGCCGAAGGCAAGTGCTGCGAAGCCCGCGCCCAGGGAGAGTGAGCCGAAGGCAAGTGCTGCGAAGCCCGCGCCCAGGGAGAGTGCGCCCAAGGCAAGTGCGCCGAAGCCCGCACCCAGGGAGAGTGCGCCCAAGGCAAGTGCGCCAAAGGAGACCCACAGCGCTCCGCCGCCGCAAAGACAAGCTGCGCCGCCTAAGCACGAAAGCGCTCCTCCCCCGAAAGAGCCTAAGGGACGGTAGCGTGATTGACTCCATCGGCCAGTGCTGCTTCCGGCACTGGCCATTTTTCCTTGCAAGGACTTCAGGTCGCTGACGTTCTAAGCTTGAGCCCGGCCTACGAGGTGTTAGTTACGTAGGTGCACGAAAGTGCAGGTGCGGGTGCGGATTGAAATCTTCCTCTGCTACAATTTTTTACAACTGCCAGGCCGCAGAAACAGTATTGTTAAGAGGAACGAATCGGCAGTTTTCGCGTAGAGCGTGGTCAGAACGGAAGATGGCTAGCGCTGACTAAGCGCAGCGCCGTGCGAGTAAGATCAAAGCGGGGCGCGACCGACGACCTGAGATAACTATGTCATCCACGAAGAACAAACTCCGCCTCGCCGGCGCCTTCGCCTTTCTCGCAACGCTAGCCTTAACCATAAGCTGCACTGGTTTTTTCGTGAACCCCACCGTATCCGCCATCACCATTGACCCGCCCAATCCGACAGTGAGCCAAGGGCTGACTACGCAATTGACCGCGGCAGGAACCGACAGCAATGGCAACGCGATCACCTTGACGGGTGGCACGAGTTGCAGCGGGACGACTGTGTGTTGGTCAAGCGCCACGCCCACCGTCGCGAGCATTACCACCGGCGGCCTGCTGACCGGGATTTCGGCTGGAACCAGCACCATAACAGCGTCCTCAGGCACCGCCAGCGCCACCGCGACTGCCACCGTTACCCTGGGCAACGTCACAAACATCGTTGTCGGGCCGGTGACCTCCTTTAGCCTCGCCGAGAACTCGATCGCGACCGGGAGCGACTGTTTGACCGCCACGGCTACCGCGGGGGGAACAACGGTTGACGTCACTGCGAGCGTAACTTGGGTCGCGGGAAACTCAAGCATTATTACGGTTCAAAATGGCGTGACCCCGATGTGCGTGACATCTTTAACCACTCCGGGCCCATCGACGATCGTTGCACAGTACATCAGCGGCACTAACATCGTAACCTCGAATACCGTGACCGTCACGGTAACTGGCCCGTAAGCCGGAGGTACCCACTTCTCGCCAGCGACGAAGTGGGGTCTTTGAGTTGTCCCTCCCAGCCTAAGCGCCCAGAACTTTAACCTTCTCTCCACTCGCGGCGGCGTGCAGCTCCCGGTCCAGCGTCGCCAGCGGCAGCCCACGGCGCAACGCGAGTTCCAGATACGCGGCACCCTACAGCGTCAGCCGGTGCTGTTCTGCCCAATCGCGCTGTCCCCTCCCGCGCATGCCGGTCGGTCTGATCTTTGATACGCCCCCCGTTCTCGAAAAGGTCCGTCAATGGAGAAAAGAAGACTTGCAGCGCCGGGTGAGCCTCCACCTTAGGATTGGACCATTAGTTTCACCGAAGCCAAAACTTCCCTAAAAAACCTGGATAAATCTATAGGCCATATCCTGAATTTTCCCACGTGACCGCGTCGCCGCGCAGTCGGGTGACAGAAGTCCGTCTCCTCCACGGCCACTCGTAAGTTGTCATTTTGCATGGCGACAGTATCATCGTGAACAGCGGCCTTATTCACTTACATCTGGCCTCCCAACGATCGCCCTATGTCTGACATTCGCTGTATCGGTATCGCCACCGGAGGCGGAGATGCGCCCGGCCTTAACGCCGTCATTCGCGCCGCCACCAAAGCTGCCATCCTCAAGTATGGGTGGAAGGTTATCGGCATTCCCGACGGCTTCGACGGGCTGATCTGGCCGGAAAAATCGTTCGAGCTCACGCTCAAGGAAGTCAGCGGCATCCTGCCGCGCGGGGGAACGATTCTGGGCACCACCAACCGCGGCGATCCATTTCACTACAAGAAAGTGGAGCGCGGGAAGGTAGTGCAGCGCGACATTTCCGCAAAGGTAGTTGCCAATGCCGCTAAGCTGGGGATCGACGCCATCATCAGCATCGGCGGCGACGGATCGCAGAAAATCGCCTATGAGCTTTTCAAGAAGGGAATGAAGATCGTAGGTGTACCCAAGACGATCGACAACGATCTTTCGGCCACCGAGGTCACGTTTGGATTCGATACCGCGCTGCACACCGTTACCGATGCTCTCGACAAGATTCATACCACTGCGGCCTCGCACCATCGCGTGATGGTGGTTGAGGTGATGGGACGCGACTGCGGCTGGATCGCACTCGAGGCGGGCATTGCCGGCGGGGCTCATGTCATCCTGATTCCGGAAATTCCGTTCACCGTCAAACACGTTTGCCGTCACATTGCGGAGCGCGAGAAGGTCGGCAAGGATTTCACGATTGTCGTGGTCGCCGAAGGCGTGAAGACGCCGCCGGAGCTGAAAGAGAACCGCCGCGCCAGTTCGATCGGCAATCTGCTGGGCAACGCCATTGCCCGTGGCTCCGGTAAAGACGTACGGGTCATCGTCCTGGGACACATTCAGCGTGGAGGCACGCCCTCGCCCTTCGATCGCATTCTGGCAACGCGCTTTGGCGTGGCCGCTGTGGATCTGATAGCCGCCGGAGGTTTCGGTATGATGGTAGCCTTGCACGGCGATACTGTAGTCTCTGTGGACGTGGCCCATGCTATTGGCCACCTGAAGTCTGTGAATCCGAGTGGACAAATTGTGCGGACGGCGCGCGCCGTGGGCATTGGCTTCGGGGATTGAGAAGAACCAAGAATCCCGGAAGTGACTCTCGTAATTTCCCAGGAATGGCCCGGTCACGTTTTAATACGAAGGCGTTTTCTTAAGGGAACTATATCGATGACTATTTTGGGAATGTGTCTAGTTGTTCAGGTCTGCCTGGCATTCGGGGTGGCCGGGCTATTGTGGCCGGAGAAGCTGATGCCGTTGTTCGAAGTCCTGATGTTCCCGTGGACAGCCAGCTATCGGGGAATAAAGGCAAACAGCATTGCCGCCATCGGACTGTCAGTTCTGCTTTTCGCCAGGTTACTCTCTGGCGTCCGCTAAACCCCTAAAACAATAAAACTCCAGAAAACTGTTTCCCGAGCGATCTTGCCTCCGGCGACGCGCCATTGACCATCCTTTGACACACGTCGGTGTGACGGGATGTCCCCCGTCACACCACCGCTCTCAAATGGACAGCAATCGGTGGAAGAAGGACCGATAGCGTTGCAGCGCGATGCGAAGATCCTCGGTGGAAACATTATCGCCGCGATCCCACTGCTGCTCCAGCTTGGAACGTTCCTCGGCAAAGACTTCAGCCAGGCGTTTCATCGCTGAAGCTACCAGGCCGTCCGCCTGTTCGACGGCACGGCGGGGTTCGTCGACGAAAGCGGTCTGAACGCCGCTCCAGCTGTTTCGCAGCTCTTCCAGTTCGGTCGCGGGAAAGAGCGGGGCGGTGTCGGGCGCACTCCGAGTTTCGGAAGCGCTTCGTACCTCGGACACGGCGTTTTGAGCGACTTCCCCGGCCGGACGCTCGGCGAGAACAGGACCTGGCCGGTCGTTTACGGCTCGGTCGTTTATGTTTCGGTCGTTTATGTTTCGGTCGTTTATGCTTCGATCGTTTATGCTTCGATCGTTTATGGTTCGATCATTTATCGCGTGATCACTGATTACGTCCTCAGCACTTGGGCGATCAGCATTCGGCCCATCCTTCAAAAGGTCGTGCGATGCTGCCGGACGTTTGCCCTGAGCCAAATCCGCTGTGGTCAAATTTTCGTCTTCGAATTTTTCTTTCCTCATTGGCACGCTCATGCTCGTGCCTCCTTTCGTTCGGGTAGTGAATCTGCGAGCAATTCTTCAAACAGCGAGCGATAGTGGACCATGGCTTTGCGCAAATCCTCGGTGCTGGCCTGGCCACGGCTGTGCCGCAGGGCAATATCGTGTGCCGCGCGATAGTTCTGAACGACGACGGGGTGATCGACGGAGATGTCTTCGACCCGCTGCTCGAAATCAGCCATGGGGTATCCGCGGGCTGCCATCAGTTCGCTCACCAGTTGATCGGCACGCGATACGGAGCCCTTGGGATCATCGACAAATTGTGATTGCACCACCCGCCAGCGCTCTGCAAAGTCTGTACGTTTGGCTGAGGGGAGCGGACGAATCTCAAACTTCTCGCGGCGCTTGGCGCGCATTTCGAGGACGCCCTCAGCGCGGCGCACTTCGCCTTCCTTCTTCACGACCCGGTCGTATTCCGGACCGAAGCGCTCGCGCAATTGTTGGCTTCGCCGCTTCCGCGAGAGAACAAAACTGATAACGGCAATCACTGCGACTGCCACGATCACGGCAATCAGTATGCTGATCTGATGCTGGTCCATGCCGCCTCCGGGACTGCTCAAACTAAGTCAGGTATCTGATTCCGCGCTCACGAGAGGGGTTGTAGACAAACTCCGGATGTGGTCTGTGGATTTCTTAGCCGTTCAATCGAAGTCAACCAATGGCTGCGCACAAATCCCGGGGGAATTAGGCCCTATTACTGATTGATTAAGCCATCAACCCTTTTGGTGACCACCGAGTTCGATGCGGAATCATAGGCGGAGCG
>Ga0209330_1000829_pt1 | contig 10885 bp, 14 predicted proteins | sample JacPinW_OM2H0_O3_FD_187969 | JGI IMG/M metagenome (GOLD analysis project Ga0209330, IMG submission 187969) | Forest soil microbial communities from Algoma, Ontario, Canada - Jack Pine, Ontario site 1_JW_OM2H0_O3 (SPAdes) (version 2) | ecosystem: Environmental > Terrestrial > Soil > Boreal...
CCTGGCAGGATATGGGATCGCTCAAGTTCTCGAACTCGGCGTGGACGCCCATCTCTCGAGTGGACGACTGGTGATCCTCTTTCCGGATTGGGAGGAGGAGCGTTTCCCCCTGTATGCCTACTATCCCTCGCGCCAATACCTCGCACCGAAGACCCGCGCGTTTCTTGAGTTCCTGGCTACGACGGTCCAGACCCCGCACTCGCGCAAAACAACTACAGGCTGAATTTCGAAACCCGGCCGAGGCTCCCGCTATCTCGGTCATTGCTTCTCCAGTTCCAATCGGGCCAGCGTCGCAATCGGAACGGTGATGTGCGCAAAGAACGCCAGTCTAAACGCGATTGGTAACCAGATGAGCGTCTATCGTTACTGATTCGACGGACACAGACAAAGCGTCTAAGCGGACGGATGTTTCAGAACGTCCGCCAGTGCATGAATCCGCATTGAGTCGGCCGGGGTCTTCGAGGTTGCCGCGCTCTTTTCCAACGAAGGCGCCATACCCTTCAATTTCGCGGTGCTGCGCTTGCTCATGTGTGAACTCTCTGCGCTTTTAATCGCCTTCTGCAGCTCTGCGATTCGGTTTGCGGGCAGAGCCTCCGACCTCGACAATTGGTCCACGTACGCTTTTGCCACGACCAACTTTGCAGCCCACTCGATTTTTTGCTGGTTCTGGACATTCAGGTCAGTCACTCGAACTGTCTTGGCCGCGTCGATTTCATTCTGCGTGAGAAATTTGGTAGGCGTCAGTTGAAACACGTCCAGCCCACGCGCTATCTCCGAAGCGTAAATGTAACCGTTGTACCAATATGCCGACCAGTCGCCGCCGAGCACCAGCACTTTCGGATCAATGGGACCGCGATCGAAGTAAGCAATCTCGAAGGGGTTCGCCGGGTCGGTGAAGTCCATCACGGACACCCCGCCCTGGTACCACGCCTGCACTTCAATGTCTCGGCCGGGAACCGGAATCAGAGAACCATTGTGCGCCACGCAGTTCTCCGTATCGCCCTGCGCGGATGGTAGCTTGTAGTAGTTCACGAAACTCAGCTTGTCGTCCTTCAGACGGAAGATGGCGTCCGCGCCCCACTTGTTCGGGTCGTTCGGACGGCAGCGCGCCCCTAGGCCACCGCCCCACTCGTCGGTGAACACAACTTTGCTGCCATCATTCGAGAACGAAGCCGAATGCCAGTAGGAGTAGTTCGGATCATTCACGGCATCCAGTCGCTTGGGATGTACAGGGTCTTTGATGTCAAGCACAATTCCGTTCCCGGAGCACGCGCCTGCTGCCAACCCGATCGCGGAGTACACAGTAATGTCGTGGCACTGGTCGGTGTCCGCCGGTTTCTCCGCCCCCTTCTTGCCATGGGTGCCGCCGTTATTCAGGCCGTTGATCGCGCCCGTGCGCGCATCGATGAATAGGCGCGGACTCCCCACGATCTTAGCCTCCTGCGGCGCAGCCACCGGAACTTTGATCACATCGATGCGAAACAACGCCGTATTCGGATCTTTGTCCGGTTTTTCCCCGGAGCACCCAGCCAGTTCTTCTGGTTGACGCACAAACGAAGTCCCCGACACGTAGATGTAAACATTCTCTTTGTCGTTCGGATCGGTTACCAGGGTATGCGTGTGCGATCCGCGGCACGTCTGCACGGCTGCAACCTGCTTTGGATTCCTGATGTCGGAAATATCGAAGATTCTTACGCCGCGGAAACGGTCTTTTTGCGCTACCGGGATCGGGCGCTTTTTTTCTTTGTCTTTTTCTTTCTCGTCTTTATCTTTGTCCTTGTCCTTGTCGTTAGTGCTGGCGTCGTCTTTGTGGTCAGCGCTTATTTTGTCTTTACCTTCTTTATCTTTATCCTTGTTCTCGTCTGCGGGCGGAGTCGGTTCCGGCGGAAATCCCTGGACGCCGCAATCCAGACGTCCATTCGGCATCTCTACCGACATGAACAGTAGATTTTTGTATACCGACACATCACCCTGTCCCCCTGGGCAGACCATCGATGTCAGCAACGTCGTCTTCGCCGGATTGGCGATGTCGTAGATACTTACGCCATAAAAATTTCCCTGGAACAAGTGGTTGCCTTGGAAGGCAAGGTCCGAGTTGGCGAAAGCAAGTTGCGCGACCAGCAAGTGCGCTGACTTTGGCATCTTTTTGTTGTTCCCCATGCCAAGCCGCCCAACCATCGTCTCCACCTTCGGATCATCGGGATCCGTGGTGCCGAGTTGAAACGCGTCCGGCTTCTTGAGCAGCAGGAGGTGTTCGATGCCCATCGAAGTTTCGCCGGCGTCGTAAAGTCCCGGTGCAAGCTTGGCGCGCGGATCATTCGTATCCGAGCCTGTCATACCCGGCGCCAGCGTTGGGGCAGGCTCTGGAGTGAATGGATCCTTATCTTCATCGTCTGCGTCTTTTTCTTGCTTGGCGTCTTTTGCGTCCTTCTCGGAGGGGTTTGCAGGCTTCTGCGCCTGTTCCTGTGGCGGAGCCGCGGGCGGCGCTGCCTGCGCCTGCGTTCGGTTTACAGCGAAACAAGAAATAACCGCGACACACGCCACACACAGAGCAAGACTGCGCAATTGGTTCATCATTTCTCCCCTAGAATCTCTTTCTTCAACATGGTCTCCATGATCCGTATCTCGGCTCGTTGCGAATTGTCCGCGTCGGTGGCGAAGTTGAACAACTCGGCGTCCTGGCCAGCGCCTGCGGCATCGAATAAATCTTTCACCATGGTCAATGCGCCGTTGTGATGTTGAATCATCCCCAGGAAAAATAAGCGGTCAAACTCGACACCCCTCGCCCGATGCAGCGCTTCCATCTGCTGCGGCGTAAGCATTCCGGGCATCCGGGCCATATTCTCGCGTGAAGCCTCGTGCGCCATGTCCATGCCCGGCATTTTCGGCATCGCCTTCGGAACCGATTCGCCGCGGACAGCCAGCCAACTCTTCATGAACTTGATTTCATCCGATTGCGAGCTACTGATACGCGCCCCCAATGAACCCAGGTCCTTGTTCTGGGTATGGGACGGAATCATCGCCGTCATCTCAACCGCTTGGGCATGATGCAGGATCATGCCCTGCATGAACTCTACGTCCGCTGGCGACCGCGGAGGCAAGGTTGCTCTCGTCGACGACGGCAGCGTTTTGCTCGCAGTACCCGGCGCGCCGGGTTGTACCACCACAGGCTTCGCCGGATCATTTTGCTGTGCCAGAGCGGCGGGGGAGACGAAAATTCCGAAAACGCTCGCGCCGATTAATGCACGCATTCCAACTCGCGCATAGCCAGGCTTGGGCTTCCGATCGCGCCGAAAACAAACCTGTCTTCTTTTTGGTGGCAGAGGAAAGATCTTCATTTAGACGAGTACTAATCTTGTCACGAAATGGGAACTTTTTCAAAGAGAGAAAAAATGAGCGAAAGAAGTGCGAGAGCCGGGGTCGGGTCAGTAGGGAGAGCTGCTCAATCGCACGCAGACTTGCTACCTTCCCGTTGGGCCATTACATGCGCTCACCGGCAGAACTCTAATTGGTACTGGAAAGTAGGCCTGTCGATATCAATCGGTCGATCGCTGCTAGCGCGTTTGAACTAAGCCGCTAGCGCGGCGGACGCGGCCGCGTGCTCGAAGTAGGGGTCATTGGAGGTTCCAGACTGGCCAGACTCACAAGGCTTGAGGAAGGATCGGTCTTGCGTACGATGAGGCGATCCTGAGGGTAAGTATTCATGTTTGGATCGATGAGCATCCATGACCGCTCTTTTGCTAAAACCCGCTTCTGGCAAGGCTTTCCAAGCGAAAATCAATTGAATCCCGTAGGAAATCCCGCATCCGCCGCAAACGCTAGCGGCTCACTTCAAACGACCCTATCGAAACTGCCCCCGACCACACGGACCTTCCATCCCCCCACTTCTGCTTCGGGGCAGTCCCGATAGGAATTTAACGTTTGTCGTTACCTATCCATGGTTGTAATTGCTGAATACTTCGCTGCGACAGTGATCACGGTCGTGTGCCTTTGCTCACGGCGGAAGAGACGAAATCGATAAAGGCTCTCACTTTGGGTTGGACGTAGTTGCGAGATGGATAGACAGCGTAGATGGGAAAGCGCTCGTCGCCACTCTGGCAGCAGTTTGACCAGTGCTCCGCGTCTCGAGCATTGGTTTGACGGAGACTTCAAGAACCTGCGCGATCCCCCAGCCAGCCACACAGATGCCGTGCAAATTGACGATGTCGCTTACAATCAGTCTTCTCGGCGTTGCGATCTTCACAAGCTTGTTTTCCGCGGTTCTTTCAGATGAAAAAAGCGGCTGCTGGTGCTTGCGCACCGGGAGGAACTGCTCTTCAGGCGCGTGAAGAGTTCCTCCAAGTGGACCCCGAGCTGAAAGTCGGCATTGAACAATCGGCTTCACGAGCACCCGCTGACGCCAAGGTCGTCATAGCCTCGGTCCCAACCCGGTCGCGCCGGAGGAGCCCGGCTCCAGCAGCTCAGCCCGGAAGAATTCTTCCTCATTGTCGTCGACGAGGCGCACCACTCCGTGGCGCTCTCCTACCAGCGAATCTTTGAACATTTCGGCCTCTTTGACCCGAACACGCGACGGTACGTGGTGGGCTTCACGGCAACGCCTAAACGCGGTTACAAGCAGGGCCTCGGCGCCGTATTCGAAAAAGTATGTTATGCCCGAGATGTACGCGAGATGATCGCTGAGCAATAGGTATGCCCCATTGCCGGCTGGCGTGTGCATAGCGAGGCATCGCCGGACAAGGTTAACATTCGCCACGGTGATTTCGTTAAAAGCCAATTGGCGCAGGTTGTCAATACAGGTGAGCGAAACAACCTGTTGGTTGCTGCCTACCGGAAGTCGCGGCAGGTCGTCGCGCGATTGTATTCTGTGTCAATGTCGCGCACGCGTTGGATGTGTGCCACGCATCCATGGCTGTCGGATTACACACGTCCGCGGTTTGGGGGAACATGCCGCGCGAGGATCGCCGGATCAAACTTGCTCAGTTCTCCCAGGGCGACATCGACGTGGTCACGAACTGCAATGTCTTAACCGAAGGCGTCGATGAGCCGCGCGTGGATGCCATTATTATGGCCCGTCCCACGGGTCAAAACTTCTCTACGCGTAGATGGTTGGGCGCGGAACTCCTGGTATACGGCCCATCTTAAATTCTTTGCCCCTCCAACATTCTTCTGTCACACACGCTTGATTCACTTAGTTTCTATACCAAGAAACTCGCCGATCTTGTCGTTCAAGAATTTCTCGTCCGCCGGGCTGCCGCCGGCGCCCGCGGTGTGTCCCCATAGCGAAGGAATCGGTACCAGCGAAGCGTTCGGAATGAATGCCGCTTCGTAGCGCGCGTCACCCACCGGGAAGTAGAGATCGGTTTCAGAGGGCATATAGAGGAACGGAACTTTGATCGAGCGTAGTGCGCGTTCCGTGTCGCCGTTGAATCCTGGAGTCTTGCCAACATCGTGATACTCCCAGGTTCGCGCCTGCAGGATTAAGTCGTTGGCATCGGCGCCGGGGATAAAGTTGGTGCGAAATTCTTTAAGTACACTTTCGAATGTGGTTCCCGGCTTCGCGCCTTCCCGCCATAATTCTTTGCGCCACCACTCTTGCGAGAACAGCCATGCCGTCCAGACCACACCGAAGGCCTCCAGGCCTTTTTGCGGCGGCGCGGCGTAATCGCCATCTTTGAAGGCGGCGTCGGCAGTGAGGGCGGCAATTTGGCCTTCAAGACGGACAACGCCGTGTCCATAAGTCTTGGCGGTGCCGGCGGTGCCTACGATGCGATCGGCGAACGTGGGATAGCTTACCGCCCACTGGAACGCCTGCTGGCATCCCATGGAAAATCCGATGATGGCGCGGACGTGCGTGATCTTCAGCTCTTCGGTGAGCAGTTTGTGCACCGCTTCCACGTTGTCGCGGATGGTCATCACGGGAAAGCGTGGGCCGTGAAAGGGTTCGGGAGTGTTGCTGGGCGAGGAGGAGTGTCCGTTACCGAAAAGCTCGGTGGCTACTAGAAAAAATTTCGAAGTGTCGAGCGCGTGACCGGGTCCAATGAGCCATTCGTAGCCGTGATAGTCGGCCATATAGTGCGAGGGCAGAAGAATCACGTTGTCTTTGACGGCGTTCAGGTGTCCGTAGGTTCCGTAGATGATGTGGGCGGATGGGATCGTCGCTCCGCTTTCGTTGTGAAAGTTAGCGATCACGAACTCGTGTTTTTCACCGGTATCGGCCTTCGGGGGAGCATTCTGCGCCCAGAGACCGGGGCAGATTACGAGCAGGAAAATGAGTTTTTTCATGGGGCGCGGCGTCCTTTTCTTGGTTCGGATTTTCTTGTCACGCGGCCCGTTCATGTTCCGCGCCGCGGAACAGCGCAATGAGGGCTCCGATCACCCAGCGCGTCAATATAACGATGATTCCGAGCAAGATCGCGGCCAGTGTTCCTGCTGCGTATGGATGACGCGTTGCCAGCCAGGTCAGGCCGATGGCGAGTACACCCTCGGGCACACTTAGCGTTATGTTCGAGACCGGCTCAGGCGATGGCGTTATCGCGGCGCGGGCAGCGGTCTTGCATCCATGCGCGGCCAAAGCGATGACCGCTTCCGACAGGGTGGCCAGCAGTTGTTTTTCGGGAGAGAGTTGGTTTGTGGCTTCGTAGGCGAGTAGCCCGGCTACGGGAACCCGGATGAAAGTGGGAAGAGCATTCCAGATCAGGTCGACCACGGGAATCTGGTCAGCGAAGAACTCAATGGCAAACAGGGCAATGGCCGCGGCGATCACGGGCCAAGCTGCAAGGACGTGCAATCCCGGGGGGAGTGGGAGGTGTCTTACGCGCGCCAGCAGGCCCAGGGCAGCCACAGTGGCATAGAGGTTCAGGCCCGCGAAGGAGAGTGCGGCCACCAGGGCGAACAGTTCGTTCGGCGAGATTTGCAGCAGGTTGAGCACTGGTCACTCGAGGCAAATGATAGCGCTTCGGGAGAAATGGAGCGAGTCTTGGATCGATCGAGTCAGAGTTGTGGCGGTTTCCGGGCCTCGCCCGTTTGGCGGATGCGGAAGTATCCTGCGCATTGAGCATGGCGCAAAATTTGGCGAAGCATCTCAGCCCGGCTCTCCGTAAGAAGGTCGAAGCGCGGGCCGCACACCTCATCGCAGAGGAAATGACGCTGCGGGAGCTCCGCCGTACCCGCAAACTGTCGCAAGTACGCGTAGCTAAAGAACTGGGCATCGGACAAGAAGGCGTTTCGAAGATCGAAAAACGCGCAGACCTCATGATCTCCACGCTTCGAAAGACCGTGGAGGCTATGGGCGGCAGCCTTGCCCTTGTAGCACAATTCCCTGACAGCGAACCTGTCACTCCTCCGGCATAGCCGTAGACAACCCGAAGAACAAGCCTACAGGGAGGAAGCGCGCTTATGCGGGCGCATAAACATTCTTTGGTGGAGCACACGCGATGATGCTTTTGGCGCAGGGAACTGATCCGCGTCTATTTGCAGCACATTCGTTCGATCACATGTTCGTCCCGGCCAATAAGAGGGCCGATGGTGGCGTAAAAGAAGTAAAATGCCCTCACTCTGGGAGGCGCGCCGCTATGTTCTGTCCCAAGTGTGGTCTGCGGCAACATGTAGTGGCTCATTCCATCTTTGTTCTGTGTGTACTCCACCACATAGTAAGAGTGATTCATCCCCTCAAAGACGTAATGCTCGGCATGGAAGATGAATCGTCGATCCTACTGGTCGCAAGGTCACCGCCGAGGAAATGAAGTGCGTCAATCTTTATCCCGAGAAATTCCACGGCGAATGGAACTATGTGATCAAGCCTAACCCCGCTCGACGGCGGAGCACAAATTGATACCCTTATTTATTTGCGGCGCCTTAGTAAGTCGTTTCTCAGTGCAGAATAGGCGTGGCGTCGGTGCCAACGCAAACCCAATTCGAGCCTTTTTTCAGCCATGTATCCACGAAACGCTCGCGGCGGATGTAGGACTTGCCACGTTCGACGCCTTTCACCTGCATGACTCCTGATGCGATTGCCGCGTCGCCGAACAGATGGACATTTAACGACTGCGGCGCGACCTGTTGCTGCTGGGCGTGGGGTTGTGAGACTAACACTTTCATGCTGCTCAAGAACTGTTCTTTGGTCTGGACCGAGCCGTCATCGTTCACCAGGATAATCGCGTCATCGAGGATCGAAGCCAGTGCTGTCGTATCGCCCGATTTGTATGCTTGGTTCCACAGTTGCTCAAGAGCAGCGATTTTCGATTTGGTGGACGCTTCAGCATCGGTTTGCGCCACAGCCCAGCCCACCGTTAAACAGATAAACACTAGCAACATGACCAGCTTCACAGGTTCCTCCCACTTCTTCTTCTAGCAATGAAGATTCGCGGCGAATAAATGCGTACTGACTGCACATTTGATCGATTTCTCCGACTGCACGATCCCGATTGTGGGCGACTTTGCCACGGCTACTTTCGACGTCCGGGAACCCAGAATCGAAAGTCGGGCAAAAGAGGGCGGATTCTGACAGATGAGACGCGACTAGGTTTTGGTTCGGTGAGCAGGCTTTGCACGGCCTGAATCAGTGTCAACGAATTGTTCTCGAACGATGTGTCTGACTTCATAACAAACGCGCCTGCACCCTCGTTTAAGTTTAAGAGCTTGGCTTCATTAGCTTGCCCCAACCCACTCAGCACGATGACGGGGATGTGTTTCAGCAGTGCGTCGCTCTTCACAGCCCGGAAAACTTCGCGTCCTGACACTTTGGCAACATTATATTGAGCAGAATAAGATCGGGAATGTTCTCGCGAGCGTCACCGAGGCCTTCCTCACCGTCTGCTGTACAGACGACATCGTAACCCCCTCCAGCGAGCGCACGTCCATTTGCCATCCGCTGGAACCTGCTGTCTTCGATCAGAAGTATTTTCATCTTTCCTCTACCAGTCTAGTGTGCAAGGCTGCGCTTAGGATGTGCACTTCTGATCACTTCCCAAGTAGCGGAAAGCGTGCAGCTAGGACGAAACGATGTGAAAAGGAACCCGCATTAATGGAATTATTCACTTGCGTGCTGTCCTCGGAGAAGCCTGTTGGGCCACCGGGGCTGAAAGCCGATTTTTCGCTCGAGTTCGCCTAGCAAATTGCGGCGTGGGACGGGATTGGGCTTTTATGTCCTCCACAAAGGTCAGTGGGTCAACTGCTCGTCCGGCGCTTTCTCGAAAATTGAAGTCGCCCACAGATTTGGTATCCCAGTACGAACGTCAACGATCGCAACGATGTACGTGCTCATCTCTGCGGGTCGCCCACGCTTGCCTGATTTTCAGGCGGCATCAGCGGAAAACCGCCGAACCTGGTTTTCATCGATATTTTACGCCCTCCAAGTGTCGTCCCTTTCTCAAGTAGCTCTTTCTGTGCGTTCCCGATTCTTATGCCGCTGAAACCGATTTCTTCTTCCCATCGAGTGCCGGTAGAAGAAGCTTCAGAACCGCTTGATCAGAGAATGGGTTCTGACCTGAGATAACCTCGCGATCCTGAAGGACGTAGCTCTGCCATGGAGCGACCACACCTACGTCAGCGCCCGCCGTACGCAAGGCGAAGTCCGGGTAGAAGAGAACCTTACCACCAATCTCAAGCGGTTCCCGCTGCTGCTCTTCCGCTGTCGAAAAGACAGTCATCTTATATCCAGAATAGATCCAGCCTTGAGCCTTTGCCCGCGCTCCAGCGGCATCGCCCGCCGTCAGCGCGGCGACCACCTCCTTCGAATTCGGAGAAGCCGCGAGAAGCGAAATCCCGCCATGGCAGAGCACTGCCGTAGGCTTGGATGTTTTATGAAAGTGTCTCAGCACGGTGCCCGCGTCGGGATCATCGAGAAGATCCATCATCGGGCCATGGCCGCCGGGGACGAAAACAGCGTCATATTGATCCAGGCCCGATGCGATGACATCCGAGATACGAGTTGGATTTTTGAGCCCAGTCAGGCTGTCGCGGAATTTTAGATAGTCCTGAAGCTTAGACTCGTCCCCACCGAAGAACTGGGCTGTAGCTGAATTGACATCCAATTGGGGCGTGTTGCCTTTGGGGTTGGCGAAGGTGATTTCGTAGCCCTCCTTCATCAGGGCGCGAACCGGAACCGTCAGCTCGTTGAGGTAGTAGCCAGCGCCGGAATAAACCTTGCCATCTTGCAAGGGCAAGCCGTGACCGCTCGAGACTAGTACCAAGACTTTTCCTTTTGTTTTCATCTTATTCTCCTTTTTGAAATCGAATCCGTTCTCCTGAGATCTAAGCTCGCTCATCGACATTGAACGGTCATTGAATACCGGGGTGAGTTCTCGGAAACGCAGCGGTGCACCGGACCTGGGCAAGTAAATCCATAAGATCCGAGATCGGTCGCGCATCGAGTTGCTGCACAACCTGGATGAGCTTGTTTCGAAGATCTTCATCGGCGAAAGCCTCACTCAACCAGTGGAATTTCTCCACTGTCCGTTCCCATGACATCGGATTAGTCAATCCTCCTTCATAGCCGTTCTGCTCCTTCACAAGGACACGTTGGTCTTTGGTGCGAATTGTGACGCGGGCGCTCAGCTCATGTGGATAGCGAGCGCTGAAACTATTATCAGGACGAATCTCTACACGCTTCAGTAAAGCCTGGACATCTGGAGCTTGGATACGTGCCTCATCCAGTTGTGCGGGGCCCAGTTGATCGTCGAGCAGCGCTGCGATGAGGTAATTAATGTTGTAATCGCCTTGCTCTTTCCTCTGAGGGTGGTTCTTTGGACCGAAGGCTCCGCCGCCTGCGAAGTCGAAGGCACCCTGGAAGACATCGCAGCGCACGCCCTCAACATCGTCCGCTGTCAAACGGTTACGACGCTTCAGCTCTAACACCGCTTCCAATATGGGTTGGCCATGAATCAGC
>Ga0209330_1000831_pt1 | contig 10854 bp, 8 predicted proteins | sample JacPinW_OM2H0_O3_FD_187969 | JGI IMG/M metagenome (GOLD analysis project Ga0209330, IMG submission 187969) | Forest soil microbial communities from Algoma, Ontario, Canada - Jack Pine, Ontario site 1_JW_OM2H0_O3 (SPAdes) (version 2) | ecosystem: Environmental > Terrestrial > Soil > Boreal...
CGAGAGTCAAGGGCAGCTGCGGCAGCGCCAAAAACAACGTACCCACCCACAGGTCGTGCCAGCTGATCGTTGCCAGCGCAAAGCTCGGCAGACGAAACTGGACGCGAACACCCGACAGTGCATGCGCGACGGCGGGATCTTGAATGATTCCGCACACGGCACCGAACAGCAGCAGGAGAAACATGGCCGGCACGGCGCGATTGGTCAGCAAAAGCAGCGTTCCCAGTAGGCCGATCGCGGCGATCGGCCACTGCGTGCTCATCAGCTTGATGCCCTCGATCATGAAGCTGAAGCCGAGTCCCAATACGATCCCGATGACCACGAAGCGCGGGACCAGCTTGGCCAACCGCGCAGCGGCGCCGCTGAAGCCCAGTATCAGCCAGAGCGCACCGGTAACGAGGCCTGCACTGTAAACCGTCGCTTGCGTAATGACCGCGGTTTGCGCGGCCTGCGTTACCGCGGCGGCGCCGAGTGCCTTCATCGGCTGGACGGGAAAGGGTGTCTTGTAGTACAGACCGCAGATCAGTAGCGCGGCCCCGAATGCAAATAATATTCCGAAGGGGTCCATCTTCAAGACGGCGATGTAGGCGACGACGAACGGAACGAGCGTGCCGAGATCGCCGAAAGCTCCCGCCCATTCCATTCGATCGAAACGGTTGCCGGGAAAGTCGGCTTTGGTTTGAGGTCCTGAAGAATTCACTGTGTCATCACGATCATGATCTGCCAGTGCGCAGACTAGACCGCAGCCAGCGGTAATACTTCACAATTACTCGTTGGCTATATTCGGCGAGATACAGCGGGGGCAACTAAAAACGGCCATGCGTTGTATCCGCGGAGCTACGACGAATGGCTTCGAGAACTATTTTACGAGATCTTCTCCGCGCGCTGCAGGATTTTTTTTGCGAGTTGTTTTCTGCCGCCGTGTTCGGAACGAGATGCCTTCGCACTGACATGCGGCACGATATCCGTCAGCCGATTCGCGCCGAGCCGGCCGACCTCGCGTTCCAGCATCCGATACTGTTTGATCAGGCCTGCGCCGAAGCTCGTCACACGCGCACCGCCGCCGCCGGAGCCGCCGGTGGAAGATACGGTCACAGCCTCGCTAAACCCTTGTTTTAAGCTGTTTATTAGCATCCAAGCGCGCCGATAGCTCATGCCGAGAGAACGTGCGGCATCGGAAATGGATCCGGTGGATTTGATCGCCTCGAGCAATGCGATTTTGCCGGGACCGACGTGGACGTTTTCGGCGAAATCGATGCGGATACGAATAACGGGTGTCATCGCAGTCCTCCCTTCGCACTTGCGCAACGCGCGCTGGCGCGGCGCCATCATACGAGATTTTTCCCTGAGGCTTGAATACAACCTGCGAGAGGAGGATTCTTACCGAACCGGTACCTCGCGGAGTCATCATGTCGACAACCTTTTTCTTGAACGGCAAAAGCACGGAGCTCGATGCGGATCCGAACATGCCGTTGTTGTGGGCGATCCGCGAGGTCGCTGGGCTTCACGGTACCAAGTTCGGGTGCGGAATGGCGATGTGCGGCGCCTGCACCGTCCACCTCGACGGTCAGCCGATCCGTTCCTGTGTCATGCCGCTCTCCTCCGTGGCCGGCCGGAAAATCACGACGATTGAGGGATTGCAGAGCAAGCAAGCCAAAGCCGTGCAGGCCGCCTGGATCGATCTTCAGGTACCGCAGTGCGGATATTGCCAGTCGGGTCAGATCATGGCCGCGACCGCGCTGCTGGAGAAGAATTCCGCGCCCTCCGATGCGGATATCGACGGCGCCATGAGCGGCAACATATGCCGATGCGCCACCTACCCACGCATCCGCGCCGCGATTCATGCAGCGGCGCAATCCGCCAAGGCGTAACGTCCATGAGCAACGACTTAGCTTCTGTCCGCAAAATCGAACGGCGTACATTCCTGAAAGGCGCCGGTGCGGCAACCGTCACGGCGCTGACCATTGGCTTCGAATTGGGCGGCTCGCCGCGCGCGCAGGCACTCGCCGCGTCCGCTGCCCCAACATCAACGCCATTCGCACCCAACGCCTTCGTCAGAATTGGCGCCGACAACAGCATCACCATCATTGCCAAGCACATCGAAATGGGCCAGGGCTCCTACACGGGGCTCGCGACCATCCTGGCGGATGAACTCGACGCCGATTGGGCTCAGGTGCGGGTCGAAAGCGCACCCGCCGATGCGACGCGCTATGCCAATCTGGTCTTCGGCAAGATCCAGGGAACCGGCGGCAGTTCATCGATCGCCAATTCCTGGCCGCAGTTGCGCGATGCGGGCGCCAAGGCCCGCGCGATGCTGCTGACAGCCGCGGCCAACGAGTGGCATGTTCCCGTCGGAGAACTGACGGTCGACAAAAGCGTGATTTCTCATACCGCCAGCAAGCGCCAAGCGAGCTTCGGCTCGCTCGTGAAAAAGGCCGCAGCGTTGCCGGTGCCGGAAACCGTGCAGCTCAAGGATCCGAAGGATTTCAAGCTCATCGGCGGCCGACCGGCGCGGGTCGATGTGCCGGCGAAATGCGATGGCACGGCGCAATTCACGATCGATGTCGAGATGCCCGGCATGCTGGTCGCGCTGCTTAAACGATCGCCGCTGTTTGGCGGCAAGGTCAAGTCCTTCGATGGCGCCGCGGCGATGCAAGTGCCGGGTGTGGTCAAGGTCGTGCAGGTGCCGGGCGGTGTCGCCGTGGTTGCGAAGAGTTTTTGGGCCGCCAAGCAAGGCCGCGACGCACTCAAAGTCGACTGGGACGATTCGAGCGCCGAGAAGCGCGGCTCCGCCGCGATGATGGAGGAGTATCGGCGCCTCGCCGATCAGCCCGCGCTGCCCGCGCGCAAAGAGGGGGACGCCAAGAAGGCCATCGGCGCTGCCGCGCGCACGATTTCCGCGGGCTACGAATTCCCCTATCTCGCGCATGCGCCCATGGAGCCGCTGTCCGCGGTGGTCAAGCTCGATGCCAAGACCTGCGAGATCTGGACAGGCGATCAATTCCAAACCATCGATCAGATGAACGCCGCGCACGCGGCGGGTTTGGATCCCGGCCAAGTGAACATTCATACTCTCTATGCCGGCGGCAGTTTTGGCCGGCGCGCCAACACCATTTCAGACTATGTCGTGGAAGCGGTGTCCATTGCCAAGGCGTACGGCGCGGACGGCACGCCGATCAAGTTGCAATGGACTCGCGAGGACGATGTCCGCGGCGGCTTGTATCGCCCGATGTACTTCCACAAACTGGAAGCCGGCTTGAATGCGCAAAACGAACTCATTGGATGGCACCACGTCATCGTCGGGCAATCCATCATGGCCGGCACGATCTTCGCGGCGGGCATGAAGGACGGCATCGATTCCACTTCAGTAGAAGGCGCGGCAAACATTGCCTACGCCATTCCCAACATTGCGGTCGATTTGTCGACTGCCAAGGCCGGCGTGCCGGTGCTGTGGTGGCGCGTGGTCGGCAGCTCGCATACGGTTTTTGCCGTCGAGGCGTTTATCGATGAGGTCGCGCACGCCGCCGGCGCAGATCCCTACACCTTCCGTCGCAAGCTGCTCGAACATGAGCCGCGCATGAAGGCGGTGCTGGAACTCGCCGCCGACAAGGCCGGATGGACCTCAGCTCCCCTGCCGAAAGGCCGCGGCCGCGGCATCGCCGTGTGCGAAGCGTTCAATTCTTTTGTCGCGCAGGTGGCTGAGGTCAGCGTCGATGACGCCGGACGCATCAAGGTCGATCGGGTTGTGTGCGCAGTCGACTGCGGCACGGCTGTCAATCCCGACATCATTAAGGCGCAGATGGAAGGCGGTATCGGCTTCGGCTTGGGAGCGGCATTGTACGGTGCGATCACGTTGAAAGACGGCCGCGTCGAGCAGAGCAACTTCAATGACTATCGCGTGCTGCGCATGAACGAAGCGCCGAAGGTGGAGGTTTACATCGTGCCCTCGACCGAAAAGCCCACCGGCGTGGGCGAACCCGGGGTGGCCCCGGTCGGTCCCGCCGTTGCCAATGCTGTTTTTGCCGCCACCGGAAAACGCGTGTACGTATTTCCTTTCGTCAAAAGCGAAATTGCCCGGAGCTAGGTCTCATGAATGCAACGCCCCCAACGCCTACGCGACGGCCGGTTCTGTGGAGCTTGACGGCCATTGTCGCCGTTCTGCTCATTGTGGCCGCTTACATCGTGTTCGGTCCGCTTCCCACCGATTTCGCCGGCGGCAAACGGGTCGCGCTCGCGGCCTACACCGCGGCGGATCCCACCGGCGTGCCGCCGGAGCTCAAGGCGGCGAGCCAGGTCGAGCGCGGCGAGTATTTGACGCGCGCCGCGGACTGCGTCGTCTGCCACACCACGAAGGACGGTACGCCGTTTGCCGGCGGCCGCGCCTTCGTGCTGCCCTTCGGCACCATTTATTCCACCAACATCACGCCGGACAACGAGACGGGCATCGGTAATTACAGCGATGCGAATTTCCTCGATGCCATGCACAAGGGCATCGGGCGCGGCAACACCAAACTGTATCCGGCGATGCCCTACGCCAGCTACACCTACATGTCCGACGCCGACGCGCTCGCGATCAAGGCCTACCTCTTTACGCTGAAGCCCTTGCACGCACCCGCGCCGCAAAACACCCTCAGTTTTCCTTTCAATCAGCGCAGCCTCATGAGCTTATGGTCGGCTTTCTTCAATCCTGACCGACGCTATGAACCGAATCCGGACCGCAGTCCTGAGTGGAATCGCGGCGCCTATCTTGCTGAGGCGATGGCGCATTGCGGCGAATGCCATACGCCGCGCAATCTGGCGTTTGCGCTCAATAACCGGCAAAAATTTGCAGGTGCGGTGCAAGCCGGCTGGCGTGCCTACAACATCACACCCGATCACGCGAGCGGCGTGGGATCCTGGAGCGACGCGGATCTCGCTCACTATCTCTCCGTGGGGCACGCCGACGGCCGCGGCACCGCCGCGGGGCCGATGGGTGAAGCGGTCGATGAAAGCTTGAGTTACCTAAAGGCAAGCGATGTGGCCGCGATTGTCACGTATTTACGCACGGTGCCGGGCGTCTCAACCTCCGACCTGCCCGAGCCAAAACAAAGTAGCGCACCGGCTCTGTTCGCCGACGATGCGGCATCGAGCGAGTCGCATGGCAAAGCCGTTTATGAAGGCGCCTGCGCCGGTTGCCACGGGTGGACTGGTGTAAGCCCTGTCATTCCGTTCGCGACGTTGACCGGCACCCGCGGCATCAACGATCCAACCGCCATCAATGTCGCGCAGGTGATCATTGGCGGCGGGCAACGGCACGTCAGCGGCGATTCGAACAATATGCCGGCTTTCGGCAGCACTTACACGGACGCGGAAATCGCCAGCGTCGCCAATTATGTCACCGCTCGCTTCGGCGCCAAGGGATCGGACTTGACGGCGGCTAAAGTGGCCAAGCTGCGCAGCGAGGAGTGAAGTAAAGCGCGCTACGAACCCGGGGTGCCCTACGGACTCGCGGACTGAGGCTCTGAGACGATGCTCTCGAGCAGCGAGTTCGTTCGGAGAAGCCGGGCCTCGAGTATGCCTAAAGTGCGGCTTGCCAACGCCGAGATCTCGGGATCCTTGATTCTTTGACCGCGCTTGAACAGCATGATCGCCTTCTGATGCCCGTCGATCATTCTGCCGGTGTACGCCAGATCGAAATCCCGACCGCTTTTCTCGCGCATCCGCTCGACAAATTGCTGATGTTCCGGGTCGAGTGAATTCGGCATCGGCAAATTCCGGCGTGCGGCAATTCTGGCGATGTCCGCGGTCACCTTTTCATAAACATCGATCATGGCGTGCGCAAAATGCCGCAGCGATTCGGCCTGGCCCAGGTCCATCGCCAGGCGCCCGAGCTGCGCTTCGGTCATGGACTCGAAACTCGCGCTCGCGATGAAAACCTCGGGTTCGATACTCTCGAGAACTGTGTCTTGACGTCTCATGAAGAACCGAGTTTCAACGCGTTTCATCGAGCGCGATATCTCCGGCAACGCTGCTTGCTTGTGGGAATAGCGAACGAAGGCCTGTAAGACAAAGCGAAAATTCCCCGCGCCGGCTTAGTCGAGCGGCTGCACGCGCACATTGACCTCAAGTTTGTGGCGCCTGCCGCCGACGATCATGCCGCGCAATGGCGAGACATCGCCGAAGTCGCGGCCCCAGGCGAGTGTGACGTGATCCTCGCGGATCATGCAGTCATTGGTCGGATCGAAATCGAGCCAGCCCAGCGGCGGGCAATACACCGAAACCCAGGCGTGCGACGCGTCTCCGCCGATCGCCGCGGCACCGCCCTTGCGCACGGTGCGGATATAGCCGCTGACATACCGGGCGGCCAGCCCGGACGAGCGCACGCAGCCAATCATGAGATGCGCGAAATCCTGGCAAACGCCGCGGCGGCTCTTGAGCACCTCGACGATGGAAGTTCGATTGGTCGTGGATCCAGGAACGTACTTGAACTCTCGATGGATCTTTCGCATGAGCGCCTGACAGGCCGCTGCTACCGGCCGTTGAGGCGTGAAGCAATCGGCGGCATAGTCCTCGAATGTCCGCTTGAGCGGCACGAGGCTGGAGCGCATGCGAAAGCGGCATGCCTCTAGCTCCGCCGCCGCAACGGGGACCGCGTGGTAGCTCAAGCGGCGCCGCAGCCCATCCCAGGGCTCGGTCGACTCGAGCGATTCGGCGCAACGCGGAAAAACCTCGACTTGCATTTCCGCGGTCACCACGAGGCGCTCATGCGCGCGATCGTATTCAAGCCTTGCGATCGGGTTGCCGAAGGCGTCCACGTCCTCGCGGCTGAAGCTGGGCTGCGGGTCCAGCGTGAGCGAATGCGCGATACAGCGCTGAAATGCAAATTCGCGCGGTTGCAGGTGCAGCAGGTGATGCGAGTGCACCACGTCGCCGCCATAATCGTATACCGTCGCGTGGCTTACCGCGTAGCGTGTCATGCGGACACCGCGCGCAGGTCGAAATCGATGTGTGAGAAGTGTTGCGAGGTGAGCTGCTCGGACAGTTGCGCCGAGGCCAACATCAATTCCTTCAGATGCCGCGCCAGGATCTCACGCGAGACCTGCGCCGTGTCAGAATCGCCGCTGGGACTTTCATACTCGAGCGACACCAATTTCGAAACTGCGTGATACAGCGTTTCTTGCGGCTTGGAGCCCAAGGACTCGGCGACTTCGATCAGCAGCGTGTTGATGGCGCGCCACTGGAAGGCCAGTGCGCGCGGATTCTTTTCATCGTAGACGAGAACGTCGATAGTCGTTTCCCAAACGGGCGGCGCCCGGTAGCGTGTTCGATAGGTGATGGCGCTGTCGCCTATCTCCAGCAGCCATTCGAGTTCCTGGCGCAACGGCGTTCCCGCGCCGATCAGCCGGCGCGAAATTAAATCCGCGAGAAATTGCAGCCGTTCCAACCGACGGCCGATCATCATGAGCCGCCAGCCGTCATCTTGGGTCATGTCATCGAGCGCGAATCCCGCGATCGCCGCCAACGACAGCAGCAGACTGTCAAGCGTCTCGCGGGCATCGCTGCGCGCGGCTTCCGCGCGCCTGAAGTCGCGCTGCAAAACCGTCAAGGCGCGCCAATTTTCCGCGGACAGGCTGCCTCTCACCTGAGCCGCGCATTCGCCCAGGCGTTCGATATCGCCGCTCAAGGTGAAGCGTTTCTCGGAATCAAAAACCGCCGTGGCGCCAAAGTGTTTGCAGATCTCCATGGCCTGCGAGCGGAACGGCAGATTGCGCCTGAGGCCCAAGGTGGCGCGCAGCAACCGCGTCTTATAATCGCAACGCTCCGCATAGCGGCCCATCCAAAACAGGCTTTCCACCAGCGTCGAGGGCAGTTCGAAGTGCCGATGCGGCGCGCGATCCGTCCTGACAATCGGGGCGGTCGCCTGTTCGGAGGTTTCCTCGGAACCGCATAGCACCCAAATGTCCTTGCTGCCGCCGCCGCGCTGCATCGAAACGATTTCCGCATGCGCGTCTGAAGCGAAGCGCGCCAGGCCACCGGGCAAAACGCGATAGCCGCTCGCAGTGGCAATGGCATAAACGCGGATGCCGAGCGCGCGTGCCGAAAAGGCATCGGCATTTTTCGTGTACCAGACGGGTGCTTGGGAAAAAGCCAGGTGCTCCTGGGCCACAAATGCGTGCGGACGCGCGTGCATGCGTGCGATGAGCGCCGCACGCTCTTCAGCGTTGAGGTCGCTGCCGAACACGGCGCCGAGCTTCTGATTGGGAAACGCCGGCTTGATCACCAAATTCGACAGGTTGGCGAGCGCGGATTCGAATGCCGGCGGCTCGCCGCACCACCAACTAGCCACCGAGGGCAGGTGCAGCTTCTCGCCGATCATCTGCTGCGCAATCGCCGGCAGGAAGCCGAGCCACGCCGCCGATTCGAGCACGCCGCTCCCAAGTGCGTTGGCAACGGCGACGTTGCCTTTGCGGATCGCGCCGAGCAGCCCCGGCACACCCAGTGCTGAGTCGACACGCAACTCCACCGGATCGCAAAAGTCGTCGTCAAGCCGGCGCAAAATGCTGTGGACGCGTCTTAAGCCCGACAGCGTCTTCAAGAACACCCTCTCGTCGCGCACCGTAAGATCGTGCCCTTCGACCAAGGGGAAGCCCAGCTGGCGTGCCAGATACGCATGCTCGAAGTAAGTTTCGTTGAATGAGCCGGGCGTCAGAACCACCGCCAACGGCTCCTCCTCGGCATTCTCCAATAGCGCGTCGCGAAACGCGGCAAAGAAGGCGCCCAGCGGGCGCACATCCATCGACTGCGCCAGATGTGGAAAGGCCCGGCGCACGATCTGGCGATTTTCGAGCGCGTACCCCGGCCCGGACGGCGCCTGGGTTCGGTCGGCGATCACCCACCAGCGCCCGTCCGCCGACCGCGCCAAGTCCGCCGCATACAGCGACAGCCAGCGATCGCCCGGCAACGTGATGCCGGCGCACGGCCATAAAAAATTGGGATGGCCGAACGGAATTTCGGGCGGCAGGCTACCGCGCGACAGTAGTTCCTGCTTGCCATAGAGATCGACCAACACCGCGTTCAAGAGCCGTGCGCGCTGCGCAACGCCGGCTTCAATCGTCTGCCATTCTTGTGCGGAAATGAGATAAGGCAGCGGATCGAGAATCCATGGGCGGTCGCGGCCCTGCCGATCGGCATACACATTGTAGGTGATGCCGTTCTCCACGATCATGCGTCGCGTGAATTCCGTGGCCAGCCGGGCGGCGCGTGCGTCGTCTTCAAAAATGCTTTCGACCAAGGAGTGCCAATGGCCGCGGACACGGCCATCCGCGTCCAACAGCTCGTCGTAGCGATGCGGGTCGCTGCGGTAATGCTGCAGTCGCGGATCCTTATCGATGATTGCGCAGGTCCAGCGTGAAGGGAAACTCCGCGCTCGAGGGGACCGGCTCGATGTTCATGCGGCCCGGGGTGTGGCCGATGCGGAAAAATCGCGCGAGCCGTCTGCTCTCCGCCTCGAATGCGTTGACGGGAAAGGTTTCGTGGCTACGGCCACCCGGATGCACCACATGATATCGAAATCCACCTGCCGAGCGATTCATCCAGGTGTCGACTATATCGAATGTCAGCGGCGAATGAACACCGATTGTCGGGTGCAACGCCGACCATGGCTGCCAGGCGCGGTAGCGCACTCCACCAACGAATTCGCCTGTGCGACCCGTTGACCGCATCGGGATAGCCCGGCCATTGCAAGCCACCAAATACCGATCGGGGGGCAGGCCGCTCGCCTTGACCTCGACGCGCTCCAACGAGGAATCGACATAACGCGTCGTACCGCCGGGCGCGCCCTCTTCGCCCATCACATGCCACGGTTCGAGTGCCTGCCGCAATTCGAGCAACGCACCTCGCACCGCGAGGTCGCCGAGCTTGGGGAAGCGAAATTCGAAGTGCGGTGCGAACCAGTCGAGACTCATGTCGAAGCCGGCCTGATTTTGCTCCTCGATGACGTGCGCAAAATCCTCGAGAATGAAATGCGGTAGCAGAAATCGGTCATGCAGTTGGGTACCCCACCGCGTCAAGCGCGCCGGCGCATAGGGCTCGCGCCAGAAACGCGCAACCAACGAGCGCAGCAGCAGTTGCTGCACGAGGCTCATTCGCGCGTGGGGCGGCATTTCGAAGGCGCGCATCTCGAGTAATCCGAGCCGGCCGCTGGAAGTGTCGGGCGAATACAGCTTGTCGATGCAAAATTCCGCGCGATGGGTGTTGCCGGTGACATCAATCAAGAGATTTCGCAGAAGCCTGTCGACAAGCCATGGCGGCACCTCGACGCCTGGCTTGGGGAATTGTTGGAATGCGATCTCAAGCTCGTACAGCGAGTCGTTGCGCGCTTCGTCCACTCGCGGCGCCTGCGAGGTTGGGCCGATGAAGAGTCCCGAAAACAAGTACGACAGCGACGGATGATTGTGCCAGTAGGAAATGAGGCTTCGCAGCAGATCCGGCCGCCGCAGAAACGGCGAATCCTTCGGCGTGGCCGCGCCCATCACAATATGATTGCCGCCACCGGTTCCCACATGGCGCCCGTCGATCATGAATTTCTCAGAGCGCAGACCGCAGTCGCGCGCGACGCCGTAGAGGTGCGTGGTGAGCGCCGACAGCTCATCCCAGCTCGCGCTCGGCTGCACATTTACTTCGATCACGCCGGGATCGGGGGTCACCTTGAAGTTCATCAGACGCGGATCCTGCGGCGGTTCGTAACCCTCCAGAATCAGCGGTTGACCGAGCATCTTCGCGCTCGCCTCGACCGCAGCGAGGACCTGAAGGTAATCGTCGAGCGTGCGCGTCGGCGGCATGAAGACGTAGAGCACGCCGTTGCGTTGCTCGGCG
>Ga0209330_1000832_pt1 | contig 10846 bp, 16 predicted proteins | sample JacPinW_OM2H0_O3_FD_187969 | JGI IMG/M metagenome (GOLD analysis project Ga0209330, IMG submission 187969) | Forest soil microbial communities from Algoma, Ontario, Canada - Jack Pine, Ontario site 1_JW_OM2H0_O3 (SPAdes) (version 2) | ecosystem: Environmental > Terrestrial > Soil > Boreal...
GACAAAATGTCCGGTCCAATTTAGTGCAATCGGCTCCTGCCAATGCGCTCATTGTCGCGAATGAATTCAAGAGCGCCCCCAAAGGAACGGAGAAAAATTGGTATTGATGTCGTAATGATCGATGCCCTCACGTTTCTTCAAGAAAGTGATGATTACGTAAGTTACCGGGGTAGCGACGATTTCGTAAAGCACCTTGAACGCGTAGAGCGACGTTCCCGTAAGAAGAACATATTTCACCGGCCACACGCCGATGAAACCGACTACAGCGAATGTGAATGTGTCCAGCCCTTGGCCAACGATGGTCGAACCAATGGTCCGAGCCCAAAGATGGCGGCCTTGTGTCCTGATTTTCATCTTGGCAAGGACGAAAGAATTTGCGAATTCTCCAATCAAGTATGCGACGAATGACGCTAGCACAATGCGGGGTCCTTGTCCCAAGGTGAGCGCAAACGCCCCTTGGTTCGGCCAGAATTGGGCCGGGGGGAGTTTAATGACGATCCAATATGTGAGAGCCATTAGGCCGTTCGCTATGAAGCCTGTCCATATGATTTCTCGCGAACGAGCGTAGCCGTAAACTTCGGTGAGGATATCTCCGAAGATGTAGGAAATTGGAAACACAATTGAACCACCGGGAAACACAAATTGCCCTAGCTGCCATGGTTTTTGGGCTGTCGTATTGGAGATTAGCAGCGTGGCCACGAAGAGCCCGCCAATGAGACTGAGGTAACGAAACCTCCCTTGCTTTTCTTCCGAGCGGCTCGATTGTGGCATTCTGCGTCCTACCTTTCCGAGATTGTAAGTTCTACCATACCGCTGAGCGTTATCCCGTGAAGATTGTGAATAGAGTTGGGAACGACGATAGGAGGCTAGACAATACTTCAAATAAGTTGTAGTATTGTGATATGATCAAAGAGCGGAAAGAAGCCGCCAAGCGGCTCTACGAGATCGCGGAAGACCAGCAAGGCTTCTTCACGACGAAGCAAGCTAAAGCTGCTGGCTTCGCGGAGAATACTCACCCGTACCACGTTCAGGCGGGGAACTGGATTCGTGAGCATCGGGGAATCTATCGGCTGGTCAGCTTTCCACGAGGCGAGCGTCCTGACCTCATGCTTTGGTCGCTGTGGTCCAGGAATAGAGGAGAGGTCGCGCAGGGAGCCTATAGCCATCAAACTGCTCTGAGCCTTCACGATCTTTCGGACGTAATGCCGGCGAAGCTGCAGATGACGGTCCCGAAAAGCTTCCGGCGAAATAGCGAAATCCCCCGAGTGATCGTTCTACATTTCGCCGATCTGCCCCGGGATGACATCGGAACTGTTCATGGAGTGCGGGTGACAAAGCCTATGCGAACGATTCTTGATCTGCATGAAGGCGGAGATACCCCGCTTGCGACTCTTCGGCAAGCACTCCGTGAAGGACTTCGGCGAGGGCTCATTCGCAGAAGTGAAATTGCAGAGGCTAGGAGACATCTCGCTGGTAGCAAGCACCTGCGAACATTTTTTCAGAGAGTAGTAGCCTAATGGAGCCCAAGAAATACGCAACGGCAGCAGCCTTTCGAAGGGCACTGGAGGACAGACTTCAGGATATTGCCATCAAGGAAAGCGTTGACTTGCAGAGGCTGCGCCGTCAAGTTGCCTTTGACCGGCTCCTGGCGCGGCTGTTTCAGGCGGGACGGCCTCCCGCACTGCCTGGATATTGAAAGGTGGTTATGCGATGGAACTGCGGATCGATGCCGAGCGCACGACGAAGGATATTGATCTGACATTGCGCAGCGTCTTCAGTACTGGCGGGAAGAAGGACGACATGAAGAATCTGGCCGTGCTGGAGAAGCTACAGGAAGCCGCCGCATTCAGTGGACACGACTTCTTCGTTTACACGATAGGTGAGCCAATCTCTGACCTAGATGCTGCCCCGTAGGGCGGCGCGAGGTTTCCGGTCGAAGCCCGCGTCGATGGCCGCGTATTCGTAGGATTTCACCTAGATGTAGGAATAGGCGATGCTGTGATGGAGCCTCTCGAAGTTATCGAAGGGCGCGATTGGTTGAGGTTTGCCGGTATTGCGAGCCCGTCGTTGTATATGATCCCTCGCGAGCAGCAGTTTGCCGAAAAACTTCACGCCTACACGCTGCCGCGACGGGGCGCAGCAAATACTCGCGTTAGAGACCTGGTGGACATGGTTCTCCTGATTCAGTCTGCAACAACCCTGGATCGCACCAAAGTCACCGAAGCGATACGCGTTACTTTCGAACGGCGAAAGACCCACGCATTGCCGAACGTGCTTCCCGTGCCTCCGGCAGACTGGCAGAAACCCTACGAGTCACTCGCTCGCGAGTGCGGCCTATCCGGGCAAGTTGAAGATGCGTTCGCGATCTTGGACACCTATCTGAGCGAGCGCGGAATTGCCGAAGTGAAGTGGAGAAAGTCATGACAACGCTATTTCAATGGCAGTGTGATGACCGCGATTTGCAGGAGCCGTCGCTGGCTATATCGAAAAGAAATCTAGTTCTGGGAGAAGACCATGCCTCTGCACGGCCCGACTGCGCTGGATATTTTCTCAGGTCACATGAGAGGAATGAGGGAGCCTTGGTTTTTTGGGTTCAAGATGTCTGACGGAGTCCTCACAGGACAGCCAGACCCCCCTTCCTGTCCGTCGCGTCCAACACATACCGTTGTCTGAATATTAAAGTTCACAGTGTAGTGGAGCATGAGTTCGGTGGGGCCACTATAATCAGTCGCAATCGACACAGTTTCAGTTTTCCCGTCGGGCGAACGAATGTTTTGGCCGCCAGGAACGTACCAGACAAAGCCGCAACCGCCCCCCTCGCAGCCCTTATAGACCACCGAAGTGATCGTTCCAGGTACCGTCAGGTCTGCGCCTATGAGAGTTAAATGACCCTGCTGTTGTCTAAAGTAATGATGATAGATGCCGATAGAAAAATCCTGATGGGAAGGATCCGTCCTTGTTTTGGTGGTCGTCGGTTGCGGAGGCAGTTGCCATTCCGAGTAAATGTTGCTGGCGAAGTTGCCCGCCTTGAAGGTGGCCACGATTGTCTGCGGCACGCCGTTGGATTTGGGACGATCGATCAAAATATTGGTCTTTTGCTCCGTCCTTATTGATTGGGGTTTGCGGCTGACGGTCGCGGAGCTGCCAATCTTAGTGTCTCCCTGTAGGCTGACAATTTTGAACTTATTCTTCGTGTTCTCAGGCACCTTATAATAAATGTTTACGACAACCGAGTCTTCCTTATCTTCAGCCTTCCAGGCATACAGTCCTCCGCTGGCACTGTTCGATGCCGCTAGAGTTTCGATGCACGTATTCCAAGCTGGATATGCAAGCGGTGAAGTTATTTCCAAATGTTGATACTCACCCTCCTGATAGTGCGAAGTGTAGTGGATCGCGTGGAAATAACTCGTGCGCTTCTCTTGGAACTGAGTCCAATCATCAGAAATACGAAGAAGGTCGTCCGCCAGAGGAACGCTTGCACCGAATGAATTGCTAGTCTTCGATTGTTCGAAGGTTTTCTTATCGACAACGGAAATAAAATCGAGGTCTTGCTCCTGTGTTTTGACAGTTGTTGCAATGTCTTTCGCCAACGCAGCATTACAAATCGAAGCTGAATCCGGAGCGTTCTGGGCAAAACTAGAGGCAGAGCATAGGAGTAGGATTAGCGTTCCGAAGATGGGTTTGCTCATGGTTTATCCTCAGATCCTTTCGAGTAGGATCAGTCTGCGGCTGAAGGGTGCGAGAATCGGTTTCCCTTCTCGAATCCGAAAAACGCGTACTTGTACATCACAACTGTTGGACCTGTCGGATCGGTCGTAAAGGTGTAAGGTATCCCGTTTGGCACAAAAAACCAGTCGCCCGGCCCGTACTCTCTCCCTTTGTAGAGGATCTTGCCCTTCGTAACTATGCGTAGTCCACCTCCGGGAGCATCCAATGTATTGGCCGGATGAACATGCGATTTGACCAGCGTACTCGGGGGAAACATCGTCTGGTGGACGCGCATTGGCATCATGTCAATTGGCAATTGCCATTTCTGAATACCACTTCCAAACGGAGTATCAACTTTCAATAATTCTTGGGCGGCTATGGCCCGGTCGTCAAAGCAAGAAACTTCTTCGGGGCCGAATCCAAGCTCCCTCAACTCCTCTCGCGTATAGCCTTCTCGAACCATTCCGTATTCAGAGAGTTGTTTGCGCGTGTACACTCGTCTGCTCGCATCAAAAGGAAGACAGCGCTCTGAAGCGGCACGTCTTAGGGTTTCAACTTCTACGTCGCTCAACTCAAATAGTTCTTCATCATCGGTTTGTCGAGTTTCAGTAAGCTCTTCAACCTTGGATTCGATCATTTTGGTCCTCCTCGAAGTTCATGGTCTGCTCCTCAGCGGGAACCTGTCCGCAGAGAAACTTGACGTCTCGACTAAGTGGTGTTTCTTACCGCGCCGCGGGCCGTTTAAACGAGACCGTTACGTCCTTCTCTCCTGTAGCCCGGAATCCCAAGCGCTCAAAGAACAGCCGATGTGGCGCATTTTTTAGAATGGACAGCGACACTGGCTTGCGTTTTGTACTCCAGCTTTCGAGCAGTTCACCAAAGATCTTCGAACCAATACCGCGCCGCTGAAACTCGGGCACGATGTAACCATTTTCTATGACGATTTCATCGGCGGTTTCATCGAAAGCGAGCCATCCAATCTGTTTGTCGCCGAACAGGATGATCGAGGACTTGTCCGTCCGCCAAATTGTCGCGAAACGCCGTTTCTCATCATCGTCAGCCCATTCGCGATGAAGGTAAGGAGTTATGTGAGGCTTGACCGCCTCCAAATAAATCTTCCACGCGAACTCGAAATCGGCGGATTTTGCTGGTCTAAGGGACGCATGCTCTTCCATCGTCGTTGTTTTCCTTTCAGATTCGACCTCAGAGTACGATTCACTATGGTTTATGCGCGCGGGGATGAGCGTGTTGATGGCCACCACCGCTTGCTGGAACGATGCATTGCGAGAAGCAACTCCCCACGCAATTCCCGCTAACTTCGTCTAGAGCAAGTCGCCAAGAGGTCTCGATAAGTTCTTTATTCTCGATATCAGATGGGATGGTTTCTCGAACAACCGAAATCCTTCCTTCGTAATTAAACTCGACAAGTTGGAGGTGCGGGCGACTCGCAGTCCGTAGAGCGATTAGCCCGAAGATCTGCTCCAGGTCATTTGCAAGCATTGACTCGCAGAAATCTCGCACGAACTGCGGATTCCTGGTGAGCAAAGTATTAGCCCCGCGTACTTGCGGATCGGAAGAGAACTCTAATGGTTGAAGGAAGGGACTGAGGGTGGTTTTCACAGCAAAGACAGACGGTGAAAGTGGCTTCGAAAATGCGACAGCCCGAGGAAGTGTGGTGAATTGTCTGCGGTCTTCGTGGTATTCGACATCTTGAATAGGAAGTTCGCCGACTTCGAGGTGCCAATGTTTGTGCAGAAGGCCGATGCCCCAGGTCTCGCACATCCTGTGCTCGGCAAAGACTGGCCCCAGGAGCGAAAATGCCCGTGTCAATTGATCTCGGGCGCGCATGTCAGCGTTCGCGGACTCAATCGAGGGCAGAATGTTAAAGCTCGATTGGTTGTAGTGTTCCAATTCCTGTTGCATGTCTTGGTCTCCTTGTGTGAACACGAGAGTAACCCGGACGGGAAGTGCATAGCCTTATACTACCGAAGATTTTTGTCAAGTTAAAATTCTTGCTCCAAAACAGAGCGTCATTCACGAGTTTGTTCCGGCCCTACAGATGATGGTTTTAGGCTATCTTCACGTTTCGAATTCAAGACCACGCTTTCTTAAATTTAAGGATAAGTCAGGATGGACCTGACTCCCCAGCACTGTCCGGGTCTAATTTTCTAGACCGAAAGCAGTGAAGTTCCTGAAAGCATTCGCGACCAAGAATGGAAAGGGAGATATTGGAGGGCGCTCGTTCTCAAGAAGCATCGAAGTGGAGCAGGCGCGTCCCCTGTGCCGAAAGTGTGCCAGAATCCGATTTTTTTATGCCATTGGGGCTAGCTTTGAGCGAAAAGCAGGTTCCCCAATTGCTGAAAACACAGAGATACCAAAATAGAGAAATGGAGCTGTTGGAGTCGGCTGGTCCGCGCCCAAGGCAGGCGGCGCGGTGTCATGTGGGTGTCATGCGAATAGTAATGAATGGCGGCCAATGGTGATGAAAACTGAAAGAGAAGGCGCATCCGACTTGTCCCGTTTTTGTCAGAACTTGTTGAATCCCTCCGATTTGTCTCGGCTCCGGCAAATTGTGATTAGTTTGGTTTCAAGGCTGTTACCGAATGCTCTGGGATCAGCTGATACGTCGAACGGATGTTCGGAGGTTCTTTCAGAAGATCAGGTTCAATAGGGGAGTGCCCGTGATGTGGAAGCTTCGGGGCGGGCGCGTTTCCTTGGCATCGATTCATGCGAGAGCGGCGAATTTGGAGGTAGGTCAACTTGCTGATTCGAAGATTTCGATCCAGCGCTCCAAAGTCTGGTCGTGCTGTTCGAGCGGGCCAATCAGATAATCCCTCAATTCCCGGTGATACCGTTCTCGAAGAATTTCGCCTTGTAGCTTTCTCGATCGGAATAAATACAAGGCGTCGTCGGAATCCTTCAACCCCGCCCTCTGCAACTTCGACAAGATGTAGTCGTAGGGATCGGGTACGAGAAGCCTAAGCCGTTCGAACTGTCCACTCGCCATTTCGGAAAGTCTCTCTTCGTACTCTTCCGGCAGAGTTGCGACCGTGACACGATGGAGATAGATCTTGTACCTGCGATGCAGGTCGGAATCATAGCCAGCTATTTCTTCTAGGTTGAGGTCCGCAGGCACAGCCGTGTAGTAGTCGATATCCCCTGTTGTGCGCGGAATTCCGTAATAGAAGACGAGCGCAAAACCTCCGATGCAGTGGATTTCAAGCGGTTTTTCCAACGCTTTGTCGATCTCTCCGAGGAAATCCTTCCATGGTGAAGGGAGCTTAGCGCCGGGCGTTTCACCGGGCATAGGAAAGCTGTTCCGGCCGCATGTCCGCGAGCAGGTTCCAGTGTACCGCGTCGGCGGTTCGATTCTTCGAAAGCCACTCCCGTTCTCTCTCGGTCATGGGAGGGCGATAGAAAAACCCTTCCTTCGCGAGGCGGCTCTCCTCAAGCATCTCTTCGAGCTTGCCGAGTTCCTTCGATCTGGTATTGTCGCTATGACTCTCGGCCACACGCCGCCCAAGTCTAACGACAAAACCCAGCTTGTTTTGAAGATTGAATTTCCGGGCAGTTTCGACCAGCCACCCATCTGGACGCGCGTACTTCATCGCTACCCACGGCAAAGCCTCCGCCACGCGGCCATCGAGACTCGTCTGTCCCAATGCCGTAAGCAGCACCTCATAAGGGTTCTTCCTTGGGGTATGCGTCTTGAGGTAAGCGAAACCCGGATATTCGAGTCTCGACAACCACTCCACTAATTGGTCATCGTTTGTCCGAGTTGGCACAAAATCCTCTTCGAGGGGAAGAACTTCCGGGGACAGTCCATAGACAGAAACGGTCCGGCGAACCACCTTGGACGTCAAGCGTCGCTTCCCATTTTCAAGCAGATTCAAATACGACTGGGTCACCCCCAGATGACTAGCCGCCTCCTCCTGCGTCCAGCCTCTGTGCTGGCGAGCCTGCTTGAGCTCCTGTGATTTCATAATGTCCATTTATAACAGACTTGTCATATTTTGTCAATAGGATCACCATTGGACTTACTTACCACGATCTCAATTCGCGCTTCCGATCCAATACGGAGATTGGCTTATTGAAGACAAATGGATCGATTCGGTCGGCCTGTAATGTCGCCCATTCGACCCATGCATTGTACTCGGGCTGCTTCTCGGCACTCCTGGATCGAGTCTTTTCGGCGTATGCGGCTATAAACCGTCGCATTCGCTCTGCACCTTCCCACGAGTCTATCCAAGTGTTGAGTTGCTCCAGTTTCTTCTCTTCGTCCTCGATGTCTTTCTGGAGCTGTGCCCTTTCCAGTGCTCGCTTCTGTTGCTCGGCCTCGCGCCGTTTGCGATCTTCTTCCCGACGCCGCAGTGCGACCGCGATTCGCATCAGTCCGGAAACAAAATCGGGAATGAGGTTCTCGATCCGTTGGAGTTTGGCGTCACTCCACTTCGTTCGTTGTTCGTGTCGCTCCCATGTTCCCAAGTGAATGATGAGCGCCAGCTTTCCCGAGGGTTCATGTGTAACGACTTCGTCGTAATCCCAGCGATCGGTTGGATTGGGAACTCGCGGCTTCTGTGTCACGACTCTGCGGATCGGTTCCTCGATGCCAAAAGAAAGATGCTCTCCGTTGATCAAGGCCAGGGTACGACCTTGTTCCGATACTTCCACGCTGAACCCTTGTCGCTCCATTACAGACACGACTTTCGCCATAACTTGTAGTGCTCGATCCAGCATTCCCTCACTGACCTTCACGTCGAGGCCGCCGGGCTCACGCGGAAGCAGAATTCCGTTTTCGTCTTTGCGGCTATGGCTCCGGAGACGGCTTGCAGTGCCGCGGATCAGAGGATGCGGACGAACGGTGGGATCGATTGTCGGAGGATTAAGCGCACCAGAGCAAACCAATTGGTTTATCGCGACGAATTCGGGATCGTTTTGATCAGAGCTAGTCGGTCTTTTCCGTGCGAGAGGAGAGCGGCATATGATGGGAACTTTATCGATCTTTGGCAGCGGAGTTTTTTTGACGCTTGCATGTCCATGAGCAAGCTTCGCCCAGTGTCCCCGTCCCGGAACCGGCACAGATAATTTCCGGCACGTTTTGCCGAGCGCGACGGCGGATACGCCGTACTCTTCGGCAACCTTCAATAAAGGTTGTTCCCAGACCTTCCGATAAAGCTCTTCTCGATTGTATTGCTCCAACGCCGTGTCCTCCTTTTGGCGATTTTGTCTTCTTAGTCTCTTTGTTGCCAGCGGCTGTTCTATGCCCGGCTAGGCTGTCAGTGACGGCTGGAGTTTGGCCGAGCCTCTAAATGAATTCCGAGTCGCGATAACGCATTGATTTTGGGTTTCAGATGTTCCTTCATTCGTGGTGTCCCCAACAGCTTATGCACCTTCTCGGCGGGACATGCATTGTGTTTGCGAAATATCTGGAGCAACTCAATGGTCACATCTGGCTCGCATTCAAGAAGCGTGCGGCGAAGAGAATTCACATGGTACGCATCGTCGGGATTCCAGATCGCGCCGTGGGAGAGCAGCTCACGCATGCAATCAAGGTCTTTCCAAAGATCATATTTCGATTTCAGCCGTTTCCCGCCATAAGGATCGAAACGCGCGAAACTCAGGTGCCACAGAGCGGCTTCGAGTGCCGACGATCCACCGTTAGGCTTATCGTTCGGATTGGCTCCGATCCCGAGCAAGTACTCCAACAGAGGCTTGCGACCTGAAGCGGCAGCACAGTGAAGAAGCTCGGACAAATTATCGCGGCTTGCGTCGGGCTTTAGCTTCTTCAGTACGTCGAGACTTTCTGAATGACACGCCTCCTCCAGCCCCGACGTGTAGCATTCCGGATCTTCTGTGTATTCCTTCTCCAGGCACGGGCCACGCGAGCGGGGATCGCCTCCCGCCCACATAAGCAGACTGACCCATTTCAAATCCCCCTCACCGCAAAAATGGCGTAGAGCGTAATCAAGTTGTTCCTGCAATTGCCCTGCAAGTTCCGGATGTGCCCGTTTGTAGTCGACAAGAGGTCGGAGTGCGGTGCGCACTTTTGCGCCGAATGCCACCGCAAATGGCCTGCCCTCTATGGGATCAGCACCGTGGTCGAGAAAGAAGTGAATCATTCTTGGTTCCCAGGTGAGCAGCACGTCTGCAAGCGGGACAGCGTTGATATTGGCACCGTTGGCCAGAAGCAATTCGACGAAATCTAGCCTGCGCGATGACACTGCGTCGCCCAACGCCGCGTCTTTCGCTGATTGGCTAGTCTCGTGTTTCGCAATCAGCTCAACCAGGCTGTGGAATCCGATTTCCACGGCGATTTCCAAAAGGCTCCTCTGCCTACCGCGTTTTATCGCTCTGGAAATATCGAGGGGCCTGCCGTCTGCGATCCACTTTTCGATCTCATACAGCCGTCCGGTGCGGCACAGCGCTACAAGTTCTTTCGCGTCGTTTGCGACAGAGTTGCCATCCACGTTGCTCATTCCCGTGTCACTCCTCGCGAATATGACCGCAATACCGATGAATGATGTGAAGGGTACAAGAGCCTTCGTGATCGTCGCAAACAGAAACCTCCCGGTCACACCTGCGAGACAAACGAGCCCAAGGAGAGTAAGGACACAGCCGAGACGCGCAGACAGGGAGACGTGTTTTCAGAAACATCCTGCCCCAGGGGCCACAATTGCTGCGATTTGGTAAACCCATGACAGGAGTCGCGCGATTTGTCGCCGTCTCAAGTCAGATCGCTGCGCTTGTTAGCTATCCGAGCGTATAATGGCGCGTCAGAAGGCCGCTTTCCCGTTCGCTCGGAAGAATTAGAGACGTTGATGGCGTCGGCGCTTGGGATAACAATTTCCTCATCGCATCGCCTATGCCCTTTGTAGCGGCAGTCAGCTTGCGAAGGTGAGACCGGCGAATCGCGATTTGTCGGTCTCACCTATCCAGACATCGTTCAGGTGGAAAAAATGGTCAACACCAAGAGCCGAGCGCAGGAACATCGGGACAAGATCCGCAGGAAATTCTTCCACGGCGAGGACGCGTGGACGGGCGAGAATGAAAAGGGTTGGTTCAAAGCCCCTCGAACTCTGCCGTTGGTCCTATCGCTCATTTCATCGAAAGGCGTGAGCGGGAGGCTTGACCCGACCCG
>Ga0209330_1000833_pt1 | contig 10833 bp, 12 predicted proteins | sample JacPinW_OM2H0_O3_FD_187969 | JGI IMG/M metagenome (GOLD analysis project Ga0209330, IMG submission 187969) | Forest soil microbial communities from Algoma, Ontario, Canada - Jack Pine, Ontario site 1_JW_OM2H0_O3 (SPAdes) (version 2) | ecosystem: Environmental > Terrestrial > Soil > Boreal...
GGAGATTTTCCTCACCCGTTACCGGGAAAAGCTTTATCAATCGGCTCTGCGCATTGCCCGCGAGGATTCCGCCGCCCGCGATCTGGCCGACACGCTTTATGCCGAGCTCTATGGCACGGGCACGCGCGAAGGCGAACGGGTTTCGAAGCTGGCATCCTTTACCGGGCGCGGATCACTCGAAGGTTGGCTGCGTACCGTGCTGGCGCAAGAGTTCGTGAATCGCTACCGCCGCACAAAACGTCTGGTGAGCCTGGACGAGGAGGGCGAAGAAGGTTCCCAGTTCGCGGCTCCCGAGCCAGAGCCGGTTCCTTCCCCGGACGCACGCCTGGAATCCGCCACCGACGCTGCCTTGGCTGGGCTGGCTAGCGACGAGCGGCTGGTGCTGGCGGCCTATTTTCTGGATGGCCGTACACTTGCCGAAATCGCCGGAATGCTGGGCGTACACGAATCCACCATCAGCCGCAAGGTGGACAAGTTGGCCAAGTCCCTGCGGAAAAAAATCCTGGCTACCATGATGCAGCGGGGCATGGCTCGCCGCCAGGCAGAAGAGGCTTTGGAAGTGGACGTGCGTGACCTGCGGGTGAATATTCGCCGCAGCCTGGCGCAAGAATCGCCTCCCGCAACGTTCTCTTCAAAGAGGGAAAACCCAGTCGAGGCTCGAACCCCGGGAGGCCCGGGGGTGCAGGCGAATCCTTGAACCCGTATGGGCGAACAAGCGTGGCCGAGAAATAGAGACTAGATCTTAGAAACTGATATGCACGACGTCCCCCAATTCGTGCTGAAGCGGCTGCAGGAAAAGCAGCCAGCCGCCGATTCGCATCCCGATGCCGATCTGCTCACCGCCTTCGCCGAGCAATCGCTTGCTGGAGACGAGCGCGCCAGAGTGATGGAACACCTTACGCGCTGTGGCGATTGTCGGGACGTGGTTGCGATAGCTTTGCCGGCGACAGAGACGGAGACAGAGAGAGCGGGAAAGATCGTTGCGCTGCCTATCTCCGTTAGCACCGCTGGGATTGGCTGGCTTCGCTGGCCCCCGCTCCGTTGGGGAGCTCTGGCTGCGGGAATCCTGGTGGTCACGTCGCTCGGGGTCCTCGAATACTCGCATCGCAGCGAAAACAGCGTCGCCTCAAACCGGCCACAGGACGCCGAAGTAGCCTCTTCCGTGTCGCGGCAAGCGCCCGCGCCCCCATCAACGGTGCAGCAAACGGAGATGCAAAAAGCACTGTCCGCCACCGGGTCGCAGACATTGACGGCGCACGAGGCCGTGGTCGGATCCGGCCGCGCAGACCAGCCGCCAAGCCCTGCAAGACCAACCCTCCCAAGATCAACCGTCCCAGGATCAACCTTCCCAAGGTCCGGCGGTGTCGTTGGGGGAGGAGTGGCAGGCGCTGCCAGCGGTTCTGGCGGCGGGATCGGTGCCGGCTCCGGCAGCGGAGTTTCGCCTAAGAGTTTCGCGCCACCCAGGGAACGTTCGATGGTTACGCGGGCACAACAGAATCCAACCGCTGCAACCGGCCAGCAGCTGAAGATCGGCGCTGCCTCAGAAATGGTTGAAGTGCAAGCGGACGGTCCAGTCACAACTGATTCCGTCGGAACAAGCCAGAATCAGGTTGCCGAAAATCAGGTTGCCCAGAATCAAGGCAGTTTGCCTTTGAACGGACGAGCCTTCACGAATTTAGATGTAGTTAAAGCCAAAGATCCCGTGCCCGGCCAAACCGCATCCAGCGCCACACCGCGCTGGACTGTCAGTTCTTCCGGCGTTTTGCAGCGTTCCTTCGACGGTGGAGATACGTGGAAAGATGTGAATCCCGCTCTGACCGTCGCCTCCAGTGGAGCTCGCTTGGCGAAGGAGAACACGGCCAAGGCCGATGTGGGCAGCTTCAGCGAAGCCAAGAAGAATCAGAAGGCCGAGGCTGTGGCCTATCCCGCTGTCATATTCCGCGCGGTTGCAGCCGCGGGACTCGAAGTATGGGCGGGCGGGTCCGGCGGCGCTCTTTATCACACCTGGGACGGTGGCGATCGCTGGAGCCGAGTCACACCTTCCGCCCTGGGAGTGGCGCTCACGGGGGACATAATCGCCATTCAGATCTCCGACCCACAGCACGGAGAGCTCTCAACCTCGACTGGCGAGCTCTGGGCCACCTCTGACAACGGCCAAACCTGGCTGAAGCGGCAATAGTATCTCGGCGTATCTCCGTTCGTCCCGCAATCCCGTTTCGCTCGCGGTTCCATTACTGCAGGAACGCGGATTACCAAAGTGACGTTTACAAAAAAAAGCCCTAAACCTACTATCCAAGAGTGGTTTGGCAGTTCTGGGGGAGGGCTGCCGAGGCGTCTTGGACTGAAAAGTCCGAGGCGCTTTTTTCGTGAAGACGGCCGCGATCGGCTGTCGATCGGACAAAGCCAGGGTATCTTTTTCGAACTTTCACCCCATCTCCAGGCCGTCTAATTCGAGCACGTCGCGCACTACCCGCCGATCTCTAGTCGCGATACCACCATCCGGATCGACAATCTTTCTCCACCTGTCCCTTTAACTTCTTCAAAAATGTCGCTGACGAATTCCATGATCTTCCCGCAACGCAAACCGGCCATGTGGATGTGATCCCGATTCAGCTTGCGCTCGTAGGAGTGGACCTCGCCGTGGATGTCTATGCGATCAAGCTCGTCAATCAGTCCATGACGCTTCAGCAGTTGCAGAGTTCGGTAGACGATGCTGCGATCCACACCGGCGTCCAGCTTCTGTGCCCTGCGCAAAAGCCGCGCAGGGTCCAAGTGTGTTTGGTTGCGGTCTCCATCACCCGTAGAATCGCGCGCCGCTGCTCGGTCATGCCGATACCACGTTCGGCAAAGTGAGACTGCAACCGGCCGGGCATTTCCGTTCGGGTAGTGGCATGGAGGTCTTCTTCGATTGTCGCAACTGGGGGCAAGCGCTTTGCGGCGAAATTTTATGCTGGCGAGATGCGACTGAGTTAACTACTGCCAAGATGCAGGGACTGGACCCTGCGCCTGTCCCCAGGTTTCGGCTTGATAACCGCCACCGATTTTTGCTGCGCTGGGGCGTTTCGCGCGAGTTCTCGGGCTTCGGCGACATGCTCGCTCGCGTCTTTGGCGCTAAACATCCCCATGGCGTCCGCGCAGCGGGCGAGGAACATGTTCGGCAAAAAGATGTCTATGCCGAACTGGCGAAAGCTCCCCAGAAAGCTGTCGCACGCCGTAATCCGTTGGAAGGCGACCCGGATGCCGTAGCCGCCAGCGAAGAGCTTTTCGGATTCCACTGCGCCGAGTGAGACGGTGAAATGGCGGAAGATGGCCGGAAGGTGCCGAGTCTGCTGGCTGATCCGGTACGACAAGCCGCGCCCGGAACCTTTTCTGGATCCTTACCAACGGCCTAGTTCGACACGGAATGCCCGTCTGGTCCACGTTGCCAGAGCCTCAGCGCTGGCAACTCGTCAGCTACTTGAAGTTCCTCGCTCCCGCCGGAAAGTCTCCCTAATGTGCGCAGACCGGTTTTGCGACTTTCGCCATCGCCCGGCATCCAACTTGAGTGCGATAATAGAGAAGCCCTTTAGAGGGCCGGCAGTTATTCGCTACAGATCGCCGGGTCCGGCAAGACAGCTCGATGGAGCGTCCGCCGCCAGCGCGACGTTACAACGAGGAGAAGCACTTATGGCAGGCACAGACACAACTACACACAAATCTCCGCAAGCGCATGCAGGCAATGGAATCTTCGAAGTCACCGATGCAAACTTCGATCAGGATGTTTTGAAATCAGATACCCCCGTACTGGTGGACTTCTGGGCAACATGGTGCGGCCCCTGCCGCGCTCTGGCTCCCATCGTCGACGAGCTCGCCAAGCAATACCAGGGCAAGCTGAAAGTCGGCAAGATGGACGTAGATGCCAACAGCTCAACTCCCATGCGCTACAAAGTTACTGGAATCCCCACGCTGCTGGTGTTTAAGGGCGGGCAAGTGGTGGAGCAACTCGTCGGCTACCGTCCGAAGGACGCCATCGCGCAGGCCATCGACCGGCACGTTGGATAAAAAAGCTTTTAGCCGTCTGCAAATCTAAACGCTCAGGATTCGTTCTGGGCGTTTGCTTTTTTTGCCTCAAAGTCAGCTACGATTTTTTGCCATCATTGGCCCTGCGCGAATCTCGCGTCTTCTTTCCGCACTGTTGTTCGCAGCTCTGGTTTCTGCAATCCTTTTACCCCGCGCTTGTGCCGCAGATGATGGGGAGTAAAGTCTGCGCTCTCGATTGGGGAAATAAGATTCTTTTCCTGCTCCTGCGCGGTTTTTATCACGGGGACAAATTGAAGTGCGATTCCGCCGGGCATGCTCGCGGGCAATCTCCGTTTAGGCGATTGGACGGTCGATGGGGTCGTGCACGTACCTCAATCAATGTTTCGGAAATCAATGTTTCGGATCGGCGACTGACGATTCACGCGGATCGGCTGACGTTGATTCACGACGGCCACGCACTCGCGTTCCAAACCTCCGGGAACAAGAAACCAAAGAGAACGAGCCGTCTCCGAATCGAAACTGAGCCCGGCGCGGGTGCCGCACTGCCGAGAAAGGGCAGGCGCTGCTCGCGAGAATATTCTTGACGCCCCCGGGTCGCCTCGCCGACATCGTGCCGGATTATTGGAAGTCGTGCGTGTTGGCAGGTTCTGAGAACTTGGGTAAGGATCGGTACCCGGCCGGCAGATTCGGACAAGAACTGGCGGCCGTCCCAGGCGTTTCCGAATCCGGGCAAGACAAAGACCTGGCAACGATAATCGCGGGCGCACCGCTCGTTCGGGTCGACTAGGGAGTCACTCCTGCTCGGGTGAGGTCAGCTCCAGGCCCTGAGTTTTCAACCGAAGCGCGTGAACTGCATTACCAGGGGACGTTTACGCTCTGGTTTGGGGGTGGATACCGATGGGGAACCTCGAAACCGCGAATTGCGAAGCCCTGGGTATGGGTTTGGATTGGAAGGCTGTAGCGTGTGTGCAAAAATGGCGTTTCGATCCGGCTCAGCAGGGCGGTCAGCCCGTGGCCGTCGAATGGCCCGTAGGAGTCGACTTCCACCTATAGCAATGCGACGGGAACGCTAGTACTTCCGCAACACCCCAATCACCCGCCCCTGCACTTCCACCGACGCCGCGGGAACGATGATCGGCTTCATAGTGACATTCGAGGGCTGCAGGCGGATGTTATCGCCTTCACGGTAAAAACGTTTTAGAGTCGCATCGGTCTGCTCCACCAGCGCGACCACGATGTCGCCGTTGTGGGCGGTCTTCAACTTCTCCACCAGCACGTAATCGCCGTCGAGGATGGCCTCATCCTGCATGGAATCACCGCGCACTTCGAGCACAAAAACCTCTTTCGAGCGGACAAAATCAGCGAGGGAAATAGTCTCATTGCTCTGCACGGCCTCAATCGGCTGGCCAGCGGCGATGCGTCCCAGCAGCGGAAGCACCAAGCCTGTGTTCACGCTCATGGCCTGCTTGAGGCGTCCCTTGGGCGGGAGCAGGTCGATTGATCGGCTGCGATTGTAGTCGCGCGTGAGCAATCCCTTTTTCTCCAGATTGGTGATGTGCTTGTGCACCGTGGCCAGCGAGTTCAGCTTAAGCCCAGTTCCGATCTCTTCAAACGATGGAGAGTAACCATGCTCCGCCACGAAGCGGGAAATGAAGTCGTAGGTTTCGTGCTGCCTGCGTGTGATCGCCATGCCGCCATTCTTGGCGAATATAAAGCGAATGTCAAGCAGAATCCGCGGCCAGCTTCGAGCTACTTGGTGATTACGCCGCAGGCGATGCGGTCGCCGGAGTTGCCGGCAGGATCGGTCTTCATGTCATCGGCTTTGGCGTGGATGACAATCGCTGTGCCGCCGTTGCTGAACAGCGAGTGGCTATCGGTACCCTCGAAGGTAACGTCTTTGTTCACCAAGCGGGCCTTGGACCTGCCTTTGGCGTCGACCGTAAAATTCTGCATGTCGCCGGCGTGGTGGCCTTCGGGATTATCGAATCCGTGTTTCTTGTTTTCGGGATTGAAATGTGGACCGGCTGATTTGAAGTCGGGACCATCGCATTTGGGGTTCTGATGAATGTGGATGGCATGTTCGCCAGGCGGTAGATCGTGGAGGTTTAGTTGGAAGCCGGTGCCTCCCGCGTCGCTCCAGACCGAGATTGTGCCGACGGCCTTGCCCTGTGCGTCCTTGAGGTCGACCTGAGTTTTGGCGGCGCAGGGAAGAACGAAAATCACCAGAGCGACAATCGTAGCGAGCGTGGAAAGGGTTTTCGGTGTCATGCGGTAGATTATATCCAGATTTGAGGCGACAAGGGCATGCAGGCACTGATTGGCCATGCTCAATCCACAGGACCCTGGAGTATACTGCGGGAAAGTTTGAAATCTTTTCAGGAAAAGTGCCATCATGGCGTTGAACGCGGCGGAACAGGTGTCAGAACAGATATCAGAACAGTCTTCGGCGGACGATTTCCAGATACTCGAAGAAAAAATATTACGCACGATCGAGATATACAAAGCCGCGCGCCAGGCCCAAGCATCAGCGGAACGGGATGCCCAGCGGCTGCGGCAGCAACTGGAAGAACGCGAGGAGCAATTGGTTGCGCTCAAGCGCGAGGCGGTGCAGTTGCGCAAAGAGCGGGAGGAGATTCGCGGGAGAGTGGAGAAAATGCTGGAACAGATCGAGTCGATTGCGGAGGAGCGGGCGAGTTAGAAGCGTCGGCTTCGGGCTTCGCCAAAACGCTTTGAATAATTAGGATTGCAGATTATGGCGACGGTAGCTAAGGATTCGACGTCGAAGCATGCGCAAAACGGAAGCGTGCGGGTCGAGATTTTTGATCAGGCGTATAACCTGCGGGGATCGGATCCGGAATACATTCTGAAGCTGGCCGAGTATGTGGACTCGAAGATGCGTGCCGTGGCGCAGGCGACCAACACCATCGATACGGTGCGTCTGGCGGTGCTGGCGGCGCTAAATATTGCCGATGAGTATCACCTTCTGCAACGAAAGCAGGAGAATGGGCCAACCGATTACCAGAAACGGGCGCATTTATTGGCCAATGCGCTGGATGAGGTGCTGCACGAAAATCCCAACCGCAAGGCAGGATAGCCTGAGGCGGGCAGGAATTCATCTTCTTTTGTGGTTGGCGCTCCTGTGCGGCCGCGCCGTTTGCCAGGAAACAACTCTCCGTAGTCAATCGAATGTGGTGGAGATTCCCGCGCTGGTGAAAAGCGCGCAGGGTGAGATTGTGTATGGACTCGAAGCCAAAGATTTTGTCGTCGAGGACGATGGCGTGGAGCAGGTCGTGCATCTCGATGAAGCCGCGGAAGGGCAACCGGTCTCGATGGTGATTGCGATCCAGCGCGGGCGGCGGGCTGATTATGAGTTTCCCCGAATGCGCGGGCTGAGTGCGATGTTGGACCCGCTGGTGGCGGAGGGGCACAGTTCAGTGGCCATTGTGGAGTTCGACAGCCAGGTGCAGACCGCGCAGGATTTTACTGGGGGTTCGGAAAGGATTGCCTGGACACTGAAGGAGTTGCAGCCGGGGGACGGAGGGGCGGCGATTCTCGATGCGGTGGATTATTCGGTGAAGATGCTGGAGAACACTCCGAAGGAGCGGCAGAGAGTGCTGTTGCTGATCAGCGAGACACGAGACCACGGCAGCCAGGCCAAGGTGGAGGACGTGGTTGCGAAGATTGGACAGAGCAGCACCGTGGTGTACGCGCTTACGTTTTCTCCGTCGCGTTCGAATATTTTGGACACGATGCGGGGGAACAATATTAGCGAGATGCATCCGTCGCCGGATCTGTTGGCGCCGCTGATCATGGCGGCGGAGGCGATGAAAAAGAATATGCCGAAGACCGTGGCAGCGATGACGGGTGGGGAGTATGAGATGTTTGCCACGGGAAAGAATTTTGATTTGCGGATGATCGACTTCAGCAATCATTTGCACAGCCGTTATCTGCTGAGCATCGAGCCGAAGAGTCCGCACGGAGGTTTGCATCAGTTGCGAGTGCGGTTGCGGGACGCGGGGGATAGAACAGTGCTGTCGAGGAGCAGTTATTGGGCGGCGGGAGCGAAGTAGCGCCTCAGGGGCAGAGCCCGGTTCATGGATGGGCACTTTATCGCCGCGCTTGAAGCACGGCGCCGCCCAAAATCTCAAGCCGAATGTTTGACCGCTCGTTACTTTGGTTGCAAGTGTTCTGCCAACTATTTGCGCCTCCCCTATTGCTAATTCAGGCTGAGTTCTCCTAGCATCCAGATTGAAAGCCGGCCTGCGGGGTTGGTGATGGCGGTAACCGATTTTTGAACCAATGCTGAATGAACGGGGACTCGACTCGAACTAGGATCCGGTGTGCAGCGCTCCGCCATGCGGAGATGCCTAAAGGGTCTCGGCGGGTTCCCAACGTCTTACCGACGGTTCATTCTCGGCCCGTCACACGGCACAGTGGGTCGGCTTGCTTTGTTCAACTTGATTTGTTCAACTTGATTTGTTCAAGAAGAGTGCTCATGTAGGGACGGCCAGCCCCTATCCGGGCGCGCTCTTGGCTGTCCAGTTGAGCGAAGCCAGGCTCCTCGCGTCCCTGCTACACTGACCTTGGTACAAATTCCGCCTTCCCTGCATCCAAGCTTATTGTGTATCCGCAATTAATTCATTACGGGCGATTTTTTCTGCCGACGTACGGCTTCCTGGTTTCGATGGGAGTGCTGATCGGGCTATGGATCAGCGTGCGCAATTCCGAGCGGTTGGGAATTGACGCCGAGAAGGCGTGGAACCTGGGGATTCTGGTTGTGCTGTGCGGGATTATAGGCGCGAAAGTTCTGTACGTAATCAATGAGTGGGGCTATTACGCGGCGCACCCGGCGGAGATTTTCAGCGTCACCACGCTGCAGGCCGGGGGAGTTTTTTCCGGGGGATTGATTGCGGCGTTTCTGGCTGCGTGGTGGTACGTCCGCAGGCATCACCTGCCCACGCTAGGAACTTGCGACGCGTTCGCGCCGGGACTCGCACTGGGACATGCGATTGGCCGCCTGGGATGCTTTGCGGCCGGATGCTGCTATGGAAAAGAAACGCATCATTTTTGGGGGGTAGTATTTCGCAATCCGCTGGCAAGTCAGATTACCGGAACACCGCTGAATGTCCCGCTGGAGCCGACGCAACTTTTCGAGGCGGCGATCGAGCTGGCGAATTTCTTTTTCCTCATGTGGATGCTGAAGCGTAGAAAATTTGAGGGGCAGATTTTCGGCGCGTTCCTGTTTATCTACGGGGTCGCCCGCTTCTTCCTGGAATATTTGCGCGATGATCCGGGGAGAGGATCGGTGTTCGGCGGGGCAATGTCAGGCACGCAGTTGATCGCGATCGGCCTGGTGATCGGCGGCGGACTGATTTGGTGGCTGAGGCCGGGAGCGAAAAACGTGACGGCGCAGCCGGTGGGGGCCACGCGTTAGGCGGAACGCTTCCAGAATTTTCATCAGCCTACCGAGAAAGACCGGAGAGCCCTATCGGTCTGACTTGAACCAAGAGCAGGCGCACGATGTTTTCCCCGGGCGCTCGAACCAAGAGCTCGAAGCAAGAGCTCGAAGCAAGAGAATGGGTCCTTACTTTCGCGCGAACCCGATTGAGCGCTCAGGAGTTTCGTAAGCCGAACGCTGTCCGAAGACGCCTGAAAATAGCCCGGCGTTTCAACCCCGGGTGCCTTTGACCATGTTGCCGTCCCGTCCGCAGGGACGGTTGATTCTCTGCCGTCTTTCGATCCTTATACAACATTGCGCCCGCAGGGATGCTCCTCGTGCAACTACATTGGGCGGGCAAATTCGGGCGTCCGAGGGACGCTCAGCGTCTGCTATCCTCCAGCAAATGCTGCAAGTCTCTCCCCGTCTGGTCTCGGTGGCGTCTGACGATGCCGGCAAACGCCTGGACCAGTTCCTCGCCACGCGCCTCAACTCCGTCAGCCGGGCGCGAGTGCAGGAGATGATCGCTGCAGGCAAAGTGCTGGTGAACGATGCTCCAGCGAAGGCTTCGCTGAGGCTGCGGGGCGGGGAGCGCATCAGCGTGCTGGGCGAGGCCCAGCGGGCTCCGCTCAAGGCCATCGCCGAAGAAATTCCGCTTGACATTGTCTATGAGGACGACGATCTCGCCGTGATCGACAAGCCAGCGGGAATGATGGTGCACGCCGGGGCGGGAGCGAGTGAAGACGCGCGCAATCGAGGAACTCTGGTGAATGCGCTGCTGCATCATCTGCACAGTTTGTCGGGCGTGGGCGGCGAACTGCGGCCGGGGATTGTCCATCGGCTGGATAAGGAAACCAGCGGTCTTATTATCGTGGCCAAAAACGACGAGGCACATCGCAGGCTGGGCGCGCAATTCGCCGCGCGTGAGGTGAAGAAAAAATATGTGGCGCTGGTGCATGGGTGGGTGAAAAAAGATTCGGGAACGATCGCACAAAGTATCAGCCGGGATCCGGTTCGGCGCATGCGGATGACGGCGCGACTCGAGGGCGGGCGGGCAGCGGTTACACACTATCGCGTGCTGCGGCGACTGGATACGAAGTTTGGAAAACTTACGCTTTTGGACATAAAGATCGATACTGGCCGGACGCACCAGATTCGCGTGCATGTAGCGGCGATGGGGCATCCGGTGGTGGGCGATACGATGTATGGAGCGCCAAAGCAGGCGCGGGGGAAATCGGCGGCAATCAGCCTGGAACGAAATTTTCTGCATTCCGGGGAGCTGGAGTTCCGGCATCCGCGGACGGGACAGACGGTCGCGCTGAAGAGCGAGTTGCCCGAGGAGTTGCGGGAATTTCTGGGAAAACTGGAAGAATAGA
>Ga0209330_1000835_pt1 | contig 10795 bp, 10 predicted proteins | sample JacPinW_OM2H0_O3_FD_187969 | JGI IMG/M metagenome (GOLD analysis project Ga0209330, IMG submission 187969) | Forest soil microbial communities from Algoma, Ontario, Canada - Jack Pine, Ontario site 1_JW_OM2H0_O3 (SPAdes) (version 2) | ecosystem: Environmental > Terrestrial > Soil > Boreal...
GAACGGCGTTCAACTTCACTGGTGGGAACGCGGGGGGGCAGTACAATTTCAACCGTTGGATCGGAGTCGCGGGGGACTCTGGCGGACGCTATGGCATGCACATCACGGGTTACAGAAACGACAACCTCCAAGGCTACGGGGCATACGGTTTTGGTTGGGCCGGTGCTTTCGTAGCGGACAAAATCAAGAATCACGCCCTTCGTGCATGTACTTGTTGGCTACGACCGTGCCAGCCTGAATGCGACCACCATCGGATACCTTCGCTTATATCTCTCGGAGATTGCAGTCGGGACTGACTGGCCCGGTGGTCTGAGCGCAGCGGTGGGCTGACCGCAGTGATGTGCACTGCAGTGTCGCATCTCTCCGTGGACTGTCGCGGGATTCGGGTATTGCTGCGGAAACTCTACCCAGCTATGGGGTCCGGGCAGACGAGTTAGGCGGGCCAAATACTCAGCGCGGTCTTGCTCAGGATCTGCTGCTGCAGCTCTTCACGCAGCGGGAGCGCCCGGAATTCATCGAGATTCTGCTTGACGTCGGGTACGCCCGGACCCGGCCAATCCGTGCCGAAGAGGGTTTTATGAGCGATCTCCTCAAGGCGCGGGAAATACTTGAGCAAGGTCTTGGGCGGAATGCCGCTAATGTCGAGATAAACGTTGGGATGACGACGAATGAGAAAGAATGCAGTCTGCATCCAGAGCGGGCGGCCACCGTGCGCCAGCAGGATTTTCAGTTTAGGGAAATCGACGGCGACATCATCCAGATAAATGGGATCGCCATATTTGTTGCGCGCCCCGGGAAAAATCGACGTACCGGTATGAAACATGACCGGCAGGTCGTTGGCCTCTGCAGCGCGGTAAATAATCTCCAGTTCCTTGATACCGTTCAAATAGTCATTCGGAAACAGAAGCTGGTGTGGAGGGTGAATTTTGATCATGCGAATTCCGAGTCGAACAATCTGTTCCATATCGGCCAGGACGTTCGTGGTATGTCGCGGATGCAGGCTTCCGCAGGAAAGCAAACGCTTCGGATCTTCCTTAACGTAGTCCGCAATAAATTGATTTACACCGCTGGTGAAGCCGATCACTTCGGGCGCAACGTAATTGATGAGGACTGCGCGATCGATGCCGCAGTCATCGAGATACTTTAAAAACGCTTTCGGCGAACGGCAGAATTCTGAAATCTGCTCGAAGTTCGCCCGTTTGTTTTTCATGAGTTCGAGCGCGTGCGGTTTGAACATCTCCATCGGCTGGATGTGAATGTGGCAGTCGGTGATCATTCGATAGCGCTCAATTGTTCGCTGCGGCTAACACCGCGCGTTTGGTAAATACCCGAATCATCTCCCGCCGGTACTCCGGTGTAAGTGCCGAGGTAGTCAGAGGTTTCGCGGTACGCGCTGCCAGGTCGCCGACCGCGTCTGCCAACACCTCGTCAACCGCTTTTCCTATCAACATTTCGCCGGCGTGTTGCAGCAGCAAGGGCGCGGGATTTACCGCCGTGATCGCGATTCGGGCGTCGGCGACGTGTCCGTTCGACCGCTTCATCGCAACCGCAACTCCGGCTAAAGGATAATCGATTGATCCCCGGACTCGCAGTTTGCGATAAATGCCGCGATAGTCTGCAGATTCTGCGGGCAAGAATACGCGGGTCACCAATTCGGTGGGCAACAGCTTCCGATAGTTTTCCCCGTCTCCGGTGTAAAAGTCTCGCAAAGAAATGCGACGCCTGCCATCGGGACCTGCGATTTCGATCTCTGCATTCAGGCAAAGAAGCGCAGGCGGCGTATCCCCGGAAAATGCGGCCCAGCACTTCGTCCCCCCAGGAGCGACATGGCAAAGATTGCCATCCTTCTTGATGCAAAAACCGCAGCCCTTCCGCCAGGTAAGCGACTGGTTGTACCACAGGCAACGGGTGTCGAGACAGATATTCCCGCCTACAGTGCCCATATTGCGCAGCACCGGCGAAGCAACCGTAGCCGCCGCTTCGGTGAGTACGGGATAGTGCTGGCGCAAGTATGTGGATTTCTCGATCGCGCTCAGGGTTGTCAGCGCGCCAATTTCTACAACGCCGTTCGTCTGCGGTCGGATTCCACGCAACTCCGAAAGCCCGCGCAAGTCCAGAACATTCGCCGGCTCAAAGAGTTTCTGCCGCATGGACGGAATCAAGTCAGTGCCACCGGCCAGCACCCGAACACTGCCCGCATGTTTCGCGAGGCAGGCAACAGCCTCTTCGATCGCCCGCGGCCGAAGCAATCGGAATTGCGGAAGGCTCAATCCGCACCTCCGGCTACGGCTGGCGTTTCGCGCCGCGCCGGATCAAGTGCATGCCGCTCCGGTCCTTTGCCCTTGAAACATAGCGCTCCGCCATGTTCGCGAAACCGCGCTGGGGCCGTGGGATCTATACCTTCGGTCAGATTTAAAGCCTTGTCGTTTCTCTTCGCTCGCAGCGCAGCCAGCACACGTTCCGGAGTGAATGGAGATTCATGCAACCGCACGCCGACTGCATCGTAAATCGCATTCGAAATTGCCGGTATGGTCGCAGCCAGCGACCCTTCGCTGCATTCCTTTGCACCAAAGGGCCCTTCCGGATCGATGCTCTCAACGATGATGGCTTCGACTTCAGGCGACTCCACTGACGATGGGCTCCGGTATTCCAGCAGGCCGGCATTCATCAGCATGCCATCTTTCCACACCATTTCTTCCGTGAGCGCCTGGCCCATCCCCATCCACACCGAGCCGATAATTTGCCCTTCCACCGAAACCGGATTCAACGCACGCCCGCAATCGTGCGCGGCCCAAACTTTGTGTACAGTAACTTCGCCGGTGTCTTCGTCCACGCTCACTTCGGCCACTTGCGCAGAATATGAGTAGGCTGGCGACGGCCCCACGCCCCCGCCCTTGTGTTTGCCGCCGCGCGCTTCCGGGGGAGGAGCGTAAGAACCAGTGCCGCTCAGCGCTCCGTGGAAATCGATCGCAGCGACAACTGCTTCCTCGAACGTCATCCACTCCTTCGGACCTTCGTCTTTTCGTTTCTGCTGCAGCGATCCCCGCAGGATCTGACCTTCCACGCGTCCGCTCACGGATGCGCCGGCTTGCGTCACTTCCACTTCTTCGGATTGATCTTTCCTAACTGCGGGGGGATTGCTTCCCTTCTTAAAGACCAGATCATCGCGGAACACGATTTCTTCGGTATCGCAATTCATCTTTTTTGCTGCCGCTGCCGCGATCCTTTTCTTCACATCCTCCGCCGCACGCAGCGTCGCGTTACCCGCCATGAATGTAACGCGGCTGGAATACGATCCAATATCGATCGGCGTGAGATCGGTGTCGGCCGCGATTACTCGAACCCGTGGCAGCGAGCAGCCCAAAACTTCGGCGGCGACCTGCGCCGTCATGGTGTCCGAGCCCTGACCAATCTCGGAGGCTCCTGTGTACACCACAACTCCACCATCGCGGTCGATCTTGATGTTCACCGTCGAGTGCGGCATATCGGAGCGGATAATCGAATTGGCCGCCCCGCTTACGTAGTGACTGCAGGCAATGCCCAAGCCGCGCCCCTTGGGAAGTTTGCCCTTGCGCAGCTTCCAGCCCGAACGCTCAACTGTTTTTTCGATGCACTCCGGCAGACCATAGCTCTGAACACGCAGGCCGTTCACCGTGATACAAGGCGGCTTGAGTAAATTGCGCTGGCGGATTTCCGCCGAATCCATTCCAATCTTCGCCGCTAGCTCATCGAGTTGCGATTCAAACGCAAAACGTACATTGACTGTCCCATGTCCGCGCATGGCGCCGCATGCAGGTTTGTTGGTCAAAACGCGATAGCCGTCATACTGAATGTGCGGAATGTCATAGAGAGCGCCCAGCAGCGCTCCGGAGTAGAGAATTGTAACCACTCCGTACGAGCAATAGGCGCCACCGTCCTGTACCACGCGCGCCTTCACCGCGGTAATGCCGCCATCATTCTTGATGCCAGTCTTCAGATCGATGATGGTCCGCGGCCGTCCGCGATGTGCCCAGAAGACCTCCTCACGCGTATAAGTGATCTTTACCGGAGCCTGCGCTTTTCGCGCCGCAACGCCAGCAATGATCTCCAGCGGAATGACTTCGCTCTTCCCGCCAAATCCTCCGCCCACCAGCGGCTTGATCACTCGGATCTGCGACATCGGCATTTCCAGCACCAGTGAGAGCTTGTGCTGCAGGTAATACGGCACTTGCGTTGAAGACCACACCGTGAGCCTTCCCAATTTTCCGGTGTGCGGATCGAGCTCGAACGAAGCCAGCGTGGAATGGGGTTCCATGGCAGCGTGCGTCACTTCATTTGCGATGAAGCGAGCTTCCGCGACATGATCAGCCTCGGCGAAACCCTTGTATGGATCGCCAAAAACGTGGTGATAGTCTTTCTCCAGATTGCCCGGCTTGTTGTCGTGAATGAGATCAGTCTGGGCCTTCATCGACTCCTCGGGGTCAAAGTATGCCGGCAGCATCTCGTACTCGACATCGATGAGCTCCAATGCTTTCTCGGCAATGGCCTCGGAAATCGCCACGACGCATGCCACGTTATCGCCGACGTAACGCACCTTGTCGAGCGCGAGAGCGTGCTCATCGTGACCAACGGGAAGAATTCCATAAGGATTCGGCGCATCTTCGCCGATGACCACGGCGGCCACGCCGTCTAGGGCTTCGGCGCGATTCGTATCGATGTGCTTAATACGCGCGTGGGGATACGGCGAATGCAGAATCTTGCCGATCAGCATTCCGGGCACGGTGAGATCGTCGGTGTATTTGCCCCCGCCCGTGGTTTTTTCCGCCGCGTCGATCATTGCGGTGGGCTTCCCGATGATGCTGAAGTTACTTTGCATTCTCGGTACTCGCTATTCGCGACTCGGTAGTGACTGCCGCTCCGCTGCAATCGCCGAACGAATCGCCGCATACATCTGGCTGTATCCCGTACAGCGGCAGAGATTGCTGCTCAAAGCCATGCGAACGTCAGCTTCCGACGGATCAGGATTCTCAGCGAGCAACGACTTTACCGTCATGATGAATCCTGGAGTGCAAAAACCGCACTGTGCTCCGCCCCAATCGCCGTAGGCCTTTTGAATCGCGGCCAAGCTACCGTGCTCGCTCACTCCTTCAACGGTGGCGATTTTCAGCCCTTCGCAGCTCGCTGCCAGCAGCGTGCAGGACATCATCGCCACACCATCGACCAGCACCGTACAGGCCCCGCACGATGATTCATCGCAGCCGCGCTTTGAGCCGGTGAGCTCCAAGTCCTGTCGCAATACGTCCAACAGCAACGCGCTTGGCTCGATGGCCAATTCGTGAGTGCGTCCGTTAACTTTGAGTTCGACAAGTTCTTTTTTCATTCTTAAGCTCTTAGCTTTTAGCACTTATGCTCGCCGGTTCGGCCAAAGGCTAGGAGCCAACCGCTGCTAGTAAACCGGCACATTCCCATCCACTGTACGAGACCATGCATCGATACCGCCGCGCATGGACTGTGCCTTTTCGAATCCCTGCTGCCGCAGCCATGCGGTCACATTCATCGAGCGCACGCCGTGATGGCAGATCACCACAATGTGATCTTTTGGATCCAGTTCCTGATGCGCCCGTGATGGAACCTCGCCCATCGGCAACAGCTTCGCTCCGACCATGTGCGCCGTCTCGAACTCCCAGGGCTCGCGGACATCGAGCAGCGTGACAGCCGCGCCCTGATCCAAGTTCATCTTCACTTCTTCAGGCGTAATCTCGTAGTCCATATCCGCTACTTCCCTGTCCACTCCGGCGCGCGCTTTTCTATAAACGCCCTGATTCCTTCTTGCGCGTCGGCCGTTTTCATCAACTCTTCCAGATAAATCTTCTCGGCGCGCGCCAGTCCCTTATCGAAGTGCATCGCATCCCACGCGTAAACCGCTTTCTTGGTCACAGCCAACGCCGCGGGACCGAGCCGGAGTAACTCTTGCAAAGTTTCGTCGACAGCGGCCGCCAACTTTTCATCCGGCACAGCATGATTGGCCAATCCCATCTGCGCGGCCACAGAGCCGCTAATCGTTCGGCCGGTCAAAATCAATTCCGCGGCGCACTTCTGTCCTACCAGCGCAGCCAAGGCTGTGCATGCCACCGGCGGATAACAGCCTAGCTTGATCTCGGGAAATCCCCACTGTGAAGAAGCGGTGGTGTAGACGATGTCGCAAACCATCGCCAGTTCAGCGCCGCCCCCGAGACAATGCCCATGCACCGCAGCGATGGTGACTTTTCTTGTGGCGACGAGGGCCCGTACTACGGCGTGGAACTTTATCAACATCTCTTCGACTCTGTCGGGGGCGTGCGCCGCCACATCGACCCCAGCCGAAAACGACTTGCCCGCGGCGCTTAGCACGACGACAGAAATATCCGAACGCACTTCGATCTCTGCCAGGGCTTGCGAGAACTCTTCCATCATCGGAATATCGATGACGTTGAGGGGAGCATTACGCAGAACGACGCTCGCGGCTGAAGAGCTGATATCGACCGCTAGACGGGCGAATTTGGATTCGATCAAAGCAGTTGCCATGTTGCGTTCCGTAAACTTGTTTCGATGTCGACTAAGAGTCGACTCAAAGATTTATTGCCGACTTGCGGACTTCGCCGATGCTGGCCAGCGGATCGCGCGCGCCGGCTTTCTCGGCAATCCACTTTTTTTCATTGGCAATGATTTCCAGCAGAAGCTTCTTGTCTTCCGCCGACGGCATGTTCTCTTTCAGGTGTTCTTCATAGGCGCGGTCATCGAGCGGCTCGCCGGTCTGCGCGTGGAACTTCTGCGCCTTCCAGCGTCCAATCTCACGATTGAACTTGATGTTCGGAGCGTACAGCTTCGCCTGCCCTGGCTTTAAAGAACCATTGAAGCGCTCGATCAGACCTGCCACTTCGTTGCGATATAGGTTGCGGTTGTAATCATTCAAATCGTCGAGGTCTGGAGCCTGCTCATTCTTCGGCTCATCGTACCGTCCCTTGACGCCCCACACATAGGCCCAGTGCGCCGACGAAGAGTGGTCGGTGCCGAATAAATCGTAGGAACTCGAAATCCACTTGTTGAGATATTTCTGAATCAGCCAGCCCGGAATCACACCTGCCTCCACAATGCGGCGCAGGCCATCATTCCCCGTGCCCATGTGAAAAGCCTCTTCACGCAACATGTAGGACATGGACCGCCCGAGCGGTGCGAAAGCGGAATACTTCAACATTTGCAACTGGAACTTTCCGTCGCGATCGACGAAGTCGGTGTAGGTAAAAAAATCCATCCAGTTATCGACATCGACGTTGAATGCGCCCAGCAGCCGCTTGTTGTCGAAAGCCCGGCGCTCGAGCATTTTTTGCGCCTCGACTTTGCCCGAATAGCCGAAGTGATCCACCAACAGCGCGCACATCTGCCAGCCGTGCCGCATTTCCTCAATCATGACTCGAGTAATCGCGCGGCGGTCCCAATCGGTAGGAGCATTCTCCAACAGGTTGCGTTGCTGCTCGACGCTGGCGAATTCGGTATCACCCTGATACACAATCATATTCATGAGTGCATCGCGCATTTGTTGCGTTGGAATCTGCCGCAGGTTCTCCCACTTGCGCCGGCCTTTGTACGATCCGAATTCAATCTCCTCGGTATCGATCGCACCGTAGAGCGTGTCGAAATGAAACGCTTCAATATCCCGAGTGTTGACGCCGATGTCTTTTCGCCAATCGTTGAACATGCCTTCCCAGTCACTGAAGGTTCCGATTTTTGCTACTTTTCCAGGCATAATGCCACTCCTAAAACATATTCAGCCAAACTGTTTTGGCTCCGTGAACTTCTCAATTGCGTCGATGCCAAGCTCGCGTCAGAATTCGCAGGAAGCGTTTATTCTTCCCGTAGCGCCGCGGTCTCGCCGGCCGTCGGGCGGCGTGCGGAGCGCCCTCTCGGTACCGGGCACTCGCTCTACTTGGCCTTGAACACCGCCGGCCGCTTTTCCACGTACGCAGCCAGACCTTCCTTCGCATCTTCACTCTGGAAAAGAATTTGCTGGTTCTCGCGCTCCACCGCCAGCGCTGACTCCATCGGAATTTCCCATCCTGTCTGCACTGCGCGCTTGATCCGTCCCACGGCCTTCGCGGCCTTGTTGGGCGGACAGAACTGCTTGGCGTACTCCATCATGTTTTCCATGAACCCGTCGCGTTCGTAGATATCGTTGATAATGCCGAGTTCTTGCGCCTCTTCGAATGAGAAAGTGTTGCCCGTGACCATCAGTTCAATGGCCTTGCTCTTCCCTACCAGCCGCGAGAGGCGTTGTGTGCCACCAGTTCCGGGAAGCACGCCCAGATTCACTTCCGGCAGGCCGATCTTTCCCGCGTCCTTGCGTGCGATGCGGATGTCTGCCGCCATCGCAATTTCCAGGCCGCCGCCCACACAATGTCCATTGATCGCCGCAATCACCAGCTTGGGCGTGTGTTCCAGGCGCAGTAGCATTTCATTGGCGTGCAGACAGAAGTAATATTTGAAGGTCGGATCGACGCTCGACAGCATTTTTATATTGGCGCCTGCCGAAAAGAATTTGTCACCGGCGCCGGTCAGCAAAATGACATGAACATCATTCTCCATGCGCGCCCGGAGAATGGCCTCATCGAGCTGCCGGTTCATCTCGTAGGTGTAAGTGTTAGCGGGAGGATCGCACATCTCGATCACCGCTACGCCGCCCTCGGTGCGGTAATTGACAAGCTGCTTGGTGGTTTCGCCGGTCGCCGGCTGCATTGTGGTCGCCATGTTGTAACTCCTTATTTCTTCCTCTTTATCGGTAATTTGTAATCCAATAATCTCTGGCCAGTGCCCTTGGTTTCGAGGGAAGTATTACTATCCCTGCTCAGCGCCCATCCTTGCGCACCTTAGGAGCATTCATCACCCCGCTCAGAAAAATGTCGCTCATCTCGCGCGCGAGTTGCTCGGCATCGGCATCAACCCGCGGGTTGTGCCAGGTATAAATCCAGTTCATCATGCCGAACAAACTGAGGACCGCGATGCGGGTGGTGAACTGCAACCCAAATTCTCTTTTCAAATCATCGAGCAAACCTATACAGATCCGGTAGTACTGGCGTTTGATCGCTGCCACTTCCGAGGCAAAACCGTTTTTCAAAGCGTCCGCTTCATGCGACAGAACTTTCATGCTCGCCGGGTTCGCGAGAAAATATTCCAGGTGATTCAATATGAAGATGCGGATTTGCTGTTCCGGCTCGCTCACTCCCTGCAAACGCGCTTTCAGCCTTTGCACGATGGTTGTGAACGTGTGCTTCTGAATCAGAAAAAGCAAGCGTTCTTTTGATTCGAAGTAGTAATAAAGCCCAGCCAAAGACATTCCACTGGCGCGCGAAAGGTCACGCATGGAAGCGCCCTCGTATCCTTTTTCGCAGAAGACGTTCGTAGCGTGGATGAGAATTTCCGACAATCGGCGGTCAAAGCGCGTGGCCGGCTGCGTCAAGGCGCGAGGGTGGCGGGTGGAAACCCGCCTTGCCGTTGAAGGACTAGCCATAAGCCCGAACAAGCCTCATTCGAACGTTCGTTCGGATCCAGTATACGGCAAAGCGATCGAGATCACAAGCCGCGGTGGATTTCAGGGATTTCAGTTCCGTACATCCGCCAGCCGTCGCTCTATGTCGCTTTTCGCTTCGCCCGTCAGTGGCAACAACGGCAGCCGAACCGAACCGCCGAAGTAGCCGTTGAAGTCCATGCCGTATTTCACGCCAGGGACCCCGAGCTCGCCCACCACGACCTGGGCCGCGTTAGCAATACGCTCCTGCTTCAGCCGCGCTAACTCTGCATCGTTCTCTTTCCATGCCGCATAAATCTCATAACATGCCGTGGGAGCAACGCAGGCGAAAGCCAGAATCGCCCCCGCCGCTCCCGCATCGAGCGACGGATGCAGCTTCTGCGCTGCGCCCACCAGCACCTGGAATCCCACTTCTTTCTGCCGGGTTTTCATTTTGCCGACAACTGTCACTGCGGTGGAAGAAGGCTTTGGCGGCAATGACGAACTCGCCGCCCCAACCTGAACCAATTCCCCGCCCTCGGCATTTGAGCGTGAGGCCGCCGCCGCGTGCATGCGCGGCGTGATCGCTTCAAACGTCTCAGTTACGGTGGCGCTACGCAGGATTTGCCGCGTGCCTTCCACCATCGTACGGACTTTTTCCACGTCGCCGCTCGATTCCTTGATCCCGATCAGATTCGGATGCTCCGCCAATTCGATCACCAGCTCCGCGGGAATGTCGTAGCCGGTAGCCTGCGGAAAGTTGTAAATCATCACCGGCAACGGCGATTGGTCTGCCACCGTCCGGTAAAAAGCAAGAATGTTGTCCGGCTGCATCTGCTTCTTGTAATAGTGCGGCGTACGCACCATGGCGACGTCGTATCCGAGTTCGGCGGCGTACTCGGTAAGCCGCAGCGTCTCGAGGGCCGACTCGATCCCGGTGCCGGCGATCAAGACTTTGCTTGCCGCAGCCGCCTCGCGCGCGGACTTCAGTACGTCGCGTCGCTCCTGATCGGAAAGCAGAATGGCCTCGCCCGTCGAGCCGAGCACGACGATGCCAGCACAAGGCGTGCGCGAGTAGCGTTCAACATTGCTCTCAAGCTTTTTGAAGTAGACGTTGCCGTCAGGATAGAACGGCGTGGTGATAGGAGGAAAAATACCTTGCAGTAGCATATTTAATTCTAACCAGAAAGCGGCGAATATACGAGAGACACCTCACAGAAACTTAGGCTCCGGTACGGCTCCGAGGCGAACCGGCACCCAACTGGTCGCAATTGTCCC